>Ga0315902_10013621_pt1 | contig 10510 bp, 8 predicted proteins | sample LakEriMetagenome_9_FD_203523 | JGI IMG/M metagenome (GOLD analysis project Ga0315902, IMG submission 203523) | Freshwater fungal communities from buoy surface, Lake Erie, Ohio, United States - Buoy 12 MA117 | ecosystem: Environmental > Aquatic > Freshwater > Lake > Lake biofilm | place: USA...
GGGCGCGTGTCGTGAAGGCACGCGCTATCGAATCACCACCACTGATGATGTCTGAACGCGTGTGCTTGTCATGCTCATATTCTCCAACCTCAGGGCATATGCGTCAAGAGGTGAGATGGTGATCTCACAATATGAGAGGGTCTTCGAGTTAGTCGCAGACCGCCCCGCGGGAGGCCGAGCCAACGAGCTGAGTAAATTTATGAAGGACTCCACGAGTGTATTGATGCGTCAGTGGCTTCCAACCAACCTTGCGAGCCGCTAACTCTGCAGGTTCTACCAAAAGATCTAGGGTTCGATTGGTGATATCAATTCGAACAATGTCACCATTTTTTACAAATGCGATCGGCCCTCCGTCAACTGCCTCTGGAGATACGTGACCCACACAGAGTCCGGTTGAACCACCAGAGAAGCGACCATCAGTAATAAGAAGAGTTGATTTTCCTAGTCCAGCACCTTTGATAGCGCCAGTAATCATTAACATCTCGCGCATTCCAGGTCCACCCTTTGGCCCTTCATAGCGAATGACAACTACATCGCCTGCTTGAATAGTTCCATCTTCAAGAGCATCCATCGCGGATTGTTCGCGATCAAAGACTCGAGCAGGTCCTTCAAAGTTAGCAATACCGATTCCCGCCGTCTTACAGACAGCGCCTTCGGGTGTGAGTGAGCCACCCAAAATAGTGATTCCTACATCGGTAGAAAGTGGCTTATCGATAGCACGAAGTACTTCACCATCAGCAAGTGGTGGCTTAATGTCAGCTAAGTTTTCAGCCATGGTCTTACCCGTGACAGTCAATGTGTCGCCATGCAGATATCCAGCATCAAGTAAGACCTTCAATACAACGGGAATTCCACCCACACGATCAACATCAGACATGACGAATTTACCGAAAGGTTTAAGGTCGCCAAGAAGTGGAACCTTTGAGCCGATACGGTGGAAATCTTCTAGCGTTAACTCAACATCGGCTTCATGAGCAATCGCCAACAAGTGAAGCACTGCGTTGGTAGACCCGCCTAAGGCCATTAAGACTGTGATCGCATTTTCAAATGCCTTTTTTGTCAGGATCATGCGAGTTGTAATTCCGAGTTTGATGAGATTGACAACAGCCTCTCCGGATTTAATTGCATAGGCATCGCGTCTGCGATCAATTGCAGGAGGAGCTGCTGATCCAGGTAATGAAAGACCGAGTGCTTCACCAATTGCTGCCATTGTATTTGCGGTGAACATTCCAGCACAGGCACCTTCACCAGGGCAGATTGCACGCTCGATTTCATCAACATTTTCTTTAGTGATTAATCCCCGAGCACATGCACCCACTGCTTCAAATGCATCAATAATCGTGACATCTCTTCCATCTACCTGACCAGGAAGGGATGAGCCTGCGTAAACAAATACTGCAGCCACATCAAGTCTCGCTGCAGCCATCATCATTCCGGGAAGTGACTTATCGCATCCCGCAAATGTCACCATGCCGTCAAATCTTTCGGCTTGCATAACCGTTTCAACAGAGTCAGCAATGATTTCGCGAGAAACTAGCGAGAAGTGCATTCCAGAATGGCCCATGGAAATTCCATCAGAGACAGAAATAGTTCCAAATTGCATGGGAAATCCGCCGGCGTTAAACACCCCTTCTTTAGATGCTTTAGCTAAGCGGTCAAGTGAAAGATTGCAGGGGGTGATTTCATTCCAAGAAGAGGCAATACCAATCTGTGGTTTAACCCAATCCTCATCACCCATTCCAACTGCGCGCAACATTCCTCGCGCAGGGGCGCGTTCTAATCCATCAGTAACAACTCCAGAACGCGGCTTCATCTTCGACATGAGATAACTCTAGTTCTTTTGACCAAGGTGGCCAAGTAGAAGTTCGCGCACTCGCGCGGCATCTGCTTGGCCCTTTGTCTCTTTCATCACGGCACCGATTAGCGCACCCGCTGCAGGGATATGACCATCGCGAACTTTCTGGGCAGTCTCAGCTTGTTCAGTACAGACTTTTTCAATCGCCGCCATGAGTGCGCCATCATCATTGACAACTTTTATTCCGCGCTTTGCTACAACCTGCGCCGGTGTTCCCTCCCCCGCAATAACACCCTCAACAACTTGGCGTGCGAGTTTGTCTGTGAGTTCTCCCTTGTTTACAAGAGCAACGATCTCTGCAACATCTGCAGGATTTATGGCAAGTTCTGTGACAGAAACTTCTCTATCGTTGGCGATTCGAGAAATCTCACCAAGCCACCATGAGCGTGCCTTTGTCGGATCTGCTCCGAGTAGAACAGTTGCTTCCACAATATCGAGAACATCTGCATTAACCATCGCAGCCATCTCTTTATCTGGAACGTTCCACTCTTGCTTGAGACGTTTTCTGCGAAGTGATGGTCGCTCAGGAAGAGCCTTACGTAACTCTTCGATCCACGCAGCATCAGGTGCAACAGGGACAAGATCAGGTTCTGGGAAATAGCGATAATCCTCAGCCTGCTCCTTTGAGCGACCAGAACGTGTAAGCCCAGTATCTTCTTGGAAGTGACGAGTCTCTTGCTTTACTTTCTGTCCTGCATCAAGAAGTTCAGCATGGCGGATCATTTCACCGCGGATAGCGCGCTCAACTGAACGGAGTGAGTTCACATTCTTTGTTTCAGAACGCGTACCAAGAACATCGGATCCCATCGGCTTGAGCGAAACGTTGGCATCACAGCGCAACGATCCTTGCTCCATCTTCACATCAGAGACTCCGAGTCCCCGCAAAATATCGCGAAGTTCTGCAACGTAGGCGCGTGCAACTTCTGGTGCGTACTTGCCTGTGCCCGGAACAATCTTTGTCACAATTTCTACAAGCGGAATGCCGGCACGGTTGTAATCAAGGAGTGAGTAGTCCGCTCCATGGATACGTCCTGTTGCCCCACCAACATGGAGAGACTTTCCTGTGTCTTCTTCCATATGGACACGTTCGACTTCAATGCGGAATTCTTTCGGACCTTCATCGGTGTCGATCTCAACATCAACATAACCATCGAAACAGATTGGTTCATCATATTGAGAAATCTGAAAGTTCTTCGGCATATCTGGGTAGAAGTAATTCTTGCGAGCAAAGCGGCTATACGGTGCGATAGAGCAGTTCAGGGCCAAACCAATTTTGATCGTTGATTCAATCGCGCGGGCGTTAACGACTGGGAGTGCGCCAGGAAGTGCCAAACAGACTGGACATGTTTGAGTATTAGGTTCGCCACCAAATACCGTGCTGCATGAGCAGAACATCTTTGACTCTGTATTAAGTTCAACGTGTACTTCAAGACCCAATACTGGATCATATTTTGCAACAACATCATCGTAGGAAATAGCCATTACTTGCTACCTCCCAACGCCGGAGCCTTTGAAATTAAATGTCCGCCCCACTGTGCAACAAGGGCCGCTTCAAGGGCTGATCCCACTTGGTAAAGGCGCGCATCTTGCATAGCTGGTGCCATGATTTGGAAACCAACTGGAAGATTATCTTCATCTGCAAGACCTGCAGGAAGGCTCATGCCACAGATACCGGCGAGGTTAACTGGGATTGTCGCCACGTCACCGAGGTACATAGCAATTGGATCATTAGATTTTTCGCCAATTTTAAATGCAGTTGTTGGAGCAGTTGGTGAGACGAGGACGTCTGCCTGAGCAAATGCCTTTGCATAATCTTGAATAATTAATGTGCGAATTTTCTGCGCACTTCCGTAGTAAGCATCGTAGTAACCAGATGAGAGAGCGTAAGCACCGAGAATGATGCGGCGCTTTACCTCGTGGCCAAAGCCGGCGTTGCGGGTGGCGTTCATCACCGATTCAGCTGATGCTCCATCGCTATCGCCAACTCGTAACCCATAACGCATCGCATCAAAGCGAGCCAGGTTTGAAGAGCATTCGGAAGGTGCAATTAAATAGTAAGCAGCGAGTGCGTACTCAAAACTTGGACAATCTACTTCAACGATCTGCGCGCCAAGAGATGCCAATACCTGGAGTGATTCATCAAAACGCGCCTGGACGCCAGTTTGATAACCCTCTCCTTGTAATTGTTTGATAACGCCAATCTTCATGCCTTTGACATCGCCCTTATGCGCTGCAGCAACGACGTCAGGGAATGCAGCGTTAATGCTTGTCGCGTCTTTGGAATCATGGCCAGCCATCACATCATGCAAGAGAGCAGTATCTAGAACTGTTCGTCCAAATGGACCTGCCTGATCAAGACTTGATGAATAAGCAATGAGGCCGTAACGCGATACTGCGCCATAAGTTGGACGCACTCCAACAATGCCGGTCAACGCTGCAGGTTGCCTAATTGATCCACCTGTATCTGAACCAATAGCAAGTGGTGCTTCATACGCACTTACGGCAGCAGCAGATCCTCCACTTGAGCCGCCTGGGGTGCGGGATAGATCCCAAGGATTAAATGTGGGGCCATATGCAGAATTTTCAGTAGATGAACCCATCGCGAATTCATCCATATTTGTCTTTCCAAGAATGACAATTCCTGCCTCTTTAATCTTTGAGACAACAGTGGAGTCATATTGCGGCTTCCACCCTTGAAGTATTTTTGATCCTGCCGTGGTTGGAATTCCTTCTTGCACTAAGACATCCTTGAGCGCTAGAGGTATTCCAGCGAGTGGATGCAATTTCTTTCCCGCGCTGCGATCAGCATCAACGCGTGAGGCCTGTGCCAGCGCACCTTCGGCATCAACGTGTAGAAATGCTTTTACTGAAGAATCAACATTGTTGATGCGATCAAGATGTGCTTGAGTTAATTGAGTTGATGTCACTTCACCCTTAATAAGGGCCTCTGACATTGCAGCAGCGCTTTGGGTAATCACTCTGCTTCACCAAGGATCTGTGGGACGCGAAAACGTTGCTCTTCTTGTGCTGGTGCACCTGAGAGCGCTTGCTCTGGAGTAAGGCTTGGACGTACCTGATCTTCGCGGAAAACATTTTGGATTGGCTGAGGATGCGATGTAGCGATGACTCCATCAAGATTTACTTCTTGTACGCGAGCAACCGCGTCAAGGATCACTCCAAATTGTGAAGAGAGGCTGACAAGTTCTTCCTCGCTCATTTCGATGCGGGCTAGGGCTGCGAGCTTTGCTACATCATCGCGCGAGAGGCTACTCATGAGTGGAGTCTATAAAAAGAAGTGCTTATGTGCGAATCTGCCCTGTTCCAGTGACTACCCAGGTAGTTGTTGTCATAGCCTCTAACCCCATTGGCCCGCGTGCGTGAAGTTTTTGATTGGAGATACCGATCTCTGCACCAAATCCCATCTGCTCGCCATCGGTAAAGCGTGTCGAGGCATTGATCATAACTGCCGCGCAATCTGACATTGCAACAAATTTACGGGCGCTCTCTTTATCTTCAGTCACAATCGCTTCTGTGTGCTGTGTTCCAAATGTTGCAATGTGATCCACTGCGCTTTCAAGTGAATCAACCACTCCTACATTCACCTCAAGAACTCCGTATTCGGTACCCCAGTTTTCTTGAGTCACGCGAGCGGTATCGATATCTAAAGTTTTTGCTACAGCCTCTACGGTCGCATCGACATGCATAATGACACCAGCGGCATGAAGGGATTTCAATAAGGTGGGCAAGAATTTCTCCGCGACAGATGTATGAACGAGAACCGTCTCTGCTGCATTACAGACACTTGGTCGGTGAGTCTTTGAGTTCATAACAATCGGCAACGCTTTATCTAGATCAGCAGAGGCATCGATGTAGACGTGGCAGACACCTGCACCAGTTTCGATTGTTGGCACCGTTGCTTCATCGACAACCATGCGAATAAGTGAGGCGCTACCGCGCGGGATTACTAAGTCAACTTTTCCACGGGCGGTAAGAAGAGCGGTCACTGTTGCTCGATCATCCGATGGAACAAGTTGGATCACATCTGGAGAAATCGTTGTCTTTGAAAGTGCGGCTCTCATCACATCTATGAGAACTTTGTTGCTAGCTTCGGCTGAGGATGAGCCACGAAGAAGCGCGGCATTTCCCGACATCAATAGGATCACTGCTGCATCAACGGTCACATTCGGACGGGCTTCGTAAACCATTCCAATAACACCAAATGGAACACTCATCTGCTCGAGTTCAAGACCATTGGCAAGAGTTGATTTCTTTAATGTGCGCCCTAGTGGATCTTCCAGCGCTGCGACTTGGCGCGCACCATCTGCAATTCCTGCAATTCTTTCGCGCGTGAGTAGTAAACGATCCTGCATCTGTGGATGCATCGAATCCGCTTTCGCCCGTTCAATGTCACGAGCATTGGCCAGAATTATCTCGTCGGTACGCGCATCTATCTCATCTGCAATTGCACGAAGTGCTTGGCGACGTTGATCTCCTGTTGACACCGTCAAAGTGCGTGCAGCAACCCGAGCCGTGAGGGCTAGCCCTTCAACGATCGCACGTGCTTCCATAGGAATAAGCCTAGCGCCCGATACCCTAACCATGTGCGCAAAATAATTCGTAACATAGCGATTTCAGTATTTGTTCTCTATCTAGGCCTCTTTGGTTTGACCAAGGTAATTCGATATCCCGAGCCAGTTGCTGCAATTCGTTTAGGGCTAGCGCCAGCGTCGAAAACTCCAGATCTCATGCCAGCTCACATCATCACAGGTGCACCTTCGGCCGAATCTGCATGGATTACTGGCGAGCCAGAAACAATTGAAGAAGTGACGTGGCAAGGAAATAAAGTCTCGTTCCAAGAATTTCTAGATGCGACTCAAACAAATGCCTTTCTCGTCATTAGAGATGGAAAAATCACTTACGAGAAGTATTTGAATGGAAAGACCGAATCCACTGTCCTGCCCTCGTACTCTGTAGCAAAGACAATGACAGCCCTTGTTATTGGCCAACTTGTAGATGAAGGAATCCTGGACGAAGAGAAAACCTTTGTTAGTTATCTTCCTCGATTCAAAGCGGGAACATCTTTTGACTCAGTCACAATCAAAGATCTACTTGATATGAAGTCCGGTATTGGCGTCTCTGATAACTATCCATCTGGACCGTCTGGATGGGGTGTTGCAATTGCTCAGATGTATGCCACGACAGATATGAATTTCTTCCTCAATAACAATAGAAAAATGAGGGAAGAGCCAGGAACATTTGCAGAGTATCGAAGTGTGAATACGCAGATGCTGGGCTTGATTATCCAAGAGGTAACAGGAAACTCTTTAGCCGATGAGTTCAGTGAAAGAATTTGGAAAAGAGTAAACGCAGATTACGATGCCACTTGGAATGTCGATAAGGTCGGTGGGCACGAGAAAGCCTTCTGCTGCTTTAACGCAACGGCTCGTGATTACGCTCGTGTTGGCCAAGCTCTCATGAGTGGCATGCCAGATATCGCAAGCTCATCGTGGACCAAGCGGCTATCCACCTCTGAAGTAAATCTTGATTACGGCTGGGGATATAGCGCACAGATGTGGCATCCCTATCCTGGGATAAATCTGATGATGGGTCTACACGGACAATACATTTATCAGGATAAGGCTACTCAAACTGTCATTGTAAAACTTAGTGATATGCCGACAAGTTCCGATGGAATCAGTGATGATATTGCAGCAGTACTAAAGGAGATATCAGAGAAGAACTAAATCATCTCGGTGTACGAGTTCACGTTCATACTCTGCGCCAAGAGATGCTGCTAGCTCTTTTGTAGATCGACCTAACATCTGTGGAATTTCAGCAGAATCAAATGCGACAAGACCACGCGCGATAACTTCACCACTTTGAGAGACGAGTTCTACGGTATCCCCTGAGATGAATTCACCGCTCACACTTGTGACACCGGCTGGAAGTAGAGAAACACCGCGTTCACGGATCGCCTTCACTGCACCATCATCTAAAACTAGGCGACCCTGTGGAGTCGATGCGTGAGCCAGCCAGAGCAGACGAGATGTTGTGCGACTTGCCTGTGAATGGAAAAAGGTGCCAACTTTTTCACCAGCGATCGCCTCCGATGACTGCGCAAGCGATGTGAGCAACATAGGAATACCAGCACTTGTTGATATTCGCGCCGCTTCCACTTTAGTAACCATTCCCCCACTACCAACGCCTGCAGAGCCTGCACCACCAAGTGAGATTGAATCGATATCTGACATTGAATTAACTTCGTGAATTGCAGATGCACCCGCTTGTGTAGGTGGTGCGTCGTAAAGAGCATCAATATCAGAGACAAGAACAAGAAGATCAGCACCAATAAGTAAGGCAACAAGAGCTGCTAGACGGTCGTTATCTCCGAATCGAATCTCCTGTGTGCCAACAGTGTCGTTTTCATTAATGATCGGAACTACGCCAAGTGAGAGAAGCTTTGCAAGAGTTTGATGAGCATTCTGATAATGAGAGCGACGCACAATATCTTCTGTCGTAAGTAGTACTTGAGAAGAGAGAATTGAATGTTCAGAAAATGCCTGGTTGTAGCGAGCGATGAGTAAACCTTGCCCGACCGATGCTGCTGCTTGCTGAGTAGCGAGATCTTTTGGTCGGGTAGAGAGCTTCAATGGCGCTAGACCAGCGGCGATCGCACCAGATGAGACGAGAGCGACTTCAGCACCGCGCGCTTTGAGATCTGAAATAACGGTGACGATTTTTTCAACCGCTGCGCCATCGAGCTGAGATCCGGCAGCGCCAGTAAGAGAAGATGAACCAATCTTGATAACAATGCGCTTGGCTGAAGTCACATATGTGCGGTCCATAGGCTTACTCTTTCACCCGCGGAGTATGAGGATCTTCAACGTTGTACTCCCACTGCTTAGCAATTTCTTCATCACTGAGCTGATCGATCACACGTTCTTCAACAATCCATGTTGACTCAAGACGTGAATCTTCACCACGTCGATGAAGATGGCCAGCAAGTTGCTCAGCTCCTGCTTCAATCGTTGGCTCCCAATCAAAGATGATTTGATCTTCACCATCGCCGATTCGAACTTCACTTCCGGCAACTGCACCCTTTTTAAAGAGTTCCTTTTCAACGCCAAGTTGTGCGAGTCGATCTGCAAGATATCCAATTGCTTCAGCGTTCTTAAAGTTTGTCTGCCGTACCCAACGTTCGACTTTCTTGCCACGCACTTCAAATGCTCCATCTGCATGTGCGCGGACGGTAAATCCTGAATCATCAACAGCGGTTGGTCGCAAGATGATTCGAGTGCGCTCTTCTGTAGCCGCTTCTGCACGAGCCTTATGAACAAGTCGTCCCATCGCATAGAGCAACTCTTGCAAGCCTTCACGGCTTGCTGCTGAAACTTTATAAACTTCATAACCCTTTGAACGAAGAGTTTCTTCAACCATATCTGCCATTGCGGATCCATCTGGGAGATCGATCTTATTAAGAGCAACAATACGAACGCGATCTTCCAGGCCACCATAAAGTGCGAGCTCTTCTTCGATGACGTCAAGATCCTGCACTGGGTTGCGATCAGTCTCGAGGGTTCCGCAATCCAGAACATGTACAAGTGCTACACAGCGTTCTACATGGCGAAGGAATTCAAGTCCAAGGCCTTTTCCTTGCGAAGCGCCAGGAATTAAGCCAGGAACATCTGCAACGGTGAAGCGAGTCTCCCCTGCCTGAACAACTCCAAGGTTTGGAACCAACGTAGTAAATGGATAGTCAGCAATTTTTGGACGTGCTGCAGAAATTGCTGCGATCAGTGATGACTTTCCAGCACTTGGAAAACCGACGAGTGCGATATCGGCAACTGATTTAAGTTCAAGTGTGAGTGTGCGCGTTTGGCCTGGTTCGCCAAGGAGTGCAAAGCCTGGCGCGCGACGCTTAGATGATGAGAGCGCAAGGTTTCCAAGGCCACCATGACCACCTTGTGCTGCCATAAATGTTGTGCCAATTCCAACTAAATCCGCAAGGAGGTTTCCTTCTTTGTCATAGACAACAGTGCCGTTTGGCACAGCGAGAATTAAATCCTCACCCATATGTCCATCTTTACGATCGCCATAACCTTGGTGACCTGATGTGGCTTTACGATGTGGTGAGTGGTGGAAATCAAGAAGTGTTGTCACGCTGGAATCAACAACGAGGATGACATCGCCTCCACGACCACCGTTTCCACCGTCTGGTCCACCGAGTGGCTTAAATTTTTCACGCTTTACCGAGACGCAACCATCGCCACCATTTCCGGCAGAGGCAAAGAGAGTCACGCGATCTACAAATGATGTCATCGCCTTACCCCTTTCCTTTTTCTCTATCTGATATGCATTTCTTTATGAATGAGACGAGCAATAAAAAAGCGGACACGCATGGATGCGGCCCGCTCTTTTAAGAGAAACCTTTTTAAGCTACCGGAACTACATTCACTACACGGCGACCGCGAGCGCGTCCGAATTCAACAGCTCCTGCAGCGAGTGCAAAAAGTGTGTCGTCCTTACCGCGTCCAACGTTCTTGCCTGGGTGAAAGTGTGTACCGCGCTGGCGAACCAAGATCTCGCCTGCGTTTACTTCTTGTCCACCGAAGCGCTTGATGCCAAGGTACTGTGGATTGGAATCGCGACCGTTTC
>Ga0315902_10013624_pt1 | contig 10507 bp, 1 predicted proteins | sample LakEriMetagenome_9_FD_203523 | JGI IMG/M metagenome (GOLD analysis project Ga0315902, IMG submission 203523) | Freshwater fungal communities from buoy surface, Lake Erie, Ohio, United States - Buoy 12 MA117 | ecosystem: Environmental > Aquatic > Freshwater > Lake > Lake biofilm | place: USA...
CCCATATGACTGGGCAATGGCCATGTTCAACATGCCATCTGCTCACCGTTACTACACTGTAGACGGCGGTAGCTTGGTTCAATACCCTGATAGCACCATGCACTTGACTGCTACCATGCGCAACGCTGCTAACCCAACAAATGGTTGGAATGTTGATGTTTGGTTTGCCGGCAACATGGATTGGAGCACTTGGTCTTCACAAGAGTTCCCAACCAGCTTCAAGGATGATTGTGGTGGCGTTGGTGCAAACCACCCATCATGGACCTACTTCTTGATGACTCCTGGCGCAAACGCTGAGTTGACAGGTTTCGGTGACTATTCAGGTTCTGCTGTAAACATGGTTCACGCACCTTCAAACAACTACTTCGGATTCCAGTTGGGCGATGGAGCAAACAACTACAACGCGGCTGATAACGGCTTCGGTGGTTGGTTTAGCTACAACGGTGTGTTCCACACTTCTCCAAGTGCTCCGCTGAGCCCTGTTTCAGGTGCCGGTGACTTTGCCTTCGAATTGGATTGCTGCCCAGATTACGAAATCGTACGTCAATGGACTGCAGTTGATTGCTCAGGCAATTCAGTTACCTGCTCACAGAACATCAGCTTCAGCAGCAATGTTGCAAGCAATGGTGGCAACGAAGGTCAGTCGACTATCGACACTGAGGCGATCTCTAACGAGCGCATCAGCAGCACCATCGCTGTATCTCCAAACCCAGCAAACAATAGCACTGTGTTCACCTTCAAGGCCGCTTATGCAGCGAAGACTTCACTCGAAGTTCTCGACATGACCGGTAAGAAAGTAGCCGATGTGTTTGTAGGAACTGTAGAAGCCGGTGCTTCTTACAACGTGAACTTCAACGTGAGCGACCTCGCTACCGGTGTGTACACGTATCGCTTGATCAATGGCACTGACGTGAAGATCGATCGTTTGATCATCAACAAGTAATCCATCGGTCATAACCTAACTTGGAAAGCCCTCTCGCGAAAGCGGGGGGGCTTTTCTTTTGGGGCGAGGGGAGAGCGGCGAGGGGCGAATGGAGAATGGAGAAGAGGAGCGACTTTTCTTTCTCCATTCTCCATTCTCCATTCTCTATTCCAATCTCGCAACTCGCAACTCGCCATTCGCTGCTCGCCATTCGCCACTTTCGTTCGACCAACCAATAATTTCTCTCCACCAAAAACACCTATCAACACCTTTTCCACAGAACACTGTGTTCGACTAAAAAACATCATCGCACGACCAAACGAATATCTCGCACTTTACTAACCAAGATTCTGTTGAAATGTCTGTCAGTAATGTTAATTAGTGCGACTTCAATATTGACGTATTCGTCTAAATATTTGGCCCGTTAATCTTTTTAACCTAACACTTTTTAATCCATGTCCAAAAAGTACTCTACAACTTTCTTGAGACATGTTCTTTCTGAAAACCGGAAAAGCATGTCGAACAAATTTTTGTCCTCCGTGCTGGGGCTAGCATTGCTAGGCGCAGCAAACTCTGCATCGGCTCAAGCCGATAATTACGCAACTATCACATGTCCCGCCGATGTTATCATCGAGTGTGGTCAAAATGTGAATGACTATGATTTAACAGGAACACCTTCCGTTCAACTTTTGGTAGGTGCGAGCTATGACGTGGTTAGTTCAGACGCTCTCATCTCTTCCGACGATTGTACGACGGTAATAGCCCGCACATGGACCGCCGAGTTGAATGAACTAGGTGGTTCATTGGGCTCAGTTTCATGCACTCAAATTATCACGGTTAACGACACACAAGCTCCTGTTCTAAGCGGAGTTCCTGCGTCTACTACTGTAGATTGCGTCGACGCTGTCCCTGCTGCAAGCAGTTCAGTTACTGCCGTTGATGCTTGCAATGGTCCTGTGCCTGTATCTGCATTTCAAAGTGCCGCAGGTTCAACCATCAATTCATGCACCCTTACAACTGCATTCGGCCCAGGTGCTGACTGGTCTATTTGGTTGATGGAATTGGCTGATCTAGGCTTGGTATCAAGTCCGTACTTCCACTTCCAGGCTCCGGGCGGAACGTTTGAAGAATATGCTGACAATACAGCACGTCTCACAGGTACGTTGGTAAACACCGCGAATCCAAACGAACGCTTCTTGGTTGACTGGTGGTTTGAAGACAAGCAAGATTGGAACGAATGGAACAACGCTGATGGCCCGGGTAGCCGTTCATACAAGAATGATTTAGGTCTTGCCTGCGCTACCGACAACCACCAATCATGGGCATACTATGAATTGGTAGGCGGTTTCTCAACCCTTACAGGTGAAGGAGATTTGGCCGGTGACCAATTGTACCTATACCACTTACCTACCAACTACTACTACGGTTTTCAAGTAGGTGTGGGTGCCAACAACAAGAACTGTAATTACGGTATTTCTGGTTGGTTCTCATTCAATGGCTTCATGAACAATACCTACGTAAGCGACAACGGCGACATTAACTGCAACGCTGCATGTGAACCTGTAAATAATGTTTGTGCTAACCGCACAACTGTGACTTACTTGTATCGTGCAGAAGACGCTTGCGGTCGCGCGAGCATAGCTGAGCAAACTATCAATGTATTCGATAACGTAGCACCAATCTTTGACAACTGTCCTGCTAACATTACATTGAACTGCACAGACCCTATTCCTGCAGTACCAAATAACATCACTGCAACGGACAACTGCAGTGGCTTAGTTGCTGTAGCCTTTGCAGGTGAAGCACCTGCGGGCCAAGGTTGTTCAAGTGGCATCGTTCGTACTTGGCTTGCAGAAGACGAGTGCGGTAATCGCAGCACTTGCACGCAAACCATCACCATAACTGATACGCAAGCCCCTGTACTGGTTGGCACACCTGCAGCTACCATTACAGTACAATGCGACAATGTTCCGGATGCTGCAACTGTCACTGCAACGGACAATTGCGATGCGAACGTAACGGTGAACTACACGCAAACTATTATCGCCGGTAATTGCACAGGTAACTATACCATCACACGCACTTGGACTGCAGAAGATGCTTGCGGTAATGATGCTAGTTTCACGCAAACAGTGAATGTTGTAGACACCACTGCTCCTGTATTTGATGCTTTCCCAATCTACATCTCTGCTCCTTGTGATGCCACTACTCCACTACCTACTGCAACCGACAACTGCAGTGATGTAACTGTAACTATTTACAGCGATGTCCTTAATTCAGGTGGCTGCTTAGGTGTTATCACACGCACATACCGTGCTACTGACGCTTGTGGTAATTACGCAGAACTCATTCAGTTCATCACGTTGACAGACGAAGTAGCTCCAACACTCAACAACGTACCTGCAGAAGCAACATTGCAATGCGACGAGGTAAACCTAGGTTCTAATGGTAACTACCTTGGCATTGCTCCTGTAACTGCAAGTGACAATTGTGACCCATCTGTTACAATTGAATATTCTGAACAGGTAATTCCTACTGACGATGGTTGCGATGCTTCGTTCGATTTGATTCGCACATGGATCGCAATCGACGATTGCGAGAATGCTGATACTGCTTCTCAAGTAGTACACATCATCGATACAGAAGGACCTGTTTTCGACGGCCTTCCATCAACCATCACCATCGACTGTGATGATGTTGTTCCTGTATTGAATGCACCTGTTGCAACCGACAATTGCTCGGATGCAGTAGTCACTTATGTGGGTGAAGAAATTCTTCCGGGTAACTGCCCTCAGAGCTACACCATCATTCGCGTATTCCGCGCAACTGACGGATGTGGCAATGAAGTTATGGAGTCACAAACGATTATCGTACGTGACATCACAGCTCCTGTATTTGACAGTAATAACGAAGATGAGTTCACTTACGAATGTGGATCTGATATTCCGGAAGTGCAACCTACTGCAACAGACAACTGCGGTAGCATTACATACACCTTCAGCAATGGACAGGAAACAGGCCCTGCTTGTAACCGCATGTTTGTGCGCACGTGGACTGCAACCGATGAATGCGGTAATGCAAGCACTTTCAGCCAAACCATTCATTTGGTAGACACCACTGCTCCTGTAATTTCAGGTGATACAGAAACAACGAAGCCATGCGACAACAACAATGGCAACTACATCACTGTTGAAGAAGAGTGCAACACTTACACCATCAACAAAACGGATGTATTCGTTTCAGGTGGATGTGCAGGCACCATCATCAGAACGTATGTGGCAACGGATGCTTGTGGCAATGCCTCTGCACCATTCACACAGTTCATTCACCTCACAGACGATACAGCACCATCTGCATCGCCTGCTACATCGACCATCAATGTTGATTGTGATGATGCAATCCCTGCATTCAACCCACAATTCACTGACAACTGTGATGATGATTTGACAATTGAAACTCTTCCTGACTCTACGATTGATGGCAACTGCCCTGCAGAGCGCACAATCATCCGTCGAGTGCGCGCTACCGACAGCTGCGGCAACATCGGAATTGCGACTCAAACAGTAAACGTAGTGGACAACACTGCACCTGTTTGGGGAACACAAAATCAATCAGAGTTCGTTTACGAGTGCAACACAACTGCTCCGGAAGTTCAGCCGGTAGCTAGCGACGATTGCAGCACAATTACATACAGCTTTACTACAAGTGCAACTACTGTAGTAAACTGTGAGCCGCGCTTCAATCGTATTTGGACAGCTACAGATGCATGTGGAAACGTAAGTGTTCCATTCGTACAATTGATTCGCTTCGAGGACACAGTTGCTCCAACCATCGACAACTGCCCTGAAGACATCGAGCTTGATTGCGATGATGCTGTTCCAGCTCCAGTCAGCGTAACTGCTTCTGATGATTGTGATGACAACGTAAGCATCGTTTACAATCAGTACATCTTCGGTGACGAAAACGAGCCGGGTGTACTTTCTAATTGCGACGCAACCACACCAGCTCACGCAACAGGCGGTAACTGCGGCATCACCGTTGGTGGTGTTGATATTGACTGGGCAATGCAATTGAATGGCATGCCGGTTCAATATCGTTACTATGTACTGAGCGAAGGTTCATTGGTGCGCTTGGCAGATGAAATCCATTTCACAGGAACAATGACGAACGCACTCGATCCAACAAGTGGCTTCTTCGTAGACGTAACATTTGAAGGCGGTTGGGATTGGACTACCTGGTCTACCGGATTGGGCAACATCGCAAGCTACAAGGCAGATTGTGTTAATGTTGGAAATAACTACGAGCAATGGCTTTACTTCTTGCTTTCTGCAGAAGAAGGAGCAGAGTTGGTAGGTTTTGGTAACTACGCAGGTTCTTCTTTGAACCTTGCGCATGCGCCAAGCAACAACTACTACGGATTCCAGTATGGTGATGGCGGAAACAACTTCAACGCAGCATTTGGCTTCGGTGGTTGGTTTAGCTACAACGGTATCTTCCAATCGAGCAACACAGCTGTACCTACGCAACAATCAGGTGCCGGTGACTTCGCGCTCGATTTGGATTGCTGCCCTGACTACTGGATTGTTCGTCAGTGGACAGCTACAGACTGTTCTGGAAATAGCACGACATGTCAGCAAATCATCAGCTACCCTGGTGTTACTCCGGTAGTCGACAATACCGACTACACAACACAGTTCACACAGGCAGTTGAAACAGGCCGTGTAAGCGGAGAGGTTAGCGTACAACCTAACCCTGCGCGCGACATTGCACAGTTCAACTTCAAGACCGTAAACACAGCAGCTACCACACTCGAAATTTTCGACATGAGTGGACGCAAGGTTGCTGATGTATACGCGGGTACAGTAGAGGCAGGCACTGCCTACCAGGTAAGCTTCGACACCGAAGTACTTGCCACCGGTATCTACATGTACCGCTTTACCAATGGTTCGGATGTTCAGATCAAGCGATTGATCATCAACAAGTAGTTTTAGAGAACTTACATGGTGAAAACCCTCCTCGGCAACGAGGGGGGTTTTCTTTTTTAGGTCCGAAGAGCGAGGCTGAAAGGAGAAGGGAGATCGATGCCTGAGCGGAGCCGAGTGCAGCGGAGCTAAAAAGAGTATCACGAAAGCAACTCTTTCGCCCTATCAAGCATCTATGTCGACCAACCTATTCTATGGTCCGCTTATTTCATTTCAAAACAACCAAACCACCACCCAAAAAACACTCATTTTGACCCCTTTTCTTGCCCATTTGTCTATTTTTTTTGGGTTTTTATCTATCTGTTTATCAGGCAGGTAACACTTATGTTTTCAACAAAATATGTTGATAACTGAAAATTATTTTTATTTGCCGAATCTTTATGTATTTTTGTCGCCGCATATTGTGAATTCGTCTTGTTCTCAACTCGACATTTCGCAATGTGTACTAACCAAACAAATTGTTTAATTAAATCCAAATCAATGAAACATTTTACAATGTTTACAGATTGTCGTACGGGTGATAACATGATCTCTCGTGCCTCGTCTACACTGAAGGCTTTCGCTCTAAGCCTGATGCTTGCTTTCTGCGGTTTGAGCACCAATGCTCAATCTGTATGGGATGTTATCGTTAACAGCCCTGACCACAACACACTTGAGGCTGCAGTTCTTGCGGCCGGACTCGATGGCGCATTGTCTGATTCAACTGCGTCTTTGACTGTTTTTGCTCCTAACGATGCAGCTTTCGCAGCAATGCCTCCCGGCGCTGTTTCTGCTTTGTTGGCAGATCCTTCAGGTGACCTTACTACAGTACTATTGTACCACGTAGTTGGCGCTGAAGCGTTTTCTTCTAGCCTCGTTGACGGGCAGCAAATTCCTACCCTCCAGAGTCAGGATGTTTTCATCGGTGTAACTGATTCTTCAGTTACCGTGAACGGTTCACCTGTTCTCGCAGCCGATGTAGACGCCAGCAATGGTGTTGTTCACGTTATTGGTGCCGTATTGCTGCCACCTGCAGTAATTGCATCAAACGGAATCAACTGTCCGGCTGACGTTATTATCGAGTGTGGTCAAAGCATTCTTGATTTTGACCTTACCGGCTACCCAACATTGAGCAATACGTATGCAGGTGCTAGCATCAGCTACTCTGACGTATTGATTTCTAGCGGTAGCTGCAATGTAGTTTACGCTCGCACTTGGAGCGCATCATTCTCACATTGCGCAAACGGCTATGTAGTAACAAGCGTTCAGTGCACTCAAATTATCACCGTTCGTGATACCGAAGGTCCAGTATTGAATGGCTTCCAGCCTTCAATCGAGGTTCAGTGCCAAGAAGACAAGCCTGAGTTTGCCTTCGTTACTGCTAATGACGTTTGTTCAGGCGAAGAGTCTGTAACAATGTGGGAAAGCCACACGGGTCGTGCAGATCAAATCTGTGATCTTTCTACAGCTTTTGGTCCTGGTGCTGACTGGGCTCTTTGGTTGCCAGACTTGTCTGCAGCAGGTACAACTGCAAGTGCTAACTGGGTATTCTCTGCACCAGGCGGCAAATTCGAACAATATGAAGACGGTACAGCTCGCCTTTACGGTCGTATCGTGAACACCAACAATCCAACACAAGCTTTCATCGTTGACCTTTGGTTTGAAGGTCGCGCTGACTTCGCTGCTTGGACTGCTATGGGTCGTGAGTACAAGAACGACCTTGGTTTGGCTTGTGCTGACAGCAACGTTCAAGACTGGTTGTTCTACGAAATGAAGAGCGGTATTTCTACCCTTACCGGTGATGGCGCTTTGGCTGGTGACATTCTTTACTTATCACACATGCCTTCTAACTTCTACTTCGGTTTCCAATATGGTATCGGAGCTAACAACAAGAACTGTAACGAAGGTATCTCTGGTTGGTTTACCTACGAAGGTTTCATCAATGGTGAAGGTGTACAAGGTCACGGTGACGTGAACGCTGATGCTGATTGCAGCACTCCTTCTTATGTATGCGACAACAACGACAATTACACTTACATTTATTCTGCAATGGATAACTGCGGTAATTGCACTATCGGAAAATCGTTGATTTCTATTAACGACACTACCGCTCCTACATTCATCAACTGTCCAGCTCCTATCACTCAGGAGTGCTCTGATGCCCTTCCAGCTATCGCTGAAGGTATCATTGCTGAAGACAACTGCATCGGTGATGTAACTGTAAGCTATGTGGGTGAAGAGTCTGAAACAGATGGTTGCACCACTTGGATTACTCGTACTTGGGAAGCTACTGACGCTTGCGGTAACCGCAGCGAGTGCAATCAGGTTATTACTTTGATTGACACAACTAACCCAGTATTTGATGCTTATGATCATTACATCAGCACTGAGTGTGACGTTGAGCCAACTTGGCCAACTGCTACTGACAACTGCGATAATAACGTTACCATCACTATCTCTGGTGAAGTTCTCAACTCAGGTGGTTGCTTGGGCGTATTGGCTCGCACCTACCGTGCTACAGACAACTGCGGTAACTTCACTGAAATCGTTCAGTACATCGCATTGCTCGACACTACTGCTCCTACTTTCCAAAACGTTCCTGCAGAAAACACTGTTGAGTGCAGCTCTGTAATCGTTGGTGAAGGTGGCTTGCGCTTCGGCCCTGGTGCTGTTGTTGGTGTTGACAACTGCGGTTTGGAAGTAGTTGTTACTTACACTGAGCAAGTTGTTGCTACAGATGACAACTGTCCTGAGTCTTACGATGTAATTCGTACTTGGACCGGTACAGACTTCTGCGAAAACGTTGCTACTGTAACTCGTATCACTCACGTTGTAGATACTACTGATCCAATCTGGACTTCATTCCCTGCTGATGTAACTATTGCTTGTACAGACCCAATTCCGGCCGTTGTTTTCCCAACAGCTACCGACAACTGTGACGGTCAAGTAACTATTACACTTTCTACAGATCAAGTTGCCGGCGAATGCCCACAAGAATACACAATCATGCGTGTGTTCCGTGGAACAGACAACTGTGGCAACGAAGTAGTTGATACTCAAGAAATCCACGTTGTGGACGAAGTTGCTCCTATCCTGAGCGGTTTGCCAACTGCACAAATCACTGTACAGTGCAACGCAGTTCCTGCGCCTGCAAACGTAACTATCTCTGATAACTGCGACGACGAGCCATCTTTGAATTACGTTCAAACTATTACTCCAGGTTCTTGCACAGATTCATACACAATCACTCGCACATGGACCGGTGCTGATGCTTGCTCAAACACTACTGTGTTTGTTCAAACTATCACTGTAGTTGATACAACCAACCCAGTATTGGTTGGCACACCTGCTGCCAATATCACTGTTGAGTGTAACGCTGTTCCTGCTGCTGCTAACGTAACAGCTACCGACAACTGCGACACTTCGGTGAACGTTCAGTACAATCAAACTCGTACCAACGGTTCTTGCTTGTACAACTACACATTGACACGCACTTGGGTTGCTACTGACAACTGTGGTAACCAATCAACTTTTGTTCAAACCATCAACGTTCGTGACACTCAAGCTCCTGTAATCACAGGTTCATTGGACATCACTCGTCCTTGCGATGATATCGCTGGCCGTTATGTTGAAGCTACTGACAACTGTGGTACAATCTCTTGGAGCTTCACTGATATTCACGTATCAGGTGGTTGCGTTGGTACTGTAATTCGTACTTACCTTGCTACGGACGAGTGTGGAAACGTTTCTGCTCCTTTCGAACAGACTATCCACCTCACTGACGTTGTTGCTCCAACTTTCACTACTACTCCTGATGTAACTATCCAGTGTGACGATGCAGTTCCAACTGTATCTGCTCCTGTATTCAGCGACAACTGTGATGACATGCTTGAAATCGAGTATGCTTTCTCTGAAGAAGTAATCAGCATCTGCGCTACAGACCTTGTTTACACTTGGACTGCTACAGACAACTGTGGTAACTCTACCGTTGCTGAAAAGCGTATCCACGTTGTAGATACTGAAGCTCCTGTATTCTTGACATTCCCTGCTGATATGTCATTGGAGTGCAACGATACTATCCCAATGATTGTATATCCTTTGTTCACTGACAACTGTGATGATTTCGCAGATATCGAGTTGATCCAGGACACTACAGCCGGTTGTGGTAACACTATCATCCTTACCCGCACATTCACCATTTGGGATATCTGCGGTAACAGCGATACTCGTGTTCAAACTATCCGTTTCGACGACTTGGTTGCTCCATCTTTCGATGAGCAAGCTAATGCTTACACTTACGCATGCGATGCTCAGATTCCTGTAATTCAACCTACAGCTTCTGACAACTGTGCTGATGTTTCAGCAATCACTTTCTCTTACGTTGATGTAACCGTTAACAACAATCCATGCAACCGCGTTATCGAGCGTCGCTGGACTGCTGAAGACGAGTGCGAAAACGACGCTATGTTCATCCAGACTATCACATTGATCGACACTGTTGCTCCTGTGATTACCGGCGAACAAGAAGTTGATCGTCCTTGCAACAACTACAATGGTGTATATGTATTGGCTACTGACAACTGCAACAACATCACATGGACTTCATGGGATGAGGCTGTATCAG
>Ga0315902_10013630_pt1 | contig 10505 bp, 11 predicted proteins | sample LakEriMetagenome_9_FD_203523 | JGI IMG/M metagenome (GOLD analysis project Ga0315902, IMG submission 203523) | Freshwater fungal communities from buoy surface, Lake Erie, Ohio, United States - Buoy 12 MA117 | ecosystem: Environmental > Aquatic > Freshwater > Lake > Lake biofilm | place: USA...
CGTATCTCGGCGCGCTGCAGGCCTTCGCCCCCTACGAGCCCGAGTTCGTGGCCGTGGAAGGCGACGACGACGGGCCGCTGCCGCAGGCCCTGGAGGCCGCGCGGGGCGCGCGCTTTCTGTACCTGCTGCCGAACTACCAGAACCCCACCGGCCGTTGCCTGCCAGCAGACCGCCGCCTGGCGCTGGTGCAGCGCGCAGCCGAGATCGGCCTGCCCATCGTCGAGGACAATCCCTACGGCGACCTGTGGTTCGACGAGCCCCCGCCGCCGCCTGTCTGCGCTTCGGCCGGTGACGGTGCTGTGTACTTGGGCAGCTTCTCCAAGGTGCTGGCGCCGGGCCTGCGGCTGGGCTACGTGGTGGCGCCGCGCGCAATGTTCCCCAAGCTGCTACAGGCGAAGCAGGCCAGCGACCTGCACTCGCCCAGCTTCAACCAGCGCGTGGTGTACGAGGTCATCAGGAACGGCTTTCTCAAGGAGCATGTGCCCACGATCCGTGAGCGCTACAAGGCGCAGCGCGACGCCATGGCTGCGGCACTTCGCGAACACCTGCCCCCAGGTTGCCGCTGGCAGGCGCCCGTGGGCGGCATGTTCTTCTGGGTGACGCTGCCGGCGCACCTGGATGCCACTGCCTTGCTGCCCCGTGCGGTGGGGGCCGGCATGGCCTACGTGCCGGGCAGCCCTTTCTACCCGCAAGGCGGCCACGCCAACACCTTGCGGCTGAGCTTCGTCACGGTATCCCCCGAGCGCATCACCCAGGGCGTGGAGGCGCTGGGGCGGGTGCTGCGGGCCTGCTGATTCAGGTTCGAGGGTCTCCCACTTCGCCCGGCCTTGATGACGGGGCCCGTCCCAAAGCCGCAGCCGCGCAAGCCGTTCCAGACCCCCCGTGCCTGGATGGCCTGAATTGGGGGTTTGCCAGGGCCCCGGTCAGCGCAGGGGGCACGTTCAAACTTCTTCACCCGCTGGCAAGCCGGCCTTCACGTCTGCCCCAGACATTGAGGGTTCGGGCGCGTTCTATCGGACAGGCCGATGAAGCTCAAGCGCTGGCTCCATGTGCCATGTACAAGATTTGCCGCAATCTGGGGGTCGTGACTGATCCAACTGCGGGGGCCGAGGCCCCAGCGCATCCCCGCATGCGTGAGCAACTGTTGCAGTCTCGGTCTCTCCTTCGACTTCACAACTCTTCATCCCTTGAAGGAGCCCGTCGATGAACAGTCTGTGGATGACGCTGCTTGCAGCCTGCACCCTGTTGTTGTCCGCCTGTGGAGGCGGTTCAGAGTCCGCGCCGGCCCCTTCCGGTTCAGAGTCCGCGCCTGCCTCTTCCGGTTCAGAGTCCGCGCCGGCCTCTTCCTCTTCTCAGGCACCTGCGTCCACCACGTCTTCGGCGGCATGGCGTGCGCCGCTGAAGGTCTCATACCAGGGTGTCTCGGTCGATGTCGTGATCGACAAGCCTGCGGGCACCGAGTTCGATGTCTTGATCGTTTATCACGGCACGGTGATGCAGGACGCCCTGGTGATGCAGGCCGCCCAGGACACGCTCGACCACTTTCGTCGCTTGATCGATGACCCGACCGTGATGGTGGTGAGCGTCGCCTACCCCGAGGAGAACTTGCTCATCGGGGACAACCTCGCATACGCCGAGGCCGCGCTGCTGTGGGTCAGGCATCAGGCCGCAAGCCAGCTGGGCCTGCAGATCCGCCATTTGTTTCTTGGTGGCCACTCCCAAGGGGGCTATCTGGTCACTCGGCTCAACACATTGCATCCCACGCGTGGCGTCATCGCCAACGCCCCCGGACCGATAGATCTGGTGCATCGCTGTCGGCTGGAGGAGGAGGGAACAATCGCCTCGGGTGAGCACTGCTCGCGCTTGCGCCAGGCCTACGGAAGCACGGCCGCGAATCCTGCCGCCTACACGGCGCGCTCGCTCGGTAACTTCACAACGGGGTACCAGTCCGACATCCTGTTCGTGCAGGGCCTGGAAGATTCGCGTCTGACCCAGATGGCGGTGTGGCCGGGGTTCCGGCAGCAGGTGCAGGCGTGCACGAACTGCAGCGGCATCCAGTTCCTCGAACTGCCAGGCCTTGGTCACCCGGCGCTGTTCAACAGCGCGCAGGCCCGAGAGACCTTCCGCACTTTCGTGAACGCGCGGCGTTGAGTCTTGTCTGGCCGCAGGTCAGGAGCGAGCGGCAGAGTGCAGTGCGATGCCTGCCGACAGGGTGCGGCTGTCAGGTGCCCGCGGGAGAAATGTTCGTCTGGATGACGCGGGCGGCGCACCTGTACGCCATCGGCGGCGCTGGGTGGCCACTCGGCCGCATCGAAGATCCAGGACCGTCTGGACGCAGTCAACTCGGACCATCGCTGACCCAGCGGCAGCCCGCCACCGAGGCGGCGCCCGAAGGACCCTTGTATCCAACGAGTCGACAGCCCTGCCAGTTCAGGGCTGAAGCTGCCGCTCGACCGACGCACGGAACTCCACGGGTGAGCGCCCCAGCAAGCGCTTGAATGCCCTGGCAAAGGCTGAAGGGTTGTCGTAACCCACCTCCATCGAGATGCTGGCGATGCTGTCCTGGCTTTCGCGAAGGCGCTGCGCCGCCAGTTGCAGGCGCCACCACTGCAGGTACTCCGCTGGCGTCTGGCCCATGCACGCCTGGAAGCGCTGGAAGAAGGCGGTGCGTGACAGGTGGGCCAGGCCCGCCAGTTCGGGCAGCGTCCAGCGATACCCGGGCTGGGCGTGCAGGGCCGTGAGCGCCGGGGCCAGCCGCGGATCTGAAGCCGCTGCCAGCCATCCCGTGGCGGGCGTCGCATCGAACAGCGCCTCGCGCAGCGCCTGGATGAACAGCACCTCAGCGGCCCGGCGCAATACGGCCGATGAGCCGCCCGCGGGCTGCTCCGCCTCCGCCCGAACCAACGCGAGGACGGGCGCGAGGCGCGCGCATGCGGGCGTGCCAGCGCGCAGGACCATCATCGCGGACAGGCCGGCCACGATGGCCTGGGCCATGCGCATGTCGGCCGCAAAGCTGGCCGTCAGTAAACGCGTCCGGAGGCCGCCGCCGCCGTAGGCGAAGGTGGTGGCCTGTCGGTCCCGCCGGTCCACGCCTGCGATGGCGGTGACGGGCGTGGCCTGGCGGCCCGGGCGGTCGCTGATGGCGTGCAGTTCGTCCCGTGGGAGCACCACGACGTCGCCCGCCGACAGGCGCACCGGGGCGGGATCGCCCTCCAGCGACACCACACACTCGCCCTCGAGCACCGCGTGGACGGCCGCAAGGCGCCCGCCCGGCAACTGCAGCGCCCAGGGCGCACTCAGTTCGCTGACGCAGAAGAACCAGCCGTGAAATCGCAGCGCATCCAGCACCTGCGCGATCAGCACCGCACGCGGTGAACGATCGGCATCGTCAAGCGCATTCGCGGCCGCGCGGTGCGGCGCTGTCCGGCTTATCGTGGTGACCATCGGAGTTCGCGGAGCGCGTTGGATGAAGCAAGTCTCTCACGCAGGTCGGCGCCGCATGCTGGGCTGGATGGCGCGCGCAGCGGCTGCACTGCCGTTCGTGGCGGCGGCCCAGGGATCAGGCCGACTGAAGCCCACACCGGCTGTCACCGTGGGCCCGTTCTACCCGCCCGATCCGATGGGGTTGCCGTTCTTCAGCGCCCGTGCGCTCAGCCCGCTGCCCCAGGGCCACGACCTGACGTCCGGCACGAGCGGTCGACGCGCGGAGGGCGAGCGCCTTCAACTCCACGGCCGCGTGCTGAACACTGCAGGACAGCCGCTGGCCGGGGCCCGCATCGAGATCTGGCAGGTGGACGCTCGGGGCCACTACGCGGTGGAGACCGGTGCCGATCGCGATCCTGGCTTTTCCGGCTATGGCGTGTACGTGGCCGGCGAGTCGGGCCGCTACGTGTTCACGACCATCCGGCCGCGCGGCTACGGTCGCTATGGCGGGCTTATCAAGCGCGCCGCCCATATCCACCTGAGGGTCTCGGTAGCCGGCCGGGCGCCACTGGCCACCGAAGTCTGGTTCGCGGACGAGCCGGGCAACGAGCGCGACTCGTTCGTCAGCCGTATCACCGACCCTGAACTGCGCGAGCGCATGCTCGTCCGTCTGGCCCCAGGCAGTGACGGCCTGCCGGCGGGCACCTTCGACGTCGTGCTGCCCGATGCCTGAGGAGCGACCATGAGACTTGTGGTGTTCGGCGCCTCGGGCGCTACTGGCCAGCACGTCGCGCTCGGTGGGAGCCCGGCATGACGGTTGACCGCTACCACCCCGCGCTGGTGGTGCTGCACTGGATCCTCGGTCTGCTGATCCTTCTGGGCCTCTTCATGGGGACCTTCTCCCTGGAGAGGCTGCCCAATTCAGACCCGTCCAAGCTCGACAGCCTGAGGGGCCACATGATCAACGGGGCCGTGATCGGATGTCTGATGGTCCTGCGTCTGATCATCCGGGCGTGTACCCGACGCCCGGTGCCAGCGGCGACCGGCATGGCCTGGGCTGATGCGGGCGGCCCCTGGACGCATCGCGCGCTGTACGCACTGGTGTTCGCGATGGTCGCAAGCGGTGTGGCACTGGGTGTGAGCACCGACCTCCCGGCCATCGTCTTCGGCGGGTCCGTGAAACCCCTGCCCGCCACCTTCGACGGTTCGTGGATGCGCGTGTTGCACGCAGTCGCCGCCAAGCTGCTGATGGCGCTGATCGTGCTGCACGTCGCGGCTGCGCTGTGGCATCACACCGTTCGACGGGACGGGCTTCTGCGGCGCATGGGCTTTGGGGGCCGTCGGTAACGGAAGCTCCGCGTCCTCGCCCACTTTCCGAGTATGTGGACGATAGCGGTGGTCAGGAACTGAACGCAGAATGCGGTGAGCCTGATGTGCTCACGACCTCCGCCTGTTTACCGACCCGTCCATGCAACGCCGCTTCCACCAACTCGACGTCTTCACTGCCATACCCCTGAAGGGCAACCCGCTGGCGGTCGTGCACGACGCGCAAGGCCTGGACGACGCCACCATGGCCGCGTTCGCGCGCTGGACCAACCTGTCGGAGACCACCTTTCTGCTGCCGCCCGAAGACCCGGGCGCCGACTATCGTGTTCGCATCTTCACGCCAGGCGGTGAGTTGCCCTTCGCCGGCCACCCCACCTTGGGCAGCTGCGCCGCTTGGCTCGCCGCGGGCGGGCAATCCCGGTCGGAGGGTCTGGTGGTGCAGGAGTGTGGCGTGGGCTTGGTGTCCATCCGGCGCGAGAGCGCGCGCCTGGCGTTTGCCGCACCGCCCCTGCGCCGTAGCGGCCCGCTGGAAGCCGATCTGGTGGACCGCATCGTGGCGGGTCTGGGGCTGGCCGCAGGCGACATCCTCGATCATCAGTGGGTGGACAACGGTCCGGGCTGGTGTGCCGTCATGCTGGGCTCGGTGGAGCAGGTGCGCGCGCTGCGCCCCGACTTCGGCGCGCTGCGGGATCTGAAGCTGGGGGTCGTGGCGCCCTGTGAACTGGATGAAGACACGGCCTTTGAAGTGCGCGCCTTCGTGCCGGGACTCGGCATCAACGAAGACCCGGTCACGGGCAGCCTGAATGCCGGGATCGCGCAGTGGCTGATCGACGCCGGACTGGCGCCCTACCACTACGTCGTGAGCCAGGGTTCGGCCCTGGGGCGCGAGGGGCGTGTGCATGTGGACCGCCAGGGCGGGGACATCTGGGTCGGTGGCGATGTGGTGGTGTGCATCGAGGGCCAGGTGAGCCTGTGAACACCCGGATCGACCACCTCGTCGTGGCCGCCGCATCGCTGGCCCAGGGCGTGGCCTGGTGCGAGGAGGTGCTGGGCGTCACGCCCGGCCCGGGCGGCCAGCACCCGCTGATGGGTACGCACAACCGCCTGCTGAAGATCGCCACGCCCACCTACCCTGACGCCTACTTCGAGATCATCGCCCTGGACCCGCAGGCCGCACCGCCCCAGCGCGTGCGCTGGTTCGGCCTGGACGAACCTGCTCTGCGCGAACGTATCGCTCAAGAACCGCGGCTGATCCATGCCGTGGCGCGCTCACCCCAGTTGGACATGCACCGCTTCGGCCTCATCCAGGTCGGCCTGCAGCCGGGGGTTCCCATCAAGGCCGGGCGTGAGACCCCTCAGGGCCCGCTGGCCTGGCAGATGCTGCTGCGTGACGATGGCCGCCTGCTGTGCGGTGGGGCGCTGCCCACGCTGATCCAATGGGAGGGCCGTCATCCGGCGCAGGCCATGCCGGACTCCGGCGTCACGCTGTCTTCCTTGACACTGCGTGGAGTGCCCGAGCGCGCAGCGGAGGTACTGCGCTTGCAGGGCGTGACGGTCGAGCCGGTGGCGCCCTCATCCTCCGCACCCGCCCTGACGGCGGTGTTGCAGACGCCGCGTGGCGAGGTGACGCTGCACAGTGATGCGCCTTGAGCAGCCCGCGCACCTCGAACCGAAGCACCTCCCCAGATCACTGCAAGAGACCTGCATGACCGAAGAACTGTTCCGCGAAGACGCCACCTTGTTGCAGTGCGAAGCGCAGGTGCTCGCGGTGGACGAGTGGCCCGACGGCAGCCGCGCCGTGGTGCTGGACCGCACCGTGTTCTATCCGCTGGGCGGCGGACAGGCCGGCGATGCCGGCGTGCTGACGCTGGCCGACGGCCGCGAGGTGCCGGTGGCCGACACGCGCAAGCACAAGGACCGGCCCGGGGCCATCGCCCACCTGCTGGCGCCGGGCGCTGACACTTCCGGCCTGGCGCCGGGAGCACGCGTGACAGCGCGCATCGACGCCGAGCGCCGCCGTGCCCACATGCGCTTTCACACGGCGACGCACCTGCTGTGCGCTCTGGTGCCATACCCGGTGGACGGCTGTTCCATCACCGCGGGTTATGCGCGGCTGGATTTCCACATGACCGAGCCGCTGGACAAGGAGACGCTCACCGCCGGCATCGCCCGTCTGGTGGCCGGGGCCCACCCCGTGCGCCACCGTTGGATCAGCGAAGAGGAACTGGACGCCAACCCCGGTCTGGTGCGCAGCATGAGCGTGCAGCCCCCGCGCGGCCTGGGCCGCGTCCGGGTGCTGGAGATCGAAGGCGTGAACCTTCAGCCTTGCGGTGGCACCCACGTGGCCAACACCGCCGACATCGGCCCCGTCACCGTGACGGAGATTGAGAAGAAGAGCGCGATGACCCGCAGGGTCGTGCTCGGCTTTGCCGAATCAGCCGCAGGCTGATCGCTCTTCGTTCGGCGCAGGCTCACATCGCGTCAGCGATGTGAAGGCCCGCCCCTTTTCTCAGTTGCTGTAGCGCTCGGCCCGGAAGTCGTCGTGGCAGGCCTTGCAGGAACCGCCCACGCCGCCAAAGACCGCCTTGATGGCGTCCAGGCTGCCGGTCTTGGCGGCTGTTTCCAACTTGGTGGCCTCAGCCGCCATCTTGTCGGCGGCGGCCTTGAACTTGGCGCCGTCTTTCCAGATCTCGGGTTTGGCGCGGTGGGGCATGCCCTTGTCGGTGCCATCGCCAAAGGCCGAGAACGGCAGGGTGGACATCACGGCCACGATGTGCGCGCTGTCGTTCGCCACCTTGGCATCGAACGGAGCGCGCCCCTGCACCATGGCTCCGATTCGGGCCACGTGGTTGCCCATCACGGTGAACGCGCTCTGGCGGTACTTGATGGCGTCTTCCGGCTTCTGGAACTGCGCCGCTGCGGGCAGGGCCGCCAGCACGCCGCAGGCGGCGGCCAGGATCATCAGCTTCTTCATGAGGGGCTCCGATCAAGAGTTGTCGTCGACGCCCGGCGTCTGCAGGGGGGCTGCAACACCTGCCGGACAGTGTCAGTGTAAGGACGTATCTGTTCAAGCATGTTGATGACGGCATGCATCCTGACTGACCCAGTCGCGTTATCGTTGAGTTGTTTCACATTGCATCCACGCAAGGAGTTCCAACGATGTCAGAGACGACCGCGCCGGTGCGGGTCTGGGACCTGCCGACCCGGCTCTTTCACTGGACGCTGGCGCTGAGCGTGGTGGGTTCCATCGTCACCGCCAAGATCGGCGGCAACGCCATGCTCTGGCACTTCCGCCTGGGCTATCTGGCCCTGGGCTTGCTGGTGTTTCGCATCCTCTGGGGCTTCGTCGGTGGGCGCTGGTCGCGCTTTGGCAGCTTCGTCCATGGGCCGGCCCGCGTGTGGGCCTATGTGCGGGGCCAGCGCCGGCCCGATGGGCTGGACGAGGTGGGCCACAGCCCCCTGGGCGCCCTCTCGGTGTGGGCCTTGCTGGGTTTGCTGAGCTTTCAGGTCGCCACCGGCCTGGTGGCCGATGACGAGATCGCCAACGTGGGCCCGCTCAACCGCTACGTCAGCGGGGACGTGGCCCTCCTGCTCACAGGCTGGCACAAGGAACTCGGCGAGTCCGTGCTGATCGCCCTTCTGGTGCTGCATGTGGCAGCGGTGCTGTTTTACCGCTGGGTGCGGCGCAATGACCTGCTGACGCCCATGATCACTGGGGACAAATCATTGCCTGCGCACACCCCCGCCTCGGCCGACGGCTGGCGCCAGCGCCTGGGGGCCGTGATCCTGGCCGCCGCCGCCGCGGCCCTGGTGATATGGGTGGTCCGGCAGGGAGCTTGAACGCCCGTGAAACCTGCCGACCCCCCCGCCCCCCCCCTCGATCTGCACACGCCGGGTCAGCCGGCGCAGTTCGAGGACACGCGCACGATCTTCCGCGAATACGCCGCCCAACTGGGGGTGGACCTGTGCTTCCAGGGGTTCGACGCGGAACTGGCTGCCCTGCCTGGTGAATACGCGGCACCGAACGGCGCCTTGCTGCTGGCCACGGTGGACGGCGCCCTGGCCGGCTGCGGCGCCTTCCGGCCGCTGCCGGATGCGGACTACCCCAACGCCTGCGAGATGAAGCGCTTGTATGTGCGCCGCGCCTTCCGCCGCTTCGGCCTGGGCCGCCTGCTGGCCAGGCAGTTGATGGACCGGGCCATCCAGGCCGGCTACTCCACCATGCTGCTGGACACCCTGGACGACATGGAGGCCGCGCGCAACCTCTACGAGACCCTGGGTTTCGAGGAGATCCCCCCGTACTACTTCAACCCCGTGCCGGGTGCGCATTACCTGAAGGTGGACCTGCGGCAACCCGGCCTTCTTTGAGGCGGTGGGCACCGCCAGCCCGGATAGGATCGGGCCATGACCCAAGCCCATCCTGAACTTCGTGCCGGTGACCTGCGACTGGCCCTGCGGCCTGACCTGGGCGGCAGCATCGCCGGCCTGTGGTGCGGCAGCCTGCCGGTGCTGCGCAGCACCGAGCCTGCCGCGCTGGAGGGCCCGCGTCAGTCGGCCAGCTACCCGCTCGCGCCCTACTCCAACCGCCTGGGCTACCGGCGCTTCCGCTGGCTGCACCGGGACTACACCACCCAACCCAACTTCGACGACAGCCCGCATTCGGTGCACGGCGTGGGCTGGTTGCGAGCCTGGGCCGTGGAGTCCTGCAGCCCCACCGAGGCCGTGCTGCGCCTGGACCACGCCGGCGACGCCGACTGGCCATTCGCCTTCGAGGCCCGGCAGACCTTCGCGCTGGACGCCGATGGCCTGCGCCTGACGATGTCGGTGCGCAACGACGCACCGCACCCCGCACCCGTGGGCCTGGGCTGGCACCCCTATTTCCCCAAGCGCAGCCGCAGTCGACTGCACATCGAGTTGAGCGAACGCTGGGAGTCCGACCCCGGCACCCAGTTGCCCACGCGCCGCGTGCGCCAGCCCGGCATCGATGCCGATGTGGCGCACCTGGACTTCGACCACTGCTTCGAAGGCTGGCCCGGCACGGCGCGGGTGCGCGACGAAAAGCTCAAGGTCGGCATCAGTTCCTCGTTGCCCTACCTCGTCGTCTACACCCCGCCTCAGAAAGACTATTTCTGCGTCGAACCGGTCAGCCACGTCAGCAACGCCATCCACATGGCCGAGCCGGCGCAGCACGGCCTGCGCACCCTGGCCACGGGCGAGACCTTCGAGGCCTGGATGCGGCTGGACATCGCCCACGTGTGACCGCTATGGCGCCGGTGATCCAGCCGCTGCCGGTGGAGGCCTCGCTGCTGGGCGAATCGCCCTTCTGGCACCCCGACGAGCGCGCGCTGTGGTGGTGCGACATCCCGGGCCGCAGCCTGCACCGCCACCACCCCGGCACGGGCGCGCACCAGGCCTGGCACTTCGACACCGATGTGGCCTGCGCTGCACCGCTGGCCGGCGGCCAGCTGCTGCTGGGCATGCGTGACGGGCTCTGGCGCTTCAATCCGGCCACCGGCCAGCGCGTGGCCCTGGCAGATGCGCCCTACGACCCCGCGACCGAGCGCTTCAATGACGGCAAGGCCGATCCACAAGGGCGCTTCTGGGTGGGCACGATCTACGAGCCCCGGCAGCCCGCCCAGGCGGCCTTGTACTGTCTGGCCGATGGGCGGCTGGAGCGCCGTGCCGGCGGTGTGACCGTCAGCAACGGCCTGGCCTTCAGCCCTGACGGCCGCACCCTGTACTGGAGCGACACCAAG
>Ga0315902_10013631_pt1 | contig 10504 bp, 8 predicted proteins | sample LakEriMetagenome_9_FD_203523 | JGI IMG/M metagenome (GOLD analysis project Ga0315902, IMG submission 203523) | Freshwater fungal communities from buoy surface, Lake Erie, Ohio, United States - Buoy 12 MA117 | ecosystem: Environmental > Aquatic > Freshwater > Lake > Lake biofilm | place: USA...
GGGGTGCCCGTCTTCTGGCAGAATCTCGGCACCTACGATCCGGCTCTCTGGATCCCTTACGCCGCACTCCTCACGCAGATCCTGGTGGCGACGCTGATCACGATCCTCCTGCTCCGCTGGCAGGAACGAGCGGCCCTGGGCCGCAATCGCGCCGTGCGCTACAGGCTGATCGCGATCCGTGCCATGCCTGCCACCCGAAGCAGCTGATCAGCCGATGGTGGTGACGACCTGTTGGAGGTAGCGCACGAGTTCGGGCGCGAGCCCCCCGGCGGCGATGGCCTCGTCGACCTGCCGACGGAGGGCCTCGACGCATTCCGCCGGCGTCGCGTCGTCGGACAGATCGATCACGGCGTCGAGGGCCACGTGGGAGTCGCCCGTCAGGTAGCGGAACAGCTGCGCGATCGAGGCGAGCCTCGCGTCACCGCTGCGCACGGCCGCGTCCTCGAGCAGCGTGCCCGTGAGCGACGTGTTCAACGACAGCCGCCGTTGCACCTCGGCGGCGGTGGCCGCGCGGAATCCGGGCTCCTGCTTGAGCGACTCGAAGCGCGTGGCGTCGATCACGAGCATCTCGAGCCGGTTCGGCTCGCGGGAGAGCACGGTGGCCACGGCTGGCTGGCCGCGCCACATGCCGATTTCACCGAGCACGATCGGGGCGGCGAGCGTCGCCACCTGCCGCGGCTCGGGCGCGGCCTCCGTGCGCCGCAGCACCACGAGCGGCGCCGTGGAGGAAAGCACGACGTACATCTCGCCCACCCTCTCCCCCTGCCGGATGAGCGCGTCGCCCGCGGCCAGTTCGATGGTGCGCCGTTCCAGTGGCCGGGCCGCGTCGTCATGGGCGTCGATCGCGTGGAGGAGGATCGCGCCGATGAGGCGGTTGTCGGTGCTGTCGGCGGCGGCCGCGTCGTACGCCTGCCGGAGGGCGGCCACGTCGGGCCGGTTCCAGACGGCCTGCCGCGCGGCCGACCGGGCCCGGATGGCCTCGATCGGCTTGCGGGCGCGGTGCCGCCGCCCCCACTCCTCCCGCTGCGTCTCGAGGTCGGCGCCGGTGCCATCCGGAAAGAGATAGGCGGCCGTCTCCGGATCGAAGTGGCGGCGGACGTGGTCGGCCACCGTTGCGTCGGCGTGCGACGCGGTGACCGGCACGATCCGGCGGGCGATCTCACGGCCCATTCGCTGCACCCGTGCGGACGCGGGCCGCTCGCGGAGATGCCGATCGTAGGCGTCGCGGAACCGCTCGTGGGCGGCGAGGTCGCGGGGAACGCGGCGCAGGCCGGTCAGGCCCGCCACCTGGTAGAGCACCGTGCAGACCTGCTCGCTGAGCGCGCGGCCGCGGGGGCTGTCGGGAGGCAGGCCGCAGGCCGCCATGCCGCGGCGGATCGCCTCGATGAACGAGGTGGCGACGTAGGCATAGTCGGCCTCGTAGCCGTCGATCACGCGGTAGCCGCCGTCGTCATGGTGGACCACGACCCCCGCCACGTGGTGCCGGAGGTTGACGAGCCGGGCGATCTCGCGGAACTCGGCCGACGACCGCGGCAGGAGGAACCCGCCCCGGAAGAAGTCGCCGGTGCCCTGGATCCGTTCACCGGCGCGAAACAGCCCCTCGTTGCGATACGACGTCGCCACGATCGAGCCGACGAGGAGCGTGCGGTAGATCCCGCCCCAGGCGAAGCCGAGGGCATCGGGCACGAAGCGGCCGCGGTGCACCCACAGGTTGCGGAGCGTGCAGAACCGCCAGGCCAGTTGGGCGCCGGCCACCCGTCGGATCGTGTTCCACGCGTCGTCCGAAAGCACGGGCAGGGGCGCGATGTCCTCCGGGGCGAGGAAGTCGTCGAGCGTGCCGCGGCGCGGGCGATGCGGCGTGGAGGTCGTCGTCTTCATTCGGGCAGGCAGGGGGTATTCGTGAGGCTGAACCGGCACTAGATTCGCTGACGACGGGGCCGGCTCGAGGACGATTGTGATGGAATGCCGTGCCGCCGTGCAACGTGACAGGAAAAGCTTTCGATGCCCGGCATCCTCGCGCGATTGATCGGTGGCGACCTCGCCGCGCTGGCGGCGGATCCGCTGGGTGAGTTCGTCCGCCGCTCCCGACAGGGAGGGGTCATGCCGCTGCAGATCGGGTTCGCGCGGGGCCATCTCGTCTCCGATCTGGCGCTCGTCCGCCACGTGCTGCTCGAGAATAACGACAACTACGACAGGCGGACCCCCGCCTTCGATGCGTTGCGCGTGGTGCTCGGCAACGGCTTGGTCACGAGCGGCGGCGCGTTCTGGAAGCGGCAGCGGCGGATCACGCAGCCGGCGTTCTCGAGCGAGAGCGTTCGCCACTTCGCACCGGTCATCGCGCGGCTGGCGGCCGAGACGGCCGACGACTGGGAGCGGGCCGCGGCACGCGGCGAAACCGTCGATGCCTGCACCGACATGATGCGGGTCACGCTCCGGATCGTGGCCGAGGCGCTTTTCGGCGACGACCTCGCGGGTGACGCCCCCGTGATCAATCGAGAGTTTCCGGTGATCGTCGCCTGCCTCGCGGCGCGGATCGCCTCTCCGATCCGGCCGCCGGTGTGGCTGCCGACCGCCAACAACCGGCGGCTGCGGCCGGCCCTCGCGGCGCTCGATGCGATCGTCACCCGGCTCATCGCCGCGAAGCGTCGCCGGCTCGCCGAGGGGGGAGGGCCGCAGGACGGGCATCGCGACCTGCTCACCACCCTGATGCTCGCCCGCGACCCCGAGACGGGCGAGGCGATGAGCGACACCCAGCTCCGCGACGAAGTGATGACGTTCATGATCTCGGGGCACGAAACCACCGCCACCGCGCTGTCGTGGCTCTGGTATCTGCTCGACCGGCACCCGGAGGAGCAAGACCGCCTGCGCGACGAACTCCGCGCCGTCACGGGGGGCCGTCCACCGACGGTGGACCAACTGCCGCAGCTGCCGCGAATGAAAGCCGTGGTCCAGGAGACGCTCCGGCTCTATCCGCCCTTGTGGATGTTCGACCGCCGCGCGCTTGGGCCCGACGACCTCGCGGGCACGAAAGTGGCCAAGGGCGACCTCGTCATCTTCTGCCCGTACTCGATCCACCGGCTTCCCGAACTGTGGTCCGATCCCGAGGCGTTTCGCCCGGAGCGGTTCGAAGCGGGCCGCGAAGAGCAGAAGAACAAGTTCGCCTACCTGCCGTTCAGCGTCGGCCCGCGGACCTGCATCGGCAACAATCTCGCGATGATCGAGTCGCAGCTCATCATGGGCACGCTCCTGTCGCGGTTCCGGGCCAGGCTCGCCGATCCGGCCCCCATCAAGCCTCAGCCACGGGTCACGCTCCGCCCCTCACGGCCGGTCGAGTTACGGCTGGAGCGGGCACCGCTCGCCTGAAGATCTCGGCGGGCGACTTGCCGGAGTGTGTTCCATGTGGGTCGTTGACCACGGGAACCGGGGCGATGCCCTCGCGGGCGAGGAAGCCGTCGAGTGTGCCGTGGCCAGGGCGGCGTTGAGCGGGGTGAGTCGTCTTCATTCACACGAGCAACGGTCGTTCGGTAGTCTGGAATAGCCGAAACACCGTGGGGAACGTGGCTGCCGTTCTCGTCATCGTGATCGACTTGCAGCTCGCGGTGCAACGCAACATGCAGGAAGTGCGATGCCGGGAATCCTTGCGCGACTGATCGGCGGCGATCTCGCCGCGCTGACGCATGATGCGCTCGGTGAGTTCGTGCGCCGGTCCCGGCAGGGGGGGGTGGTGCCGCTCAAGATCGGGCTGACGCGGGGGCACCTGGTTTCCGACCCTGCCCTTGTTCGCCACGTGCTGCTCGACAACATCGACAACTACGACAAGCGCACTCCCGCCTTCGACGCCGTGCGCGTCGTGCTCGGCAACGGCATGCTCACGAGCGGCGGCGCGTTCTGGAAGCGGCAGCGGCGGATCGCGCAGCCCGCCTTCCACGGCGAGAGCGTCCGCCACTTCGCGCCGATCATCTCCCGGCTGGCGCTCGAGACAGCCGACGAGTGGGAGCGGGCCACGGCGGCCGGAACGCCGGTGGATGCCTGCACCGACATGATGAAAGTGACGCTGCGGATCGTGGCCGAGACGCTCTTCGGCGATGACCTCGCCGGGGACGCCGACGAGATCAACCGCGTCTTTCCCGTGATCCTCGCCTGCCTCGCCGCGCGGGTGACGTCGCCGATCCGGCCGCCGCCCTGGGTGCCGACCGCCAACAACCGGCGGCTGCGGCCGGCCCTCGATTCCCTCAATCGAATCGTGGAGCGGCTGATCGCCATGAAGCGCAGCCGGCTGGCCACGGGTGGCGGGCCGCCGGGGGGGCATCGCGACCTGCTCACGATCCTGATGCTCGCCCGCGACGCCGAGACCGGGGAGGCGATGAGTGACGCCCAGCTCCGCGACGAGGTGATGACGCTCATGATCGCAGGGCACGAGACGACGGCCAACGCCCTCTCGTGGCTCTGGTGCCTCCTCGACCGCCACCCCGACGAGCAGGAGCGGCTGCGGGCCGAGCTCCTCGCCGCGACGGGCGGCCGGGCCCCGACGGTTGAGGACCTGCCGAAGCTGCCGCGGCTGAAGGCCGTGATCCAGGAGACGCTGCGGCTCTATCCGCCGGTGTGGATGTTCGATCGGCGGGCGCTCGGCCCCGACGACCTCGCCGGCACGAAGGTGTCCAAGGGCGACCTCGTGATCTTCTGTCCCTACGCGATCCACCGGCTGCCGGAACTCTGGCCTGATCCCGAAACGTTCCGCCCCGAGCGGTTCGAGGCGGGCCGGGAGGAGCAGAAGAACAAGTTCGCCTACCTGCCGTTCAGCGCGGGGCCGCGGACGTGCATCGGCAACAGTTTCGCGATGATCGAGTCGCAGATCATCATGGGCACGCTCCTCGCGAGGTTCAGGGCCCGGCTCGCCGATCCGTCCCCCATCATGCCCCAGCCGCGCGTCACGCTCCGCACGTCGCGGCCGGTCGAACTGCGGCTGGAGCGGGCGGCGCTCGCGTGACGGGTGACGACATGCACATCGGCCTCGCCTGCCCCGAGCTCTCCGGGCACCTGAACCCGATGACGACGCTCGGTCGCGAGCTCGTGCGGCGCGGCCATCGCGTGACGGTCGTGGCCCGCCCCGACGGCGAGGCGAAGGCCGTCGCCGCCGGCCTGGGCTTCGCGGCCCTCGGTGCCGCCGAGTTTCCCCGCGGGGCGATTGCCGCGCAGGCCGCGGCGCTCGGCGGCATGACGGCCGGGAAGGCGCTCCGGTACACGATCGACATGATGCGGCTGGCCGCCGAGGTCACGCTCCGGGATCTGCCCGCGGTGTGCCGTGAGTGCGGCATCGAGGCCCTGCTCGTCGACCAGGTCAACCCGGCGGCCGGCACGGTGGCCGAGATCGCGGGGCTGCCGTTCGTGAAGGTGGCCAACGCGCTCGCGCTCAATCGCGACCCGGCCTGCCCGCCGGCCGTGCTCCCCTGGCGGTATCGGCCCGGCCCGCTCGGACGGCTGCGCAACGCCGCCGGCAACTGGTTCCTGCATCGAGTGACCGCGCCCGTCCGCGATGCGATCAACGCCCACCGGGTGCAACACGGGCTCGCGCCGCGGCGCCACGAGGAGGCGCCGGCGTTTCTCGCGGAGATCGCCCAGCAGCCGGCCTTTTTCGACTTTCCACGGGCTCGGCCCGAGCCGCGGCTGCACTTCACGGGGCCGTGGCACGCGGCCGGTAGCGGCGGCGACGTGCCGTTTCCCTGGGAGCGGCTCGACGGCCGTCCGCTCGTCTACGCGTCGCTCGGCACGCTCCAGAACCGGCTCGTGGAGACGTTCACGACGATCGCCGAGGCCGTCGCTCCGCTCGACGCGCAGCTCGTGATCTCGCTCGGGTCGGCCGATCAAAACGCCGCGGCGCTCGCCGCGCGGTGCCCGGGCGATCCCGTCGTCGTCTCCGTGGCGCCGCAACTGCAGGTGCTCGACCGCGCGACGCTCGCGATCACCCACGCCGGGCTCAACACGGCGCTCGAGGCGCTGGCCCGCGGCGTGCCGATGGTGGCGATCCCGATCACGAACGACCAGCCGGGCGTGGCCCGCCGCCTCGAGTGGCTCGGGCTGGCGGAGGTGGTGCTGCCGCGGCAGTTGACGGCGGCGCGGCTGCGGCACGCGGTCGAGCGGGTGCTCGGCGACCCGGGCTACCGCTCACGTGCCGGTGCGCGGGCCGCGGAAATCGCGCGGCTCGACGGCGTCGTTCGGGCGGCCGACATCGTGGAGCGGGCGTTTCGCACCAACGAACCGGTGCTCGCGTGAGCGTCCCGGCGGGGATCCTCTCTCCGCTGTCGAGCCATCTGGTGCTCAACCCCATGATCGCCGCGGCCGCGGACCATAAAGATGGGCGGCTAGGGCACGGAATCGATATTCTGGACCGGAGAGCACCATGAAGAATCCCGTCGTCCTCGTCACAGGCGCATCCTCCGGCATCGGTCGGGCGACGGTCGCCGCGTGCGCCGCGCGGGGCTGGAGCGTGGCGGCCACGATGCGCCGTCCCGAAAACGCCGCGGACCTGGCGGCGCTCCCCGGCGTGGCCGTGCTGCCGCTCGACGTCACGAGCCCGGAGAGCGTCGAGGCGGCAGTGGCGTCCGTGGTGGCGCGGTTCGGCCGCCTCGACGCGGTGGTCAACAACGCGGGCTATGCCATCGACGGGGTCTTCGAGGGGGCGGACGACGCGGCGATCCGCCGACAGTTCGAGACGAACGTGTTCGGGCTGATGCGGGTCACGCGGGCCGCGATCCCCGTGATGCGGCGCCAGGGGAGCGGCACGCTCGTGCAGGTGTCGTCGATGGGCGGCCGGGTCACGTTTCCGCTCTACAGCCTCTATCACGGGACCAAATGGGCCGTCGAGGGGTTCAGCGAGTCGCTGGCGTTCGAACTCCGACCGTTCGGCATCCGCATCCGCCTGGTGGAGCCCGGCGCGATCCGCACGGACTTTTACGGGCGCAGCCGGGAGCCGATCGTGGCCCCGTCGGGTGCCGGCTACGACGGCCTGGTCGAGCGCTGCGAGGCGATCTCGCTGTCGGGCGGTCGCGAGCGGGGCAGCGGGCCCGAGGTGGTGGCCGAGACGATCGTCCGCGCGATCACGGAACGCGGTTGGAAACTCCGCTATCCGGTGGGCGCCCCGGCTCCGCTCCTGCTGCGGCTGCGGAAGTTCCTTCCGGAGAGCATGTTCCTCCGGCTCATCCGCCGCCGGTATGGGATCGGCCCCTGAGGCGAGTCGAAGCCGGTGGGGAATCGCGGCACATCCGGCCGCCGCGGTCCGACGCGTCAGAACTCGTAGGAGAAGCCCGGTCGTACGAACTCCACGTTCGGCAGGCCGAGGGCCGCGAGGTCGCGGGCGATCTCCGCCGCGTGGCGGGCCTTGCGGTGGACGACGATCCAGCGGACGCCACGATCCAGCTTGCGGACCTCCGCGGCGAACCTGGAGGGGCAGAGGTGGCCCGTCTCGGCCGCGAGCGTGGCCATGCGCTCCGGCCAGCTGCATTCGAGGAACACGGCCGCGAGCCGCGGGCAGGCGGCGATCCTCCGCCAGAAATCGGTCGTGGGACCGGTGTCCGACGGAAACGCCACGGCCGTGCGGCCGTCGTCCACGAGCAGGCCGAGGGTATCCACGCTGTGGGACACGGGCAGGGGAGTGACCGTGAGGCCGGCCCGCTCGACCGGCACACCCGGCTCGAGCGGTGTGCTCCGCACGAATCGGTCGGCGCCGGTGGAGAGGGCGAAGAAGTCGGCCCAGATGCGGCCGTTGAAGAGGTCGCGGCGGATCCGGTCGAGCACGTCGGCCGACGCGAGCAGTTCCACGCAGTCGGGTCCTGGCTCGAACACGTTCTCGAGGAGGAGCGGCAGCGACGCGACGTGGTCGAGGTGCTCGTGCGTGAGGAAGATGTGCCGCACCCGCCGCTGCCGGTCGAGGTCGGCGAGCAGGCCGAGGGAGCCCGCGTCGACGGCGACCGTGTCGTTCACGAGGAACGACACGAGGAACTGCGCGTCGGAGACCGGCACGCTGGACGGAAGCAGTTCGACCTTCATGGCTGGCCTCGACAGGGGAACATCCTCGTGGTCCTCGCGGCGCATCACCCTCGCTGCAGGATCGCGTACGCCTCGGCGAAGCGCTCGTTGCCGGCGGTTCCCTCGGTGTCGGCGCTGAACTCGGGCCGCAGCCGCTCCAGGAAGAACATCTCCACCGGCGCCCGGTTCTTCACCTCGATCCGGCCCCGCGGCTCGCAGACGAACCACGGCTCCACGAGCCGCCGCGTGGTGTCGGAGACGTTGATCCGCCCGGCCTCGCCCGTGGTCTCCATGCGGCTCGCCGTGTTCACCGTGTCGCCCCAAACGTCGTAGGTGAACCGCTGCGTGCCGATCACGCCGGCCACGAGCGGCCCGGTGTGGAGGCCGATGCGGATCCCGAACGAGGGCAGGCCGCGGTCGCCCCGCTCGCGGGCCACGTCGGCCGCGCAGCGCCGCAGCGCGAGCGCGAAGAGCGCCCCGTCCACCGCGTGGGTCGCGTTCGGCCGCGGCACGCCGCCGGCCGCCATGTAGGCGTCGCCGATCGTCTTGAGCTTCTCCATGCCGAACCGGGCCGCGAGCGTGTCGAACCGCCGGAAGTAGTCGTCGAGGTCGTCGATGAGGTCGCGCGGCCGCATCGTCTCGGCCACCCGCGTGAAGCCCACGAAGTCGGTGAACAGCACCGTCACGGCGTCGAAGTGCTTCGGCTCGCTCCGTCCCCGGTCGGCGAGCTCGTCGGCGATCTCTCGCGGCAGCACGAGGTGGAGGAGGTCGCGGGTCCGCGCCAGGCTGGCTTCGAGCTGCCGGCCGGCCTCCTGGAGGCGGTCGCGCATCTCGGCGAGCTGGCCGTTCTGCCAGATGACGTTCTCGTAGGTCGAGATGAGGAGGTTGAGGAGCTGCCGCCGGGTGACGTCGAGATGCATCGTCTCGCCGGCGTACTCGAGCGTGAGCCGCTCGCCCTGGCTGTCGGGCGCGGCGGCGTGGGCGAGGAGGTGCTCGATCCGGTCGAGCACCTGCGGCGGGTCGTAGGGCTTCGTCACGTAGGCGTCGGCGCCGTTCCGCAGCCCCGTGAGGATGTCGCTCGTCTTCGCGAGCGACGTGAGCAGGAGCACGGGCGTCGACCGCAGGCCGGGATCGGCCTTGATGGCCCGACACAGCTCGTGGCCGTCCATCTCGGGCATCTCGACGTCGGAGACGACGAGCGTCGGGCGGTGGCGGCGCACCAACTCGAGCGCCTCGACGCCAGTGCGGCCCCAGTGGACGACGTAGCCGCGCGACTCGAGCGCCTGCTCGAGGACGCGAGCCTGCATCCGGCTGTCCTCGGCCATGACGATCGTGCGGGGGGCGTTCATACCGGTCACGCTACCCGATCACGGCCTTCGGCGTCAGGCTCGCGGCGCGGCGTCGGGCTCGACCGCCGCGATCGCAGCCCGGCTCGACCACCGCCAGAGCGGCTCCCAATACGTCGCCACGACGTCCCGGGCCACCGCCGCCGACTCGACCACATAGCCGAACTCCTGGAGGTTGTGCGGATAGAGGTTGTCGGAGCCGACGTGAAACGCCCGGTCGTCCACCATCCAGAGCTTCGCGTGGTTGATGATCTTGAGCTCCGTGCCGTCGTGCACCCAGCGGTCGCCGGTCGCGGAGAACCGCAGCGGGGCCAGCCGCATGCTGCCCGTCACCGGGCGGTCGCCGATCGCGCGGCGCATCTCGGCGACGATGTCGGCGAGCGTGGTGCCGAACGAATAGGGGCCGCCCGCGGCGGTCTTCGCCCCCGGCTCGCTGAGCACCACCTGCACCTCGACGGCCCGCGCGGGATCGGTGAGCACGTCGGCGAGCGCGGCGACAACGTCGGCCGACCAGAAGTTGACGCCGTCCCAGTGGAAGCCGAAATCCATCTGGCTGATCCGGATGCTCGACCGTGCCTGGCGGAAGGCGAGCGCCGCGACCGCCGCGCCGACGTTCGCCATCCGCGGATCGGCGATCACGCCCGTGCCGAGGCGGCCGACCGCGAGGGCGGGGACGGGCCCGGCCGGCACGGCGGGAAGCGCGACGTACGGCGGCGGGCCGGCCGGCTCGATGCGGCCGTCGGCCCAATGGACCGCGTGGAGGCTGCCGATGTCCGTCGGCGTCGCGAGCTGCCGGGCTGCCCAGTCCCAGAGCCGGTCGAGGAAGGCATGGGCCGCGCCGGCGCCGGTGCCCGCGATGCGGACGGAGAGGTCGTGCACCGGGGCGAATTCGAGGTAGTCGGCGTGCCACAGGTTGTGGCCCCCGACGATCGCGTCACGGCCGTCGGCCGCCACGATCTTGGCGTGGTTCCACGAGGGCCGCTTCTGATCGTTCGACGTCTCCATCCGGCAGGCGTGGAGGCGCACACGACCATCCGCGGGCAGGTCGGCCGCGAGGTCGCGGATCGACGCCTCGAAATCGGCGTCGGTCTGCGTCACGAACCGATGCCGGCCGTAGAGGATGCGCACGGTGAGGG
>Ga0315902_10013632_pt1 | contig 10504 bp, 3 predicted proteins | sample LakEriMetagenome_9_FD_203523 | JGI IMG/M metagenome (GOLD analysis project Ga0315902, IMG submission 203523) | Freshwater fungal communities from buoy surface, Lake Erie, Ohio, United States - Buoy 12 MA117 | ecosystem: Environmental > Aquatic > Freshwater > Lake > Lake biofilm | place: USA...
GGAGCAGCCATTTCGCCAGGTCCAGCCGGCGGGCCCGTTGGCTCCCCTCCTCCAGCTGCAACGGTGGGAAGATGGCAGGGACCCCCGGTTCGACCTTCTCACCCGGCTTGTCGTACTGCCCCCGCAGCATCACGAAGGTGTCGCGGGGTTTGTCGAGATCGCGGAAGATGAAGGTGCCCGGCAGGCTCTCTTCCAGTGCCACTCGCTGCGCCGTGGCCAGGTCGAGCCTGTCGCGCGCCAGCCGCCAACCGGCGGTCGTCGGCCGCGCAACGTGCGCCTGCCAGTGGGCCTGCAGCGCCTCGCGCTGCGGGGCGGCCACTTCGGCCACCGGCCCTCCCTTCAGCACGGCCGCCAGTTCGGCCGGTATGCCGGGCGTGTCGATTCCCTTGCGGTCGGTCCACCACGCGGTGAACGACGCTCGGGGATCGCTGGCAGGGGCCAGCTCGCCCGAGATCAGCAGTCGATCCCAATCGACCGTTCCGCCAAACTGGCCAAACACCAGCCCGCGGACCGTCTCGCCCCCGTCCAGCTTCCACGCTTCCCCCGACACCTCGAGGGACACCCATTCTCCACCACGCGGAACATCGCCCACCCGCAATCGATCGGGATTGCCCGTTGGTCCCGAGCCCACGCGGTCCGCGTTTCCCCAGATCGCCCGCCGCACCCCCTTGCTGGTCTGCAGCTCAAGCCACAGTGTCTCGGGTGGGCCACCCCGGCTCACCCGCACCTGGACCTGGAACCGCGCCTGCCGGGGGACCACCAGCGACGTCGCAAAGGCCTCGGCTTTGTCGGTGTAATTGCCGGCGAACGATTGCCGCAGCGCTCGCACGCCCGACGCCACCCCCGCCCCCGGCTCCGTCACCCAGGTGGACGCGTTGCGCGACGAACAGCTGACCCGGGCTCCCGTGGGAAACTGGTCGTCGAACCAGACGTCGGCGACCGGCACTGGCTCGGTCGCGGCCAGCTGCTCAGCCGCCGGGAGGTTCGCCTCGGCCGGGTCGGTCAATTTCACCCCGCGGAGTGCCTCGGTCAGCGCCTGTCGGGCCTCCTGCTCGGCGGTTTTCAGCACGTTCAAGTCCCGCTCCTGCGTGGGGGTGGGCAACCGCAGGAAGGGTTCGGTCGTGTTGATGTTCCGATCCATCGCCGGGTCGGCGGCACTGTAGAAGAACGCGTACAGCGAGTAGAACTCACGCGTGCTGAGCGGGTCGTACTTGTGGTCGTGGCAGACCGCACACCCCCCCGTCAGCCCCAGCCACGCCTGCACCACCGTGCTCGTGCGGTCGACCGCATACCGAAACAGGAATTCGGGCTCGATCGAGCCCCCCTCACTTGTCGTCACATTGCAGCGGTTGAATCCCGTCGCCACCAGCTGGTCGCGGGTTGGGTTGGGCAGTTGATCGCCCGCCAATTGCTCGATTGTGAACTGGTCGTATGGCAGGTTCCGGTTGAAGGCTCCCACCACCCAGTCGCGGTAGGCCCACATCTCGCGCACGTTGTCGAGATGCAGCCCGTGCGTGTCGGCGTACCGCGCCACATCGAGCCAGTGCCGGGCCATCTCTTCACCGTACCGCGGGGAGCCGAGGTACCGATCGACCATGGCCTCGTATGCCTGCGGCGATTCGTCCCGCTCGAACTTCTCGATTTCGGCCAGCGTGGGTGGCAGACCCGTCAGGGCGAATGCCACCCGCCGAATCAGCGTTGGGCGCGACGCCTCGGGTCGGGGTTCCAGTCCCTCGCCGGTCAGCCGGGCGAGGATGAACCGATCGACCGGGTTCTCGGTCCATCCCGGGCGGGAGTTCGCCGGTGGCTCGACCGCCACCGGGGGCGAGAACGCCCAGTGATTCTGATACTCGCCCCCCTGCTCGATCCACTGTTTCAGAATCTCCTTCTGGGCGGGTGTCAGTGGCTTCTTGGTTGACGGAGGGGGCATCACCGTCGCTTCGTCGGTTGAGATGATCCGCTGCCAGAGTTCGCTCTGGTCGAGGGAGCCCGGGACCAGTGCCGCCCCGCCATCCCGCTTGGCGGTCGCTCCCGCGGTGTCATCCAGTCGCAGGTCGGCTTTACGCGAGCTGGCGTCGGGCCCGTGGCAGGCGAAGCAATGCCCGGCCAGGATTGGCAGAACGTCGCGGCCGTATTGCACCCCCTCGGCGGCGCACGCGCTCGACTGGGGGAGGAACGAGCCTGCTATCAGCCCGGTCAGCCCCGTCAGCAACAGGGCGACCCAGCCCGCCGTCAGCGGTCGTCTTCCGGCCCGTTTTGGTGCGGTCCGGTGGGTCTCCACACTCCTCGCCCGCGAATCGATCGGGGGATGGTTGCAGTTCATCGGTTGGGCCTCCAGCCGGAGTCTGTCGAGGGCCTCGCGTGGCTCAGTCAGCCAGCGCGGGATCGGGGTGAGCGCGCAACCCGGGGTCTTTTGCGGGGGGCGGTATTACCCCCCGCAGCGACCTGTGGGTGATCCCCGATTCTACCGGCCTCGGGGAGTGCTGAGGTAGTTATCGCACCCGGTTCGGGCATTGGTCTTGGAGTTTCTCGAGGACTCGACGCGTTGGACTGGTCGCGTTGGTTCAGTGGTGGGTTCGGTAGAGGGTTCGAACGGCGGGCAAAACTGTCGGCAGAACCTGGGGAACTGGCAGTGAGTCGAGCAGTGGCCCTGGCGGTGAGACGGGCTGTGAATGCGGGAGCGACGCTGGCGGAGGGAGCCCAGGCCTCAACCTCGGTTGGTCTCCTGTGACTGCCTTCAGGCTATGGGCGTTCCCTCCGAACGCTCCTCCCTGGCTTGCCGCCACTTCAGCGGGAGAACCGCATCGATTATTCTTGTAGTTTCTCTCCGCGGGTCCCGAGTGCTGGGCCCGGGTGAGTCGGGCCCTCCGCCCGGCCAACTGGCGGCCTTCCGTCGGCTGACTCGTTCCGTCTGCAACTTCCATGTTCGAAAAAGTCTCCACCGACGCCGGTTTCGTTCGCGGCGAACACGATGTCCTGCGGTTCTGGCGTGACAGCCAGATCTTCGCCAAGCTGCGGGCTCAAAACGCCGGGCGACCCCGCTGGAGCTTCCTCGACGGGCCGATCACCGCCAACAACCCCATGGGCGTCCACCACGCCTGGGGTCGCACCTACAAAGACGCCTATCAGCGCTACTTCGCCATGACGGGCCGCGAATTGCGGTACCAGAACGGCTTTGACTGCCAGGGGCTGTGGGTGGAAGTCGAGGTGGAAAAGGAACTCAGCCTCGGCACCAAGAACTCGATCTCCGACTTTGGCATCGACCAGTTCACCCACGCCTGCAAAAAGCGGGTTCTCACCTTCGCGGCCCGGCAGACCGAGCAGTCGATCCGCCTGGGATACTGGATGGATTGGGACGACCCCGCCACGCTGCGGCAATTGGCTGCCCACGTGGGGCAGGCGACCCCGCAGACCATCCGCACCCCCACCGGTCGCCAGGTCAGCGGGACCGCTGAAGAGCTGGTCGCCGGCCTCGGCCAACCCGCCTGGGGAGGGAGCTACTTCACTTTCTCGACCGAGAATAACGAGACCATCTGGGCGTTCCTCAAGAAATGCCATCAGCGGGGCAAGCTGTACCGCGGGCATGACGTCATGCCGTGGTCGGGCCGAGGCGGAAGCGCGTACAGCCAGATGGAGGTGGCCGAAGGTCGCAAGCTGACCGTCCACCGCTCGGTGTTCCTCAGGCTCCCGCTGGTGGGCCGCGACAACGAACACCTGCTGGTCTGGACCACCACCCCCTGGACGCTCACCAGCAACGTGGCCGCCGCGGTCAATCCGCAGCTGACCTATGTTCGACTCAAGGCCAAGAAGGACGGCGCTGTCTATTACTTCGCCAAGGAGAACCTCGAATTCGCCCGGTTGGCCCGGGAATTCAAAGAGGGCTTCGGACGCCCCGAGTGGGGCTGGCCGAAGGGAACCCCCCGGCTCAAGACCATCGCCCAGATCTTCAAGGAGAACGGTGGCTACGAGATCCTGGGCGAGATCCCGGGAGCCGAGCTGGTGGGCTGGCAGTACCGTGGCCCATTCGATGAGCTGCCCGCCCAGCAGACCAGGGGCGGTGTTCCATTCGATCCGGCGGTCGCCGACCGCACGGGCATCGACTGCCACCGAGTGGTCGATGGGGGCCGCGATTCCGCCGGGCAGCCCATGGTGCTCGCGGGGGAAGGAACCGGCATTGTTCACATCGCGCCAGGTTGCGGCGATGTCGACCACGCACTGGGCCGGCAGTTGGGCATTGTCGCCATTGCGCCCCTTGGGGATGACGGTCGCTACGTCGAGGGGTTTGGTCTCTTCACGGGCCGCGAGGCAATTGACCGCCAGACCGCCGAGCTGGTGTTTGAGGAGCTTCGTCGCAAGAACCTGCTGGTCGCCGTCGAAGACTACCCGCACATCTACCCGCACTGCTGGCGGACGGGGGAGGAGCTGGTCTTCCGGCTGGTGGACGAGTGGTTCATCAACATGGATTGGCGCGACGAGATCATGCAGGTCGCGAAACAGATCCGCTGGCTCCCCGACAGCATCGACGGGCTGACGCGCGAGCTCGAATGGCTGACCAACATGCGAGACTGGATGATCTCGAAGAAGCGGTTCTGGGGACTGGCGCTCCCAATTTGGGTCGATGATGTCACCGACGAGTTCGAAGTCATCGGCTCACTCGCCGAATTGCGCGAGCGGGCGGTGGAGGGCTGGGACGAGTTCTCGGGTCACACCCCGCACCGCCCATGGATCGACAAGGTCAAGATCCGCAATCCCCGCACGGGGAACCTGATGACCCGCATTCCCGACGTTGGGAATCCGTGGCTCGATGCCGGGATCGTTCCCTTCTCGACGCTGCAGTACAACACGAACCGGGAGGCCTGGCGCGAGTGGTATCCCGCCGATATGGTCACCGAGTGCTTCCCAGGCCAGTTCCGCAACTGGTTCTACGCCCTGCTCTCGATGGCCACCATGATGGACGGGAGCCCCCCGTTCAAGGCGCTGCTGGGGCATCGGTTGGTGATGAATGAAGATGGCAAGCCGATGCACAAGTCGGACGGCACCGCCATCTGGTTCGAAGAGGCCGCCGAGCAGTTGGGGGTCGATACGCTGCGCTGGCTCTACCTGGCGCAGAACCCCGCCTCCGATCTGCGGTTTGGCCGCCGGGACCCAAGCCAGCGAGTCACCCTCGAAACAGTGGACGGTCCGATCGCCCAGACCGCCGAGGGGCTCCCCACGTGCCTGGTTACCAGCACCCCCGCCGATGACGTGCGGCGGCAGGTGCTGATTCCCCTGTGGAACACCTACGCGTTCTTCATGAACTACGCCCGGCTCGATGGTTTCGACCCGAACACTAGGCCGGTCCCGGTCCCCGAGCGTCCCGAGATCGATCGCTGGGTGCTGGCGAATCTGCAGACGCTCATCGACGTGGCGCACACCGAGCTGTCGGCGTACAACGCCCCGGCTTTCCTCAAGGAAGCGGCCCGGTTCATTGACGACCTGTCGAACTGGTATGTCCGCCGCAACCGGCGCCGCTTCTGGCGTTCGCGGACAGCCGGCGACGCCGACAAACAGGCCGCTTACCAGACCCTGCATACCGTGCTGCTGACGCTGTCGAAGCTGCTGGCCCCGATCGTGCCGTTCGTCACCGAGCGGATGTACCGCAATCTGTCGGCCACCTTGCCGGGGTCACCCGAGAGCGTGCACCTGTGTCCCTATCCAGTCGCCGACGCGGCACTGGCCGACCCGCACCTGTCGGCACGCATGGGGCTGGCACAGCAGGTGGTGAACCTGGGGCACGGACTGCGCGAGCAGGCGGGCCAGCGGGTGCGTCAGCCACTCCCCGAGTTGCGGTACGCCTGCACGACCGCGGCCCAGAGGGAGGCAATCGAGTCGCTGGCCGACGTGATCCGCGAGGAGTTGAACGTCAAGCAGATCACCGCGTGCCCGCAGCTCGATGACCTGGTGCGGTACACCTTCAAACCGAACCTCAAGACGCTGGGCCCGCGACTGGGCAAGGGATTGGCCAGTCTCTCGAAGCTGTTGCCCACACTGAGCGGGGCGAAGTTGGTGCCGCTCCGCCGCGGTGAGTCGGTGACGATCGACCTGGATGGTCAGCCGGTCACGTTGGGACCCGAAGATGTGCTGATCGGGACCGAGCAGGCCAGCGACTGGGTGGCGGGGGACGTCGCAGGAGTGCAGCTGGCGCTGTCCACGGTGTTGAACGACGAGTTGCTCCGCGAGGGGATGGCCCGCGATTTTGTGCGGCAGGTGCAGCAGCTGCGCAAGGACGCCGACCTGGAGATCGAGGACCGGATCCAGATCGCCTTCAGCAGCCCGCACTCGGGCGTGCTGCTGGCTCTGCGGGAGTGGCACGAATACATCACGCAGGAAACTCTCGCCGAGACCCTGCAACCACTCGACACCCCACCGGGCGAAGCCCGCGAAGTCCTCGTCGGCGAACAGCGCGTAGCCCTGCTGATCGAACGCATCACGCGTTAATCAAGGCAGCAATCACCCGCCCCTCTCCACCCCAAAAAAGGGGACAGAGGGAAAAGGGGTCATTCTACTTTTTCAAAAAAGTAGAATGACCCCTTTTTTCATGGCGACCATTTTGTGCCCAGTCAACTGGCCTCTTTTGAGCGGGACCTGGAGCTGGTGAAGGGAGGGTACCGAGGGCTGGCCGAGCCGGGTGGTGCGAGGAGGATCGGGGACCAGTAGTTGAAATGACGGCACGCAGGAACGAAGATTCTCGCTTCTAACCGCGGTTGCCGTTGGGAACTGCGGGAGCCTGCTTTTGAGTTCCTCCGCCACCTCGCCCCGACCGCATGCCTCGATTCCTGTTGTTCCGCTCGGCACTGGCTCTGGTGGCAACTCCGTCACAGCCGGGTTTCCGCGAGTGGAGCGCGCGAATTGTGCTGGTCCTGCTGCCTCTGCTGCTGGGAGTTACCCCCGCAGCCTCCCAGGAGACTCCCGTGCGTCCCGGACCCGGCTTCGAGCGTCCCGCCGATAACCCCCGCCAGAGTCGCAGCGTGGTGATGGCTCGCCGCGGGATGGTGGCGACCAGTCAGCCGCTGGCCGTGCAGGCGGGGCTGCAGGTGTTGCAGCAGGGGGGGACCGCCGCGGACGCCGCGATTGCCGCGAGTGCGGTGATTGGCGTCACCGAGCCAATGAGCTGCGGCATTGGGGGGGACCTGTTCGTCCTGTACTGGGATGCCAAGACCCGCACCCTGCATGGATTGAACGCCTCGGGCCGCAGTCCCCTCAACCTCTCGCGGGAAAAATTTGCCAGCTTGGGGGTCGATGAAATCCCGGTCTACGGGCCGCTCAGCTGGTCGGTTCCGGGCTGCGTCGATGGCTGGGAGGAACTCCGGGTGAAATTCGGAACGCGCCCGCTCGCCGAGTTGCTCAAACCGGCGATCGAGTATGCCGAGGAGGGGTTCCCGGTCTCCGAAGTGATCGCCAAGGGGTGGCAGGGCTCGGTCGCGGCACTCCGCGAATGGCCCGACTCGGCGGCGACCTATCTGATCGACGGACGGGCCCCGGCGGCTGGCGAGGTGTTCCGCAATCCGCGACTGGCGGCGACCTATCGGGCCCTCGCTGCTGGCGGTCGCGAGGCGTTCTACCAGGGGGAAATCGCCCGGCAGATCGTCGACTTCAGCGAGAAGAATGGGGGGCATTTTTCGCTCGAAGATTTCGCCCGCCACCGGTCTGACTGGGTGCAGCCGGTGTCCACCAGTTACCGCGGGCACGAAGTCTGGCAGTTGCCGCCCAATGGTCAGGGTCTGGCGGTGCTTGAGATGCTCAACATTCTCGAGGCGTATGACCTCAAGAAGATGGGGCCCCACAGTGCCGACTACCTGCACCTGCTGATCGAGGCCAAGAAACTCGCCTTTGCCGACCGAGCCCGGTTTTATTCCGATCCCGAATTTTCGAATCTCCCGATCGCCGAGCTGATTTCCAAGGAGTATGCCAGCAGGCAGCGGAAGCGGATCGATCCCGACGCGGCGGCAACGCAGGTGTTGGCGGGAGACCCGAAGATCTCGCAGGGGGACACAATCTACCTCACGGTGGTCGATGCCGAGCGGAACTGCTGCTCCTTCATCCAAAGCCTCTATCACGGGTTTGGCTCGCAGGTGGTCGCGGGGGAGACCGGGTTTGCCTTGCAGAACCGCGGCAACCTGTTCGCGCTCGACGATAATCACCTGAACCGGTTTGAGCCGGGCAAGCGGCCATTTCACACCATCATTCCCGCGTTCGTGACCCGCGAAGGCGAACCGTGGTTGTGCTTTGGTGTGATGGGGGGCGACATGCAGCCCCAGGGGCAGGTTCAGATGCTGGTGAACCTGATTGACTTTGGAATGAACGTGCAGGAAGCGGGCGACCTGGCGCGGGTGTCGCATGTCGGATCACAGACTCCCACTGGTCGGCCCATGGACGAGGGCGGGGGGACCGTGCAACTGGAAGCGGGCATACCCGAGGCGACGCGGGAGGCGTTGACGCGGAAGGGACACAAGACAGTCCGTTCCGTGGGTGGCTTCGGCGGCTACCAGGCAATCCTGATCGATCCCCGCACCGGGGTCCTGCACGGTGGCACCGACCCCCGCAAAGACGGAGCCGCCGCGGGCTATTGACCAAGAAAGGGGACACCCAAAAAAAGGGGTCATTCTACTTTTTCATAAAAGGGGACAGGGCAAAAACCAGAATGACCCCTTTTTCGGTTAGGCCAGGATGTCGCTGATGACCTGGCCCTTGGTGTCGGTCAGGCGGAGTTCGCGGCCGCCGTGCCGGTAGGTCAGCCGCTCGTGGTCGAGCCCCAGCAGGTGCAGCAGCGTCGCGTGCCAGTCGTGGATGTTCATCCGCCCCGACACCGCTTCCTGCCCATATTCGTCGGTCGCCCCGTGCGCGATCCCCGGCCGCACGCCCCCACCCGCCATCCAGAGTGTGAACCCCTTGTGGTTGTGGTCCCGCCCGTCCCCTTGGGCGGTCGGACTGCGCCCAAACTCGCCCCCCCAGATCACCAGGGTGTCGTCGAGCAGTCCTCGGCGGGCCAGGTCGGTCAGCAGTCCCGCAATCGGTCGGTCCACCGCCGTGCAACTCCCCCGCAGCGACTCCTGCAGGTTCCGGTGATGGTCCCAGCCCCCGTGGGTCACTTCCACAAAGCGGACACCCGCTTCCACCAACCGACGGGCCAGCAGGCACTGCCGGGCAAATGTCCCAGACGGGCCCCCACCCCCGCCCGGCATCCCGCCGAACAGTCCCCGGGGCCCGGCATTCGCCTCCGGTTCCCGCTCCGCACCATACAGTGCGAGGGTTTCGCGCGTCTCGCCCGACAGGTCCAGCAACTCGGGGAGTTCGGCCTGCATTCGGAAGGCGAGTTCGAAGGAGGAGATCAGACCCTCGATCTCCGGATTGCCTCCCAGGGCGGCTGCCGTCCCTCGATTCCGCTGCTGCAGGTAGTCGAGCTGCGCCCGCTGCGCTGAGGCTGAGTGCCGGGCGTTCCGCAGATTGCTCACCTGTCCCGTCCCGCCAATTCGCGTCGCCTGGTGGACGGCGGGCAGGAAGGAGGAGGCATAGTTCGCCGCTCCCCCGTTCGTGCGGGGCGGGTTGATGGTGACAAACCCGGGCAGGTTCTCGTTGGTCGTCCCCAGCCCGTAGAGCACCCACGCCCCCAGGCTGGGATGGGGAAACTGAAACAGCCCGCAATGCATCTGCAGGAAGGCCTGCGCATGATTGGGAAGATCGGTGTGCATGCCGTTGAGCACGCACAGGCGGTCGGCGTGACCGGCCACTTGGGGGAACAGTTCACTGATCCACCGCCCACATTCCCCGAACTGCCGGAACTCGAACGGGGATCCGAGCAGCCGTCCTGCGAACCGCCCCCGGCCCGCCACAGCGGACCGGCCGCTGTCGGCCTGCAGTCTCGGCTTGTAGTCGAAGGTATCCACATGGCTCGGCCCGACTTCCATGCAGAGGAAGATGACCCGCCGGGCCCTGGGGGCGAACTGCGCAGGTCGCGCCGACTGAGAGCTCTCGACCATGTCGGAAGAAACCCTCGGGCTGTCGGCTGCTTCCTCAGCCCGCGCTGGTCGCACTCCACCCCCCTGCCCACAGGCCAGCGCGGTGAACGCGAGGTGACCGAAACCCGAGCGGGCTGTCTGCAGCCACTCACGGCGTGTCAACATGGTGGGCATTCCTGAGGGAGGTGTGCGATTGCTAATGGGCGAACGGCTGCGCGATGAGGCGCGAGGCTGCGTCGGACGGTGTCACGGTCGATACTGAAACTCGGCACTCGCGAACAGCACCTGGCAGAAGGCGCTCCACGCATCGCGTTCGGGGCTCCGTCGCGAACCAGGGCCCTGCGCGAGCCGATTGGCGTATGTCTCGAGGAACTGGCGGGCTTCGGCGACCTCTCCCAGGCTCGCTGGGCGTCCGTAGAACTGCTGAAACGCCGCCTGCACGCGCGCTGGTGTGTCGCCCGCTCCCAACAGGTGGTCGGCGGCGGTGTCGGCCTGAAGCTGCACGAATG
>Ga0315902_10013633_pt1 | contig 10504 bp, 7 predicted proteins | sample LakEriMetagenome_9_FD_203523 | JGI IMG/M metagenome (GOLD analysis project Ga0315902, IMG submission 203523) | Freshwater fungal communities from buoy surface, Lake Erie, Ohio, United States - Buoy 12 MA117 | ecosystem: Environmental > Aquatic > Freshwater > Lake > Lake biofilm | place: USA...
CTGAGTGAACATTCGTTTTGCCGCTACTTCAAAGCCAAAACAGGAAAAACCTATACCAATTTTTTACATGAGATCAGGATAAAACATGCCTGCAAACTGCTCATTGAATCAAAGCTCAGCATTTCACAAATCATCAATGAATGCGGATTCGTGAACTATGCCAATTTTTTCAGGTACTTTAAAATGCTGACAGGAAAAACCCCTGCAGAATACCAGAAGCTCAACAACGACTTGATTACGGAAAAATAACAGGATTCATTTCTGTGTCAATCACCTCTCCGATAACTGCTCCTGGACACCATGCATCCCAATCGGCCTGCTGGTTCTTGTTTTCAGGTGCCTTGAGTTTCATGTCCTTGTCCATGTAAATCATGGTCATCACCTTGCGCATTTGATTCGTGGTATTCGGACCCGCACGGTGGTACAACCATCCCGTATGAAAACTCACTTCGCCCAATCCAAAAGCTTCTACAACATGGTCGAAGCCTGTATTCCTGAGTATATTATCAAGATAAGCCTGGCTTTCATCGCCAATCTCCTTATCACGTCCTTCAGTAATTTGAAAGCTCTTTGCACTGAATTCAAGTGGCCCTAACTCAAGTGGGGTTTCCTGCAAGGGAATCCAGGCAGTAACCGTTCTGTCAGTAGACAGAGGCCAGTAATACTGGTCGGCATGCCAGGGCGTATGTCCGCCACCTGGCTCTTTGTATAGGGCCTGATCATGGTAAATTCTCACCCCTTCAACCTCAAGCAAATCAGCAGCAATCTTGGCAAGGCGCTTGCTGAAAACAATCTGTTTTACAGCAGCTGAATTTCTCCAGATATTCATGATCTGCAAAAATGCTTTACCGTAGGTATCCCTGTCTTCCATGGCAAGGTGTTGGGTATTCAACCGGTTGACTTCAGCAGTAATGATTTCATCCATGGCTTGTAATGCTTCCTTTGAAAGTATGCCGGGAATTTTGACAAAGCCATTCTCCCTAAAATAGGCAATCTGCTCCTGTGTCAATTCAAAAGGTGCATCCAACTCTTGTGCAACGATATCAGGTATTGTATTCATGGTAATTTCGATTCTGTATTGAAGTTAAATAAACTATAGCGAAAATTCTGTCAGCTTGTCTAGCATGGGAGACAAACCATGCCCAATGACATCAGGGCGCTGAATAAACCCTTTCTTGAATGTGATGGGTTGCTCCAGTATATCATTGGTTGCCAGATAGGAGAACTCAGTTCTGTTGACCTCATCAAAGGCGAGGGCAAGGTGCGCATTGATCTCAAACATTGAATTGCCAAGATAGACAGGGATGTTGGCTGATTTTGCCAGGGCAATCGAAGCCAGTGCATAATCAATATCCTTACCAGTCCTGAGCCCCTGAAGCCCTCCTACTTCAACCAATTTTCGCAGGTCGTCGATGTTGTTGACATAATCATGGCCAATGATGGGGATGGGGCTTCTTTTTGTCAGCTCAGCAAATCCCTGCACATCATCACGACGGAGTGGATCCTCCATGTATTCAAGGGCAATGCCATTGCTGAGATAGGTTTCAATTCGCTTCAATGCGGTCTGCCAATCCCAGACCTCGTTGGCATCTGCGGTGAGCCTGATTGCTGTACCTGCATAGGATTGGATCAATTTCAGTCTCCTCAAATCGCGCTCTACATCATCTGCACCCAGCTTAACTTTGATGATGCCAAAACCATCTGTCAAAAACTTTTCTGTCAGGTCGAGCACATCCTTGTCTGATAATGGAAAATCAAGAATACTGCCATAGGCAAGCGCTTCTTGTTTCCTTGTGCCGGGGTTCAGCAACTGGTACAAGGGTAGATTTCTTTCCTGGGCCATCAGGTCCCAGAGGGCAAGGCGGACAGCCGCATCCAGGTGATTGTATCCTGATGAAAAGGAAGTTCTCTCTTGCTCAAGATCAAAGGCATTCCTCTTGTACAGTTTCTCCCACCAGGTATTCCTGAAATCAGCTTCGATCACGGATACATCAGGAAGTTCCCTTACATACCAGGCGCTGTGCTTAAACTTCCCTTTCCAGGCAGACTCTGAATAACCCCAGCCAACATGACCTTCACTGGTCTTGAGTGCAATCGCCACAACATTGATGACCTCATAACTACAGTTGTTATCCCCTACAACTCGGCCCAGGGGAAGGGTTAATTTATGCACTTCAAAATCATCAATCAATAACATCGCAAGTATTTAAGGATTAATTTATTGTTGGTATGCTCCATCTGCATAGTGGTGAATCAACTCCATTTCCGACCATTTCCTTGTTGTGTCAACACCTGGCAATGCCCTTTGGAAATTGGCCATCATCTGGTTCCAAATTTTTATCTTCATATCCGACCCAAGATAAAGTGAATCCACCCTGGAGAGGTCTGCATCTGCAGGGACCGTGACAAGCATGAAAAGCCTATTATCAAACCTGTAAATCTTGACCTCATGGATGCCACTGGCCTGGTTAGCTTTTTGCAGTTCTGGCCAAATGCCGGCTTTTGAATGCAGTGAATCATAGGCCCTGATTAAGGCAGGTTCATTCACCAGATCAGTGGTGTACACCATGGTCTTGTAAGCCACGGGAGGATTGCTGTTTTCTCCGCAGGAAACACAAAAGCAACTGCATGCCAATACCATGCAAGCATTCAAATTGAGCAGCAATTTTCGGTAACTATTTTTCAATGAAAGGGATTAAATTGAATTGTAATTGCAAATAAAAGACAATTAATGCATCAGAAACTTAAGGCAGTGGCATTTCATTGTATTTTTTTGTCAATTCAATTTTAGGGGATAATACCTGGCGATTATGATAGCCGTTTCAAGGCCTCATCACGCAGTTCAGTGCTTTCCAGAAACTGGATGGAGTCCTTCAGCTCAGACAGCTTTGAAGCCCCTAAAACCAATTTGTTGATGCAGGGAGAATTGAAAACATATTGCAATGCCAATCCTGTGAATGAAAGACCTGATGCATCGCAATGTTTTTTCAATGCAAGGGCTTGTTGAAGATCGGATGCAGGAATCCACTCAGGTGCTGTCAGTGCGTAATGTTCGAGTTTATTGCCCAGCAATCCCATGTAGAGCGGACTGGCCTGCCATACCTGGATGCCTGCCTTTGCCAGTTGAATGAACTCAGCATCGCGAGCAGTCTGGTTGATAATATTGTAGCGGTTGAATCCCATAAAATGCGTGAACCCACTGTCTGCAACAAAAGGCGAAAATTGTGCTCCATAATTTCCACCAATCCCAATGTTTTTTACCAGGCCATCCCTTTTGAGAATTTGCATGGCCTCGACCGCATAGGGAATCTCTGCAGTTGTCATGCCGGGAGGATCATGCAAAAAAAGCAGGTCAAGTTGTTCCCGCCCAAACAATTGAAGGCTTTCCTGTGCAGACTTGAAAATGCCCGCAGGACTGAAATCATAGCTGATGCTTTCAGGATCATCAGCCTTCAATTTTCCCGCCTTTGTGCTCACAAAAGGCTGCTCCCCCTTCCATTCCCGGAGGGCCTTTGCAAGGATACGCTCTGCATCAGCATAGGCGGGTGCCGCATCAAAATGGGTGATGCCCTGCTCAAGGGCATAGAGAATGGTTTTGACAGATTCATCTTCATCAACCTTGCCCCAAAGACCCGCCAGTCCTGCAGTTCCCAATACCAGCCGATCCCTGTCAACGTTCAATACAGCAGACATACTATTTTTTTTCTCCGAAGTCGATTGCAATGTTTGGATGTTTTTTCTGAAAGGCCATCACGCCATTTGCAGTGATACCCGACTGCCAGCAAAAGATTTTTTTCAATGTTGTGGATGGTGTCAAACCCAACAAACCTGCATCATCTATTTTGGTTCCTACGATGTTCAGGTATTCCAGTTTCTTGAACTGTCCGATGGAGGATATTGATGCATTGGTGATGGCCGTATTTTTGAGGTTCAACCTTGTGGTATTGGCGCAGGATTCCAATGGCGCCAATCCTGCATCAGTAACCTTTGTATCTGCCAATACCAGCCACATCACCTGTGGCGCTATTTTCTGCAACAATGGGGCCTCCTTGTCTCCAAAAGAAGGAGCATTCACCATGTTCAGTTCCAGAAAATGGGTGCCAGTGGCAAGTGGAACAACAGCAACATTGATTTTCTTCAGTGCTGCGATGCCTGTTGCATCGGCAGGAGCGATGGAATCGAGTGCAGCTGGTCCTGCTGATTGCTTCCCTGCATCCGATAAAAATTGCATGATGGTATCATTGGCAGCTACAGCTTTGATGGGCTGTGAAGCAGAAACACCGTGCAAGACCCACCAGGACAAAAGATCAATCTCAGGTTGGGTCAACTGTGATTTCCCCTTGGGTGGCATGTGCTTTTCATCGCCCTTGTCCAATAAAATGCGGCGAATGAATTCGCTGTGGTCAAGGTCACCTGCAACGATGGCCTTACCATTTTTTCCACCTTTCATCAGGGCTTCAAGGGTATGCAACTGAAAGTCACCTTTCTTCTTTTTTTCATTGTGACACTGCATGCATTTTTGTGCCAGCACTGGCTCAACAATGCCATCATAAACGCTGACTGTTGAGGCAGCAGTGAGCTTGATCATTTTTTGTTTTTCAATGGAAGACCCGGTTTCTGGTGAGGGTTCTGTTGCAGCAGAAAAAAGATATCCTTCACCATGGGTCATCTCTCCTCCAAAATGTCCGGCCAGCACAAGGGCCAGCATCATCAGGTTGAATCCGGTATGGTAAATGGGAGTTCTGTATTCCTCTTTTTTAATTTTTTTGTACGCCAGCAATGCAATGGAAACAATACAGACAGCAATGGCAGTATACCTGTGCCAGTCCAGCAAGTTCTCCTCATAGCCACCAGACAAGGACAACATCCAACCGAAAAATGCAGCCAAAAGAGAAGACAGAATACCTGCTGCCAATACAAAATCAATCAGTGCTGATTTTCCAGTATTGGACTTGAACAAATACTGGATCAAATAGGCAATGACCAGAAAGCCGATGGGCAGGTGCACAAAAACAGGATGCAGGTGCCCTAAGAAATTGATGATCATGCAATCAGGTTATGGATTACATTTCCTGAAACATCTGTCAGGCGGTACCTTCTGCCCTGGCTCTTGTAAATGAATTGCTCGTGGTCAATGCCCAGCAGGTGCAGCATGGTGGCCTGGAAATCATGCACATGCACCTTGTCCTTCACAACATTGTGGGCAAAATCATCTGACTCGCCATAGACCATGCCAGACTTGATGCCACCACCTGCCATCCAGATGCTGTAACAACCTGGATGATGGTCTCTTCCGAATCCTTCCGGCGTAAGTTTTCCTTGTGAGAAACTTGTTCTTCCAAACTCTCCGCCCCAGATCACCAAGGTATCATCCAGCAAGCCCCTTTGCTTCAAATCTTTGACCAGCGCGGCCGATGGCTGATCGGTGAGCGACGTGGCTTTTTTGATGCCAGAGGCAATTGAACCATGGTGATCCCATCCAAGATGGTACAGCTGAACAAAGCGAACATCTTTTTCTGCCAGCCTCCTGGCCATGATGCAATTGTGCGCAAAGGTTCCCGGTGTCATGACATCCGGACCATACATGTCCAGGATATGTTGTGGCTCATCAGAAAGATCTGTGATAGAAGGAATGGCCATCTGCATCTTGTAAGCCATTTCTGACTGGTTGATCTGGCTTTCAATTTCCGGATCATGCCAAACCTCGTTTTGAATATTGTTGAAGCCCTTGATGAAATCAAGTGCCCTTCTTCTGTCCATGCGATCGATGCCCTGCGGATTGTTAAGGAAAGGAACCGGTTCATTTCCCGTCATGAACTGCACACCCTGGTGATGGGAAGGCAGGAAGCCACTGCTCCAGGCAGCACTGCTGATGGGTTGATCTCCTCCGCCTTTGGAAACCATCACGATGAAAGATGGAAGATTGTCATTCATGCTCCCAAGGCCATAGCTGAGCCAGGATCCTATGCAAGGTCTTCCACTCAATTGATTGCCCGTTTGCGTGAAAATCACTGCTGGCTCATGGTTGATCTGCTCTGTGAACATGGACCTTACTACGCAGATATCATCTGCGATTTCTGCAATATGGGGAACGTGTTCACTGAAGTATCCACCGGCAGCTCCATGTTGTTTGAAAGTAGCTGCAGGCATGGCCAATGGAAAAGAATATTGGTTGCTGACCATTCCGGATATCCTGTTATTGCCAATGACAGAGGGAGGAATTTCCTTTCCATGCATGGAATAAAGCATGGGTTTGTAATCGAACAATTCCATCTGGGAAGGACCCCCACTTTGGAAAAGGTAAATCACCCTTTTTGCCTTTGGAAGAAAATGTGGATTGACCAGGGGCTTGTTGATCTCTTCAGCAACCTGTTGCACCGCTTTTCTGTCTGCATTTTTGTTGCCACAACCCAGCAATGAACCCATTGCAATGCCTCCCAATCCAAGGACTGAACCGCGGAGAAATTCTCTCCGCTTGTTTTCGTAATGCATTTTCATCATCTCATTCATGGTCAATCATTTTCTTGTGAGGAACTCATCGGTATTCATCAATGCCAATGCAGTGCTGCCCATGGCAGCCAATTGATGGACATCGGGTAGATCCAGTTTGCTTTTTCCAACAGCCAACAATGCTGCTGCTTTCTCCGGATGGGTTTGAAAATTGTTCAATTCAGCCAGGTACATTTGCTTCATCAGTTGCTCTTCTTTCTTGTTGGGTTTGCGTCCTGTAATCAGGCGAAACCCATACAGCAACTGGCTTTCAATACTGGTACCGCCTTCTCTTATCATCCTGGCTCCCACATGTCTTGAGGCTTCAACAATCTGGGGATCGTTCAGCATGGCAAGGGATTGCATCGGCGAACTTGAAACGGGACGCTTCACCAAACATACCGACCTGTCGGATGCATCAAAGATCTGCATGAAGGGCACAACACTTGTTCGCTTCCTCACGGTATAAATGCTTTTCCGGTAAAGGTCTTCACCTTCAGATAATATATATTGGTACCGCCAAACCTTATCGCTCAAGGCATCCCACAACCCTTCAGGCTGGTAGGGATAAACACTTTTGCCACCAACTTTGTTGGAAAGCAATCCTGCCACAGCAAGCGCATTGTCGCGCAGCATTTCAGCAGGATAACGGTAGCGGGGATTTCTTGTCAGGAGGGCATTGTTCGGATCGCTTTTCACCACCGCTGGATCGGTCAATGAAGATTGCTGGTAGGTGGCGCTCATGAACATGTACTTCATGAAAGCTTTTGTGTCCCACTTGTTTTCCATGTAGTGCAGGGCAAGATGGTCCAACAATTCAGGATGGGTGGGCATGGCGCCCTGATTGCCAAAATCATCGGACGTTGAAACCAATCCCTTTCCAAAAACCAACTGCCACATCCTGTTCACGGCAACCCTTGATGTCAATGGATTCTCATCATCAAACATCCATTGTGTAAGGCCCAACCTGTTTTTGGGAAGATCCTTCGGGAAAGGCATGATGGCCGCTGGTGTTGAAGGTTCAACCTTGTCGCCATGGCTGTCATACAATCCCCTGTTCAATACATAGGTGGGACGGGCCTGGGGAAGATCTCCCATCACCATGACTTCCTTAACAGAGTCATACAGATCACAGAGCGATTTTCTGGTTTGTTGCAAAGGGCTCAATACTTTATCGATGCTTCTTTTCGCAGGCAGTTTGAAGGGCTTCAGTGCTTGCAAATACTTGATTTCAGGGGTGGTCAACAGGTTGTTGAAAATCTGAAACTCATCCACTTCACCTCTTGGCATGGACCTGTCAAGCACCCGCTTCCCAAAATTGAATCCTGAATGTTTTCCCTTGTGAATACTGTAGTACTGGCGAATATGTTTTACCAAATGATCGTATTCTATTTTGGTGGCAGTCTTCTTTCCATCCAGGTAAATGGAAACACCAGCAGCCTTGCTGGTTCCATCATAGTTGATGGCCACATGGTGCCATTCATTCACCTTCAATTTTTCTGTACTGATGACACTGATGGCATCGTGCGGAAAAGAATGGCTCAACCTAAAATTCAGCTGGTTGTCTTTCAACAAAAGGTCGTACCCCTGATAACCATAGCGATGGTTCTCTGCATGGTAAAAAACAGTGGCCAATGGATATTGCTCAGGAACCTTGATCCATAGGCTGAAAGAGAAGGGTTCATACCGTTCAAAATAACCCACCTTGTATGCCGGAAAGGCCAGGTAGGTTTCATCGTTGTACTTGAGCGACTTGCCAACCACACCCGTTCCGAATTCTGCCTTGTTGAAACTTGCTGAATTGGTGGGATCTACCTCGTTGACAAACACTTCAGTCTTGGGATTGATCTTTTTTGTTCGATCAAAATTCAGTTTTGCATGCAGCTTCTCTCCAAGCGCAACAGCGATGTCTTTTTCCTCCTGCTTCAATTGATTGGCTTCAATACTGCGCAGCCGCTCAGTTTCCATTTTCTCCATGGCCCTCAGCTTCTGTTGAAGTTGGCTGATTTGTGTATCGTCTTTTGCAGTTGTCAGCAAAAGTGTTGGCCCGGGGACTACATTGTCATCACCATAATTGGGACCCCCTTTTTCAAACGTGCTGTTGAAAAAAGCATACATGGAATAATAATCCTTCTGGCTGATCGGATCGTATTTGTGGTCATGGCATTTTGCGCATCCTACCGTCATGGCAAGTACAGCCGTACCCAAGGTATTGGTTCGGTCGACTACATACTCTACCCGGTACTCTTCATCAATGATGCCTGCTTCTGAATTTTGCTTGTGGTTCCGGTTGAAGCCGGTGGCAAGGATTTGCTCTTTGGTTGGATTGGGCAAAAGATCCCCGGCATATTGCCAGGTGACGAAATCATTGAAAGGAAGGTTCCGGTTGTAGGCACTGATAACCCAATCTCTGTAGGGGCTCATTTCCCGGTGCTTGTCATCAAGATAACCATGGCTGTCCGCAAACCTTGCCACATCCAGCCAATAGGCTGCCATCCGCTCTCCATAATGGTGCGAAGCCAGGTATTTGTCAACCAGTTTTTCATAGGCCTTTGGATCTCTGTCCTTTAAAAAAGCATCCACTTCCTTGACATCTGGCGCGATGCCCCTGATGTCAAAACTGAGCCTGCGGATCAGGGTTTCCTTCTCCGCTTGTTGGGCTGGTTGCAACCCAGCGCGTTCCATGGCACCAAGTGTAAAACGATCAATATCATTCTTGACCCAAGCCTTGTTTTGCACAGATGGAGCGTTAACTGATTTCAACGCAGCAAAGGCCCAATGTTTTTTATACTCAGCACCCTGCTTGACCCATTTTACCAGCACCGCTTTTTCGTAAGCGGAGAGCTCAAGATGTGACTCCGGTGAAGGCATAACATAATCAGCATCTTCACTGAGGATGCGCTTGACCAGTTCACTTTTGGAAAGGCTGCCCGGAGCAATGGCTTTCAATCCCGACTCTGTCACTTTGTTGTAAGCAAAAGAGGCTATATCCAAACGCAGGTCTGCTTTCTGTTTTTTCATGTCCGGACCATGACAAGAGAAGCATTTGTCTGAGAGTATTTTCTTGACATGGATATTGTAATCAATCTCATCAGGAAGCGCATCATAGGCCTCAGCAACTTCTTTTGGGAGCTCTGTATTGTCGCATCCAAAAAGCATCAGCGCAAGAAAAAAGATGAGCATTCCTCTCATGGAAATACATTTAATATTCTGTAAAATTACCCCTCTGGCCTGCATTGCCAAGGCAATAACAAGAGCCACTTTGTATATTATTTTAGCATTGGCCCAAAATGAGCATTTGTTTTATGTAATTTACTCTATTATACCTAAATCAAAAAAAAAATCATGCGCAGAAAATACCTCCGGTTTACCCTGCTGATGCTAGTCATTGGCATCCTTGAAACCCAGGCACAATCGATCCATGTGAGTCCGAAAGGAAGCGATAAAAACCCCGGAACCAAAGAAAAACCTGTTGCCAGCCTGACAGCTGCCAGAACCCTGGCCAGGAGCTACAAAAAAACCAAAGGACTGCCCAAGGGCGGGCTCAACGTGATCATCCATGAAGGCATTTATGATCTTCAGCAAACCTTCCAGCTTGCTGAAGAAGATGCGGGAAAAAAAGATGCCCCCATCACCTGGGCTGCAGCAACAGGGGAAAAAGTGAACATCACCGGAGGAAAAACAATACAACCTGGAAAGTTCAGCAAGGTGACTGATAAGGCTATTCTAAACAGGCTCGAAAAAAATGCCATTGGAAATGTTTGGCAGGCCAATCTGCGGGCTGAGGGAATCAACAACCTGGGCAACCACCGCCAGTATGGTCATGGCCTGCCTGTTGTGCCGGCAACACTGGAACTCTTTTACAACGGTGAACCCATGACCCTTGCAAGGTATCCCAACAAGGGTGCCATGAAAATCGGCAAGGTATCCGACCCGGGATCCGTTCCCCGCAACGGAGACAAATCCAACCGGGGTGCCCTGTTTGCCTATACAGACAGCAGGCACAAAAAATGGG
>Ga0315902_10013636_pt1 | contig 10503 bp, 15 predicted proteins | sample LakEriMetagenome_9_FD_203523 | JGI IMG/M metagenome (GOLD analysis project Ga0315902, IMG submission 203523) | Freshwater fungal communities from buoy surface, Lake Erie, Ohio, United States - Buoy 12 MA117 | ecosystem: Environmental > Aquatic > Freshwater > Lake > Lake biofilm | place: USA...
CTAGATCAACCTCTAGGTCCAAAGGAAAAACCAGCAGTTAATACCGCGCCTCCTAAGAAAATTCCAGTGCAAGAATATCTTCCTGGTACGGGAGTACCTATGTATCAAACTACTGAAACAAAGCCAGCAGTTTATGGGACAAAGTCTGGTCCATTAAGTGCGGAAGAAAAGAAACGAGCTCTTGCAGGTACGCGAGGAGGTGCGTTCTTAGGTTACGAACCTCAAGAACCTACTCAAGACCAGAAAGATAAAGCTTTTAGAGAAGTGCTTTCTAGGGGCGGCGGTGTAACAACTGAGGCCGTAGAAGAAACTGCCAAAGCAAGTTTAAAGCCTCGTACTACAAGTTTCTTAGAGCATGAAAAAAAGCAAGTCAAAAAAGCTGTTAAGGATGCACGAACAGTTCTTGTTAAGCCGGCTGAGACAAAGACTGAGGTAGTACCTACCGATCGTGACTGGAAACCAGAAACACCTAAGAGTCGTCAGTTCACTGTGGACACCACAGATATGACTGGTGCACAAGAGGTTAAGGCACTTAGCAATATGCGTGCCTTTACTCATCAACAGCCTAGTGCAAGTCGTGAATTGGTTGTTCGTCCTGGAGGTAAGAAGCAGGCTAAGAGAGATGCACGAGCTGCAAAGGCTGCGCCTAAACCAACTGAGCCAGAACAACTAAGCCTATTTCCAGATCACGAAGTGGTTCCTGGAAGAAGTAACCAATTCTATATGGCTGGAAGTGTTCAACCTATCTCTGATGCGTCAGCGACACTTCAAAGATCTGCTAAAGCAAAGTTTGGAAAACAACCAAATAACAAAGACTTTGAGACTGAAAATGAAGGAAGCATCCTAAACAGACTACAAGCTGGTTCTAAGAAGAAAGACTAACTATGCCTAGGGTAGCTAGTTTTTCTCCTGAACCTGAAAAGTTTGATAAGTATAAGTCTTTGCGTACTCACGCACGTGAGGCAGCAGAGTATTTAACTGGACTTCCATACAAGCAACCGCAAAGCCCAGAGTTTAAGGGATATACCAAACCAGGGCGCGGTGCTAGCGGGGAGTCGTCTAACTAATGGGACGTCGTAAAAAAGAACTTCATTATGGTTCTCGTAGTGGTAACGGTACTGTTATTCGTCAATCAGTAACAGATAGGTCCTCTAAATCTGCACGCCCTTGGAATGATCCAAAGGTTGTAGAGGCTTCTCAAAGCTACGGGGTACCGTTCGCTAGCTACAAGCAGGTTCACACCTATGAGAATCGTTTAGAAGATTTAGGCTCTGTGGAATCACATGAGCGATTTACCTGCAAACCTTGCGGTAAACTAACGGGATCGTGTGCATGTAAAGGAACAGAAAATGGCTAAAACAGCAGCTTGGCAACGTAAAGAGGGTAAGAACCCTGAAGGCGGATTAAATGCCAAGGGTCGTGCATCATATAAGCGTGAGACAGGTGGAACACTAAAGCCGCCAGTATCTGCATCTCAAGCAAAGAAGTCAAAGAAGTCAGCAGCACGTCGTAAGTCTTTCTGTGCACGTATGGGTGGTATGCCTGGTCCTATGGAGAAGAATGGTAAGCCAACTCGTAAAGCACTAGCTTTACGTAAATGGGATTGCTAATGACAGCCACAGTTTGTCACCACGTGTACGAATACACAGGAAAAGACCTTTGTCCTTCCTGCGGTAAGCCTACACACGAGATAAACTGGGACTTAACGCATGAACAGCATCGAGATTGGATTTCAAGTGGCAAGGCTACTCTACAAGGATGGTGGTCTATCTAATGGCAACTAAGAAAAAAGAAGTAGCTGGCGGAAAAGTATACAAGGGCTCTAAACAAAATGGTGGTCGTGAGATCATTGTTGAGCACTATAAAGATAAGAATGGTAAGTGGCACACCACCTCTAAGAATGCAGCTAGAGCTAAATACGAAAAAGAACATGGCAAACTTCATTCTAAGAATAAAACTGTTGACCACAAAAATAACAACCACAGCGACAATAGAAGCAGCAACCTTCAAGTTTTGGATAAAGGTAAAAACACTGCTAAAGAGAACAAGCGCAGAGCAGGTAAAAAGAAGAAATGAAAAAGGCCGGGGGTTACCCGGCCTTCTTCGTTGTTGGAAAATCATCCAACCAGTTTGTGATACTCGGCTCCTCTGGAGAACCATCGTAAGCATCAGGACCTAGTCCCCAGGATCCCCAATTCGTTCCACGAGCCGTCATATAGAAGGCTGCTTTGGCATTGGTGACCGGATCATATAGATCGCTATTTTTTTCGATATTGAATTTTTCCCTACGTACGTCACCAAGACCACCAATCATGTTGATCTGGAATAGGCCGTAAGAATCGTCCCCAGTAGCTGGAGTATTGTTTCGGGATGTTGGGTGTCCCCTTGATTCCCTCATAACTACCGCCCAAGCTGTTCTCAAGGATTTACCCTCAAAACCAACTAAGGACAATAGGTCGATAAGCTCCGTATCAGTGAGCTCTTTGGCTCCGCGGTACTTATCTAGGGGGTCTTTAACTGTGACGGTTACCGTTGACCCATCGACTACAGGTACTTCTTCTGCAGCCAAGGCCTTTGGTATACCCACCAGCAGTAGTCCGTATAGGACCAGCATTGCTACATGCGATTTGTCATAACTTTGCACTCGGTCTCCTAGGCTAGAGGGCCAGTCCTAACTGCGTATAGCTGTCACCTATACTAAGCAACTTGGCCTCTTTCTGCCAAGTTCGGTCTGCAACCCTTTTGTTACGGAGGTGCGAATGCCCAGATTGCTCTGGGCATGTGTAAACCCTAGCAGTAACTACAGGGTGTCAGCAACCGACAACTACGTGTAGAATAATATTTCTTTATATGAGAGGAATATCACATGTCACAGTGGTCAGCGCCCTGGAATGCACCAAAACCGCAGGTAGAAGAGGTATTTAAGCCTGTGCAAGAAGAAACACCAACACAAACAACAGAACCTGTTGTAGAAGCTCCTGTAGTCGAAGAGCCAGCTGTAGTAGAAGAAACTGTTGAAGAAGCTGTAGCACCTAAGAAAACTACAAAGAAGACTGAAGCAACACCGGCTGAATAATGAGAATAGAGCGCATCGTTACGAGGCAAGGGCACCCCGTACCGGAAACAGCGCACCAGCCTAAAGGACCATTTCCACCAGAACTATTTGAGTCCTCCCCCATAGTTACGGATTATCTACCGCAACCTGATGGGGGAGTAGACGTACCCGTAGGTGGGACAGCGCAGAATAACTTTACACATATGCGCTGGTTTAGATGTAAAGTATGCGAATCGGTATTGCGAGAACCAGAAGTAAATGATCATAACTGTGAGGACTAATCGTGGCAAATCCAAGAGACTTGGGACCTTTTTATTGGCATACGCTGGTTTATCCCATAAAGCCTAAAGATCTTTGGGAAAAAGCAGAAACTCAAGAAATTGCTGAACCGTTTAGAGGCGGGGCAGGTTTATCCATTAGACTACCCTTTACTAGACTAGCTTTGGTTATAGGTAAGTGGAATGCCCAGTTTGAAGAAAGTCAGGCGTTAACTAACGCCATCAGAGGACGAGTACTGCCTGAGGAAGAAGCTGACTGGGAGTTTATACGATACGGAGTAAAAGAGGGGGAAGATGTTTAAGAAAAAGAATCCTGAGCGTGAGCGTACAAAGGTTGAAAAAAGAGTTGACTCTTTGCCAACATCAGAACTTTTACCGTGGACAGAAAACGCTCTATACACAATCGGTAGAAACTTGTCATCATGGCAAAAGACCCAAGATCCATACACTTTAGAAGAAGCCAGAGTAGGCGCAGAAGCGCTATACGTAATCCTAGAAGCATTAAAGAAACGACACGCTAATGAGCGATCTTGAGTACGACGACCAGTTTGAAGAAGTAGACCCGGAAGAGTTCTTACTAGACGAGGAAGAAGAGCTTCCTGAAGAAGAACCAGATGAACTGGATGAGTTATCTAAAGAGTTTGTAAAAGCTTTGGTAGAAAAAATCATGCAGTTTCAAGAAATGCTGGTTGGGTACAAGCTTCACTCCTATCAGGCACCGCTTGCTAGAAGAATCATAGAATCAGTAATCATTAACGATGGTGAAGAAGTTACTGCACTAGCCTCACGTCAGTCAGGCAAGTCTGAAACTATTGCTAACACTGTAGCGACTCTTATGGTTATTCTCCCACGTCTTGCAAAGATGTACCCAGATTTGTTAGGAAAGTTTGGAGATGGTATTTGGGTAGGTATGTTTGCTCCTATTCAATCCCAGGTAGAAACGCTATATGGAAGAACAGTTTCTCGCCTTACTAGTGAGCGTGCATTAGAGGTATTGGGAGATCCTGAGATTGATGATATGGCTACTAAAAGCCCTGGAGTTATTAGAAATATAAAACTTAAGCGTAGCGGCAGTACTCTTATGATGATGACTGCTAACCCTAGAGCTAAGATCGAGTCTAAGTCCTTCCACCTAATCATTATCGACGAGTGTCAAGAAGCAGACGATTTCGTAGTCTCTAAGTCTATTGCTCCTATGGGTGCTTACTACAACGCAACTATTGTTAAGACCGGCACTCCTAGCACAATGAAGAATAACTTCTATCGAGCTATCCAACTAAACAAGAGACGTCAAACAGGTCGTTCTGCAAAACAGAACCACTTTCAATGGGACTGGAAGGATGTGGCAAAAGTAAATGCGAATTATGAAAAGTTTATTAAGAAAGAGATGCTGCGAATTGGAGAAGACTCTGACGAGTTCCAGCTCTCATACAACTGCAAGTGGTTGCTCGAAAGAGGAATGTTCGTCACGTCATCAATCATGGATGACCTTGGGGATACATCTCAGGAACTTGTTAAGAGTTGGCACCGTTCCCCAGTTGTGGTCGGAATTGACCCCGCAAGAAAGATGGACTCTACAGTTGTTACTGTTGTGTGGGTCGATTGGGATAGGCCTGATGAATTTGGCTATTACGACCATCGCATTCTTAATTGGCTAGAGATTCAGGGAGACGATTGGGAAGAGCAATATTTCCAGATCGTTAACTTCTTAGGTAACTATGACGTATTGGCTATTGGCGTAGACTCTAACGGAGTTGGAGATGCTGTAGCTGGTCGTTTAAAGGTTCTAATGCCTAGAGCAGAGGTGGTTCCGATTACCTCTAGCCCTACAGAGCAATCTAAGCGCTGGAAGCACCTACAGGCCCTTATTCAACGTCAAATGGTTTCTTGGCCAGCCCACGCTAAAACGAGAAGATTGCGTCTTTGGAAAAAGTTTTATCAGCAAATGACTGATGCCGAAGTTCAATATAAGGGTCCAAACTTTATGGTTTCTGCCCCTGACGAAGCTCACGCCCACGACGACTTTGTGGACTCCCTGGCCATAGCCTGCTCCATGACCCAGGATATGGTTATGCCTACAGTAGAGGTTAGCGCATCCCCATTTTTTTCCTAATTTAGCATTTAAAAACTAATCCAAGGGTGGAGACTTATACCCGAGGACCCTCAATCCCTATGCATAAGGAGTAATCATGGCAGTAGAAAACATTGCCCCAACACCTCAGTTCCCTGAGAAGGTTGGCGCAACATATGAACGCAAGATGGCAGCAGCAATGCCAGGCCAACGTGGCCCACTTCGCTTTGAAGAAGGTGTTGCAACTGACACAGACGTCCCAAATGATTTTCAGGTGGGACTAGATCAAGGATATGACACCCCAGCGGGCCGTCCAAACCACAACAACAATGTGTTTGAGAAGTATCCTGAAGAAACAATGAAGCAGCGTGCACATGTCGGCTCAGCCGCATGGGTAGAAGCACCAACCTATCTCGGTGAGTTCTCACAAGGTAACTTTGGAGATCACTCTCAGGTAGTTATCGAAGAAGTCATTCGTTCAGGTGGACGCTACCAACGCATGAATCCTGCACAAGTAGCAGACTAAGTACAGTAGACTATACAGGCCCCCAGCCTCGTACCCCTTCTCCGGGGCTGGGTGGCCTTTACTTAGCAGTATTGAGAAGAAAAGTAAAAGGGGTCTTTAACATTAAGATGGGGAGTTGTGAATAATGGCTGGTGGTATTGATTTTTCACCTCCCAGTTACAGAGCTGCGTCATCTGACTTAACAATTTCTATTTCTCCACTAGGTTTAGTTGAACTAGCGGATGAAGAGTTTGAAGTACATGGTCCGAGATTAAATCGTTACTCTCTTAACTGGGCAATGTATTTAGGGCACCACTGGTCTTATCGCCGTGAAATTGGCGAATCACAAATGGTGTACAACTACTATAGAGCTTTTACAGATTACATTATTAACTTTACATTTGGTCGTGGCGCATCTTTCCGCAGCCCATCAGCAACAGAGGCAATTATTCCTGACGTTCTAAAGCGTGTGTGGGAAACAGATAACGACAAGCATTCTGTTATGTGGGAAATGGGACAGCAGGGCGGAGTTTCAGGCGATTGCTTTGTTAAAGTAGCGTACGAAGAAGGTTACGAAGATTCTATTGGCAGATCACATCCAGGACGTGTACGTATTCTTCCTCTTAACTCTTCTTTTTGTTTCCCAGAGTTTCATCCACACGACCGTTCCCGTCTAATACGTTTTAAGCTCAAGTATCGTTTCTGGGGCACATCCGCAGAAGGTACTCGCTCTGTTTATACTTACACAGAGATCCTTACCGATGATCGTATTGAAGAATACATCAACGATGAAATTATTGACTCACGCCCTAATCCAATTGGCGTAGTACCTATCGTACATATCCCAAACGTACGTGTTTCAGGCTCCCCATGGGGATTGTCAGATTGCCACGACATCATTGTTCTTAATCGTAACTATAACGAAGTAGCAACAGATATCGCAGACATTGTCAACTACCATGCGGCACCCGTTACAGTTATCACCGGTGCTAAGGCCTCTTCCCTTGAAAAAGGTCCGAAGAAGGTCTGGGGCGGACTTCCTAAGGACGCCCAAGTCTTTAACCTAGAAGGTGGCGGACAAGGCCTTCAAGGTGCGATGGAGTACCTAAAGGTAATCAAGACAGCGATGCATGAAATGATCGGTGTACCAGAGACCGCACTTGGACAGGTACAGCCAATTTCAAACACCTCGGGTGTTGCACTTTCTATTCAGTACCAGCCATTGATGAATCGTTACCAACAGAAGATGATTCAATACGGCGAAGGTATGCAAAAGATAAATGAGCTAGTTTTGTTAACCCTAGCTTTTAAAGAACCAGAAGTATTTGTTTACAACCCCGCTATCAATGGGCCAATAAAGCCAGAACAACTTCCTGTTCTGGACCCACAAGATCCAGACACATTTAAGACCCAAGTTCACTTCCCACCACCACTTCCTCTAGATAAGCTTGTCGTATTGAACGAAATCCAATCTAAGATGGCTATGGGCTTAGAAAGCCGTGAAGGTGCTCTACGTCAATTGGGAGAGGAATTTCCTGATGAGAAGCTTGAAGAAATTCGTGCAGAGCTGATCCGTGATGCTAAGGCGGATGGAGCGTTAAAGCTAATTCAGACTCAGATAACTGCGTCTATTGCTTCCTTGACTGGAATGCTTCCAGAAGGACAAGAAGGAGGCATGCCTCCAGGTGCTAAACCTGGGGAAGGTATCGGACCTGGCCCAACCGGCCAGCCTGGAGTGATAAGCCCAATGGAAGAAGGCGTAATTCAAGAGCTCCAGCAGGTACAAGTAGATCTGGTAACTAAGGCATACGGAACGACTATTCCTAAGAGTAGGACTCCAGATGAGGACAAACCAGAATAATAAGTTTAGGCAGACAAATTCGTAAGAATTTGGAAACCTATTACCACCTAACAATCCGCAGGTCATCGTGGCACTAAATCGGACAACGACCTCTCAACCTAAAGGATAAAGCATGGCTGAAACAACAAATATCGTTGATACGCCGGAAGCTCAGGAAGCATTCCTGACAGACGTTCCCGTAGCAACAGAAACAAAAGTAACACCAGTAAAAACAGAGCTCTTGACAGACAAGGCTTATACAGAAGAAGATCTAAAGCGAGTACGAGAGCAAGAAAAATCTAAGCTCTATCCGCAAATTGATTCCTTAAAAGAAGAACTAAACATCCTCAAAAAAGAGCGTGAAGAACGCCTATCTCAGATGGAAGCTGAAAAAGCTGCAGCTGAAGAAGAAGCCCGTAAGAAGGCAGAATCTGAAATGGATGTACGTCAACTTCTTGAAGTAAAGGAACAAGAGTGGGCTCAGAAGTTGGAAGCAGAACGCCTAGAGCGTGAACGTGCATTCACTCTTCTAGAGCGTGAGCGTCAATACGCGGAACTCACAGAGTATCGCAATCGCCGCCTAGAAGAAGAGCGTGACAACATCATGCCTGAGCTAGTAGATCTTATTTCAGGAAACAATCCTGATGAAATCGAACAGAGTATTACAGGACTGCGGGAGAGATCCTCAAGGATCCTGGAATCGGCGCAATCTGCAATGCAGAGTGCCCGTAAAGAAATGACCGGCAGCCGGGTAACCGCGCCGCCAACCGGACCGATGGACACTAATATGGAGCAAAATCAGTTTACAGCGGAACAAATTGCCGCTATGTCGGTTACCGAATACGCAAAATACCGAGGAAAGTTGCTGGGTAAAACCGCATCGGACCGAGGCAAGGGAATCTTCGGGTAAGAAATTACCGAATTAATCAAATCTAACTAAGGAGTAATACCGACATGGCATCAGCCGTAACAGGTACCGGCAATTTAGCCGCAGCACCTACAGCGTACTCTGGCTCCAATAGCCAGCTTACACAAGCAATTCAGACCATCTGGTCAAAGGAAATCCTTTTCCAGTCAATGCCAATCCTTCGCTTCGAACAGTTCGCTGTTAAGAAGACAGAGCTTGGAGTTGCACCTGGTCTCCAGATCAACTTTATGCGTTACAACAACCTCGGCTTCGCGGGTTCACTCGTTGAAGGCGTTCGTATGTCAACTAACGCTCTAACAGCTCAACAGTTCTCAATCACAGTTGCAGAGCATGGCTATGCAATTGCTGTATCTGAGCTTCTATTGAACGCTTCATTCGATGACGTAATGGCTTCTGCCTCACGTCTTCTTGGCCGTAACATGGCCCTTTATCTTGATGGACAGGCTCGTGACACACTTATGGCTGCATCTTCAGTCATCTACGGTTATGACCGCTCATCACTAAACGCAGTCAACAACTGGTATGACTACGGCACAAAGGGTACTTCACGTGCTTCTCTTACAGGTGCATTTGATCTTACAACAGCAACCGTTAAGGACGCAGTTGAGACACTTGCAACCAAGAACATCCCACGGTTGGGCGAGACATATGTCGCTTTCGTTCACCCACACCAGAGCCGCAAGCTTCGTGACAACGCAGAGTTCATCGAAGTAACAAAGTACGCAGCTCCAGGTAACTTCATGCTCGGTGAAATCGGACGTCTTTATGACACAGTATTCATCGAAACTACACAGATTGAAAAGGTTGTTGGCGGAGCTGGCTCAGGCTACTCAGCTGATACCGCAGTAGCTGCAGGTTCAATCGTCTACCCAACAGGTGGCGGTTACACAACCCCAGCAACAAAGACAGGTAATGGTAACAAGGACCGCTACACAGCTATCTTCATTGGAGATAACGCATTCGGTCACGCAATCTCTCTTCCAGTCGAGCTCCGCGATGGCGGTATCCTTGACTTCGGTCGTGAGCATGCGCTTGCTTGGTATGCTATTTACGGTCTTGGTCTTATTACTGACCAGTCTGTAGTTTTGGCAGAAACCAACTAATTTAACCCGTTAGGGGGCTGGGCCTTAAAATCCAGCCCCCCAACACAAACAATAGGAGAATACTAATCGTGTCAAAAGCAAAAGTAACAGACGTCACAGGACGTCAACGTGAGGCTCAAATCAAAGCCCACGCAGAAGAACTTGCAGAACGTGCAGGTCAAATTTCTATGGCTACAGCAGAAGCTGCAGCTAAACTAGAAACAGAAGTCATGGATCTAACTAATCCAAATGCCGTAGCGACCGTTATTGATGAGGTTGAAACCGTAGGCGTAAGTCTTGCAGACGATACACAAATTATCCGTGTCGCTGAAGACCTAGATTTTGTAACAATCGGCGTAGGAAATCACTATTCCTTTAAAGCCGGACAGAAGTACAAGGTAGCAAAGCATGTTGCTCAGCACTTGCAAGAAAAGGGTTACCTGTACGACAGGCTCTAAAAAGCCTATTATCTAGATCGCCCTCGTAGACAACCGCCCTCCTGTCTACGAGGGCCCTTAACGTTTGTCCTGACTTATGACGGTAATCACGAGATTATATTGCTACAACAATTACCGGAGGTAACAGTGGCAACACTTGCAGCGCTTTCTGGTCGTCTTAGGTCTGAACTAGGCGATATGGGTCGTAGTTTTGAAGAGACCTTCGTAGGTGACGGTGCTACCAAGCGCTACCAATTAACTAACGCTCCAGTAAAAGGGTCTTCTCTTGTAATAAAGGTTGGGGCAA
>Ga0315902_10013641_pt1 | contig 10501 bp, 6 predicted proteins | sample LakEriMetagenome_9_FD_203523 | JGI IMG/M metagenome (GOLD analysis project Ga0315902, IMG submission 203523) | Freshwater fungal communities from buoy surface, Lake Erie, Ohio, United States - Buoy 12 MA117 | ecosystem: Environmental > Aquatic > Freshwater > Lake > Lake biofilm | place: USA...
TGTCATGTGTGAGGGCAGCTGTAGACAAGTCCTCCCTCAGGGATTCTTCTATCTTGCGGGAAGTCATGGGAACTACTCTCAGCTACCAAATGAAGGACAGGAATCAAAGAGTGGTTTACGCGAGTTAAAAGAAGTTGATGTCTTGTAGTGGAAACAAATCTGGAATCAGGTTGCGAAGTAAACATAGATCAGGATTGATGGCAGGATGGTCTGATGTCTTTGAGTGTTCTGCATGTCTTTGGTTTACGCGAGGTAAACGAACTAAACAAATCGGAGTGAGGAGAGTCTTCTGCATGTCTTTGGGTGTTTTCTTCTAAGAAGTGCTCTCGGACACCAGCAATCTGTAGAAACTCAATGTTCTTCTTCTCGGACACTGAGGCAACGATAGAATAGTTTCTTTCTTTGGCATACTAAAGGGTACATCAAGCTCTCAAAATTGCCCTCTCTGCGCGAAAGAAAGATCGACAAAGATACATCTTTCTTCAGGAAAGTAGGAAATTAGGTGTTGAATCAATCCTTCGATCTTCACGCTGCTCCTCAGCCTCGAGGTCCAAGCGTCCTGTCCAATCTGCAGAACCAAACTATCATGTTTAACAGTGTATCTGCAAGAGACCCAGCTGTGAGACCATGTGGAAACGGTTGATGAGTGTGGGTCGGAAGAGCATGCGCGCCAAGTTCGGGACAGTGCTGGGAGTAGGACCTGGAGGCGTCAAGGTCCACTCCTGCGACTACGACTCTGCAGACAGGGCCATTTGGACAGAACGGAGTCGATACCTCAACTTTGAGAACTCGGTCTTCACTGGAGTCCGATGGCAATGTGTGGAGCTCGCGAGGAGATTCCTACTCCTCAACTTTGGATACACTTTCGAAGACGTGGCTATGGCTTATGACATCTTTTACTTGAATTCGGTCAAGAAAGCGGATGATAGTCACGAGTTGCTTCCGTTGCATTCATTCTACAACGGATCCAAGAGACGTCCTGAGCCAGGCTGTATGCTCATTTGGGAAGAAGGAGGACACTTTGACGTCACGGGGCACGTTGCGATCGTTGTCGAGGTTTCCGATGTGTTTGTTAGAATCATTGAACAGAATGTGTTTGACGCTGTATGGCCTTCTGGACAGAATCACTCCAGACAACTCAAGGCTGAGATCAAGGAAGACGGATCTTATTGGATTGTTGATGATTTCTTTTGTGATGATACCAAGATTCTGGGATGGGTGATTCAAACTGAGTCCAAACTTCATGCGGTTGAGTTTGCTCCTCCGTCTCAGAAACTCTTGAATCTTAAGAGATTTGAGATTCCTGTGACTCCGAAAATGCATGAAGTCGAATGGATTGACGAGTCTTGTCCTGATGAGAAGGAATTTGCTGCTTATCACGGAACTTCTCTCGTTCCTAAAGATGCAAAATCTCTGGTTTATTATGGGATCTCGGAAAGTGCAATGGAGGAACTGGTTAGAGCTACCAATGAATTGCATGCTTTGTTTCTTGTTGCCACAAGAGCGGTCATTAATGATGACAATTTTTTGGAGAAATGTGGAATTCCAGAATTGCTGTGGCCCAAGATCCGGCAAAGTTGGGAGTATCGAAACAAGCAGACAGTTTCGGGTCGATTTGATTTCTCAATGAGCGATAGAGGAATTAAGGCTTTTGAATTCAATGCAGATTCAGCTGCTTGCTTGATGGAGTGTGGTAAAATCCAGGGCAAATGGTGCAAAGCAGTTGGAGTGACTGCTGGAGAAGATCCTGGAGAAGACGTCTTTGAGAGGTTGGAAGACATTTGGGAACGTATTGCTCCCAAGTCGGTTGTACATCTCTTCCAAGATGACAACGCTGAAGAAACTTATCATACGTTGTATATGAAGAGTGCCATGGAATCAGCTGGTTTGTCATGCAAAGTGATTCGCAGTCTGGATAGCTTGAGTTGGAGTCCAGCTGGGGACATTCTTGACGAAGAAGATACCGAGATTAGATTCATTTGGAAAACTTGGGCTTGGGAGACCGTTCTTGGGCAACTTCGACAAGAAATGGAGAATGATGATTGCATGTGCCAGGACGTAGCCCTTGGGCATCATCGTGAGAATGTTCGTCTCATGGACGTGCTGTTACATCCTGCCATCAAAGTCTTTGAGCCGTTGTGGACCATGGTTACTAACAACAAGTTCACTCTTAGTGTCCTACACGGTCTTGCTCCAAAGAACAAGTTCCTTCTTCGAGCAGAGAGTGAGTTGTCAGAGGAACTCAAGTCGAAGGGATATGTTGTTAAGCCAATTGCTGGAAGAGCTGGTGAGAACATTCAGCTCTTGGATGGAACTGGAGCTGTTCTTGCGAGCTCTGGAGGTCAGTTTGACTATTCCAAGGTTGTGTATCAGGAGCTGCACACTCTTCCAAGGTTTGGAGAGGATGTGGTCCAGGTCAGCACCTTTGTTATTGGTGGGAAATACGCTGGGACTGTTCTCCGTACTGACAGAAAATTAATCATGGATGTGCACAGCCCTGTTGTAGCCTTGCGTATTCTTGATGATGAAGAATGGAATGAAGAAAGCAAAGAATAATGAATCGTCTTGGTAAATCAGTTTACTTTGGTCGTCTCCAAGGAGCTGCTCGATAGAACAGGATGTATGCCATATGCCAATCACCTCCTCCAGAAAGTTTGAGCACATCCTCTTCCTTCACACGGGAGACCTTGTCATCATCAAATTGGAACCAATCCTCTACAGCAGTGTTAAACCAGAAATAAGAAAGAGTATCACCTCCGGAATCACGCGTCCATCCAATGTAGTGTCCAGAATCAGCACTTCGTCCTTTATGTGTGATGACAGCACAAAGCTCGTACACACCGCTGGAGCCAGGAGCATCAATCTCCATTGCATCTTGAGGGGAAGAAGAAGATTCTACGGCCAAATCAACCTTATTTCTGTGTTCAGAAAGCTGTTTTTGAAGGGATTCATCACAAAACTGGAACACATCGAATCTGATGGGAAACGTGACTTTTCGCTAAAAAGAATTGAGTAAAACAACAGAAGAGAAAACTACGAGAATCTTGCTCTTCTTTTGGGTGTCAGTCCTCCAAAAGAATCGTACGAATTGAACTGGAAGGTATTCAGGAAGTTTGATGATACGAGACTCGCGTGAATACTTGGCATTACGACCCAACACAGGAGAATTCTTTTCTATTTCTTCAACAAGACTTCGTTTGATACCATCTGAGAGAAAGTTGACTTCTTCAGTGATATGACATCTCAGTTTGAAGAAAGGTTCGATTCTGTCTTCCCCAATATCTGAGGGATCTTCAAGACACTTGAGCCTACTGATCATGTTTCCTTCAAAGAGTCCTCTAGCTCCATCCGGAAGACTAGATCCTGCTCTGACGGATTCACAGAGCAAATGTAGAATCTGAGAGAAGGACTCATCGGCATCTTGCTGCATATGCACGCCTTCCCGAGTTCTCTCATCAAACTGAGGAAACTGCTGTCTAAACACCGTAATGAAACCAAACGGAACCACAGGCTTGGTGCTAGAATCCATCTCTGAAAACAATGCTCCCATCCTATGCGCTACAGGACGTCCAAAGTCAGCAGATGTAGCCCCATAGGCAGCAGGTTTGACGGCGTACTCCTTAAGAGCTTCCTTGAGAGGAACTATGGCCCTAAAGCACTGCAGCGTCGATGCCAAGTAGCAAGTATTGCCCAGGTTCTGTAGTCCAGCAGGGAGAACCGTAGGGACCAGAGACACTTTCTGTGCATCGGTCAGATCTTCTTCAAAGACGACTTTGGTTTCTGGAGCTGCAGCGATGACTTCGGCTGATCCCATGAGCATGACTTTGGTTCCTTCAGAGAGTTTGCTCAGATCCTCATCTGTCTTGAGTTGTCTGCCCTTGACGATGAGTTTTTGTCTGTCCACAGGAACAGAGGAGAGGGATTGTATTTGTGCCTTGAAGAGGTCCAAGGAGGGTTGGGCTGCATCCACATCCACACTCCACTCCTGCTTGTTCCACCGCACCAACACTCCCACCATAGCCGAAACCGACTGACTACACTGTACGCGGAGGGACCGGAACAGTAATGATTTATGTCTAGAGCTCATCCTTCTCTTCTGGAGCAGTGTCTTCTTCGGTCTCACCCTGAGGCTCGTCCTTGAATGCAATTTCGGGGAAGGTGGTTTCCATGCCGAGAGCGGATCCAAGGGTACGTTCAAGACGCTTGACAAGGGTCAGAGGCTCCTCGTGAGCAAAGCCTGAACTCAACAGTGCAGCGTCATAGATGAGACGGGCAGACTCGTGAAGTTGAGGATTACTGGAGTCTTGCGTGTACAATTCCTTGAGCTTCGCGACAAGGACATTGTGAGGGTTGATCTCCAGAGTCTTCCTGGCAACCATGAACTTCATCCTCTCCTGTTCTCCCACAGGTTGAGCCTTCATGATTCTTTCCATGTTTGCAGACCATCCAAACTGAGAAGTCGTTACAACCGCAGGGGTAGTGGCAACGCGGGACGAGACAATGACTTTCTCAACCTTGGATCCGAGGAGCTTCTGAAACCAAGAGCAAAACTTCTTGTACTCTTCCTGAAACTTGGCGGTCTCTTCTTCAGCATTGCCAAACTTCACGCCTTCTTGAGCAACAGACACAAGAGAGTATCCGTCATAGCCAGATATCTGTCCAACGAGATACTCATCGATGGGATCAACAAGATATAGAACTTCGTACCCTCTCCGTTTGGGTTCATCGAGCATGGGAGAGTCCTTCACAGCATCAATGCTTTCTCCAGCAATGTAGTAAATGTCAGTTTGATTCTCAACCATTCTCTCAATGTATCCATCAAGTCCAGTAACCTTGTCTCCACTGGTAGTGCTGGGAAATCTCAGAAGCTTGAGCAGCTTGTTTCTATTCTTCGAGTCTTCAATAACCCCAAGCTTGATGCTTTTGCCAAACTCTTTCCAGAATTGAGAATAGGTGGCCTTCTCATTTCCAGCATCCGTGACATCCTTCTCCTCTTCCGTAGATTCTTCATTTTCTTTGTCCTCTTTCACAACTTTCTCTTCCCTATCAGCTAGATTGGACAGCATTTTCAAAACATTTCTGACCAATCTTTTGCCAATGACCTGGAGAATCTTGTCCTTCTGAAGAGTCTCTCGAGAGACATTGATAGGAAGATCATCTGAGTCAACAACTCCCTTAACAAAATTGAGGTATCGTGGCATAAAGTCTTCGAATTCGTCAGCAAGTAGAACTCTTCGAACATAGAGCTTCAGCGAAGCACTTTTCTGGTAGTACTTCTCGTAAATTTCCATAGGAGCAGCACTGGGAATGTAGAGAAGTGCGGTAAAGTCAACACCCCCCTCTCCCTTGAAATGACTCCAAGTCAATGCTTCGTTGTTGTCCTTCATAGCAGACCTGTAAAACTTCTGATACTCCTCCTCAGTAATAGCATCCTTGGATCTCGTCCAGATTGGAACGTAGTCATTGACCTTTTCCCAGTCGTAGACAGTCTTGGACACAGTCTTAGTCTTAGGACCTTCATCTTCTTCCACGACTTCAAGTTCATCTTCATCAGGCTTTGAAGTTTCTTCTTCAGATTCTTCTTCAGGATCAGCAGGTACTTCTTCCTTGACAGTCTTGGACTTGTACAAATAGATGGGAAAGTTGATAAATTCGCTATATCTCTCAATGATCTTGGCAAGATTATCCTGTTCAAGGTACTCGACAGCATCGTCCTTGAGAAACAGCGTAATTTCAGTGCCATGGTGCCCAAGAGTAGATCCATTAGGATCAGCAAAAACCTGAAAGGTGTCTTTGGCATCAGATTCCCAAACCCACTGCTCTTCATCAGGCTTCTTGCTAGTAACGCGAACCCTGTCGGCAACAAGGTAAGCTGAGTAGAATCCAACTCCAAATTGACCGATCAAGGACAGCGAATCCTGAGACTGCTGCATCGCTTCCAAGAACTTGGTTGTTCCGGAACGAGCAATTGTGCCAAGGTTGTTGATCAGATCCTCCTTATTCATACCAATGCCCTTATCACGAATCTTGAGCGTTTTCGCTTCTTTGTCAGCAGAAATGTATATCTCAAGCTTAGCATCGTCGGATTCACCCAAGAGCTTCTTGTTGGTCAAAGACAAGAATCTGAGCTTATCCAATGCATCGGATGCATTGGAAATGAGCTCTCTCAAGAAAATGTCTTTGTTTGAGTAAAGCGAATTGATGATAATATCCATCAGACGACTTACTTCGGCCTGAAACGAGAAAGATTCTCCAGGAGCAGTGCCAGTAGTCCTAGGAATATCATCTTTAACTGGAGCGTCTTGTGCTCCGGTAGCATGAACATCGGCAGACCCAGCCGAGACTATCAGTGCCGTCAGTCCCAGAAACAGAATCAGTCTCGCTATTCTCATAGTTTTTGTGAAATGACCCCACCGTCCACCAGAATGCAACTAAGCCATACAGATGACGTAAGCACTACCGCACCCCAGGTAGGGTTCGCCAACAGTTGCAAGGATGTTTCTGACAATTCTTCATATTCTGCATCTTCCGCTTCTCATCCAAAGATATGTAAGAGGGAGAGACTGTCCCAGTTCTGTAGTTCTCTGCGATAGTTTTTGGCATCGATCAGAACTTGAGCAGTCTTAACAGTCCAGCTCATCTTGAGCATCAGTGACAAGAAACGGCTTCCAAATGTCCATCTGAGCCTGCTTTGAAGGAGTCTTGTCAGAAAATTGATCCAAAATACACGTTCTTTAGCTTGCGATTGACTTGAATCGGTTCATCAATAGCCAAGAGTCCTGGTGCTGAAAACTGAAAGAGGTTGCTCGAGAGATATGGTGTTTCCAGAGCAGCATTAGCGATCAATGCTCCGGCAAAGGCAACATCAAGTTGTCATCTGCTATCATCTTGATATTTTTAGAACGAGGAAGCATTCTGAAAGACAAATCTTCAAGTTCTTCCTTTCCCATGTCTGTGTTGAGATAAATTTCACGTATCTTCAACTCAAGAGGAGTGGGGCAGCTGGTTCTAACTCGTAATTTTTTTACAAATTTGTCTACCAAGGTCTTGATGAGGAACGTTCGGTTTCTTGATTGTTCGATTGAGATTCAGCGATTTACTCAGCCACAGGCACCGATTTACTCAGCGAGATCTGAGAGACTCTTCTTCCCCATCACCCTCATCACTTCTACTCCACTGTCAGGCTCCACTGAGGAGCTGAATCCCACCGGCTCTGCCATCCATAAGGACCAGTCCATTGATGAAAGCGTTTCTTTCTCTATCCTTCCGGGCCTCCAACAACTCTACTCTTCTCGCTGATTCTCTTTACACAAATCCCGTCGACCAGAAAGCTGCCTTTGAATATCTGACTAGAGTCAAGACTACGACAAGACAGAAATTCTTTTCCGAGCCTTAGATGAAACTTCAGCAAGATCCATTAATGAGCGTTGGAGTCTATTGATCTCAAGCCCCTGCCCATCTCTTGAAATGCGACACCCGCCCTAAATCCACGGTCTCTTTTGACGTTTAAGAAACTGCCAAGAGTGACAGGATTATGGTTCACAGTAAAGTTACGCACTGGGCTTCAAATCCTCTCTTTCATCTCTTCGTAGATGACTCTGGTGATAGTTGACTTTCGACCAGTTACACCGAAGGGTTAGAGTGGGGTGGGGCGTCGAGACTCTTCTCTCGATGTTTCTCGTCCTCCAGAGATGTTCACATCGCTCTCCGCTCCAGGGTCACACTGAGACAGCACGACCAGAAAGAATCCCAGCCCCGAACCTGTGACTCGAATCTGACTACTTTGCTCTTATTAATTTCTGATCTCTTTGCGGTAACCAGGTCTTACTGAGGAAGACCTATTTGAAAGAAAAGTTTGACTCTGTTTTCCGTGGTTTCTGCGGCAGTCAAGATAATCAACCCTCGAACTTTCATCGAAAAGCCTCTGCAAGAATTGTATCCAGTCATCTTGGCTCCATGACACCGTCATTTGAACGATTTTAAAAAAAGATGGCATCAACTCCCGTGAAGTCTACAATTTCCTCCGCTCCTTCAGCTTTTCTCTATGAACTAAACGTTGGCGTTGGCAAACTTGACTCAGTAAAAGCATCCGCCTCTCCAAATTTTGGATAGTCTTCCATGGCTTCCATGGCCGAAGAAGCAAGAAGAAAACTAGACAGAATTCATATGCACAGCTGCATCAGAACCATCCGTCGATTAGATTGAACCCTGCCTATCCCCCAGGGCCTCTTCTTCCTCAATAGCGGCGTCTACTCAGCTTCGGAAACCAAACTGGAATGGGTCGTTGCTTGAGCACGCATCGAACAGCACTTGCTTGATCTTCAACAGATCGAAGCCTGTAACAGAAAGAATCGAGTCTCCTTTGGTCTTCACAAACATTGGGCTTTGCATACAAACGTAACTATTGTCTTTCTGTCTTCTTCCTTGGTCAGATCATTCGCTGCAGAGATTCTGTGGCTTACCTTGGGATTAAAATCGGATACCATTCATCAATCATCAATCTCTATCGCTGTGTCAGTTGCCTGATTCGATTCTAAACCCCTATCTTCACAAACACACCGGATGAGAAGCCTGAGGCCTCCTTCAGAGCAGCCCTCCTCACTTTCACCTGTCTGCCTGCCAAATTTTCAAACTCACGCCATCTCTCGGTCTCAACCAATCTTCCACCTCCGGAACACAATTGGATTTCAGAGCATCAGGAGCCTTCTAGACCAGCTCGCACAGCACCAATCTCACAGTACCTCGGGACACGAGTTTTATCAGATGCAGTGAGCCCTTGTACAAGGTCACCATCTGCTCCCTCGTCTTCGAGTGCGATGCCCTAGAGAACTTCTTTCCCTATATAGCTGCCGATGCCGAGCTCAGCATTCACTCCCAGCTTTGTGCCGGGAAATTTGTCTCGAGCTGCCGAGCCCAAAGAGGATTCTCCTCCAGAACATTTGTCCCTTTTCAACTCGCTTCCATCGAACCAACAGCCACTCAGATCTAGATCGATAGCTCTTTCTCGTGTGCTGATTTCAATGGTAGAACTGCAGTTCTAGTTTACCATCGTTTTACAGAAACCATTCTGTTTCCATTAGCGGAGTGGAATTCCAAGTTCTCTCGAGAGAAGTCGAGATGGTTGCCTTCATCTCAGCTTTTCACCACAGTTTTACCAACTTCTCGCTCGCCTATCTCACCATTAGATTCTGGAAAGTGTCAATCTTCGACCAAGCAGTGGTTTCACATCCCCTATTCCAAAGTCAGACCAGTTGGTACAATCTAAGTCATCTGTGTTCCCGGGCAGTCAAGAATCTGGAAAAAAGAGTCAACAAAAACTCTGAGAAACAATTGCCCCAATCATCGAGAACGCTGATTGATGTTTCCCAAGACATTGCCCTCTCCAAGGATTTCTACTCTATGTGTTTCCACTTCTTCGCTTCTGTCTCCTCCAAAGTAGATCTCCAAGCAGATTAGACTAACTCTGAACAGAGCCTCAGCTGCACTCTCGCTTTTCTTGTCCAAAATGCCTGTACAGTGTGGGAACACAACGTATAACAAGACAAAATTCAATTGTCCCGTTTTCGGCTGCTGCCATATCTGCGTTTGGACCACGAAAACTCCCGCTCACCTCTGGATTTTGGTCTCGACCTCACCGAGCTATGCTTCTCATCCTGCCATTCCCAAACCACAGAAAAAATAAGCAACTAATGCATGAATCGAGATTTAGTGATTGAGCAAAAGTCTACTCAGCATCTTGTCATAAGTCCAGCCTAGCTCATGTCATTTACCTTTTTCAAGGACCCGCACGGTAATCCATAACGAAAATGACTCAGCCAAAATGGCAGCAGACAGGGCACAGCGTCGAAGGGATCTTGAGCCATAGAGAAAGTAGGCGCAAACCGGAGCTTCTCATCGACTGGGAGAAGTATACTTCTAAGCGAGGTAGAACTGTTACGTGAAAACCTTCCTTGGAGAAGGTTGAAAACTTTGCTGAATCTGAGATGTTCATATCTTATCTCAGACAGCACAAGCTCCAGTACGCGACCGTGAATTCGGCTGTCAGGACTTTCGGATCCAACGAGCGAGGCAATTGCGTATACCAAGCCTTGAAGGTCACGCTTGGTCTTGAAATTACTAGTAGCAGATGTCAAACCTGGGAACAGACGCACAAGCTCTCGATATCTCATGGTTATCAACCAGTCAAGATACCGCCGCCAAAACGCCTTTCCTTCTTAGCATGCGCACCCATTTTGGCATTGTCAAGAACTCATGCTCACGGTTTTGTTGTGATTTGAATGAGATTAGAGGGAATGAATCGCTGTATTGTTTCAAGGCTTCTGGATCAGTGCTTGGTTGCGAGTTGCATGCGCTTCCTTGAGCTCGAGTCGAGCAGCACTTGCTTGATCTTCAACACTCCCGCTCTGATCGAGTCATGTGTCTTGGATCAAGATTGATTTTGTAAATTTTGCAAACTTGACTTCACAGAGTGCTTTGGTCAGTGCATCAGCAAGCATTAGCT
>Ga0315902_10013642_pt1 | contig 10501 bp, 8 predicted proteins | sample LakEriMetagenome_9_FD_203523 | JGI IMG/M metagenome (GOLD analysis project Ga0315902, IMG submission 203523) | Freshwater fungal communities from buoy surface, Lake Erie, Ohio, United States - Buoy 12 MA117 | ecosystem: Environmental > Aquatic > Freshwater > Lake > Lake biofilm | place: USA...
CCATTTATATGAGTACCTGGGAGATGTCAATTATTTCCTTGAAAAAAGGAAGTTAGACAATATGCGTCAGGTGGAAATGCGCAGCAATAAGGCCAACTCCACTGCCACACCTGAAGCAGTTACCAAAACAGCTGAGCCGCTTAGTCCAGAAGAACGCAAACAACTTCAGCGCAATGTTCAAAAATTGGAGCGGCGGATAGAAGAGCTGGAAGCTGAGATCAAAAATATGGAGGCAGTGATGGCCGATCCGGATTTTTATGGCCGATCAGATGCAGATTCCACTCTTCAGAAGTATCAAGGCAAGCAAAAAGAGTTGGCGGATGTGATGGTAAACTGGGAGTCAATGGTGGAGCAGAGTGGGATTTAAGGAGAAAGGGGTTATTTGCGTTTTAGCCCTATTTTAAAGTAGCCATTATCAATGGCCGCTTGGTCACCCGCGCCATTTAGCAACAGTCCTGAAAAAGTGCCTGTGATGGTATCCTGTTCCCAAGAAAGGATCTCCAAACTAAAGTCATTGCTGACGGCATTGGAAACTCCAGTGTAATTGAAGGTGTCCAGTGTGGCAAATTCTACTCCTCCCCAACTGAAGTCCTTGATTTGGAGGACGGCTTCAGCGGGCGTGTAAGGGTACTCTCCATTGCTTTCATCAAATTCAAAGCCGATGGCAATTCCTAGCCGAGGTTGTACCGCTGCATCTTGGCGAACAATTTCCACGTACTGTCGATCGGGATAATAACAATTTGCGGTGAGGGCCAGTTCTGCTGCAGACAGGCCTCCACGTTGGTAGACCAAGGTTTTTTCTAGCTTTAAGGGTGCTTTTAGATGGTATTGTTTTCCTTTCCAAAAAAAAACGACCCCTTGCCTTTCCGGCAATGGGTCGGGAGTCTTACTGTTGATTGTTAGAAAGCTGAGGCACACAAGCAGTATTAATCCAATTAGGTTCCAGATGATTCGTCTTTTCATGGTATTCATTCTACCGCACAAATTTCCTTCTTTTGCGGCGAATGGGGATACATTTTTGGGCCTTGGTCAACTCTTTTTTTATGGTAATTTAGAATTTCTGCACGCTACGTTCATTAAGTTTTCTGTTCTGTTCTGTAGCGGCTGTAGAGGGTGACCTACAACCGCTCTCAGAACAACATGAAGTATAGGTTAACTTTTGTCTTTTAGGTTTAGTTCTCGGCGTTGGAGCTGAGTCTCCAGATGGTTCCGTTTTTAATGGATTGTTTTTGAAGGGTTCCATCTTGGGCGGCTTTTTCAAGCATCTGCACAGCGGTTTCAGTTGGATGGCCACTCAACTCAGCAAATTCACGGGTAGTCAGGCTGTTGAATTGTGTGAACAGAGCAGGCAGCGTTCGGCTATAAGGGTGTTTTTCGAGCTTGGGTTGGGCTTTTTTCAAGGCTTGTTCAATGGCTGAGTAGGGTTTTGAGCCATAAACAATTTGGTATTGTTGGTTGGAATCGTACACCAATAAGGTTGGGAAGCCTCGAACCCCCATGCTTTTTGCCAGCGTCAAATCTTCCTCAAACCGCTGTTTACCGATGGTTTCCAGATCGTTTTTTAACTGAATAGGGTTTAGCCCGGTTTCAAGAGCTGCGTTCTTTAGGTGTTCCCACTTGGCGATATTTTTCTTTTCCATAAATACCATTTCCCGAATCCGCCGTAAAAACACGAGTGCTTTGTTGGGGTCCTGGACTTGAGCCGCCTTGAAAGCAATAGAAGGGGGAAAGGAGGAAGAAAGTGGATCTTCCAGCCAAATATCTCCATCAATAGGCATTTGATAGTAGGCACTTACTTCGTCCCAGTGGTGTGCCACATCAGAGGGTTTGCTTATTCCACCACTGTTGTAACTCCAGTCGGGCAAGAGACCACCCATTCGGTACTCAACTTCTACGGCATGTCCATACTCCAGTTTGAGTTGTCTAAGTTGGGGCTCGATTCCCCAGCAGGAGGAGCAGATAGGGTCCGTGAAATAGATAATTTTTACTTTGTTTTCTACGTTAGCCGGGGTGGCTGAAGGTAGAGGGCTCTGTTCAGAAGGCAAGGCGCAGATGCCGGTGCCTGGATCGCAAAGTAGCGGGTTGCTGGGTGGCATTTTTACGTTATTTGATTGGTTGGATTGGGTGCAGGCGGGTGAAATGGCCATGCCAATTACCAGGATGGTGAAAACAATCCCGAAAAATGCTTGTTGAGGATAACCAAGGCACTTGTTGAAAACGGGATTTTGACTAAGCATTTCTTTAAGTGAAATTTAAGTTTTGTTTTTGCTGGAAAATGTGAGAATTGTCCTAATTTGTTGCTGGTTTTTTAGGTTTAGCCGAATCTATTGGCAAAGAAGTAAGATGGTAACATGTTTTTGGTTTCCGTCTTTCTTTAAATCTTGTACAAAGTTCTGGTATTTCTTCATCCTAGTCAATTAGTCAAAAAAACATGACTACTAAAAATGGTACTACGGCCGGTGAAATTTGTCCGGCGGAACAGTTGCTGAAGCAACTTTCTGGTAAATGGAAACCGCAATTGTTTCGGTTGGCCATGGAGGGGCCACTTCGTTTTAACACGCTTTTGCGAGAAATGGAGGGAGTGAACAAGCAATCCTTGTCTACAGCCTTGCATGAGTTGGAGGAGCAAGGATTATTGGACAAAGCCGTCATTCGGGAAAAGCCGTTGCACATTGAGTACCGGTTGTCAGAAAAGGGTACGGGCTTGGTACCTATTTTTTTACAATTAGAAAATATGCTTCAATAATCAGTGAGGGCTGTGATGGAGAAGGGTTTTGTGCCTGTTTTGAATTGCAACGGAAAACTAATTGACTGTTCCACCCCTTTGGTGATGGGAATTTTGAATACCACTCCGGATTCCTTTTTTGATGGGGGGCGGTATGATGTCCTGGAGCAGGCGGTTACTCGTGGGAAGCAATTATGGGAAGAGGGTGCCACGCTGATTGATGTGGGGGGCGCCTCCTCTCGGCCTGGAGCTCTGGAGGTGTCGGTGGAGGAAGAGCTCCGTCGGGTAATTCCCGTCATTCGAGCACTCCATGCGGCGCTGCCGGAGGCGGTCTTGTCGGTTGATACTTGGAGGGCTGAGGTGGCGGCAGCGGCGGTAGAAGCAGGGGCCTCCCTTATCAATGATATTTCTGCTGGTGAACTGGATGAGGCTATGTTGGAAACAGTTGCTGCTTTGGGGGTTCCGTATGTATTGATGCACATGCAAGGTCGTCCAGACTCCATGCAACTTGCCCCGATGTATTCGGATGTGGTGGTGGAGGTTTTGGATTTTTTGATTCAAAAAGTGATTCGGCTCCGAGCGTTGGGCGTCAAGGATATTTTAATTGATCCTGGTTTTGGTTTTGGGAAAACAATTGAGCACAATTTTGAGCTTTTACGGCGTATGGGGGAGTTAAAAACGGTGCTTCAGCTGCCCGTTTTGGCTGGTGTTTCCAGGAAATCTATGATTTACAAGACCCTTGGCAGCACAGCCTCTGAGGCACTCAATGGTACCAGTGCCTTGCACATGGTGGCTTTGCAACAGGGAGCAGATATCCTGCGGGTACACGATGTGAAAGAGGCAGTGGAGGTGAGAACCCTTTTCAGGACACTTTATCCCGAGTAGTAAGAGGGGGCATTTGATAGTGCTGCAAATTACAAATGGAAAAATTGCCAAAAAAAGGGTGAGAGGAACAGCTCCTCTCACCCTTTTTAGTATTTGTGGAATCTGGATCCAGCTTATTGTTTGATCAGTTTGATCGTTTGTACGCGGCCTTTTTCATCCATCAAACGAGCGGCATAAAAGCCTGGTGCCCAATTTTGGCCGATTTGAAGCATGCCTTCCCGGTCTGATAGGTCGTGTTGCTCAATAATCTGGCCCATCATATTGATGACGTCGAGTTGCAGGTTAGATTCCACTGGCCATTGGTACTTCAATTGGAAGCTTGAGCGGCTTGGGTTCGGGTTGCTGCTTAGCTGGTAATCGAACGTTGGGGTGGAAGTGTTGCTGGTGAAGATAGGGGTAACGAGGAATTCATCTACCGCGGCTTCCACTAAATGACCTGGAGTAAGATCTTCTGTGATGAAGTGTACACGGACTTGGTCATCCAAGCTGATAAAATCGCCTAGTTTAACTCCACTAACAGGCACCCACTGGGAGGCTGAATTGGCGGTGCTCAGGATTTGAACATTTTGAGTGGCATTGGACACTCGAACTTCAAAGTAATCGTTTGGATTTCCGCTGCCCCCACTGTTGAAGAACCAGTATTGGAAGTCTAGAACCGCATTTAACGCGGTTCCGAGTTGCATGGCTGGGGAAGAAAGGGTTACTTTTCCATTGTCCACATCGTCAGCACCTGCTCCGCCTCCGCCATTTCCGGTGACGTAGCATTGATCGCCTACATCGGTGGGTACATCTGTATCGGTGTTGCTAGGCGTTCCGTTGAAATCGGTTCCGATGGGTTCGCCGCGCTCCCAAAGGCCTGCGGACGCTGTGGATTCAGTAGTCCAGCCATAATTTAGGTTGAAATCGTCGTAGTATCCTTTCTGAAGCGTTAAGTTGATCGGTTGGCCTGCGTTCACGGTAACAAACTGGGTCGCGGAGATGTAGCCCCATAGTCCAGCGGATACTTGGTAGGTGCCAGAGGCAACGCAGCTTAGCCCAAAGCTACCGTCAGCTTCAGTCGTTGTTTGGTAGGATTGATTAGGATTGCTCAAGGTTACGGGTACATTCGCGAGCGGGGTGTTGTTGCTACCGTCTGTTACAGAGCCGTTTACGTCGTAAACTGACTCGGGCTGTAAGGTTACATCAAAGGTGACTACTTCTCCGGATATAAAGTTAGCGGTAAATGTCTGGGTGATAAAACCGGTCTTGCTAATGCGCACGGTGAATTCCCCTTCATTGGCCATTCCTGTTTTGGCTTCGCCATTGTTGCTGGAAGTGGTGGTGGAGGAAGCTGGCCCGCCGATGATTTCTACTTTTGCATCGGCCATTGGCAAGCCATTACAGCCGTTTTTAATGGAGCCCTCTAAGAAGCTGGCCCGCTTGTAGGTGGGCGTGAGGATAAACAGTTGTCCTGGGCTGATGTTGCTCGCGATCATGGTACCAGAAGGGAAGTAGGGATAAGCGCCCCAGCATCCATCAAAATTGGCCCCAGTTCCTTGCCAAGTATCGTAGTTGCCCACCTCTACCAGGTTGGATGGACGACTGCAGTCTGTAATGACTACTCCCCCAGTGTACCAAGAGGTAACGGAGAAATCATTGATAATATGTGCATTGTGTCCAATCGATCCGAAACCATTGTCGATTGAAAAGCGATCCAGTTCCTTGATATCGGTAGGGTCAGAAATATCATACGAGGTTAAAAAAGAAGGAGTGGTTTCGTCAGTGGTGACGATGTGTTTGCGGTCGTCCAGTAGCCAAGCGTTGTGGGTAAACTTTCCAGGTGTTTGGATGCTTCCAAGCAGAACTGGATTTTGTTTATCGCTCATATCAACGATGGAGAGTAGCCCGGAATAGATATGGCATCCATAAAGGGTGTCGTTTTCAGCGTAGCCATCGTGGATATAGCCGAGCTGATCGAATTTTCCGAGGTAAGTGGGGTTGTAGGGGTCAGCGGTAAGGTCATGTGCTACGCCACCATTAAATTGTCCTTGGCTGCCGTAGGTGTACAAAACACCTTTAGTAACGTCAATGTGTAGGGCATGGATGGTATTGATGTTGCCCGCTGCTGCTCCGGTCCCGAAGTAGCTATGGTAATTTAGGTTGGGGCTAGGCAACCCACTCAAGTCTACGATTTGTACACCACCACCCCCTTCGGAGGTCACGTAAGCGTAGTGGGAGTACGTTTTGATTTCCTTCCAAAGGTTATCGGGTCCTGGGATTTGTACAATCTGAACGGGCAAATCAGGGTTGGTAATATCCACGATAATCATGCCTTTGGAGCCGCCAACCAGGGCGTACTCTTTGCCGTCAGGGCTAGTCCATCCACACACATTCGCCAAGGTTTGACCCGGGAATGTGATGCTGGAGCGGAGTTGCACATTGGTGTTTTGGGAAAAAGAAAGAAGGTGTAGGCAAAGGGTAAAGGTTGCCAGTAACAGAGAACGTACGTAATAATGCATCAGAAAAAAGTATAGATTAGTAGTGGGCAAAGGTAGCAGAAGCACCGAGCTTTTTAGTTAATATCGAAACTGTTAGGACATCATTTGAGGTAGTTTGTCTGATTTGGTCTTTTTGCTGCGTTCAATTGGTTAGCGATGGAGGTTTTGGGTGGAGTCGGAGGCGGTTTTCGCAGCTTGGACCAGGTGCAGCAGCAGGTCGAGCTGTGGCAAGATGGTTTTGTAATATGGATCGTGGCGGTATTGGCTGATCAGGCGTTCTGCAGCGGGGTATTCTTGGTGAGCGATATGGTATTCCAGAGAAAAGCCTGCTGCATGGTTAAATTTATCGAATACGATGGAGTCGGGTTGCTTTTGTTTGAAAAATAGCCAGCCAAGGGCGATGCCGAAGAGCAGGGTGCCAAAGCTAAAAGCGGCGAGGGCTTTAAAGCCAAATCCCCCTTTTTGAATCCGGAGTTGTTCGTAATCGTGTTGCCAATGATGGATTTCGGATTCTAGTGCCTTTGCTTTTTGGGACAGGTTTTGGGCTGCCCGTTGCTGGTCGAGCAAATCTTGTTGGAGTTGGGCTTTTTGGCCAAGGAGTTCCTCCAGCACTTTGGCTGCCGAGGCTTGATTTGAGCCAGCTTGTGGGTTATTTGTCTCCGGATTTTTTTCGTCGTTCATCGTACTGTCGTTCCAATTTGGTAACAAAAGTAAGTAGACTTCTGTTGTGGTAGGAATAAAGTTTTGGCAAGATCCACCTGCTCAGCGACTGAAATATCAGAGGTCATTAAACCAGGTTCCTTTTTTCTAGTCGAATGGTGTAGAGGGTCGATGTCCGGAAAAATAAGTCTTATTTTTGTACCATGAAAGTAGATATTTTAGCGATTGGAATTCATCCGGATGATGTGGAATTAAGTGCAGCTGGCACCCTACTGAAGCATGCAGTGGTGGGCAAGACCTTCGGTTTGCTGGACTTAAGCAAGGGGGAATTAGGTACCCGGGGTACTGCGGAGATCAGGGCAATGGAGGCGGAGGAGGCGGCAGTTTTATTAGGGGCGGCTTTTCGGAATCGGCTTGATATTCCGGATGGTTTTTTTACTCAGGTTCCGGAGCAATGGATGAAGGTTGTTCGTCAAATCCGACAACACCAGCCGGAAATTGTCTTATGCAATGCACCTCAGGATCGACACCCTGATCATGGTCGGGCTGCAAATTTAGTGTTGGACGCTTGTTTTTATGCTGGTTTGACGAAGATTGAAACGTTAGACGATCGAGGAATGCCACAGGCTGCCTGGCGTCCAAAGGCTGTTTATCATTACATTCAAGACCAGCAGTTGCAACCTGATTTTGTGGTGGATATTACGCCCTTTTTCGAACAAAAAATGAAGGCGATTCTAGCTTTTAAGTCACAGTTTTATGCTCCAGAGGCGGAGGCGCCGAATACGCCTATTTCCGGAAAGGATTTTCTGGATTTTATGGAGGCAAAAGCGCGCGTTTTTGGTCGACCTATTCAGGCCGCTTATGCCGAAGGGTTTATTTGTGCGAGGGTGCCCGGGGTCGAGGATTTATTTTCACTTCAATAACGATACAATCAGTTATGCGAGTACTTATTTGGGGACTTCTGTTTGTTTTCAGCAGATCGCTGTTTGCTCAGGGGGGATCTCTCTATTTTCCACCGCTTGTTGGAACGACTTGGGAAACTATTTCGCCAGACGAAGTGGGTTTTTGTCCGGAAGCTATTGATAGTTTGTATTCCTTTTTGGAGTCGACTGATAGCAAGTCGTTTATTTTATTGCAGGATGGAAAGATCGTGCTAGAAAAGTACTTCGGAACGTACACCCGAGATTCGTTTTGGTATTGGGCCTCCGCGGGGAAATCCTTAACGGCATTTCTAATTGGACAGGCTAAGCAAGAGGGTCTGATCGAGCTGGATGCAGCTACTTCTACTTATTTGGGAGGGGGCTGGACGAGTTGTACGCCGGAAAAAGAGCAGTTGATTACGGTTCGCCATCAGCTCAGCATGAGTACTGGGCTCAACGACGGGGTTCCTGACGATGACTGTACGGATCCTGTTTGTCTGCAATTTTTGGCGGATGCAGGGACTCGTTGGGCATATCATAATGCCCCTTATCATTTATTGCACGATGTTTTGGAGGAAGCGACAGGATTGGCACTTCAGCAGTTTACGAAAACTAGGTTATTGGATAAGACGGGAATGCGTGGATTATGGATCAATCATGTTCAATACGGCCGCGCGCGGGATATGGCGCGATTTGGTTTGCTGATGTTGGCCAAGGGCAAGTGGGGAGGCACTACTTTGCTGAGTGATTCCTTGTATTTTCAATCAATGATCCAGGCTAGCCAGCCGATGAATCCCAGCTACGGGTATTTATGGTGGCTCAATTCGGGCGCAACGTACTTGGTGCCTGGACTGCAGTTTCCTTTTGCGGGTCCCTTGTGTCCTGCGGCTCCATTGGACCTTTATGCAGCACTTGGCAAGAACGACCAAAAGATTCATGTGGTTCCTAGTAAGGGGTGGGTGATTGTGCGGCAAGGAAACAGTTCGAATACAAGTTCGGTGCCGATTGTATTTGATCAGCAGATGTGGCTTCGTTTGCTGGCATTGGATTGTGGTGCTACCGGAGTTGGAAGGGTAGAGGCAGGGCCTGTGTTGCTGGTGCATCCCACTTTAGCGCAGGCTGGCTGGTGGCTGGAGTCGTCAATCGAACTGAGTGAAGTCCGTATATGGAGTTTGGATGGGCGCCTGCTTCGATCAGACAGTGACTTGGCGGGACATCGGGTATTCATCCCGGCTGCAGAGGCCGCTTCGCAATGGTTTGTTTTGGAGATCAGCTTAGCGGATGGTCGAAAGGTACTTCGGCGTGTTGGAAGGGTAAAATAAAAAAAGCCACCCCGTGAGGAGTGACTTTTTCTTAGTGGCGGGAGCCGGACTTGAACCGACGACCTTCGGGTTATGAGCCCGACGAGCTACCAACTGCTCCATCCCGCGATTTATTAGACTGCAAAGGTACGGTAATTTAGTTTGGATTGACAAATTTATTTTTAGTTTATTTAGAAAAACTTGGTATTCAGTTAGTTTGTGGGGGTAATGTAGGAAGATGGCATGGTGGATGGCGATTTGTTTGGTAGAATATTTCAGAAAAAAGGGGAAAAGGGGTATAAGAATTTTTTGGATGATTTCGGTTGGGGATAAAAAAAGAGCTGCCTCGTAAAGGAGACAGCTCTTTTGCTATAAAACGGTTCCGGAGTTTATGCCGGAGTGGGTACTGATGGTTTGTAAATCCCTGCTTTCAGTTTTTCGCCTACGGCGGAGAAAGCATCCAGGGTAATTTGAATATCTTCATCGGTGTGTACGGCTGTAGGGATCAGTCGGAGGATCATCATTCCTTTTGGGACGACTGGATAGACTACGATTGAGCAGAACACGCCGAAATTTTCGCGCATATCTTTTACGAGGGCCATTGCTTCTTCTACTTCTCCGTGCATATAGACAGGGGTTACGCAGGTATTGGTATCCCCGATATCGAAACCGCGGTCTTTTAGCCCTTGTTGGAGTTTATGCACATTTTGCCACAGTTTTTCGCGGAGTTGTGGTTGGCTTTTGAGTAGTTCAAAGCGTTTGATAGCTCCTTCTACGATGGGCATTGGCAGTGATTTAGCGTAGATTTGGGAGCGCATATTGTAGCGCAGGAACCGGATAATTTCTTTGGGACCTGCGATGAAGGCACCGATCAGGGCCATGCTTTTTGCGAAGGTACTGAAGTAGAGGTCAACCGCTTCGGTGACACCTTGTTCTTCAGCGGCGCCGGCGCCGGTAGCCCCCAGCATTCCGAATCCATGGGCGTCATCGATGATCAGGCGGAAATTGTATTTATCCTTTAGGGCGGCGATCTCGCGTAGTTTGCCTTGGTCGCCACGCATACCGAACACACCTTCTGTGATCACTAGGATACCACCACCGGTTTCATCGGTGATTCGTTTGGCGCGTTCCAGGTTTTTTTCCAGGCTTTCGATATCATTGTGGGTGAACGCGAAGCGTTTGCCGAGGTGCATCCGGAGGGCGTCTACGATACAAGCGTGGCTTTCAGAGTCATAGACAGCAACATCGTGGCGGCTAAGGAGTGCGTCGATGACGGACATGATACCTTGGTAGCCATAGTTAAGCAGGTATCCGTCTTCTTTTCCAACGAAGTGTGCGAGGTCCGTTTCCAGTTGCTTGTGTCGTTTGGTTTCACCGCTCATCATACGGGCTCCCATAGGGTATGCGAGACCCCATTTTTGGGCGCTTTCGGTATCTGCTTTCCGAATGTCCGGGTGATTTGCGAGTCCCAGGTAGTTGTTGATGCTCCAGCAGACCACTTCTTTACCATTAAAGTACATGCGATTGCCGAGT
>Ga0315902_10013648_pt1 | contig 10498 bp, 7 predicted proteins | sample LakEriMetagenome_9_FD_203523 | JGI IMG/M metagenome (GOLD analysis project Ga0315902, IMG submission 203523) | Freshwater fungal communities from buoy surface, Lake Erie, Ohio, United States - Buoy 12 MA117 | ecosystem: Environmental > Aquatic > Freshwater > Lake > Lake biofilm | place: USA...
GCGGTAGTGGTTTCCTGCTGAATTCCGCGGATGTCTGTTCGGTCATTCCCGCGTCGGCGCTCGACTTCGGTGTCGGTACCCCATCAGGCCTGCCTGCAGCCGGTGTGCTCACGTTCCCGGTGGGTACGGGCAATTCCACCGCCACCTTCACGGGGACGCCCATCGCCGGGCAGTTCGGTCTCATCCTGAGCGCTCCCGGCAGCGGCAAGACCGGCGAGATCAGCCTGCAGGTGAACCTGGGCACGGCCGGGCTGCCCTGGTTGCAGTACGACTGGAACGGCGACGGCAGTCACACGGATGATCCCGTGGCCCGTGCGACCTTCGGGACGTTCCAGGGGCCGAAGCGGGTGGTATTCAAGCGCGAGGTGTGGTGAGCAGACATGGATAACGCCGAATACGACGACACGATGATTCAGACCCTCGCCGTGATCTGGGGGGAAGGTTTTCTCTCGCCAGGCGGTGCGGAGGAAGTCGCCGAACTGCTCAGGGGTATCGACCTCAGCGGCAAGCGCGTGCTCGATGTCGGCTGCGGTGCGGGTGGTATCGAACTTCTGTTGGCCCGGGATTACGGCGCAGCCGAGGTGGTGGGTATCGATGTGGAAGCCCCGGTGCTGGAGCATGCGCGGCAACTCATTGCGCGGCATGGCCTGTCGGGGCAGGTGCACTTCAGGCAGGTGGTCCCGGGTCCGCTGCCGTTTCCGGATGCCAGTTTCGACGTGGTGTTCAGCAAGGACGCCGTGATCCACATTCCCGACAAGGAGGCCTGGTGCCAGGACATGTTCCGCGTGCTCCGCCCCGGTGGATTGTTGGTGGCCAGCGACTGGATGAGAGTGGATGAATCCGCGCCATCCCCTGCCATGCTGGCCTACATGGAGGCCGAGGGGCTTTCGTTCCGGATGGGCTCATTGCCGCGTTATGGCGAGGCACTCAGGGCTGCGGGCTTTGTGTCGGTGGAACTCAGGGACCGCAATGCCTGGTATCAGAGCCTGGTGCGTGCCGAACTGGAGCAGATGCGGGGCCCCCTCAGAAAAACGCTTGAGGCCGCGGTAGGGCTGGAGGAGACCGCCCGGAACATCGCGCTTTGGGAGCACCTGTGCGCCGTGGTGGAGAGCGGAGAACTTCGCCCGGGCCATTTCAGGGCCTCGAAGCCTGCAGCATAGGTAACAAAGGGTTGCATCAAAATGCTCGGCGACTAGAATTCTATCTTCAGCTATTGGGAGCTGCGCCATAGCGCGATGAAGCACATCGAGATCCTTCGCAAACTGAACAGTCGCAGCCCTGAGGTCATGGAGCAGGTCATCGCGCTGTGGGGCGAGGCCGAGCTGTTCAATTACATTCACGCGCTACCCCGCCACTTGCCGCCCTCCGACATTGAGCAGCTCTCTGCGGTACTCAGCGTCGCGGAGGAATTGCGACATGCCCATATCGAGGAGTTCCCGGGCATCCCCTGGCAGCCCTCCCCGGAAGAGCTCGAAGTCCGTGCCACCGAGGAATTCCAGACCATCAATGACCGCTTCCCCCATATCGGCCGTCGTCTGATCCAGACGTGGGGCAGTTACGCGTTTTACATCTACTCAGGCACGTTGTTCACAGATACGCGCGGCGGCACGCGCCGTGGCTTCCCCCCCGAGATCCTCACAGCCATCACGAGGATCGTCAAAATCCACGAGCAGGCTTACCCTCGCCTCGATCCCCGACGGGTGGATATCTGGGCGGATGTCTTCCACGATGGAAAAAAAGACTGATCGCGGTCGCGCTGGCTTCCCGCGCAGCCATTTTCGGCTGGCGTCGCCAGACGCTCAGATTGTCGTCGCAGCCACCGCGGCCTGAACCCCTTCCGCAGAGGCCAGCAAGGATCGCCTGACCCCTTCCCCGTAGCTGCGCGGCACGGCGAGTACGAAGGCGGGATCGGCGCTGCGTTGCCACAGCAACAGCGCCACGTAACCGGCACGACAGAGTGCCGTGTGGCCGGGCTCGAAGGCCCGGGGGTGCAGGTCTACAGGGACTTCTCTCGCAAGCACATCCCGCGCGCTTGTACCTGACACCTCGATCAGCACCCGGCTGCCGCTTTGGTCCGATACGCTTGCCAGGCCCGCGAACACGGGCTCGAGCATGGCTTCCATTCCCCCTGCATCGGCTGCCTGCCGTGACGGAGCAATGACCAGCCAGCGTTCCGGTCCGCACCAGACGAAGTCCAGAGCGCCGCCGCTCACGATCCGTGGCAACGAGGGCAATGGCGTGCCGAAAGCGCGTTCCGCTGCGGCGGCCGCGCTAGCCCCGCAGCCCTTGCGTGCCATCACCAGAGCGATGGCAGGTGCTGGCAGAGTCCGGATGCTGCAATCACCCACGCAGGCGCTCTCCCTCAGAATCCAGGAACACGGGATCACAGACCTCCACACGCATCTCGCGACCGCGCAGCGGGTCGCAGGCCCGCAGCATCTCGCCGTGGCGTGTCGGGCCGTTCGCGAGCAGCCCGAGCCCGATCCAATGCCCCAGCGCCGGCGAGAAGGCCACCGAGGTGACGTAGCCCTCGTCGTGTGCCGCGGTGGCGGGCGGATCGGCGGCGATGAAATGCGCGCCGGCGTAGAGCCGCTCCTCGCGGTCTGCGGGCTTGATGCCGACCAGCCTCGGGCGTGCGGTGTCGATGAGCGCCGCGCGCTGTGCGAGCACCGCGCCGATGTAATCCTTGTTTCGGGAGAGCAAACGCCCCAGCCCCAGATCGTGCGCCGTGGTCTGGCCGCTCAGTTCCCCGCCCGCGGGGTGGCCTTTTTCGATGCGCAGCACGCCGAGGGTTTCGGTGCCGTAGGGCGTCACGCCAAGATCCTCGCCCGCAGCGAACAGTGCCTCGAGCAGTGCCTCGCCGTGTTGCGCGGGCACGGCGATTTCGTAGGCGAGTTCGCCCGAGAACGAGAGCCGGTACAAACGCCCGTGCACGCCGCCCAGCACGCGGACTGCGCCAGCCGCGAGATACGGAAACGCGTTGTTCGAGAGATCCTGCCCCGGGTCTGCGATGCGCTCCAGCAGCAGGCGTGCCCGCGGGCCTGCCACCGCGAACTGCGCCCAGTGTTCGGTGACGGAGCAGAGCTGCGCGTCGAGTTCCGGCCAGAGCACCTGATGACAGAACTGCAGGTGCTGCCACACGGCGCCTGCGTTGGCGGTGGTGGTGGTCACGAAGAAGCGCTCGGGCGCGATGCGAGCGACGGTGCCGTCGTCCATCACGATGCCGTCCTCGCGCAGCATCAGCGCGTAGCGCGCGCGGCCCACGGTGAGCGTGTCCAGGCGGTTGGCGTAGACGCGTTCGAGCAGGGCGAGTGCGTCCGGGCCCTGCACCTCGATCTTGCCGAGCGTGGAGACATCGCACACGCCCACGGCGTTGCGCACAGCAGTGGCTTCGCGCGTTACGGATGCCAGCCAGTCTGTCTCGCCGGGTTGCGGGAAGTACTGCGCGCGCAGCCATTCGCCCGCTTCGACGAACACCGCGCCGCGGCGCTCGGCCCAGGCGTGCGAGGGCGTGAGGCGGGTGGGGCGGAACTCGCGGCCGCGGTGCGGCCCAGCCAGCGCGCCGAGCGCCACGGGTGTGTAGGGCGGGCGGAAGGTGGTGGTGCCGGTGGCGGCGATGCTGCGCCCGGTGGCGGCCGCGAGCAGCGCGATACCCGAGACGCCCGAGGTCTTGCCCTGATCTGTCGCCATGCCGAGCGTGGTGTAGCGTTTCAGGTGCTCCACCGAGGTGAAACCCTCCTGCTTTGCCAGGTCGATGTCCTTGGATGTGACGTCGTTCTGGAGGTCAACAAAGCAGCGCCCGCGCGCACCGGGCGAGATCCACAGCGCTTCGCGTGCGCTGCCTTGCGCGCTGCATTCCGGCAGTGGCCATTCCTTTGCACTGAAGCCGATGTCACGCGCGCTTGCGAGGCCTGCGGCCTGACCCGAGGCGAGCGCCTCTGCCAGTGTAAACGCGCCCGCTGCAGCGCCCGCCACGCGCATATCGCCGGGCAGGGCATCGGGCAGGAACAGCCCGCGCGCCTCATCGAAACGCGGACGGTGCCCGCGGTGCGAGGCGAGGTGCAGCGAGGGCATCCAGCCGCCCGATACCGCGAGCAGATCGCAGCGCAGACGCGTGTTGCGACCCTCCGAAACAACATCCACGGCGTGCAGCATCCGGCCACCGCGAGCCTGCGTGATCACGCCTCGCATATGGCGCATGCCGGGCAGTGCGGGCGCATTGCTGCGCGGGTCCACCACGGCTTCCACCACCGCGCCTGCGCGCTGCAGATCCGCGGCCGTGCGCCATCCATCGTCGTTGTCGGTGAAGACCACCGCACGTTTGCCCGGCAGCACACCGAAGCGGTTGAGGTACGTGCGTGCTGCGCCCGCCAGCATCACGCCGGGCAGGTCGTTGTTGCCGAAAACGGGTGCGCGTTCGATGGCGCCGCTCGCCAGCACCACGCGCTTCGCCGCGATGCGCCACAGGCGCTGGCGGGGCTGATGTGAAAGCGGCACGGCGAGGTGATCCGAGACGCGCTCCACCGCACCGTAGACGCCGTCGTCGAAGGCGCCGAACACGGTGGTGCGATTGAGGATGGATACCTCGGGCAGGCTGCGCAGTTCGGCGAGCACGCGGTTCACCCATTCAGCGCCGGGGAGACCGTCGATCAGGTCCTGTTCCGCAAGGCAGCGTCCGCCCATGCGGAAATCCTCGTCGGCCAGGATCACGCGGGCACCTGCTCGCCCCGCGGCGAGCGCGGCCATCAGACCCGCGGCGCCCGCACCCACCACCAGCACATCGCAGAAGCGCCAGCACTTCTCGTAGCTGTCAGGGTCGGGCTCCTCGCTGGCGCGGCCCAGGCCTGCAGCGCGGCGGATCAGGGGCTCGTAGAGCTTTTCCCAGAGCGCCGCTGGCCACATGAAGGTCTTGTAGTAAAAGCCCGCGCCGAAGAGCGGCGCGAACCAGCTGTTCACGGCCTGCACGTCGAAGGCAAGCGAGGGCCAGCGGTTCTGGCTCTGCGCCTCCAGCCCCTCGAAGAGCTCGACCACGGTGGCGCGGGTGTTGGGTTCGCGTCTGGCGCCCTGGCGCAGTTCCACCAGCGCGTTGGGTTCTTCGGGGCCTGCGCTCCAGAGCCCGCGCGGGCGGTGGTATTTGAAGGATCTGCCGAAGAGCCTCACGCCGCAGGCGAGCAGCGCCGAGGCAAGCGTGTCACCCGCAAAGCCCGACCAGTCCTTGCCGTCGAAGCGGAACCTGATCGGCGTGTTGCGATCCGGCAGGCCGCCCTTTGGCAGGCGATTCACCTGCAGGCTCATGGCGCACGCTCCGCACGCTCCGCACGCTCCGCACGCTCCGCACGCTCCGCACGCTCCGCACGCTCCGCGCGTTCACGCACATCCCGGCAGCCGTGGATCTGGTGCGTCCGTGTGTCGCGCTCCACCTCCAGCCAGCTCTGGCAGCCACCGGTGTGGAACCACAGTTCGCGGAAGCGGCCGGCGGGGTTCTCGCGCAGGTACACGTAGTCCGCGAAGGCGGCTTCGCGGGCTTCCGCGTCGGGGTTGTCGACTGCGGGGCGTTGCGGAGAGGCGTCGCCCAGATACGCAAATTCCTCGTAGGGTCGCAGTCCGCAGTGGGGGCAGGGGATGCGCATGGCCGTCAGTGCCGGTTGGGAAAAGGCCCCTGGGCCTTTTCGTCGATGAGCGCGCCGCGCGCGAAGCGGTCGAGGCGGTAGGCGGCAGCCACGGGGTGGTGTTCGTCCTGCGCCAGCAGATGCGCGAAGCACCAGCCCGATGCCGGCGTGGCCTTGAAGCCGCCATAGCACCAGCCGGCGTTCAGATAGAGCCCCTCGCGCGGGGTACGGTCGATGATGGGCGAGCCGTCCATCGACATGTCCATGATCCCGCCCCAGCTGCGCAGCAAGCGCAGGCGCCCGAGCGAGGGCATCATCGCCATGCCTGCCTCGCAGACGTCTTCCACGGTGGCGAGGTTGCCGCGCTGCGCATAGGTGTTGTAACCGTCGATGTCGCCGCCGAAGACGAGCCCGCCCTTGTCGGACTGGCTTACATAGAAGTGCCCCGCGCCAAACGTGACCACACCCGGCACGAGGGGCTTCAGGCCCTCGGAGACGAAGGCCTGCAGCACATGGCTCTCGATGGGAAGCCGGAGCCCCGCGAGTGCTGCCACCTGCGAGGAATGCCCTGCGCAGGCGAGCCCGATGCGCGCGGCGTGGATCTCGCCGCGCGTGCTCTGTACGCCGGTGATGCGCTCTCCGTCCTGCAGAAAACCCGTGACCTCGCAGTTCTGGATGATATCCACGCCAAGGCGATCTGCCGCGCGCGCGTAGCCCCAGGCCACCGCGTCGTGACGCACCGTGCCGCCGCGGCGTTGCAGCAGGCCACCCTTCACGGGGAAGCGCGTGTTGCTGGTCGCGATCAGCGGTTCCAGACGGCGTACCTCGGCGGTGTCCAGCAGTTCGGCATCCACGCCGTGCAGACGCATCGCATTGCCGCGACGCACGGCGGCGTCGCGTTGTGCATCGGTGTGGAAAAGATTCAGCACGCCGCGCTGGCTCACCATCGCGTTGTAGTTGAGTTCCTGCTCCAGCCCTTCCCAGAGTTTCATCGACCATTCGTAGAAGGGGATGTTGCCGGGCAGCAGGTAGTTCGAGCGCACGATGGTGGTGTTGCGGCCCACGTTCCCGCCGCCGATCCAGCCCTTCTCGAGCACCGCCACGCGGCGGACGCCGTGCACTTTCGCGAGATAAAACGCGGTGGCCAGCCCGTGCCCGCCGCCACCCACCACGATCACGTCGTACTCGGCGCGCGGGCTCGCATCCCGCCAGGCCGGTTGCCAGTGGCGGTTGCCGCGTGCTGCCTCGATGAGCAGCCGGAGTATCGAGTAGCCCGATGCCATGCCTGTGACTCAGCTGCGTTGACGGCGCCCGTCGGCATCGAAGAGCGGACTCTTCTGCAGCCGTGCCGGGCAGAGAGTGCCGAGTATCTCGATACGCCAGCCCGTGTCCAGATCAGCGAGCTCGCGCTCCACGTAGCCCACCGCCACCGAGACGCCGCTCGCGTGCGCGTAGCCGCCTGAGGTGACCCATCCCACCACGCGCTCACCCTGCCAGATGGGCTCGTCCCCGATCACATCGGTGCGCTCGGTCTCGACGATGAAGGTACGCAGCCGGCGCACGCCGCCTGTCTCGCGCTCCGCGATAGCGCCTTGCTTGCCGATGAAATCCGCCGCCTTCTCGAGTGCCACGAAGCGCTCGAAACCGGCCTCAAGCGGCCCGTAGAGCGGGCGGTACTCGCGGGCCCAGGAGCCGTAGCCTTTCTCCACACGCAGTGCGTTCAGCGCGCGCGAGCCGAAGAGCCTGAGCCCCAGGTCTTTGCCCGCCTCCTGCAGCGCGGTGAAGAGATGGCGTTGCGTGTCGGTGCTGCACCAGATCTCGTAGCCGAGGTCACCGGTGTAGCTCACGCGCCCGACCAGCGCATCGCCAAGGCCGAGCGGCAGGCGGCGGATGTCCATGAAGCGGAAGCTCGCCCCGTCCACGGGCGCGCGCGTTATGCGCGACAGAAGCTCGCGCGAACGCGGACCCGCGATTGCGAGCCCGGAAAGCTCGCGTGTGCGGGAGACGAGGTGCACGGAACCGTCTGCCGGCAGGTGGTCGTGGAACCAGCGCAGGTGGTATTCCTCGGCCACGCCGGAGCCGATGAGAAGCCAGCCTTCATCGCCCAGATTCGCGAGCGTGAAATCCCCGATCAGCTTGCCGTCGTCCTTCAGCATGGGCGCCATGGTCATGCGCCCTGGCGCGGGCAATTTGCAGGGCAGCAGATGGTCCAGCCACACGGCCGCGCCCGGGCCTGTGACGCTGTATTTCGCAAAGCTGGAACTGTCCATCAGCCCCACACCCTGGCGCACCGCGCGGGCTTCTTCGCCGACGGTCGCGAAATCCGTGGAGCGGTGCCAGCTGAAGCTGTCGCGCACGCCGGGTGGTGCGAACCAGAGCGGCACCTCCAGCCCTGCAGATGCGCCGAACTGCGCGCCTGCGGCGGCGAGCAGATCGTGGATGGGCGTGGTGCGGAGCGGCCGTGCCGCGGTGAGCTCCTCGTTGGGGAAGCGGATCGAGAAGCGGCGCGAGTAGTTCTCCCGCACGCGGGCGTTCGTGTAGGCCTTGCTTGCCCAGTCGCCGAAGCGCGCGACGTCCATGGCCCACACATCGAAGCCCGGATCACCGTTCAGGATCCACTGCGCGAGCGCGAGGCCCACGCCGCCGCCCTGGCTGAAACCCGCCATCACGCCGCAGGCGCACCAGTAACCGCGCAGCCCCCGCACGGGTCCCACCAGCGGGTTGCCGTCGGGTGCGAAGGTGAAGGGGCCATTGATGATCTGGCGGATGCCCGCGTTCTGGAACGCAGGGAAATGCTTGAAGCCCACCTCCAGTGAGGGCGCGATACGTTCCAGATCCGGCGCGAGCAGCTCGTGGCCGAAGCTCCACGGCGTCTCGTCTTCCGACCAGGGCTTGCAGGCTTTCTCGTAGGTACCCATCAGCATGCCGCCGCGCTCCTGGCGCAGATACAGCTCGCCATCGAAGTCGATGGCGTGGATCACTTCGCGGCCGGTGGCGGCGTTGATGGCAGCCACCTCCGGCATGTCGGCGGTGAGCAGGTACATATGCTCCATCGCGAGGATCGGGTGCTCGCGGCCCACCATGCGGCCCACCTCGCGTGCCCAGAGCCCGCCCGCGTTCACCACGTGCTCGGCGCGCACCTCGCCCTTGTTGGTGATCACGCGCCAGCTGCCGTCGGCGCACTGGATCAGCTCCTCGACCTTGGTGAAGCGCTCGATCTGCGCACCGAGCTTGCGTGCGGCCTTGGCGTAAGCGTGCGTGGTGCCGGAGGGATCAAGGTGACCGTCGACGATGGTTTCCAGCGCGCCCACGAAACACGAAGGATCGAGCAAGGGCATCAACTCGTGCGCGCGCTCGGGCGTGATCACCTTGGTCTCGATGCCGAGGTAACGCCCCTTGGCGGTGAGCGACTTCAGCCACTCGAAGCGCGCCTCGGTGGCGGCGAGCATCACGCCGCCCGTGAGGTGCAGCCCTGTGGCCTGGCCGGAGAGTTCCTCGATCTCCTTGTAGAGATCGATGGTGTATTTCTGGAGCTTGGCGACGTTCGGGTCACCGTTCACCGTGTGCATGCCGCCCGCGGCATGCCAGGTGGAACCGGAGGTGAGTTCGTCGCGCTCGATCAGCAGCGCATCGGTGCAGCCGAAGCGGGCGAGGTGGTAGAGCACGGAGCAGCCGACGACGCCTCCGCCGATCACGACGACACGGGCATGGGATTGCATGGATTTCTCGTTCTCCTGAGAGCGTTGCGTGTTGTGTGTTCCGCTCAGGGCTCGCCGTCGCCGATCGCGGCGCGCCGCGCGGCGACGTAGGCCTCGAGTTCTTCGCGAATCGCTGCGTCCATCGGCGGCTGCTCGTACTCGGCGAGCGCGCGCTTCCAAACCTGTGTAGCGCGGGTGGTGGCGTCCTGTGCGCCCGCGAGCTGCCAGTTCTCGAAGTTCTGCCAGTTCGACAGCAGTGGGCGGTAGAACGCGGTCTCGTAGCGCGCGAGCGTGTGTGCATCGCCGAAGAAATGCCCGCCGCTCGGCACCCGCGCAATGGCATCGAGCCCTAGCTCCGCGTCGTCCACCACGATGGGCTTCAGGAACTCCGCCATCATCTGCAGCATCTCGACGTCCATCACGAGTTTCTCGAAGGAGGCCGTGAGCCCGCCTTCCTGCCAACCCGCCGCGTGGTAGACAAGATTCGCGCCGCCCAGCACCGCGCCCCAGAGCGACATCTGCGTCTCCCAGGCGCCCTGCGCATCCGCGCAGTTGGAGGCACTCGCGTTGGAACTGCGGTAGGGCAGACGGTAGCGGCGCGCGAGCTGCCCGCTCGCCACGTTCGCCTTGGCGTTCTCGGGCGTGCCGAAGGCGGGTGCGCCGCTGCGCATGTCCACGTTCGAGGTGAACGCGCCGTACATCACCGGCGTGCCGGCGCGCACGGCCTGCGCCAGCACCACACCGAAGAGCGCCTCGGCGTTCTGCTGCGCGAGTGCTGCGGCAAGGCTCACCGGCGTCATCGCGCCCATCAGCGTGAAGGGCGTGATCACCACGGGCTGACCGTGCGTGGCCATGGCCATCAGACCCTCAGCCATCGCCTCGTCGAAGCGGCGCGGGCTGTTCACCGAGATGATCGTGATCACGCCGGGGCTTTGCGCCATCTCTTCCATCGTGATGCCACGCGATATCGCCATCATGCGGATGCCGTCGATGGCACGGCCCGCGCCGATCGCGGTGCAGTGGTAGGCGCGGTCTGTGTACAGGAGATTCGCCAGGTAGGCGTCCAGATGGCGCGAGTTCGCGGGCAATTCCACCGGCGCGCAGACCTGGTTGCCGATCACGTGGATCACGTTGAAGTGCTGCGCGAGGCGGATGAAATCGCAGTAGTCGGGGTAATTGCCGGCGCGGCGG
>Ga0315902_10013649_pt1 | contig 10497 bp, 14 predicted proteins | sample LakEriMetagenome_9_FD_203523 | JGI IMG/M metagenome (GOLD analysis project Ga0315902, IMG submission 203523) | Freshwater fungal communities from buoy surface, Lake Erie, Ohio, United States - Buoy 12 MA117 | ecosystem: Environmental > Aquatic > Freshwater > Lake > Lake biofilm | place: USA...
TGCTACGCGACCCAAATCTTGTTTGGTCTTCTGACCTTGACTCCATCCGCGAGGACTTAGCTCGCTACCTTGAATCTGCCACAGTTGACCACACTTGGCAGAACCCAACCCTGCAACGCATAGTGCAATCCCTAATCGCTGAAGAAAATGACTTATCTTGGTGATAATATTAAAAAGACCCCAGCGATGGCTGGAACCACCCTGGGGCATGAGCCAAGATTGGAGCTTGACTATGTCTGATTCTAAAACCTGTTCTAAGTGTTTGCAAATTAAGACATTAGATTCTTTTTATCGGGCATCTAAAGGCAAACAAACTCATGAGAGTGCCTGTATTGAATGTCGCAATGCATCCAGTCGAAAAAATTATTTCGACAATAGGGAAACTAGGGCTATTCAAATAGCCTTATGGCAACAAAACAATAGGGAAAGAAAACGCCATAATGAAAAATTATGGAGGCGAAACAATCCTGAGCCAGCGCGTAAGTGGAGACAGAATAATGTTGAAAAATCACGCGACTATACAAAAGCCTTTAGACAAAAAAATCCTGAGTTGTCGCGTGTATTGCTTCACAGGCGAAGAGCAAGGATTCTAAGTGCAAAAAGTTACCTAATTACTAAAACAGATATTAGGTCGCTGTTGCAAAAGCCATGCATTTATTGTGGGGCAAAATCTACTCACATTGACCATGTCATTCCACTTGCAAGAGGCGGGTCCAATTCAATTGGCAACTTGGCTGGGGCTTGCCAATCTTGTAATCTCTCAAAGGGTCCAAAATTAGTTATGGAGTGGAAAATTTGGAAAGGAAAATGCTAATGGAAAACTACGAACCAGAAGACCTAATGAAGCTGTGGGCGTTCCAAGACAAGGTGAATGACCACTCGAAGTTTCTAATCGCACAGGGCATCAAGCTAGGAGTGTTGTCTGTCCGAGTCGAAATGTCCAAGCTACTCTTACAGAAGTTCAATCAGCCGCTTAGTCAGGATGACATTGACGAGGCTGCTGCAATCGCCGAGAACTTTGCTTTGACCGAACTAGAGAAGGGAATGAAGAATGCTAGAGGGTCTTGAACCAATAACAGGAAAGCGCAGATGCAAGACACGCGCCACGCTTGAGAGCATGGATGCAGGGGATAAGAAAATCCTTACAGAAGCACTTGCGAACAAGACCAAATGGAGTGACAAAGGTCTCTCTGTTGCCCTGAGTCAGAGGGGCGTGCAATTGTCAAACGAAGCAATCGGAAGGCATCGCAGGGAACTCTGCTCCTGCTACAACTAATGCTAGAGAACTTAGAACCTGCGCCAAAGATTACAGCGCAACCGAACTTCCGACCTGCCATTGAGTTTGACGGACTTGAGGGCGAGGCCACAACACCGGGCTACATAACGCAACCTGCTAACTTTGACGAGTTTCTACAGAGCGCAGGCATTGACCCTAGTGACATTGACATCATCCCGCCAATCAGAACCTCACGCTGGCAACAGCGAGAAGGCGGTGAGTGGTTAGTCTCTTACCGCTTTACCTTCCGCAAGAAGAACCGAGAGATTGACCTTCCGCTTGTTATGTCAGAAGCTCGCAAGGGCGCAGGGAAAAGAAAAGACATCAAGACAACCGACAAGGCTCTCATCGTTGCACCCTCAGACTTTCAAGTTGGCAAGACAGGCTCAAGGGGCGGAACACAAGAACTCATCTCTAGAGTCATGCGTTCCTATGAGCGCATCGAGCAACAGATGAAGTCGGGCAAGTATGAGCGCATCTTCATTATGGACATCGGTGACATCATCGAGTCGTTCTCAAATGCTGCACACTTCAATCAGCTAGAGAGCAACGACCTTTCGCCAATGCAGCAGGTAGATGTTGCCACTTCGCTGATGCTTGACCTAATCAAGCGAGCGCACAAATACGCACCTGTCACTTATGGCTCGGTTGCTTCTAATCATTGTCAAAACCGATTCAAGGGGCAACAGGTTGGCAAGCCCGGACTAGATGACTGGGGCATCGTCATTCTGCAACAGCTACGCAGGGTAACAAAAGAACTAGGGATGGATGTTGAATACCTAATCCCACAGCCACATGACGAAGGCTTTGCTTTCAAATACGGAGTCAACACAATCGGCGTAATGCATGGACACCAAGCATCTAGACCAGAAGGAATACCTAAACATTGGGCATCGGCTTCGTTCGGTTCACAATGGTCTCAGCCATGTGACACGCTTCTGACGGGGCATTTCCATCATATGCGCATTGAGGAGCTTGGTCAAAGGAATGACGGCAACGGCTCAAAGTTCTGGGTGCAATGTCCCACGATGGATGCGGGAAGCGATTGGTTCAGACGCTCTAACGGACTGGATAGCACCTGTGGCATTCTCATTATCGAGCTAGAAAAGAACACGCCGTTTGCGGGTGAGGTTAGGAAACTCTAATGCCAACCTATGACTACAAATGTGGCAGCTGTGAGCAGACCATAACCATCCACGCAGGGATAGAAGAAGAAGTCCCAACCCCAATCTGCGCTCATTGCAAAGCTGACATGGTTAGGGATTACAACTTCCGCTCATTCAAGTTCAACGGCAAAGGCTTCTACTCAACAGACAAATGAGCTACCAACCAGACTTTGACTTAGACTTCCGCCGAGGCAGGGTAGGAGAAAACCTAGTCAACTCATTCCTGCACTCGCTAGAAGGCGGAACAGTAGAAGTAAAGACTGACTCACGCATAGCAGAGACGGGCAACCTATACATCGAGACCTATCAGTTCTCAAAGCCCGACATGAGTGACAAGCGACCAAGCGGGATAAACATAAGCAAGGCAGACTTCTGGGCATTCGCTACGCCTAATGAGACAGGCTTCATCATCATCAAGGCCGAGGCACTCAAGCAACTGTTGAGAGATGGCAACTACCCAGTCAAGTCTCAACCAATCGTCAGCGAAAAAACAAACGGGAGTATAGGTCGCATTGTTCCGCTAAAAGATTTATTAAAAACCCTAGGGATGTTTTGAAATACTAGGCTAGGGGGATGAGGTTTCTCCGGCCTTGCCTGAAGTGTCAGGTGCTACATCGCGACATTGGTGACTATTGCATGCAATGTCGAAGACAGCTCGACCGAGACAGGGAAAAGAAAAGAAGTCAAGACCCGAAACATCAGGCTCGTAAAAGACTTCTATACTCCTCTGCCTATAAGGCAACAGCCAAGATACTCCGGGCCAATGCAACTCATTGTCATATCTGTAAAGAACCCTTTACCGACAGACTACAAATCACAGCTGACCACTTAATACCCGGAGACCCTGCCTCCCCCCTTGCGCCAGCTCATAAGACCTGCAATTCAAGAAGGGGCAATAAGCCTCTGTAATCGTTTCTAAAGCCACAAAACTTTTGCATCTAGTAATCACCACATCCGAACCGAGTTCTGGTCGCAGACACACGCATACACCCCGCCAATAACGCGGGGGTGGGGTCAATCTTGCGCAATGCGCGGTAAGTAATACCCCGACCGCATCTGGTCGTACACAGTAGCAGTTCAAACCTTTTCGGGTAAGCTAAGAAAATGCCGAATCCGCCGAAGCCAGCCGAACTAAAAAGACAGTTAGGCAACCCCGGAAGAAGACCCTTGCCAAAAGAGGTCAGCTTTGTAGAGGGTGGTTATGTTTCACCTGCTCGACCGCTTGAGTTTGCAGGCCAACAGCTTTGGGATGCCGCGATGAAGACAGGCGAGAACTGGATTGCTCGCAACTCAGACACTCAGCTCTTGCTCTTGACCTGTGAGCAGATGGACAGGCGCACCGACCTCATCACCAAGATTCATGAGACAAGTGAGTGGAGACTTTACCGAGCCTTGCATGATTTAGAAAAGATGATTAGTTCAAATCTCTCAATGCTTGGCTTTACCCCAACTGATAGAACTCGCTTAGGCATTGCCGAGGTCAAAGCCGCGAGCAAACTAGAAGAGCTGATGAGAAAGAAGGCAGAGCGTGTGGCCTCCACAATGGCTGACACCAGTCCCACAAAATCTGATTGACTCAGGTGAAGGGGAAGTTGTCATTGACTTTGCCGAAGCGTTCGGCGTTGTAACCAAAGACTCGATAGCTGGCAGAGCAGGCGAACCATTACACCTGCGAGAGTGGCAACGCGAACTAATCCGCCATGTCTTCGCCGGTCAAGATGGTTACTACCGCCATGCCATAAACCTAATCCTGATGCCGAGAAAGAACGGCAAGTCTGCGCTTGGTTCTATCTTCGGTCTTTACTCTCTGATTCTCGGAGTCCGAGGTGCGGAAGTCTATTCAGTCGCAGCAGAAAAGGAACAGGCTCGCATTGTGTTCCAAGATGCTAAGCGAATGATTGAGGCAAGCGAAGAACTCTCAAAGCTAACCAAACTTTACCGAGACGCAATAGAGCTTCCGTCAAATGGTTCGGTCTATCGAGTTCTTTCCGCCGAGGCTTACTCGAAAGAAGGTCTAAACCCATCGGCTGTAATCTTTGACGAGCTTCACGCTCAGCCCAATCGAGAACTGTTCGATGTTATGTCGCTGGCTATGGGTGCAAGAGGTCGCTTGGCAACCCTAATCGCCATCACCACACCCGGAGTTCGCACCGACACCACAGGTCAAGACTCAATTGCTTACACGCTGTATCAGTATGGGCAGAAGGTTGCTAGAGGTGAAGTAGATGACCCGACTTTCTTCATGGCAAGTTGGGAAGCACCCGCCGAAGCTGACCACACACAACCTGAGACTTGGCGCATCTCTAATCCGGGTTACGGAGACATCTGCTCGGCGGAAGATTTCGAGTCGGCAGTTAGGCGAACACCTGAGCCAGAGTTCCGCACAAAGCGATGCGGGCAATGGGTATCGTCAGCGGTGTCATGGTTGCCATCAGGTTCTTGGGAAGCCTGTGAAGCACCGCTCGACCTGACAGACAAGGAATACATCATTGGCTTTGATGGCTCGTTCTCAGGTGACTCAACAGTCCTAGTTGGTGCAACCATCGAAGACGAACCGCAAGTCTTTATGATTCAGGCATGGGAGAAAGACCCAAACATTCATGACGCTACTTGGCGAGTTGACATCCTTCAAGTTGAGAACAAGATTCGAGAGTTCGTCACCGCCAACCCCAAAGTCAAAGAAATAGCTTGCGACCCTTATCGCTGGCAAAGGTCAATGCAGGTTCTCGCCGAAGAGGGCTACCCAATCGTTGAGTATCCATCCACTAACGCAAGGCGCATGGTCCCAGCCTGCGCCAAATTCTTTGACGCTGTTGTTGACAAGAAGCTCAGACATGATGGAGACCCGCTACTGGCTCGTCATCTGTCAAACGCAGTAGTAAAAACCGACAATCTAGGAGTCAGGATAGTGAAAGAAAACAGAGCATCATCACGCCGTATTGACGCAGCCGTCGCAGCGGTTATAGCAGTAGATAGAGCCTTACAGGTTAGAATAGAACCCGAACAACTAACTCCGGGTGTCTATGTCTTCTAAATTGGTCACAGCTCTACAGGTTGCAGGGGCAATCCTAATCAGCACAGGGTTAGGAATCATCTTCTTGCCTCTGGGTCTAATTGGCCTTGGGGTCTTTTCAGTCTTGTTTGGACTAGCACTAGAGAGAACAAATGCTCAATAACCTATTCGAGAAAAGAGCAGTCACACCTAACAGCCTTTGGGGTGCAGGTCTTGACTTTGACCTTCAGAACAACTCAGGCACTTTTATTGACGAAGAGAATGTCTATAAGCTCGCTGGAGTCTCCGCTGCAATTTCGCTAATCGCAGGCACAATCTCAACTCTGCCGATGGATGCGTGGATTAGACGCGATGGTCAGAAACTTCTCATGAGGCCAAAGCCTGATTGGGTAAACAGACCAGATGTTTCTTTCGTTGACCGCACTCCATTCATCAGCTCAATCATTAGCTCACTCATGCTTGACGGCAATGCTTTTGTTCGCGTGTTCCGCGATGAAGACGGACTGCCGATTAACCTGACAGTTCTCAACCCGACCAAAATCAAAGTGCATCGCAACGGTATTGGTCGAGTCATGTTCCACTATGAAGAGGACAATAGAACTTATACATCAGACGAAATTCTGCACATTGTTGAATCAGTCATGCGACCCGGACAAATCCGAGGCGTGTCACGCGTTGAGGCGATGAAGGATGCACTTGGTCTAGGACTTGCCCTTGACTCATACGCTCAGCGATTCTTCGGACAAGGCGCATCAGGAAACTATGCGCTAGTCACTCCACAATCTTTGACAGAAGACCAAGCAAAGATGCTTGCGAAGTCGGTTGACGCTCGTCATGGCGGTTGGAGAAAAGCTCACAAGACAATCGTTCTGCACTCAGGTCTTGACATCAAGGACATCGGCATAAACCCAGAGGAATCACAGCTTCTCGACTCACGCAGAATGTTTATCGAAGACCTCTGCCGAATCTGGAACATCCCAAGCCACATGATGAACCTGCCGGGAACTAACACCTACAGCTCGGTCGAAGCCACCCAGATTGAGTTTGTGACTCACACTTTGAGACCCTATGTTGCAATCATTGAGAACACTCTCTCGACTTTGCTTCAGGTCTATCCAAACGGACAGGGCGCATTTGTCGAGTTCAACATGAATAGCCTTCTTCGAGGCGATGTTGCATCACGCTTCAGCGCATACTCGCAGGGCATTCAGGCTGGAATCTTGACAGCCAATGACGCGAGAGTTGCCGAGGGTCTTTCAAAGATTGACGGTGGAGACATCCTCAGAGTTCCGCTTTCAAATGTCAACATTGACGCAGCAGATTTGGTCGCAACCGACAAGCGTGTTCTGATGGCACAGCGACTAATCGTTGCAGGCTTTGACCCACAGGAAACACTTGCAGCTATGGGCTTGCCACCAATCGAACACACAGGCGTTCCATCAGTCCAGCTTCAAGGTGTCGCACAGATTAATCCTGCCGACCCACAATCTGTTTACCCGGAGGGATAATGCAAGCACCTGCAACGCTAAACCTAAACTGCTGGCAAGGCGCATCTTTTGATTACAACCTGACTTGGACTTTGAACGGAACAGCAGTCAACCTGACTGGCTACTCTGCAAGGATGCAGGTAAGAGAAACTTATGACTCAACAAGTGCCGTCATCAGCCTGACATCTGGAACTGGCATAACACTCGGCGGAACTGCCGGCTCAATCCTGCTCGATATCTCCGCAACAACAACCGCGGGAGTCCCATCTGGTCAGTATGTCTATGACCTTGAGCTAGTGACTTCGGGAGGTTATGTCACTCGCTTACTAGAAGGTAACTTCAATGTTGACCCAGAGGTAACTCGTTGAGCGTAATCACAGTCACAAGTGGCACAAGCATTGTTCAAGTCACCGCACCGAATACCGCAACCATAACCACTAGCGGAACATTCAGCGCGACTGTCAATCAAAACCAAGCCACACTTGTAGACAACATCATCGGCGCAACCGCAATCGCTGAGCCTGCTTACATCCAGTTCAATGTTAATTCTGTTCCTTCTATCGCAGTTGGTCGCATTGGCTGGAATGACGCAGACAAAACCCTAGAGCTTGGCATGACCCCGACTGTCAATCAAAATGTCGGGCAAGAGCTTTTCATCTTGGCAAAGTCCTCGGATAACACCGAACGCACTAAAGGCAAGGCTGTCTATGTCACAGGCTCAGATGGCAATAACAAACTTGTTGCATACGCTCAGGCAAACTCAGAGGTCACTAGCTCAAAGACAATCGCAGTTATGGCAGAGACAATTAGTGGCGGAAGCAAAGGATTCGCTGCCAGCTTTGGACTTGTTAGAAACATAAACACCAACGGATTAACCGAAGGCGCAGCAGTTTGGCTTTCTCCAACAGTCCCCGGCGGTCTGACTTCTACAAAGCCAGTCCCACCAAATAACTCAGTCTTTATTGGCTACTGCGTTAGAGCCAATCAGAACAATGGTGTTCTATTTGTCAACATTCAGAATGGATACGAACTAGACGAACTTCACAATGTCAAGTTCAATGGTCTAACCGATGGACAGTCGCTTGTTTATGATTCGGCAACACAGCTCTGGGTGAATGAGACAGTCTTAGGACAGCCAACAGTTCTATCGGTTGGAACAGTTACCAGCGGAACAGCGGCAGCCGTAACAGTTACAGGCACAGCACCATCACAGACTCTAAACTTTGTTTTGCCGAAAGGTGACAAAGGTGACACCGGAGCTACTGGAGCTACTGGAGCGACTGGAGCAACAGGCGCACAAGGTATTCAAGGACTAAAGGGAGATAAGGGTGACAAGGGGGACACAGGTGACACAGGACCAGCGGGAGCAACTGGAGCAACCGGAGCAACCGGACCACAGGGCGCACAGGGTATTCAGGGTGAGCAAGGTATTCAAGGACTCAAGGGTGACAAAGGCGATAAAGGTGACACAGGAGATACTGGTCCAACTGGCCCTACTGGTCCTACTGGCGCGACTGGCGCACAAGGCCCACAGGGTATTCAGGGAGAGACTGGACCTGCTGGACCAACCGGAGCAACCGGAGCGCAAGGACCGCAAGGAATCCAAGGCGAGACCGGACCACAAGGGGCAACTGGAGCGACTGGACCGCAAGGACCTTCTGGAGTTGTAACTGCAATCTCCCCGATTGTTTACGACTCTGGAACTCAGACAATCAGCATTAACACAACCGCAGGCGGCATCACAATAAACGGAACGGCGGTTGCACTAGGGGGGACAATAACTGTGAATGCGAGGCTCGGCTAATGCCATATTTTATTTCTCAAAATAATCCTGACTGCGCTCAGGGTGAATGGGCCGTAGAAAAAGAAGACGGCGAAGTTATTGGTTGCCACACAACCAAGCAATCAGCCATTGACCAGATGGTCGCTGTCTCAATTGCCGAAGACATGGAACCCGGCGGTGAAAGAGCCAGACCAACTGAGCTAGAAGTTGGCGATTATGTTTCTTGGAATACATCAGGAGGTCGAGCCAGAGGCGAGATTGTCCAGATTGAACGAGACGGAACAATAAATGTCCCCGACTCGTCATTCACAATCACAGGCACTCCCGATGACCCTGCTGCTTTGATTCAGGTTTACCAAGGGGTAGAAGGCGGTTGGGATGACACCGATGTTTATGTTGCACACAAGTTCTCAACCCTGACAAAGATTGACCCGCTTCCAGAGCCAATGGATGAAGATGACGAAGACGATGACGAGGTTCGTCAGGTTGACCTAACTGCACCTGCCTACATGAGAGCATCTGCTCGCAGAGGTTTGCAATGGTATTCGGAAGGGCTTGGCGGAGACGGATTAGTTGACCGCACAATCCGCGAAGCTCGCTCAATGGCTGAAGGCAATGTCTCGGCAGACAAGTGGGTTCGCATTGCAGCTTGGATTGCTCGTCACATTGGAGACCTTGATTCACCTGACGCAAACCCAAACTCAGAAAACTTCCCATCACCCGGAGTTGTTGCAATGGCTCTATGGGGTGGCGGAACAACTAAGCGTTCTGCAAGACGCGCACAGACTTACGCAGAAGGTGTAGTCGCTAGACTAGAAGCGGAACAAGAGAGAGCAAAGATGAAACACGAAACCAGAAACTTTGACGCTAACTTTGAGCTAAGAGAAGAAGGCGATGGCATGACCTTCGTTGGCTATGCCGCGAAGTTTAACTCACCATCAGAAGACTTGGGTGGATTTGTTGAGACAATCGAACCCGGCGCATTCCGCCGCTCGCTACGCTCTCGCAACGATGTAAAACTTCTAATAAATCACGACATGGGTCGAGTCGTTGCTTCTACTCGCGCTGGCACAATGAAGCTTTATGAAGATGAGGTCGGTCTGCGAGTTGAGGCTTCTATCGCTCCAACTACTGACGGAAAAGACTTAGCAATCAGCTTGAGGCGCGGAGACCTGTCAAAAATGAGTTTCGGATTCTCTGTTATGAAGGACTCATGGAATCAAGAAATGACTCAAAGGGTTCTCAAATCAGTTCGTCTCTGGGAGGTCTCAGTCGTTGCCATGCCTGCATATCAGGAAACCGAAGCAATGGTTCGCTCATTAGACAAGGCAGCTACTCGCGCACAGGTTGACGCTGACGAACTAGCTGACGCAGTTCTAAAGCTGGAAGAAGGCGCAGACCTTTCGGAGAACGAGGCAGAGCTAATCAAGACTGTTGTCAATTCCCTGACTCCGACTCAGGTCAAGGTAGAAGAAGAAACTTCTGAGGAAGAAGCCAACCTACTCGAACTAAAGCGTAAGCAACTTGACCTACTACTAAAGAGAAACTAATGGCAAGCAAAGAACAAATCAAAAAGACGATTCTCGAAATCGCAGGTGACCCATCGGTCGGAGAGATTTACTCTCTAGCTGACAAGTGGGCAGACGCAATCTTCAAACTAGACAATCCAGATGTCGCGCCAACTGAGCGCGATAACAACGGCGGCCCAACGGCGAGTGCTGCCACAAGGGAAACTCGGATAACCAAGCCAACTGAAATTCGCTAACCCCCTT
>Ga0315902_10013652_pt1 | contig 10496 bp, 16 predicted proteins | sample LakEriMetagenome_9_FD_203523 | JGI IMG/M metagenome (GOLD analysis project Ga0315902, IMG submission 203523) | Freshwater fungal communities from buoy surface, Lake Erie, Ohio, United States - Buoy 12 MA117 | ecosystem: Environmental > Aquatic > Freshwater > Lake > Lake biofilm | place: USA...
ACATCAGTCTCGGCGAGCCGTGGCGTGCGAAGGACAAGTCGCGTCAGGCGCTCACCTGGGACGGCAAGACCTACGCGCCGTGGAAGGGCTAGACGTTTCGTGTGCGGTCGAGGTCGGCGAGGTGCTCTCCATCGCCGACCCTCGACTGCACGACTGCGCGTGGCCCGAGGGCCTTACATTGACTGCCCATGTCATCGAGGTGGATCCTGTCGTGGTGCGCGTGCGCGTGACCACGCATCGGCTCTGCAACGAGGCCGACGACGAGGCCGCACAGGTCCGGCGCGTCTGGCGCCGTGCCGTCGCGAAGGCGCGTCAGGCGTGGGGGCCAGAGTTTACGGTCGAGACAGTACGCGGAGACTGCTCGGCTGACGTGCGCTCTGCTGACGTAGACGTGCTCGAGACACGATAGCGGACAGCACGCACACGATTACTCGCGAGAGCAGCTGGACCATCGCGCCCGCGATGAGCACGATGGTCGCCACGGTTAGCCACGCGACCACTACTCGACCATGTGCGCGAAGAGAGGGCCGAGCGTGAACCGGATGCGCGCCCGCGCGATCTCGGCGTACTCGGGCGACAGTTCGCACCCGATGAAGCGCATCCCTTGAAGCATCGCTGCGCGCCCCGTCGAGCCGGACCCCGTGAACGGATCAAGCACGAGGCCACCGAGCGGAGTGACCATCCTCACGAGGTAGCGCATGAGGTCGGTGGGCTTCACAGTCGGATGTACGTTCTTCGGCACGTCTCCGAGCATCTCGTCGCGGTCCTCTCCGCTCGCCTTCGCCGTGTAGAAGTACCGAGCCGCGTCTCGGAGGCCCTCGGTAGCCTCGTCGCTTCCGTCGTGGAGGACGTTTGCGGGCCAGCGGCCCGGTATGCCGTCGGGGTGAAGATCGAACGTGTTGATAGGCTTCTGCTCGCCGCCTACGTACTCGGTCTGCCATCCAGCGACGGCCCGGCGAAGTTCCTCGTCCGTTTGAACCCTACACCCGTCCACATTGATCGCCCCCGTACCGTACCGCAGCACGTTCGCCGCGACGGTCCCGACCAGCGGCTTCCGCGCCATGCAGATCGGCTCGTGCGCTGGCTTTAGGGCAGTGCCCCAGCCGGACCAGCGGCGGGCGTCGTCGGTGGCGGGGGTGGTGATGTTTTCATTCGTCGGCGACCTTTTTACGCCGTCCTGTTCTTTAAACTTGATCATACGGTAAGGGTCTCGGCCGGTGTTGCCGATCACATCTCGCTCCGCACCCGCCGCCTTGTCGATCGCCTTGCTCACGTCGAGCGACTTCGGGAACCCGCTCCCGTAGAGCCACATGATCTGGTCGCGCACGTCGAATCCGGCGTCCTCGATGGCGCACGCCATGCGGTGATAGGTCCGCGACCCGGAGAAGGCCAGGAGATGCCCGCCGGGCTTCAGGACGCGCAGCGCCTGACGCCACACCTCGAGGTCGTAGGCGATACCGCTCGCGTCCCACTTCCGACCCATGAAGCCGAGCTCATACGGCGGGTCGCACACGACGGCATCAACGCTCTCGGCCTCGAGCGTGGCCATGCTCTCGCGGCAGTCGCCGACGAGGATGCGCGCCCTCACGGGTTTACCTTCGCGTGGTACGCCGCGCGCATCTGCCGGTTCTCCTCGCGTACCTGCTCAAGCGCCGCGAGGCCCTCGGCCAGCACCTCGCCGGGCGTGATGCCCGGATGGTATGGGTTCGCGCAGCGCCACGCGAGACGACGGAGAGCGGACTGTGCCCGGTCGATAGCCGGGCAGGTATGACCGGGGGGCTTCAACGCTCACTCCGCATCGCCGCATCGATCAGGCTCGCGACCTGGGCGCGATCCATGTTCTCGGTCGGCTCGTCACGAGTGTATGCACTATTCACGTCCACGAGGCCCATGGACACTGCGGCGCCCTCGGCCTGACGCTGCGCGTCCTCAAGCGACGAGGCCCGGCCACGCTGGTCGGTGATCGGGTCGCGAGTCATCAACTCCCACGAGTAATGCCCAGCGGCGCTCTGGTTGACGATGAGGTGCGCGCCGTCACGCAGGGAGTGGGTCCACGCGATGTGCGTGGTCGGCTTGCTGATGGCGATCACGGTCCAGTCAAGGATTGGCATCGGATGCTCCAGAGAGAAGGTGATGGATGCTGCGCGTCAGGAGCACGTCGTTGAGACAGTAAGCGGTGATCTCGGCCTTCTTGCCGGCGAGCCACATCGGGTGGACCTCGGAGCCGTGACCAGTCTTGCCCTCGAGGCCTAGCAGTTCGGACAGGTCCGCGAGGCTCACGCGCTCACGCGATGGGAAGGCCATGAACATGGTGTCGGTGACCAGCTTGCGATGCTCTGCATTCACGTCGTGGAACCATGCCGCGAGGTTGTGCCGCAGCCGTGCAGCGGTAAGGTGCAGCCGCGGCAGGTCGAACCCGAGGACGTTGTGCCCGACGATGTGAGCACCCCATGCGTCATGTTCACGCAGCCACCACTCCAGCTCGGTGAGCATGCGCCGCTCGTTGTCGTCGTCGGTCCCGCCCAGGAACGTCATGCCGCGCACCTCTCGGCCGTCATCGAGGGCGACCCCGATGCACGCGATCCGCGACACACGCCAGTCGAGGGCCGAGCGTCCCCACTCGCGGTCGAAGTTCTCCTCGACCCACGCGTTGATCGTGTCGGGCTTCTTGTGGGTCGCCGGCGCCCTCGAGCGCACGTAGGCGATCTGCCGGTCGCGCGACCACGCCAGCGGCGGGAGTGTCTCGATGTCGATGTAGAGGTGCATCACTTCTCCTCGAGGTACGGCGCGAGGAACATGCCGATCGGCCCGAGCGTGAGCGAGAGCAGCGCCATCGGGACGTCACCCGCCCAGGCGAACAGGCCGAAGAAAACGGCGGCGGCGAGAGGGGAGAGAGCGTAGACGGTAGAGGACATGAGTGGATCTCCTTAAACGTAGGTCGGTGGACTAGAACGGGATGTCGTCGTCGCCCGGCGGGTGAGCGCCGCGCATCTCGGCCTCGAGGTGACCGCCGGGGATCGGTGCCTGTGCCGGCGGTGCCTTGTAGCGCCAGATCACACCCGTGCAGGACTTGTCCTTGCACTTGAAGTCGGGGGCCTTCGGGTTCGTCTTCTTCTCCCGGTTGTCCCACATCGCGCCGCCGCACTCGGGGCAGTCGGTCGAGCGATGATAGGACTCGACGGTCGCGCCCGGCGCCAGACGATCGGCCACGCGCTTCGCGGTAGCGTCAAGGCGAGCCTTCACGTCAGGCGGCGGCACGAGCGGCTCCTCGCGGGTGTACTCGGTGCGCGCCGTCTGCGGGCGCGGCGCCATGCTGGCGGTACGCACGGGCTGGCTCGCGGCCTCGCCGTCGTCGTCGTCGCTGACCACGCCCACGACCGAGGCGAGCGTGTAGCGGCGCAGGTAGGTCAGGATCGACCCCACAACCTGCGGGTTCTCCTGGGCGGGACGCACGCCGATGGTCGAGCCGATGTACTGCCCGCTCGAGTGCATGAGCGTGGTCGTGAGCGTGACCTGTCCCGCCTCGTCGCGACCGGGCAGCTGCGTGACCGAGAGGCCGTGCTTCGCGAGTGGGGCGCGGCACGCGTCCATGATGGATGCGAGGTCCGCGTAGCGTGTGCGAAAGTGCGGGTTCGTGGCGTCCTTGCTGGCGGCGTTCATCTCGCCCTGCGCGGCGGCGAGGGCCTTCGCCAGCTCGCCGAGGTTCTCACTCTGGTACATCGTGTTCCTTCGTCGGGGGGTTGACGACCCGACACCCCCATACTATGAATGGGTTCACGGAACGTCAACCCGTGGAGAGAGAAAAATGGGATCGCTCGCAGACAGACGTAAAGCCGCCGGGCTCACTCAGGCGCAGCTCGCCGCCCTTGTCGGCGTCGGGATCAGCGCCATCAAGGCATACGAGAACGGGCGCCGCCGGCCGGCCGCTCGCGTGATCATCGAACTCTACAAAGCCCTCGGCCTCACGTCGAAGGACATCGCCGAGCTCTACATGACCGAAGGAGGTGGACAGTGACCGCAGATGAGATCTTGGACCTGCGAATGAGGATGGAGAAGCTGATCACGCACGCTGGCGACTGCGAGCGTCGGCTCGCCCTGGAGCGTGGCCGCAGCGAGCACCTCGAGCGCCTCGCATACGAGTATGCGGAGCGTGCCGGTAAGGCCGAGGCGCGTGTAGATATCGCGGCTGAAGCCGAACGCGCACAGATCGTCGCGTGGATGCGTCGAGAGCGCAATGACCTCCCGTCGCACCGACACATCAGCAAGGAGATCGAGCAGGGCAAGTACATCAAGGTGAAGCCATGATCGAGCGCACCTACACCATCCTCCTTGAGCCGCGCGGCAAGGGCCGGCCCGTGTTCACGCGCGCTACCGGGACCGCACGCACGCCGGAGACTACCCGTGCGTGGGAGCACGAGGCGGCGCACCAGCTGCGTGAGCAGAACGGTGACGTTTCGTGCGAGGAGATGAGCCCGCTTTGGGAAGCCGAGATCCGCGCCTACCATCCGCGCCCCAAGACCCGCCCGATGTACATCGAGCGCGCGCTGTGGGGATTGCCGGAGTACCGTCTCCCGGCGACCTCGCGGCACGACCTCGACAACGTCGTGAAGATCACCCTCGACGCGATGCAGATCGCACGCGTGGTCTTAAATGACCGATGCATCGTCAGCATTGCCGCGTCCTCTTGGTTCGTGTGGGGCAACGAGCCACCGCGTGTCGAGGTCACCATGCGCGAGGTGACGCCATGACGCGAGACGCACAGAAGGAGCGCGCCGCGGTCCTCGCCCTGCTGGATCGCGAACTGGAGATCGCCGAGGTGCATGATCTGCTCGTCGGCACGGTGCGGCTCCGGGAACTGCGCGAGATCATCGCGCGCGGCGACCATCGCGACGAGGAGCACGTCGAAGTGAGCAACGAGGAGCGCGCCGCCGTCGTGGCGTTCCTCCGCGAGGGCGACACGGTGTGCATGGAGTGCGGCGACCGTGCCACGCTCGACCTCGCGTATCGCATCGAACTCGGCGAGCATCGCCGCGAGGAGGAGCCATGAACTGCACCCGCTGCGGCAAGGCCTCGCGCGTCGTGGACACCCGCCAGCCCGACGACAGCGGCGGCGTCTACAACGGGCGCATCCGCAAGGCCGGCGAGGTGGCGTCCTGGTACACGTCCGACATCGTGGTCCGGCGTCGCGTGTGCCCGGACAAGCACGAATGGTTCACGGTCGAACTCACGACCGAGGACGTGACCGCGATGGTCGAGGAGGGCAAGCCATGACAAGCGAGATCGAGCCTGGCCTCGTGCTGCTCTGGATCATGGAGCGCATGGACGGTGTGTCCATCGAGTACATCGCGAACCGTGAGCGGATGAACGTCCGACGCGTGCGGCGCACGCTCATGGAGTGGGGATGCCCGAAGCCGCGCTATCGCATGCGCGACGAGTACCACGAGGCCCTCGCGCTGTGGAATACCGGCACGTTTACGTGGAAGGAGATCGTCGAGGAGACGCGCTCGACGATGGATCACAAGACCTTGCAGTGCGCCGTGACTACCTGGGCGCGCAAGGAGGGCCTTGAGTACCGTGAAGGTCGCCAGCGAGGCGCGCGGTCGGTGCCGAAGCGGAAGGAGAAGGCGGCGTGAGGTACCTCTCTGTCTGCTCCGGCATTGAAGCCGCGTCCGTCGCCTGGCACCCGCTCGGGTGGGAGCCAGCTGCGTTCTGCGAGATCGAACCGTTCCCCGCTGCCGTCCTTAAGGAGCGATACCCGCATGTCCCGAACTACGGAGACTTTACTCGTCTCTCCGAACCAGATCACCCTATTCGATCTGCTGGCATCGACCTCCTCGTCGGTGGAACCCCCTGTCAAGCCTTCTCCGTCGCTGGACTCCGCAAAGGACTCGCCGACCCTCGCGGAGGCCTCACGCTGGAGTTCGTCCGACTGGCGCAAGCACTACGTCCTCGCTGGATCGTCTGGGAAAACGTCCCCGGCGTCCTGTCACAAGACGACGGACGGGCGTTTGGCTCCTTCCTCGGGGCGCTGGGCGACCTCGGGTATGGGTGGGCCTACCGAGTCCTGGACGCGCAGTATGTGCGAGTGGACGGATACCCTCGTGCCGTCCCCCAGCGACGACGGCGTGTGTTCGTTGTCGCATGTGCTGGAGGACAGTCGGGACGTGCCGGAGCGGTTCTTTTTGAGCCCGAAGGCGTGCGCCGGGATTCTCCGCCGCGCAGAGCGTCGAGGCAAGACGCTGCCGCCTCTGCTGCTGGAGGCGTTGAAGTCGCGGGCTGCTTGCAGCACCGAGACAGCAAGGGAGTAGACAGCGACACGAAGCCTGGGCACATCCTGCCGGTCGTGCCCTACGACCTCTTCCAGATCACGGCACCGATCAATCGTCAGAACCGAGACGAGCGCAGCCCCTGCCACACGCTGGCCCGCGACAACGCGGCGCATGCGGCGGTCGTGCAGACACTACCTGTTCACGACCCGTGCCCCACGCTGACGAGCCGCATGCAGGGGTCAAGCGGGTGGGCGCCGTACAACGAGGACGCGCATCTGGTAGCGAGCGTGACGCAGCCGATAGCGTTCAGCGCAAAGGACTATGGCGGCGACGCATCCGTAGATGTCTCCCCGACTCTTCGTGCAGGAGCGCATGCCGGAAGCAATGCAAACGGGGGCGTTTGCCCGGCCATCGCCTTCGACGCACGGCAGACGGACGTGTGCGTGTACGGCGACAAGACCGGCCCGTTGGATACGGACGGCAGCAGCATCAATGTATGCGTGACCGGCGACCGCACGCACGCGCCAGCAATACACTTCGACGTTTACAACCACAAGACAACGGGCGACGTGTGCGGCATCGTGCGGGAACAGCACGGCACGAACATGAACGCCGTGCTTCAGCCGAGCATGTCCGTCCGTCGCCTCACTCCGACCGAGTGCGAGCGGCTGCAAGGGTTCCCAGATGGATGGACCGCCATCCCGTGGAAGGGCAAGCCCGCGAGCGAGTGTCCTGATGGTCCGCGCTACCGGGCGCTCGGCAACAGCATGGCCGTGAACGTCATGCGCTGGATCGGTCGGCGCATCGAGATGGTTGACGCGCTCTGACCGATGCTGTTAGCGTAGAACTGTCCTGCACCGGGACGCGGGCGGCCACCCGCACGCGGGGGCATCATGCCCCCGCGTCCTCCCCCGGTCGGACAGGTGCAGACATGACGGTAAGCATCATGGGCCAGAAGGCCCAAGTCTACGCGCGCAAGAAGGGATGGAAAGTCTTTCCGCTGCGCGAGCGTGAGAAGATGCCGGCGACGGCCAACGGCTTCAAGGACGCCACGAGCGACCTTGAGGAGATCGCGCGCCTGTGGGGCGAACGCGAGTACAACGTCGGGCTAGCGACGGGCGAAGGCTCGGGCGTGTGGGTCTTCGACGTGGACGGTGACGCGCCGAAGGGCGGCGGTCTGACCGGACCCGAAGCCCTCGCGCTACTCGAGGAGCGCCACGGCGCACTGCCGCCTACGCTCATGGTCAAGACCGGGAACGGAGCGCACTACTACTACCGCATGCCGGTCGGGCGTGACCTTCGCAACCGCGCACGCATCACGATCGACGGTCAGCGTACCGGCCTCGATGTGCGAGCCGATGGCGGCTATGTCGTGCTGCCTCCCAGCGTGCATCCGAATGGTCAGGCGTATGCCTTCGTCAAGGGCTGCAACGAGGTGAGCGATGCACCCGACTGGCTGCTCGACGCGCTCTACCCGCGCAAAACGGAGCCGGCGCCGAAGCCCAACACGACGCCCTCGGCGACGGACGAGGACATCGCGACTGGTGCCGAGGTGCTTCAGATCGCAGCGCAGCGCATCCTCACCTGCACCGGCAGTCGGCACGATGCGATCTATCGGGAGAGCGCCGTTATCGGTGAACTCGTCGCGGGTGGGTGCATCGACCGAGGAGCGGCGACCGCGGCTTTGGTCGCAGCTGGGATCGAGGCAGGGAAGCCAGAGGTCGAGGTGCGCCGCACGGTACGCGATGGCCTCGACCGCGGCGCACAGCATCCGCGCCGCTTCTCGGATGCGCCGTCTGCGATCCCGGCCACACTCTACCGACCGAGCGACGTAGGAAACGCCGCGCGCCTCGTGGACCGCTTCGGTGGCGATGTCCGCTGGTGCGACACCGCCCAGGGGGAAGGCTGGCTCGTGTGGGACGGCAAGCGATGGTCCCCTGACAGCATGCGCCGCGTCGATGCCATGTCCCGCGAGGTTGCGGTCGATGTGGTGACCTATGCAGCGGAACTTCAGGAGCGCGCTCGAGCGGCATCGGCAGCGGCCGGACAGACGACCACGCCGGCACAGCAGCGCGCCCTCGCGCAGCTCCGCAGCGAAGCGAAGTCGTGGATGCTGTGGGCGCGACAGAGTGAGATGGTGTCTCACCTGTCAGCGGTGGCAAAGGTGGCGCGTACCGACGTGGCCATCGCCCACGAGGCCCTCGACGCGGATCCGTGGCTGCTCAATACCCAGAATGGGATCGTTGACCTTCGCAGCGACGCGCAGCGACCGCACGAGCGCGAGGCGCGCATGACGAAGATCGCAGGTACCGAGATGGGCAACCGGTACGGATGTCCGACGTGGGTGGCGTTCCTGACGCGCATCATGGGCGGCGATACCGAGATGGTGTCTTTCATCCAGCGGGTCGTGGGCTACTGCCTCACGGGCAGCACCCGCGAGCAGTGCCTGTTCATCCTTTACGGGAACGGGAGCAACGGGAAGAGTACCTTCCTCGACACGCTGCGCGCTGTGATGGGAGACTACGCCATGCACGCACGCGCGGAGACGTTCGTGCGCGATAGCCGCGGCGGCATCCCGAACGACATCGCCGCACTGCGCGGAGCGCGCCTCGTGACCGCGTCAGAGCCGGAGCAGGGCGAGCAGCTGGACGAGGGGCTCGTGAAGGAGATGACTGGCGATGCCGCCATGACGGCGCGCTTCATGCGTTCGGAGTTCTTTACCTTCACTCCGACCTTCAAGGTGCTTCTCGCGACGAACCATCGGCCGATCATTCGTGGAACGGATCACGGTATCTGGCGCCGCATCAGGCTCGTGCCGTTCACAGAGACGATCGCCGAGCATGAGAAGGACCGCGACCTCGGGGCGAAACTCGCAGCCGAGTCGCCAGGCATTCTCGCATGGGCTGTGCAGGGATGCGTCGAGTGGCAGCGCATCGGCCTCGCGTCGCCGGCTGTGGTGACCGATGCGACGCAAGACTACCGGGCCGACATGGACATCCTCTCGGAGTTCATCGAGGAGAAGTGCATGCTCTACGCAACGGTAGGCAACACGGCGCTCTATCAGGCCTTCAGCGCATGGTCTGCCGCGAACGGAGAGCGACCTCGGTCGCACCGATGGTTGACCCGTGCGCTTACCGATCGTGGGTACAAACAGGATCCGAACCGTTCCGCAGGTCGCCGCTGGCTCGGACTGTCCTTGCGTGAGCAGCCGTCGCCTGGAGCGAGCCGCGCCGACCGCTCCACGTTCTACTGACGGACACTTCTGCGGACACTTCCGCACCACCTACGATGCGCCTACCATCGATGTGCGGACACTACGGACACTTCTTTTCAACATCATCCCGCACATGTGAGAAGGTTATCGAAACGACACTCACATACATATAGACAGATCATGTCGGAAACTTCTGTCCGTAGTGTCCGCATCGCGATGGGCACGGCATCGTAGGCGTCCTCGAAGTGTCCGTTGATCTGTCCGCACCACAGGAGCAACAATGACCGTAGACTTTCGTACCTGGCTCTCTCGGCACACGAAGCGCAACAGTCCTCTCGGCGACCTTGCCACTGATGCACTCAGCAAAGGCGGCGGCTGGACGGGAGACTGTCCCGAAACACTGCGCGATGCCCTCGACCGTCTGCGCGCATGCTCTGCGGCGTATGACACGCTCGATGCAGCCGTGAAGCAGTGGCGCCGCTACAACAAGAGCGAGCAGGGTTGCCGAGGCGCCACCCCACGTTAGAGGATCGATGCGTGGATCTTCACGCGAACGTAGGGATCGGCGTCCCGGCAATGGTGCCGGGCGCCACTCCCGGCGACAGGATCGCATGACCATCCGAGCGCGAGCGATGCACACTCGGGACGGCGTGAGCCAGTTCGTCGGGCTGTGGTGCGAGGAAGGCGAGCCTCCGGTAGACGTGTCGGAGGATGATCTCGTGTGGGTCGCCGCGCAGCACGTCGTCAGCATCGGACAGGTGAAAGGCAAGACCTCGGTCACCTTGCCGAACGGCTACCTCCAGACGAGCGCGACACCCGACGAGGTGCGCTGGGCTGTTGACTACGTGCTGGCTCGCGTGAACCGCGCCGGAAACCTTGCCGTCAATGGCGTGACTGTCAGGAGCGGGGTCGATGGTGAGCCGTCGTTCACCTATCCGCAGCGACAGGAACGGGGCTAAACGCTCACAAAAGGCGTGTATACTGACCGATACCCCCCCCGACCCCGTATGGTT
>Ga0315902_10013653_pt1 | contig 10496 bp, 6 predicted proteins | sample LakEriMetagenome_9_FD_203523 | JGI IMG/M metagenome (GOLD analysis project Ga0315902, IMG submission 203523) | Freshwater fungal communities from buoy surface, Lake Erie, Ohio, United States - Buoy 12 MA117 | ecosystem: Environmental > Aquatic > Freshwater > Lake > Lake biofilm | place: USA...
CTCACGCCGACCCGCTCGCCTGACGCTGCGAGAGGCAGTGTGACGGCGAACGAAAACGCTGGAGTGAGATCCGCCGCCCTGCGCGGCGGGCTGGTGGTGGGTGGGCTGGCGCTGGCCGCGTGGGGCGTGCTGCCCGCGCTGTCGCTGTCGGCGGGCGTGGACGCGGCGGGGCGGGCGCTGGCCAACCGCATCTACGTGGTCGAGCGGCTGCATCACCACCTCCTGCCGCGGACGTTTCCCGAGGCCATGATCGCCAGGCACCTGCTCGCGATCCTCGTGGGCACGATCATGCATCGCGTCGTGCCCGCCTCGCCGGCCCGCGCCCGTGTGGCCGCCTTCCGCGAAGCGGCGCTATCGATCTCGCTCGTCGGCTGCGTGATCGCGGCGGCCGAGCCCCTCGCGCCCGATCTTGTCATCGGGTTGCTGCGCTACTATTGGTTTCGCCTCGCCGACGTGATCGTGCCCTTCACGCTGGCCGCCAGTGCCGCCGCGGTCCTTACGGACGACGGCGTGTGTGCGCGGATCCTGCCCGGCAGGCCGGCGCTCATCCGCGGCCTGGTCGTCGCCACGCTGCTGCTCGACCTTGGACTGCAATCCCGCCACTGGCCGCTGCCCGGCCGCTCCGGCCCGCAGTGCCGCGCCGACACGAAGGTGGACGCCGCCGCCTGGGCCGACGTCTGCGGCTGGGTAAAGGAGCACGTGCCGCCGGGGTCGCGGTTCCTCACGCCCCGGGGCGCGGCGAGCTTCACCTGGCGGACCGGCCGGCCCGAGGTGGTCGCCTGGAAAAACAGTCCGCAGGACGCGGTCTCGCTGCTCGAGTGGCGGCGGCGGATCCTCGACTGCTTCTCCGCCGACGGCACGCTCGTGGACATGGAACGCTCGACCGCGGCGCTCGGTGCCGACCGGATGCGCGACGTGGCCGACCGCTACGGGGCCGACCACGCGATCGTGCCGCTCGACGTCGCCGGCCTCGATACGCTCCCCTTCGAGCGGCTCCACGCCAACGGCCGCTACGCCGTCTACCGCCTCACGCCCCCGCTGGAATCGCCATGACCACGCCGCCGATCCACGCCGCCGTCTTCGACCTCGACGGCCTGCTCGTCAACACCGAGGAACTCTACCAGCACGTCGGCAGCGAAATCCTCGGCCGCCGCGGCAAGACCTTCGAGGCCGAGTTGCTCGACGCGATGATGGGCCGGCCCCCGGCCGTGTCATTGGCGATCATGATCGAGTGGCACGGCCTCGGCGACACCGTCGAGACGTTGGCCGCGGAGACGAAGGAGATCTTCGCGGGCCTGCTCGACGAGCAGCTCGAGCCGATGCCGGGTGCGGTTTCGCTCGTCGAGTCGATCGTCACCCGCGGGCTGCCGCGGGCCGTGGCCACCAGCAGCGGCCCCGCGTTCGCCCACGATGTGCTCGGCCGCGTCGGGCTGCTCGATCGCTTCGCCTTCGTGCTCACGAGCGCCGACGTCGTGCACGGCAAGCCCGATCCCGAGATCTACCTGGCGGCGGCCGCACGGCTGGGCGTCGAGCCGGCGGCGATGCTGGTGTTCGAGGATTCGCACAACGGCTGCCGGGCGGCGGTGGCGGCGGGCGCGGTCGTGGTGGCCGTGCCGGGCGGCCACAGCCGGCGGCACGACTTCACGGGCGCCCGGTTGGTCGCCGACTCGCTCGCCGACCCGCGGATCGCGGCCTTGCTCACAGGCTGACGCCGAGCCGCTCGGCCTTGGCGCGGATCGCGACCTGGAAGGCCGGGAAGGGATATTTCTTGCCGCGACGGACGGCCCACAGGTAGGTCGAATCGACGACCTGCGCCGGGATCTCGCCGGCCCGCACCGCCTCGATCACACGGTCGCAGAAGGCGACGTCGGCCGGGGCCCGCACCTTGAGCCCCGCCTTGAGGCGTTCTTCGAGCGCGGCGATCGCGCCGCGGGCGGTGGCGGGCTCGTCGCCACGGGTCACGGCGGGCAGGGCCAGCGACAGGCCCAAGAGCAGAAGAACACGGCGTCGCATGGCGTTGCCTCCCGAGGTCGGGGGACGATCCCAGGCCGGCTGCCGCTGGTCAATGCCAGCCGGTCAGGCGAACCGGGCCAGGGCGTACGACTTCTTGCCCGTGCGGAGCACGAGCGTGGCGGCGCCGGCGAGGTCGCGGGGGGTGAGGCGGTGGGCCACGTCCCCGACGCGGCGGTTGTTCACGTAGGCGCCCCCCTGCTCGATCGTGCGCCGGGCGGCGCTCGTGCTGCCGGCGAGGCCCGTGGCCTTGAGGGCCTCCACGAGCGGCAGACCCTCGCCGTCGAGGGCCGCCCGTGCGAACTCGTGGCTGGGCACGTCGGCGAAGATCTCGGCCAGCGCCGCGTCGTCGAGGGCGGCGATCTCGGCGCCGAAGAAGATCTCGGTGGCTTGGCGGGCGGCCGCGAGGCCCGCGTCGCCGTGCACGAGCCGCGTCAGCTCCTCGGCGATCCGCTTCTGTGTGTCGCGCGCGGCCGGGCTCGCCGCACGCCGCTCGTCGAGCGCGCGGATCTCGTCGAGGGGCAGTTCCGTGAGCCGCAGCAGGCAGCGGCCGGCGTCGTCGTCGTCGAGGTTGATCCAGTATTGGTAGAAGCGGTAGGGGCTCGTGCGGCGCGGGTCGAGCCACACGGCGCCGGAGGCGGTCTTGCCCATCTTCGTGCCGTCGGCCTTCGTGAGCAGCGGGCAGGTGATGCCGTGGAGTTCCCGCGATCGCAGGCGGCGGCCGAGCTCGATGCCGGCGGTGATGTTGCCCCACTGGTCGCTGCCGCCGATCTGCACGCGGCAGTCGAGGGCGTCGGAGAGGTGGACGAAGTCCCAGGCCTGCAGCAGCATGTAGCTGAACTCGGTGTAGGAGATGCCCCCCTCGCGTTCGAGGCGGCTCTTCACGGAGTCCTTGCCGAGCATCTGTCCGAGCGGCACGTGCTTGCCGACGTCGCGGAGGAACTCGAGATACCCAACGCCCCGCATCCAGTCGGCGTTGTTGACGACGTGCACGGTCTGGCCCGTCGAGGCGAGCACGCCGCGGATCTGCCGCTCCACCGCGGCGATGTTGGCGGCGAGTTCGTCGGGGGAGAGCAGGTTTCGCTCCTCGCTGCGGCCGCTCGGGTCGCCGATCATGCCCGTGGCGCCGCCGACGAGGGCCACCGGTTCGTGGCCCACGGCGGCCACCCGCCGCAGGAGCACCAGCGCCACGAGGTGGCCCACGTGCAGGCTGTCGGCCGTGGGGTCGAAGCCCGCGTAGACGCGGCGGCCGGGCGTGCCGAGCCAGCCGCGCAGGGCCGCGGCGTCGGTGGATTGGTTGACGAGGCCGCGGGCCTCGAAGTCGGAGAGCAGGTCAGGCATGGTCACCGCCAAAGGTCGTCGCCCGCGAAGGGATGCGCGGGGCCGGAGAGTTTCGGGGCCGGCAGGGCCTTGAGGGCGTGCTCCGCGAGCTTGAGATCCTCGCGGGACGTGATCTTGAGATTGATCGGCGAGCCGGGCACGACGGTGACCTGCTGGCCGAGGGTCTCGACGAGGCTCGCCTCGTCGGTGGGCTGGCTGCCGTTGGCCGCCGCGTAGGCTTTTTCCAGCAGGTCGCGGCGGAAGACCTGCGGCGTCTGCGCCTCCCAGAGGCCGGTGCGATCGACCGTCTCGGCGATCACGTTGTCGGGGCCGACCCGCTTGAGCGTGCCCACGACGGGGATGGCGAGGATCGCGGCGCCGGTCTTGGCCCCCGCGGCGAACACGCGGTCGATCCAGGCCTGGGCGAGACATGGACGCGCCGCGTCGTGGATCGCCACCATGTCGATCTCGGGCCCGAGTTTCTCGAGGCCGTTGCGGACCGACTCGGCCCGATGGGCGCCCCCTTCGGCGAGCGTCACGCCCATGAAGGCCAGGTTTGCGCCGAACTTCTCGACGAAGGCCTGGCGGTCCTCGGGGGCGACCACGATCACCACCTGCTTGACGTCCTCCCGATCGAGGAACTTCTCGGCCGAGTGCAGCCACACGGCCCGGCCCGCCAGCGGGGCGAAGGGCTTCTTGTAATTCGCGTCCTGAAAGCGGCTGCTCTGCCCGGCAGCCGCCAGGATCACTCCGAACCGCGGCATGGCTTCGTCGCCGGGGTGGCGGATCGGATCGCGGAGACGTGGGCCTCGATCGCGCGCACCATGAGACCGCGCACCGCAGCCTTCACGGCGGGCTTGTCGCGGATCCATTCCGCGAAGGCCGGGCCGTGGGCGATGTAGAGGTCGCGGAGTGACCGCGGCGCGGACGTCACGAGCCAGCTGCGGAAGACCTGCCACCGCGGATCGTCCGCACCAAACGCCTCACGGGCCACCCAGCAACCGACCCCGCCGCCGGCTGCGGCGGCACCGACTCCAGCACCCACGTTGCCACCCACGCCGCCACCCACGCCGGCTGCGCCGCCGACACCTGCTCCAGCAGCGCCACCCACGCCGGCTGCGCCGCCTACACCTGCTCCAGCAGCGCCGCCCACGCCGGCCGCTGCTCCGGCTCCGGCACCGCCCGCCACGCCGCCCTGCGCCGCGGGGCTGCTCGACGGGGCGGTCGAAACACCACCGGTCTGGAAGTTGAACGTGGTGACGTTGCCCACGCCGGAGAACAGCGGCGTGCACGTGATGCGGACATACCGCCGGTCGGCCGACACGACGGCGCGGGCGAACATGTTCACACCTTCGGGAAGCGTCGTGATCACGGGCTGGTAGCCCACGGCGGCGTTGGGACCGAAGAACGGCGGAAAGCCGGTGCCCGGTGCGCCCGGCACCCCGCCGCGGCTGGCCGACATCGACGCGGCGACGGCCGGATCGGCGAGCGCCTGGATCTGCTGGGCGAGGATCGCCTTGCCGATCTCCTGCTGCGCGACCACGTCCTGGGCGATCTGGGCGTCGAGCAGCGGCTCACGCCGCCGGCCGTCCGGCACCGCGAACGCGAAGGTCTGCTGATCGCCTCCAAGCCGCAGCGAGCGGGTGAGCGATTCCTCGTTCTTCGTGCCTTTGCGGAGGATCACCTTGGCGGTCACGGTGTCGGCCGCGACCTTGCCCCACGCGCGACGCACGAGCACGCGGTAGGTGCCCGGAAACGCCTGGGCGGCGACGTACCGCTCGCGGTGCGTGGCGGCGTCGTTGCCGACCTGTTCGGCCTCGTCGCCGAGGAGCACGCCCCCGGCGCTCGACCGCGGCGCGGCCGCCGAGCAGACCGACCCGGAGGGCTCCTCGACGAGCACGTCCACGTCGGCGTCGCCGGTCCACGAAAGCTCCACGACCACGTCGCGGACGAGCGCCTGGTCGGCCGCCGCCTTGAAGGCTGCGGCCTGGTCAGCCTTGCCGGCCTTCTCCAGGGCGGTGATCGTGGCCTTCGCGAGCCGTCCGGCCCGCAGGGCGATCTCCTGCTGCCCCGCCGGCCACTCATGGGCGAGCACGCCAGGGCAGGCCCAGGCGAGGGTGGCGGCGTCTTCGTTGCGGGCGGCGAGCGTCATCGCCAGGGCGTAGGCCTCGCGGCTCGTGGGGTCGAGCCGCGTGATCTGCCGGCAGATGCGGATGGCCTGCTTGTCGGAGCCGAACCGGGCGAGGTAGTTCGCCAGGCCCAGCAGATCGGTCGGGCTCACGGCGAGGTCGGCGCTCGAGAGCAGCACCCGCTCCACGTCCTCGCGCGGCCGGCCGGCCGCCTCCATCGCGATCGCGAGCGATTCATACATCCACGGTTCGACGTGGCCGCAGGCGAGCGTCGCGGCGATCAGGTCAGCGGCACGACCGAACTCCCCCGCCGCTCCGAGGGCGGCGGCCGAAGCCCGCAACTGCGCGAACCGCCGCTGGCGTTCGCGGCCCGCGTCGCCTTCGGTCGTGATGCCGAGGTATTCGCCGAGCGCCTGCCGCAGGTCTGCGGCATCGAGGATCGTGGCCGGCAGGCCCTGCCGCGGCGCCGCGGGCGGCGTTGTTTCCGGGGCTGCGGGCACCGCGGTCGGCACGGTGTCGGGCTTGTCCTTGCGGGCGATCCGCTCCCGGGCGTCCGACACCTGGAACTGACCGCCGCCTTGGGCAATCAGCCGCGGTTCGACGACGAGATCCATCGCGGCCCGCACGGTGGCCTTGGCGAGCGGCTTGTCGTGAATCCAGTCGGCGAAGGCCGGGCCGTGAGCGGCGTACAGACTCCGCAGCCACGTCGGCCCGTCGGTCGTGAGCCACGTGCGAAACACGAGCCAGCGTGGGTCGTGGGCGCCGTACACTTCGCGGGCCACCCAGCAAAAGCCGCCCCCACCACCCATCCCACCGCCCATCATGCCGCCACCACCCATGCCACCACCCATGCCGGCGTTCATGCCGCTGTTGATGCTGTTGGCGCCGCCGAGGCCGCCGCCGGTCTGGAAGGGATTGAGGCCCGAACTCGGGTTCACTGGGAGCACGAGGTCGGCCACCGGGTAGACCTTGATGACGAGATTCTCGCCGGCCTTCTCCTTGGTGGTGATCAGCAGCACCTCGTCCTTGATGAGGTAGGTGAGGTCGATGTCGCCGAGCAGCAGCCGCAGCGCCGACCGCAGCGAGATGCCGGAGAGATCCTTGGTGACCGGCGTGTCGAGGTCGATGCCGGCGTCTTCCAGGGCCTTCATGTCGAGCTGGATCGGGATGCCCTGTGAGTCCTTGAGCTGGGCGATCACGTCCCGCAGCGGCGTCTCGGTGAAGTTCAGGTTTTGCACCGTGCCGTCGAGCGCGTCGTAGATCTTCTGCTCGGCGCTGCCGGGATTGGCGAGGTCCACCGACTTGTACTTCTTGCGATCCTCGGTGATCTGCTTCCAGCGGGCGGCGCTCGGATAGACGATCGGCGGCTCGTCCGGGAAGGGAATCCCGGCCACGTCGACGAGGTGCATCACGTCCATGAAGCCACGCTCCTGGTCGCGGCGGACGCGGGTGTTTTCGGCGTGATAATCGAGCATCCGCGCCACGAGCGGGGCGGTCTCGCCGACCACGCGCGCCGTCATCGGCACGGGGTAGTTGGCGTAGAGCGGCGGCGCCTCCTCGGCGATCTCGAGGCCCACCTCGCGCTCGGCCTCGACAAAGGCGGTGGTGGGCCGCTGATAGCCGACGCGAATGCCCTCTTCGACCAGCGCGTTGTATCGCTCGGTCAACGCCTTGATCTTCGCCTCGCGGCGGTCGAGGTCGGCGACGAGTTCGGCGCGGGCGCGGCCGATGGCCGCCCGCCGTTCGGCCGCCAGGTCGCGGTCGGTCTTCTCCCGCGACCGCACGATCGACTCCCGAATCCGCATCTCCAGTTGCCGTAGCAGGCGGTCGCGGGTTTCCGGATCGAGGGCATCGTCGGTCCGCACCAGCTCCTGGGCTTCCTTCAACTGCTGGCGGGCCAGATCGGGATCCGTCGAGAGCAGCTGCCGCGCGTTCCGCAGCCGCACGGCCGTCTCCTGCTCGAGCTGCTGGGCACGAACCTTCCGCATCGCGTTGAGTTCGGCGAGTTCGTTTTCATCGGCGGGAGGCAGTTGCTCCGGGGGCGTGATCACGCCCACGCCCGGCTGCGGCGGCGGTGGCACGGGTCCGGCCCGACGCTGCACGACCTCGCGAACCACGGCCGCATCGGCGTTATCGGGATCGCGCCGCAGCGACGCCTCGGCCAGCCGGAGCGCGGAATCGTGCGAGCCGGCCGCCTCGGCCTGCCGCGAGAGGGCGGCGAGTTGCGCGGCCTCGCCGAGCACCACGGACCGCGCCAAGGCAAGGCCTTCGCGGCCGAGGAGCGGCAGGAAGACGCCGTCGGTGTCGCGGGCATTGCGGGCCAGTTCGCCGAGATAGGCGTTTTGTTCCTGGGGCTTGGCGGCAGGCAGGTCGAGCGTCACGGTGCCCTGGTCGGCGCCGCGGTTCAGCCGCATCTCCAGCCGGGCCTTCGCGAGCGGGCCTTCGACGAGCACCACGGCATCGCGGTCGGACCGCAGCGGCGGCAGGCGGCCGGGCAGCAGGCGGAGCGCGGCGTCGGCCACGTCGCTTGCGAGCGAAACGTCGTCCGGCCACGCGACGTCGTGCACGGCCGCGGCGCCGATTCGCGCGCCGGCCTCCTTGGCCGCATCCTTCTCTTCCGGCACCAGCAGCATGCCACCGGTCGCGTTCGCCACGGCGGCCAGGCAGGGCCAATTGATCTGGGGCCCGATGCCGAGGCTCGACACCGCAATGCGTTTTGCACGCAGGGCGTCGATCGCCTGGCTGAACTCCGCGGGATCGATGCCCGTTAGTCCCGGACCATCCCCCACGTAGACGATGGCCCGCGGCGTGTCGGTGGGGGCGGCGGCGAACAAGTCGGCGGCAGCCACGAGGGCGCCGACGAGGTCGGTCGCACCGAGCGGCGTGCGGGCGTCGAGGGCCCGCGTCGCCTGGGTGACGGCGGGGCTCCGCGCGGCCTGAAACTCCTTCGCCAGCGGCGTGCAGTTCACGTCCACCGCCGCGATCGCGAACCGGTCGTCTGGGCGGGCGTTCTCCAGCAAGCCGGCGACGGCGTCGAGCGCCCGGCGGCGAAACTCGCCGGTCTGGCTGGCCGAGGTGTCGACGAGCACGAGCACCTGGGCGGGGCCCGCAGCGTCTCCGCCCACGGTCTTCATGCCGACGGCGGTCACCGGCTGCCCCTGGGCCGGCTGGGTCGCTTCGGTGAACGTGACCATCGCGGAAGGAGGCGCGGCCACGGACATGCGTCCCATCATCGCGGCCGGTGCGACGGCGGCGAGTGCCGCGAGGGAAGCCGACAGCAGCGGCAAGGCACGGGTGGGCATGGGAGGCGCTCCGGGGACGGGGGGCAATTCGACCGGCCAAACGTCAAGCATATTTTCTGCCCCGCGGGCTGCCAACGTCGATTCCGCGTGGAATCCGCAGGTTTCCCATCCATTTCGAGGTCGGCGGTTTCGGTCTTGGGCCGCGCCGCGGCGGCCGCGATACTGGCGAACGGGAGTTCCACGCCATGCGTTCCTTCGTCACCACCGCGCGCCTTGCCGCCATCTGCCTTGCGGCCCAGGTGGCCGTACCCGCCCCGGCCCAGCCGCCGGCCGTCGCGCCGCGGCCCGAGGCGACCGCCCGCAACTTCACGCCCGAGGAGCAGACGAACATCACCGTCTACGAGGCGGTGAACCGCAGCGTGGTGAACATCAACACCAAGGCGACGGTCGCCACGGGCCTACTGCTCATCGAGATGCCGTCGGAGGGGGCCGGGTCAGGCATCGTGCTCGACAAGCAGGGGCACCTGCTGACCAACTTCCACGTCGTCGAGGGGGCGAAGGAGATCCAGGTGCTGCTGTACGACGGCTCGTCGCACGCCGCCACGATCGTGGGCTTCGACCCGGCGACCGACGTCGCCATCATCAAGGTGGATGCCCCGGCCGAGCTCCTGCACCCCGTGGCCTTCGGCACGTCGAACGACCTGCGGGTCGGCCAACGCGTGTTCGCGATCGGTAATCCGTTCGGCCTCGAACGCACGCTCACGACCGGCATCATTTCGAGCCTCAATCGCTCGCTGCCCACGCGAACCGGCCGCACGATCAAGTCGATCATCCAGACCGACGCGGCCATCAATCCGGGCAACTCGGGCGGGCCGCTGCTCGACAGCAACGCACGGCTGATCGGCATGAACACGGCCATCGCCAGCCGCACCGGACAGAGCGCCGGCGTGGGCTTTGCGATCCCGGTGGGCACGCTGGCCCGGATCGTGCCGCAGCTCATTCAACGGGGCCGGGTGATCCGCCCCGACGCGGGGATTTCCCGGGTCTATCAGTCGGATGCGGGGCTCGTCGTCGCCACGCTCACGTCCGGCGGTCCCGCCGAGCGGGCGGGCCTGCGGGGCTTCAAGGTGGTGCGGGAAAGACGGCGGCAGGGGCCGTTCATGATGGAGTTCGAGCGGGTAGATCGGTCCGGCGCGGATCTGATCGTCGCCGTGGGTGGGCAAGCTGTGCGGACTGCGGACGATTTCCTGTCGGCCGTGGAGTCGAAAAATCCGGGGGATCAGGTGCTGATCACCGTCCAGCGAGAGGGGCACCGGCTCGACGTCCCCGTCGTTCTCGACGCAGAAAAATAGGCGTTTTCGCCATTTCTTGCGGCGGCCGCGAACCCTCCGCACGCCCGTCGCGTATGACTGGAATCCGCCGCCGCCGGCCGCCGATAAACGGTGTCCGCCGAAAATTTTTGCCCTGCTTGCAGGGCTGTTGACGGCGCCTGCGGTGCTGCTATGCTTGGGGGCTCGCTACGGCAAACCCCCGGGTGTGCCGCAGCGGATCGATCTTTGACAATTCGGCAGTTGATCTCTTTTGGTTTCGGCCGGCACGCGATCGTGACCGGCGAGTGACCGTGAGGTCGGGCAACCGACCGATCGATCACGAACCATTTATTCATCAGACAGATCGAGTCTCTTCACGAGATTCCGGCGAATCAACGCCGCAGGGCTTCGGCCTTCGCGGCATGACGAACCAATCAATTGAAGGGTTTGATTCTGGCTCAGAGTGAACGTTGGCGGCGTGGATT
>Ga0315902_10013659_pt1 | contig 10492 bp, 7 predicted proteins | sample LakEriMetagenome_9_FD_203523 | JGI IMG/M metagenome (GOLD analysis project Ga0315902, IMG submission 203523) | Freshwater fungal communities from buoy surface, Lake Erie, Ohio, United States - Buoy 12 MA117 | ecosystem: Environmental > Aquatic > Freshwater > Lake > Lake biofilm | place: USA...
TGCAACTGTTCCTTGTCACAAGGACGGGGTTTTCCGGGCGACTGGCCGGACGCAGATCAGCAACACCAGACAGACTGAACGCAGTCCGAAATTCAGACAGCGGCCCCAGGGAGCGAGCGCAGCAACTCGCTGCGATTCCGAGGGGTGATGGCCACTCGCCAGAGCAGGGCGAGCGAAGAAATAGCCGTATCAGCCAGAGGAGCGAACCAATCCATGGAGTTCTCCAGAACCCGATCCCTCGGGTCGTGTCTGCAGCTGCCAGAGAAGCAGCTTCGTTGCTTTCTGGTCAGTCATGTCCAACACGACCGACACAGAATCACGATGGGCCAAAAGTTACCGGCCAAAAATGCCGATGTAAAGAAGCTGCTTGATTTTGTGGAATTCGCTCAAAGAATTGCTCTTGAGGCTACTAGATATTGTGGAGACTGACCGTCCGTTCAGTTAAGAGGCTCCAGACGTTGGGCATTCATTGAAAAAAAGAAGCCGGGTCAGAGGGCTGACCCGGCTCTTGCACGATGATTCAGGACTTGGTGCTTAGTACTCGCGGGTCTTGTTGATCCCGGGCAGCGGAATCGGATACCGCCCGTTGGCGTCAGCCTTGAGTGGGGATTCCGACTCGAGGGTCAGGTTCTCGATATCCGGTGCGAACTCGTGATCGTTCACATCCGGATCGAGGAAGTCCTTCAGTGTCCACATCTGGCCTGTGTGAGCTGCCATGCGGCCCATGCTGGTCACAGCACTGGCCATCACGCCCCGCTCCAGTTCGTTGTACGGCTTGTCGTTGCGGATCGCATCGAGGAAGTCGTCCCATTCGAGCTGGTACGGGTTCTTTTCAGGTTGCGGATAGGCCCACAGCAGGTTGGCCTGATCGATGTTTTGTCCCTTGTAGATGCGGCACTTGGCTGGCGTGTGACCCGCCGTGGAGATAACCGCCAGACCCTTCGAGCCGTGGATATAGCTGGCGAATTCGTTGTGGTGCCCAGGAATCGTCCGGCCATCCACAAACATCTTCGTGCCGTCCTTGAAGGTGTACTCCATCGCGTAGGAGTCGAAGTTCTGATCGACGGCGTCGTCATCGGTGGCCAGATACTTCTTGTAGTGGCGACCGCCGAGCGCGTGGACCGAAACCGGCCAATCGTTCTTCATCCAGCATGATTCATCGATGTTATGAATCAGGAAGTCGCTGACCGCACCGCCCGACAACCACAGGAAGCTGTGGAAGTTGGAGATCTGGTACATCAGCTCGCTCTTGCTGGAGGCCGGACGCGGGCCGCACGACTCCGAGGCTGTCTTACCCGCCATGCGGTAGGCCCGGATCATCAGGGTGTCGCCGATCTCGCCGCCCTGGATGCGGTCGAACAGGTCCTTGCGAGCCAGGCAGTGGCGGCACATCAGACCGACGCCGACCTTGATCCCCTTTTCAACGGCCTTCTTGTTCAGTTCCAGCATGCGAGTGCTGGTGGGGCCGTCGATCGTGACCGGCTTCTCCATGAAGACGTGCAGGCCCTTCTCGATGGCGTACTTGAACTGCACCCAGCGGAAGGCTGCGGGGGTCGTCAGAATCACGATGTCGCCCGGGCTCAGGCAGTCCATCGCCTTCTTGTAGGCATCGAACCCGATGAACTTCCGTTCGGTCGGGACATCCATCTGGTCGGCGCTGGGGAACTGCACCGACAGATTGTCGAAGCTGCTCTTCATCTTGTGGTCGAACACATCGGCCATGGCCACGAGTTGGGTCGGACCATTGGACACGGAGAGTGCGTTCGTGGCGGCTCCGGTCCCGCGACCGCCGCAGCCGACGAGAGCGACCTTGACCTTGCCATTTTCCGCAGCAAACAGCTGGGGAGCTGTCGCGGTGAGCGCGGCTCCCACAGCGGCGGCCTGCGTGGTGGCTTGCAGGAACTGCCGCCGGGACGTGGTGTTTTCAAAAGGCTGTTGCATCGGAGGAACTCCAGGACAGGAAAAATCTGAGGACTGACGTTCCGCGATCGCCGCCCCAGACAGCAAAAGACATTGATATGTTCGGGCGTTCGGAGGGTCTGGTCAACTGTGACGAGAGTTTCCGACCAGAATCCGCCGACCATAGCCGGCACTCCGAACGAATCCGCCCTATTTCGCAGGCTCGGCCTTGGTTTCGGTCTCTGGCTTCGGCAGGCTGATCTTCATGGTGCCGCCTTCGTAGGTTCTTTTCACCAGTTCGACATCGCCAATCTTGTAAACCACACGCAGCTGCTTGAAGACTCCCGAGGCCGGGTCCCCGAACAGGTCGTTGCTCACTTCGACCTCCATGACTCCGTCTTTAAGCCGGGACTTCACGTCGTCGGTCACATCGTAGACGGACCCGGTCTCCAGATCGCCGTATTCGGCCTTAATGATCTGGACATCGCCTTTGAGCACCGGCTCTGGAATCAGCAGCAGATCGCCTTCTGGAAGCGTGACCGAGTGCTCGACATCATCGAGCTTGTAAGCGACTTTCAGCTTCTTGCCCTGGTTTGGAGCGGGGTCCCCGAACAGGTCGTTCGCGATCTCAATGCGAACTTTGCCGTCCTTGATTCGACGAACGATCAGTTCCTTGACGTCGGCATTGGGGCCACCTTCAAGAATTCCGTAGGTCGCTGAAGTGATCTCTATCTTCGGTTCCGCGGCACAGGCGGTCTGAGCGAACAGGCCAATCACGAACAGAGGCAGGACACGCAACAGCATCGAACAACTCCGGATTGCAACAGGGCGAACGCAGGATCACTTCTTGATCGACTCGATCATCTGAATCACCGCAGGCTCATCATACGATTCTTCGTCGACTGTGACGATCAGAAAACCCATTCCCTGACGCGAAGGGAACATCCCTGTCACCTGTCTGACGGGGATGCTGTCACCCTGTTCTGGGAGAATTTTCCCCTTCGCAAACAGGAAATCTCGCTCAGTTCCGTCGACTTTGATCTTCCGGGTCTCTGACGATTCGACCTGAAAGTTCTTCTGGTTTTTCCCACCTTGCTGGCGGAAGTTCTGCTGCAACTGTTCGTCGGTTTGCCCGGCGACCTGCATCTGCATCAACAGCATGCTGGTCTGTCCGCCTCCCTCGTACCCAACCATCGTCATCCCCACGACGGCCAGATTCATTTTCATGGCCATCCTGGGCCGCAGGCCCGGAAGAGACTGGATATCGACGATCTCCTGCTGAGCAGCTGCGATCTTGACGGGGTCTTCGATCATCTCGATCGACTTGCTGCCGAACCACACCACTCCGCCGCAGCAGAGAGCCATGGAGAGAACACCGACCCCGAACAGAATCAGCAGAATCTTCCCCCAGCTGCGACCCGCCGGCGGCGCGACTCGCCGTTTGCGAGTTCGCGGCTGTGAATCATCAACCTGTTCCACTTCAACGTCATCGGCCCCCTCCTGTTCCGAGAACCGATCATCGTCGAACCCATCCTGATACTGTGGGATGTCGTTGCGATTGTCTGGCATGATGAACTGCTCATGAAGGAAGTTGTTGTATTCGAGGATATCACCCCGCTGGACATCCGGCGAGTGGCAGCGCAGTTTGAATTCACCCTCTGGCCCGGATAGATTCTGTAGAGCGGCACTTCTTCCGCAACAACTCCCGGCCCTTCTGCGCGTAGAGACCTCCCTGAATGATCGATCCCGTTGACCGGTGGACCACCGAAGACTCCGGCGAGCTGTATGACGTCCCACGCTGGGGTAAGGGGTACTTTTCCGTCGGTCAGAACGGGAACCTGTTCGTCCATCCGGATCGACATCCCGGTCGCAGCCTGGACCTGAAAGCTCTGATTGATGGGCTGGTTCAGAAAGGGTTCGATCTGCCGATCCTGGTGCGGTTCAACGGCATCCTGAAGGACCGGCTTAAAGAGATTCACGATGTCTTTGAGCACGCGATCCGCGAACACGAATACCAGGGCAAGTACAGCTGCGTCTATCCCATCAAGGTCAATCAGCAGCGGGAAGTCGTCGAGAAGATCATCGAGTACGGACGACCGCTGGGGTTCGGGCTGGAGGCCGGCAGCAAGCCGGAACTGATGGCTGTGATCGCGCTGGCGGACAGCAAGACACCGGTCATCTGTAACGGCTTCAAGGATGATGAGTTCATCGAGATGGCGATGATCGGCCAGAAGATCGGTCGCAACGTCATCCCGGTCGTCGAGAAGATGTCCGAACTCGACCTGATCCTCAAATACGCGAAAGAGCACGGCGTCCGACCGCAGATCGGCATGCGGGTCAAGCTGGCCACGCGGGGCTCGGGCCGCTGGCAGTCGTCGGGCGGTTACCGGTCCAAGTTCGGCCTGACCGTCAGTGAGCTGCTCAAGTGCCTGGGCAAGCTCGAGTCGCTCGGCATGGCCGACTGCTGCCAGCTGCTGCATTTCCACCTGGGCAGCCAGATCACGAACATCCGGCAGGTCAAAGTGGCTGTGACCGAAGCGATCCGCGTCTATACGGAGATGCACAAACGAGGAGCCGGGCTCAAGTACATCGATGTGGGTGGCGGGCTGGGGATCGATTACGACGGGTCGCAGACCAACTTCGAATCGAGCATGAACTACACCTGGCAGGAGTATGCCAGCGACGTCGTCTATCACATTCAGACCGTCTGCGATGAAGTCGGCGTACCGCACCCGCACATCATCACCGAGAGCGGTCGTGCCGTCGCCGCGTTTCATAGCGTGCTGGTGTTCGGAACCCTGGGAGTCACCAATCAAGGTGAGATCACCGACATTCCGCACGAGATCCCGGACCAGTATGAACAGCCACTCCACGATCTCTTGATCACCTACCAGGAAGCGAACGCTCGCAACATCCTGGAGACCTATCATGATGCGATCCAGGCCCTGGAAACGGCGACAACGCTGTTCAGCGCGGGCTACCTGCCGATCGATCAGCGGGTGATCGCCGAGAACCTGTACTTCGCGATCCTGCACAAGATTCGCCGGCTCGTGCAGGACCTGGACTACGTCCCTGAAGAACTCGGCGGGCTCGATCGAGGCCTGTCAGATATCTACTACGGAAACTTCTCGGTCTTCCAATCGGTCCCCGACAGCTGGGCCATCAAGCAGCTGTTTCCTGTGATGCCGATTCATCGGCTGAGCGAACAACCGACGCGGCATGCGGTGATCAGCGATATCACGTGTGACTCGGACGGCAAGATCGACACGTTCATTGATCAGCGCGATGTCAAAAAGACGCTGCTGCTGCATCCTTACGACGGGCATCATTATTATCTGGGGGCCTTCCTGATCGGGGCCTATCAGGAGATCCTCGGCGACCTGCATAATCTGTTCGGCGATACGAACGCGGTGCATGTCGACTTGACCGACTCAGGTGAAGTGGAACTCAATCAGATCCTCAAGGGAGAAACGGTCAGCGAGGTTCTGGACTACGTGCAGTTCCAGGGAGCCGACCTGATGCAGCGGCTGCAGGTGTCAATCGATCTGGCCGTGCGGGAAAGCCGCATCAGTCCCAAGGAAGCAACCGCGTTCGCGAAGTTCTACGAAGAGGGCCTGAACGGGTACACGTACCTGGAAGAGCCCGACGGCGAGTAGAGGCCGCAGTCGCTGTCTTGAGCGCCTTTTCAGTTGATTGGGTGAGAGACCACGATGCCAGATCTCGACGCCAAGACATTCCGGCTGATCATCAAGGGCGGAATTCCTTTGCTGGTTCTTGTGGTAGTCGGCTTGAGTTGGCTCTGGAGTCGAATTCGATCCAGGATCGATCCGCAGCAGGCTGCCGGAGAAGCCAATGCGAGAGGGCAGCAGCTGATGCAGCGAGGCGAGCTGGACGCCGCAGAACGAGAGTTTACGAACGCGATTCGACTGTGCCCGACGGAAGCGAACTGTCTCTACAATCGTGCCTCAGCAAGAATCCGCCTGAGGCGATTTGACGAGGCGATCGAGGATCTCCAGCAGGGGATTCAGATTGCCCCCCAGGATGCCCAGTTGCATTACAAACTGGGCGTGGCCTACAAACAGTCGGAGCGCTATTCAGAAGCTGTCGCGAGCTATGACGAAGCGATTCGGCTGCAGCCGGAGAGTGCAAATTTCTATCTGGCGCGCGGTGCTGCCTTTGAAGATCTGTCAAGCGAAGAGGCGGCGCTGCGAAACTATTCGCGAGCCGTGGAACTTGATCCGGACATGCTTCTGGCTCGAAGGCAAAGAGCCAGTTTGCTGCGAAGCCGCAAACAGTTTCAGGAAGCGCTGGCCGATCTCAGCCACATTCTCGACCGGGATCCCCGCAGTCACGAAAGCTGGAACCTGCGGGCCGTGATCAAGTCCGAGATCGGCGATGATCAGGGGGCCGTTGCCGACTCCAGTCGGGCGATCGAACTGTCCCCGAAGACCGCAGTTTACGTGGCCAATCGCGCCCACGCACTTCGTGAATCAGGCCGATTCCGGGAAGCATTCCTCGACTTCGCGGAAGCGCTCCGGCTGGACTCCAGTCAGGCTCACACTTTGAACGGACGCGGGTGGACTCACTTTCGCATCAACAACTTCGAAGCCGCGCTGAGCGACTTTGACCAGGTGATCGAAATCGAACCCGACAATGCTTCGGCCTGGACGGGGCGATCCAATTCCTTGCTCAAGCTGGGACACCTTCCAGAGGCCCTCACGGCGAGCGAGCACGCGGTGCAAAACAACCCGGCCCTGGGGCTGGCTGTCAGAGGCCTGGCGCGAATCGCCCTTGGCAGCTACGAATCGGGATTTCGCGATCTTCGCGAGCATCAGCGGCTCAACCCTCGTGATCCTTTTGCTGCGAATCGCCTGGCGTGGTTACGATCTGGTCTCGATCACCCCGATGTTCGTAATCCCGCGGAGGCGGTCCAGTATGCGGAACTGGCCTGTCAATTGACCCATTTTCAGAACCCGGCGTTCGTCGATACTCTGGCGGCCGCCTATGCAGACGCGGGTCGCTTCGACGAAGCTGCCCGGCGCCAGCAGGAAGCCATTGAACTCATCTCGGCTTCAGGAGTCGGTACCGAAGACTATGAATCCCGTCTCATTCTCTATCGGAAGCACTCGCCGTATCGTGCACCCCTGAATCAACTGATCTGATCGACCGCGAGACTGACGGAGTGGCTGAACGCCGTTTCGCGCCCTTCGCGGTACTCCGTGGAGTCACAGGTCTCGCTCTCCACGGAACGCAATTCGCAGCTGTCTCCGAACAGACGTGAATCCGCTGTACAATCCGTGGGAACGCCGGAATGTTGCACAACATTCGGGCAGCGCTACGGGTTTGTCGCGCTCGCCATGCGTACCGCCTGGAGACGATTCCTTGCATCAGTCTGAGCCGATGACCGCCGAGGGGCTCCGTTTATCTGCCGAAGCGCGGCGCGAGCCGGGCTCCGACTGGAAGCGCTGGGGGACGTACCTCTCCGAGCGTCAATGGGGCACCGTGCGCGAGGACTACTCGACCGATGGCCGCGTCTGGGGTCACTTTACCCACGATGACGCGGTGTGGCGGACCTATCGCTGGGGCGAGGACGGGCTGCTGGGCTTCTCCGACCGCCAGTGCCGCCTTTGTTTTGCGATCTCGCTCTGGAATGGGGTCGATCCAATCCTCAAGGAACGGCTGTTCGGCCTCGCGGGGCATGAAGGCAACCACGGCGAGGACGTGAAGGAGTGTTACTTCTATCTGGACGCGACGCCGACGCACTCCTACTGCAAGGCGCTCTACAAGTACCCGCAGGCTGCGTTTCCGTATCAGGCCCTTCGAGATGAGAACCGGCAGCGATCACGGACGGAGCTCGAGTATGAGTTGATCGATACCGGGCTGTTCGATGAGGACCGCTACTTCGACATCTTTGTGGAATACGCCAAAGCATCGCCGGACGACATTCTGATCCGGATCACGATTCACAATCGAGCGAGCGAAGCGGCCAAGCTCGATCTGCTGCCGACGCTGTGGTTTCGCAATACCTGGTCGTGGGAGAATGGCTACGAACACGATCTGCCCAAACCGAGTCTCAGCCTCGTGAATCCCCGTCAGATCGTGGCTGAGCATGCAACTCTTGGGCGCTTTCGGTTCGAGGCCGAGGCTGTACCAGGCATCTCGCCCACGTGGCTCTTTACCGAAAACGAAACGAACACCGCACGCCAGACCGGGACCGCCGCCAGCCAGGCGTCTCGCAAAGACGCCTTTCACCAACGCGTCGTGCAGGGCCAGCTGGATGCCGTCAATCCCCGGTTGCGAGGGACCAAGTCCGCAGCCTGGTACGCCCTAGAGATCCCCGCTCAAAGCAGTGTCACCGTTCGCCTGCGGTTGACCGAGGATGGAATTCCGGTGCCGGAGCCGTTCTCTGCGGACTTTGACAACGTCTTCACGCAGCGGATCGCGGAGTCTGCGGAGTACCACGCTGCGGGCGTCGACCCCGGGCTCACGTTCGATGAGCGGCGTGTGCTGCAGCAGGCGACCGCCGGACTGCTGTGGTCCAAGCAGTTCTACTACTACTCGGTCGCGGACTGGCTGAAGGAGACTCCCGAGCGGATTCATGCGTCCGAGCATGTCGAGCGGACACGCAATGAGGGCTGGTCGCATCTGTTCAACCGCGACATCATCTCGATGCCGGATAAGTGGGAGTACCCCTGGTATGCCGCCTGGGACAGTGCCTTCCACATGATCCCGTTTGCCAATCTGGACCCGTACTTCGCCAAGGATCAGCTGCTGCTGTTTCTGCGCGAGTGGTACATGCACCCCAACGGGCAGATCCCCGCTTATGAGTGGAACTTCAGCGACGTCAATCCGCCGGTGCATGCGTGGGCCTGCTGGCGTGTCTATCAGCTGACGGCCCGCGCGGGAGCTCGTGACCGCGAGTTCCTGGAACGCTGCTTTCAGAAGCTGCTCCTGAACTTCACCTGGTGGGTGAATCGCAAGGACGTCACGGGGCGTCACGTCTTCGCGGGCGGGTTCCTGGGGCTGGACAATATCGGGATCTTTGACCGGTCCAAGCCGCTGCCAACCGGTGGGCACCTGGAGCAGGCCGACGGGACTGCCTGGATGGCGTACTACTGTTCCAGCATGCTCTCGATCGCCTTCGAGTTGGCCGATGGCAACCCGGCCTATGAAGACATGGCATCGAAGTTCTTTGAGCACTACATGACGATCGCCAGTGCGATGAACTCGAAGGACGGCAGTGGGCTGTGGGATGAAGAGGATGGGTTCTACTACGACCATCTGTGCGTCAACGGCGTCTGCGTTCCACTGCGGATTCGCTCGATGGTGGGGATCGTGCCGTTGTTCACCGTCGATGTTCTCTACGAGCGGGTGATTCAGCAACAGCCCGCGTTTCGCAAGCGGATGGAGTGGTTCCTGGAGCATCGACGTGACACGATCGACTCGATGACCTATATGGAGAAGAGCAGCCCCGACACCCCGCACGAAGGGCTGCGGCTGCTGGCGATCCCGACCCGCCGGCAACTCGAACGGATCTTGAAATACGTTCTGGATGAGGATGAGTTTTTGTCTCCGTTTGGCATTCGGTCACTGTCCAAGTACCACGAGAAGCACCCGTTCATCTTCCATGTGAACGGGAACGAGATGCGGGTGCAGTATATTCCCGGCGAGTCGGACAGCGGGATGTTCGGCGGCAACAGCAACTGGCGCGGGCCAGTCTGGTTCCCGCTGAACTACCTCCTGATCGAAGCGTTCGAGCGGTACCATCAGTTCTATGGGGATGAGCTGCGAGTCGAGTGCCCGACCGGCTCCGGCGTGATGATGAACCTCAAGGAAGTGGCGGACGAGCTGCGCCGCCGGATGTCGCGTCTTTTCTTGACTGATGAGTCGGGTGGACGACCGTGCTACGCCCGCGGTGAGCGCTTCGTGAACGATCCCAACTGGTGCAATCTGGTGGTGTTCTACGAGTACTTCCACGGTGACACGGGACGCGGCTTGGGAGCCAGCCACCAGACCGGCTGGACCGCCCTGATTGCGCCGATCCTCGAGCAGATCGCCCGGGAGCGAGCGAAACCGACCGAGATCTGAACGCAGGTGAGCGGATTGATCAACGATTTTTTCGGAAAGTCCTGCTGGGAGGCAGGATACGCAAATCAAAGATGATTGAAGTCAATTCGATGAACAAGTGACTTCGGCACGTGAACCGTCAGTTGCTATACTTCCATGTCCGCCGGAGAGCGATTTCTCCGGCGATCCGAAGTCAGCGATGGCAGTCATGAGCGATTCACGCAACCTGTTTCACAAAGTCTGGGACCTCCACACCGTGGGCACTCTGCCGTCCGGGCAGACGCAGCTGTTCATTGGTCTGCACCTGATTCACGAAGTCACCAGCCCGCAGGCGTTCGAGATGCTGCGGGATCGCAAGCTGCAGGTGATGTACCCCGAGCGGACGATCGCCACGGTCGATCACATTGTTCCGACCGACAACCAGGCCCGGCCGTTCCAGGATCTGCTGGCCGAGCAGATGATGACCTCGATCGAGAAGAACTGCCGCGATTTCGGCGTACGGCTGCTCAATATCGACGACAACCGT
>Ga0315902_10013663_pt1 | contig 10491 bp, 8 predicted proteins | sample LakEriMetagenome_9_FD_203523 | JGI IMG/M metagenome (GOLD analysis project Ga0315902, IMG submission 203523) | Freshwater fungal communities from buoy surface, Lake Erie, Ohio, United States - Buoy 12 MA117 | ecosystem: Environmental > Aquatic > Freshwater > Lake > Lake biofilm | place: USA...
GCGGTACTGGACGCCCTCGGCGGCGTGATGAAGAAGGTCAACGCGACCCACGGACTGCTCGTCTGCTGGGGCGGATTCAGGAGCAGCATCGATCGCGACGAGACGCAGCAGTACTTCCATGTTCGTCTCTGGGACTCCGACGACCTCATCGATGAACTGCTGAAGGTCTACGACAAGCTCGACGCCGACATCCGCGCCCAGATCCCATTGAAGCGGGTCTGGACGTTGGCTGCCGCTGACGAGTAGCAGGGATATCGATGCCACTCTCGAGGTGCTCTCGCACCTCCTCGGCAGCGTCTGACTGAGCGGCGCAGTGCTGTCAGCCAACGTCGGCGTGCCACGATCGGCAATGACATCTCTGAAGCGATAGCAATCCGTCGTTGCCGAGAAAGAAGCTCACGCTTTCCGACACGAAGTAGTCGGTTGACGGTAGCGCATTCGCTGCGAGTCAACCAGTTTCAGGGTTGAGCACTCCATGGCAGTCAAGCGGAGGCGTCTGCGATTTTTGCCAAATATTCCCGCTACAGTTCAGCTATGAGCATCAGTCGACGCCCTGGGGTGACCCCAGTCAACATTCAGCCGCCTCAACCTGCGTCTCTCTGTAGCGTGGAAGTGCTTAAGTACGTCCGTACCTACGACGGGCAGGATAAGGTTTCCGGCCGTGGCACAGGCTTCCACTTTCGAGATCCTTCGGGCACCGTTTGGCTAGTGACGAATTGGCATGTCGTCACCAGCCGCCGGGCCGAGAACCCCGCCACGCTGATTGGAAACGCGACAACAAGTCCAACCAGTATCGGTGTGGCTTATCAGTCAAGGAATGATGGTCAATTCCTTCCCCATCAAACACTGCCTCTTTACGAGCAGGACGGCACACCCTGCTGGTATGAGTATCACCGCGATGCCGGTATCGACTTGGCGGCTCTCCCGATACAACCACCAGATGACGCGAGATGTCCGTGCGTTCAGGACTTCGCGGACAGAGACGAACGATCGTTTGCGCCTGGTCTCGACCTCACCATAATAGGAATGGCTTTTCAGCATCGTCGCGAGACACCTTATCCAATTTGGAAAGGCGCTCGCGTGGCGTCTGAGCCAAGGTTTTTTATCATGGGAGTGCCACAGGTTCTGATTGACACTGCAGGCGTTCCTGGCATGTCCGGTTCGCCTGTCTATCGCGTCTCGCGCGGCTTGAAGGTATCGCGAGTTGCTGCAAAAGCCATTGAAACATTAGGAACAGGTGATGACGGGGGAGCGCTCGAGGCGCTAGCTAGATTGGACCTTTCCCAAGCGGAGGAGGAAATCGCTCTCAGCTTCGTCGGTGTCTATGCAGGATCCACGGGGAATCCCGAGCTGGAGAAACTGTCGCTTGGGCGAATGTTCATAGCGTCGCTTGTCGATCTTCTTGTTGTCGAGCGACAGCGAGGAATAAACCCCTTTCCTCCGGATTTCTACTAAGCATCGTCCTGGAATTACGTAGCTCCTATCGTGCGAGCTAACCTCGGAACCGGTTTAGATCAAGCGACTTGTCGAATTAGCGCCGCGGGATAGTGCTGTCCTTGCAATTGCGGTCGATGGTGAAGCGGGGAACCGTTCGCCTAACTCCACACTACTTCCCGATGCAGAAACTGCCGAAGATCCGCCCGAGCAGATCGTCGGAGTGAAACTCGCCGGTGATCTCGCCGAGAGCACCTTGCGCGAGACGCAGCTCTTCGGCGACAAGCTCACCGGCACGCGATGAGGTGAGTTGCTCAAACGCGCGCTCGGCATGTTGCTCGGCACGCTGCAAGGCTTCGACATGCCGCGCCCGGGCGCTCACGAGCCCCTCTTCGGCCGACTCGAAACCCATGCAGGATTTCAAATGCTCGCGCAGCGCGGGCAGCCCCTCGCCCGTGCGGGCCGACACCGCGAGCACGTGGTCGACGCCGACCGGCTCACCGTCCGATGCACCAGCGGACGCCGCGGCAGCCATCATCCCTGACGCGGGATTCAAATCCGCTTTATTGACGAGCAGCGTCACCGGCACACCGCTCGGCAGACTGCCTCGCTCCTCACGCCACGCCAGAGCCTGCGGGTCGGCGGCCGCGTCGATGACGAACAGAACACGATCCGCGTGTGTGAGTGCCGCGCGCGCGCGCCGGATGCCCTCGAGCTCGACGACATCCCGCGTCTCATCGGTCGCCGCGCGCAAACCCGCGGTGTCGATGACGTGCAGGGGCATGCCGTCGATGGCGATGTGTTCACGCAGTACATCGCGCGTGGTCCCCGCGAGCGGCGTAACGATCGCCGCCTCGTGACCCGCAAGGGCATTGAGCAGACTCGACTTGCCCGCATTGGGGCGACCGGCAATGACCACCGTCATGCCATCGCGCAACAACCGGCCTTGCCGAGCACTGGCCAGCACCGCCGCAAAGCGGGCGCGGAGCGCAGCGAGACGTTCGTGCAGAGCGCGATCAGCCAGAAAGTCGATCTCCTCTTCGGGGAAATCGATCGCCGCTTCCACCCAGACGCGCAACTCGATCAAGGCATCGACGAGCGCGTGCACCTCGGAGGAAAACGCGCCTTGCAAGGAGCGCAGCGCAGCGCGCGCGGCCGCCAAGGAGCCGGCGTCGATCAGATCCGCTACGGCTTCCGCTTGCGCCAGATCAAGCTTGTCATTGAGGTAGGCACGCTGGGTGAACTCGCCGGGCTCGGCACGCCGTGCACCGAGTTGCAGCACGCGAGTGACGAGCGCCTCGAGCACCACCCGGCCACCGTGACCGTGAAGCTCCAGCACGTGCTCGCCGGTATAACTGTGCGGCGCGGGAAAATAGAGCGCGAGCCCGGAATCGATGGCCGCACCATCGCCGTCCACGAACGACCTCAGCGTTGCCAGACGCGCGGGGGGCAACCGCCCACACACCGCGGCCGCAATGGCGGGCACGGCATCGCCCGAGATCCGAACGACGCCCACCCCACCGCGACCGGGTGCGGTGGCGATGGCAACGATGGTGTCAGTGTCCGAAGCGCCCAAGGAGTCGCAACCCGCTGCTCACTCGTCGCTGAATCCAGCCGGCCGGCTAGGCGGCCTTGCCCTTCTTCGCGGCCGCCTCAATACGCCGATTGATGTTCCACTGCTGAGCAATCGACAGCAATGTGTTGGTGACCCAGTAGAGCACGAGGCCCGCCGGGAAGAACGCGAACGTCGCGCTCATCACGATCGGCAGGATCATGAATACTTTGGCCTGGATCGGATCGGGTGGCGTCGGATTGAGTTTGTACTGGACGAACATCGCGCCGGCCATGATCACGGGCAGCACGAAGAACGGGTCACGCGCCGACAGATCCTGAATCCAGCCGATGAATGGAGCCTGTCGCATCTCCACACTCTCGAGCAGTACCCAGTAGAACGCGAAGAACACAGGCATCTGGATCAGAATCGGCAAGCAGCCGGCGGCCGGATTGATCTTCTCGCGCTTGTAAAGATCCATCATGGCGCGACCGAGTTTCTCGCGGTCGTCCTTGTAGGTCTCCTGCAGGTTCTTCATGCGCGGTGCCAACACACGCATGCGCGCCATGGATTTACCGGAGGCCTCGGAGAGGGGATAGAACACGAGCTTCAGCAGCAAGGTGATGAGCACGATGGCCCAACCCCAATTGCCGACGAGGTTGTGCGCCTGCTCAAGCAGCCAGAACAGCGGCTTGGCAAGCAACGTGAGCATGCCGTAATCAGCCACGAGCTCGAGTCGTGGACCGGCAGTCTCGAGTTGTGCCTGCAGCTTCGGCCCGATGAAGAGGGTTTCCTTGAGCGTGCCGCCGCTCTGCGGCGCGACGGTGACCACGGGGCCCGCGGTCGAGAGCAGGTATTGGTTGCCCTCGGTCTTCAGGGTGTACCGGTAGTTCTTGCCCTCAGCCGGCACGACCGCCGTGACGAAGTGGTGCTGCATCCCGGCGATCCAGCCGCCGGTAATGTCACGGGCCAGCGCGCGATCCTCGGCATCCTTACGATCAAGCTTCTGGTACTTGGTGCCGTCGTAATATGCCGGACCCTGGAACGCGTAGCTCTCGACGCTGAACATCGAGCGTTCGACGGGTACGTCGTCGCGCAGAATCTGCGCGTAGGAGGCCGCAGTCCACGGCGCTGCGCCTCGATTGTCGATGTCGTACTGCAGATCGATGCGGTATTCGCCACGGCGCAGAACATAGGTCTTGGTGACGGTGACGCCCGTCGCCGGATCCATCCACTGCAGCGGCACGCGCAATTCGTTAGCGCCCTCGGCGAGCTCATAACGGTTCGCGGCAGCGGTGAACACGGCCAGATGCGTCGGCCGCGCGCCGCCCGCAGGGTCCGTCAGACCCGTCTGCAAATAATAGAACTGCTGCGGATTGCGGTTGAGCAGACGAACCCGCGTGTCCTCGCCCTTGATGAGCGGATATCTGCGCAGATCGGCGCGGACGAGATCGCCGCCCTGCAACGCGACATCCATGTCGAGCACGTCGGTGACGACTCGGATCGTGGCCGTGGTCGCGGCAGCGGGGCTTGCAGTGGGACTGGCGGTCGCCGCAACCCCGGCCGTTGCAACCGGTGCGGCGGCACCCGCCGTCGCGGCGGCGGGTGCGGTGACTGCTGCAGCACTGGCAGGCACGCTGGCGGCAAGCCCGGTCGGCGCCGCTCCCGGAGCCGCCGCTGTCGCGGTCACTGCAGGGGTCGTTACGACCGGCGCCGCGTAGTCGCGCTGCCACGTTTCGTAGTTGATCCACAGTGCAAGGACGAGGCCAAGCCAAAGAAACATGCGAGCGTTGGTGGAAGTCACGATCTACGTATCCGTCGATGGGTCAGTGAGTGGGCCGACGCGGCGGGACAGGATCGAACCCGCCCTCGCGCAAGGGATGACAACGACCAATGCGCCGGGCGGCCAGCAAGCTGCCGCGCCAGGTGCCGTGGGTCTCGAGCGCCTCAAGCGCGTAGTGCGAACAGCTCGGGTGATAGCGGCATCGCGGGCCCAGCAGAGGACTCACGAGCAGCTGATACGCCCTGATCAAGGCGCGGAGGATGGCGCGCATGTCGTTGCTACCTTTTGCCAGAGCCCCGCAAGGCTCTGTCGAATTCGAGTGGCCGGCGCGCCACGCGCGGCTGCACGCGCACCGACGATCAAGTCGGCGGCAGGCAGCTCGGTTTGGGCCAGCCGGAAGGACTCGCGAATTATGCGACGAAGTCGGTTGCGGGCGACGGCATTTCCGATGGTTTTCGCAGCGATCGCCAAACCCAACCGGGGGTGGCCGACACTGTTCGGACGTACAGTGACTGAGAGGTGGGAGTCGTGGAAGCGGCGCCCGAACCGGTAGGCCGCATCAAAGTCCGTCTTGCGTAACACGCGCCGGGAGGCAGGAAAGCCTCGACTGGCGGGTCGGACGGACGGCTCGTCCCGGATCAGGGGATCAGCTTCTTGCGGCCCTTGGCGCGGCGGCGGGCCAGAACCTTGCGGCCATTGGCCGTGGCCATACGGGCGCGAAAGCCATGGGTACGAGCGCGGCGGACTTTGCTGGGCTGATAGGTGCGTTTCATGGTCGCGTCACCGAAAAAAGGTCGCAGAGGGTAAGCAGGGGCTCCGCGGGTGTCAAGTCACGAAAGATATCCACAGGCTACGCCCGCAGTATATTCTTCGCCTCCCCTTTGACCCTCCGGATCGGCAGGCAGGCACGCCAGTGGACTCGTCGCTGTGGAATCGTTGCGCGCGCGCGCTGGAAAACGAACTGCCGGAATCGCAATTCAACACCTGGGTCCGCCCACTGCAGGCGCTAGAGGGTGACGGTGCGCTGAAACTGCTGGCGCCGAACCGCTTCGTCGTCGACTGGGTCAATGCCAACCTACTGCCGCGTATCGGCGAATGGCTACGCAACGAACTGGAGGGCGAGGCGCCGATCGTCACGGTAGAGGTCGGCTCGCGACCCGAACCCGTTCCCGCGCAATCGACGACGATGGTGGATGTCGCAGGACCGTCGGCCCGGCGCAGCAAGGGGCTTGTGGTCGGTGGGCGGCTCAACCCGGACTCGACTTTCGAGAACTTCGTCGTCGGCAAAAGCAACCAATTGGCCAAAGCTGCCGCGCAGCAAGTCGGGGAAAATCCGGGGAAAGCCTACAACCCGCTGTTTATCTACGGCGGTGTGGGACTCGGTAAGACTCATCTCATGCACGCGGTAGGGCACGCGATCATCGCGCGCAATCCCGACGCGCGTGTCGCGTACGTTCATTCCGAAAGGTTCGTCAGCGACATGGTGAAGGCGCTGCAACACAACCAGATGAACGAGTTCAAGACGGCGTATCGCTCGCTCGATGCATTGCTGATCGACGATATTCAATTCTTCGCGGGCAAGGAGCGCTCGCAAGAAGAGTTCTTCCACACCTTCAATGCGTTGCTCGAGGGTCAGCAGCAAGTCATCCTGACCTGCGATCGTTACCCGAAGGAAGTCGAGGGCCTCGAGGAGCGCCTGAAATCGCGTTTTGGCTGGGGTTTGACGGTCGCCATCGAACCGCCCGAGCTCGAGACCTGTGCGGCCATCCTCATCAGCAAAGGCGAGGCGGCCGGCGTCACCCTCAGTCAGGATGTGGCGTTGTTCATCGCCAAACGGATCCGCTCGAACGTTCGCGAACTCGAGGGCGCGTTACGGCGCGTCATTGCCAACTCACGCTTTACGGGCCAGCCGATCACGGTGGATTCCACTAAGGATGCGCTGAAAGATTTGCTGTCGCTCCAGGCGCGCCTGATCACCATCGAGAACATTCAGAAAACCGTTGCGCATTATTTCCGGTGTCCGGTGTCGGACCTGCTGTCGGAGAGCCGCAGTCGCTCTATCGCGAGACCTCGTCAGGTGGCGATGGCACTTGCGAAAGAACTCACGAGCCACAGCCTGCCCGAGATCGGCGAAGCGTTTGGCGGGCGGGATCACACGACGGTGTTGCACGCCTGCCGTCGCATCAAGGAGTTGCGCCAGAGCGAACAACGCATTGCGGAAGATTATTCGAACCTGTTGAGAACCCTGACAGGATGATGGGGACAAGGTGTGGATGTTTTCGGAGCCTAAAATCATTCACAATCCGTCCACAGGGAGTGCCAATGTTATGCGTGGGTTCACGCACTGCCTGCAATGCGCCAAAGTACTGAAAATGCCGGTGTTTCCAGGGTTATCCTCTTATCCACCGACTCTATAGCTGCCTCTACTTCTTGATTCATACTCATTCAAGAGATTTATGAAACTCACAGCCACTCGCGAAGATATTCTCGGTCCGGTCCAAAACGTGATCGGGGTCGTCGAACGACGTCAGACGATGCCGGTGTTGTCGAACGTTCTGCTGAGCGCCCGGAACGGCAAGCTGGCGGTGACCGGTACGGATCTCGAAGTTGAGCTGGTCAGTGCGATCGCGCTGACCGTACAAACCCCGGGCGACATCACGGTGCCTGGCCGGAAGCTACTCGACATCCTTCGGGCGTTGCCGGAAGGGGTCTCCGTCACGTTGGCAGTCGAAGGCGATCGGCTCGTGGTTCGGGCGGGTCGCAGCCGATTCACGTTGTCGACCCTTCCGGCGGCCGAATTTCCGCTGGTCGAGGAGATCAACGCCCAGCAGGTGCTGCGGCTGCCTCAGGCGGAATTTCGCAAGCTCATCGACAAGACCCATTTCTCGATGGCGCAGCAAGATGTGCGGTACTACCTCAATGGCATGCTGCTCGAGTCCGAAGGGGGACGCCTGCGTGCGGTGTCGACAGATGGCCATCGGCTCGCGCTGTGTGAGGCCAACCTGGCCGAGAGGGTGACCGGCAAGCAGCAGGTGATCTTGCCGCGCAAGGGCGTGCTCGAACTGCAGCGCATGCTGGGTGAGAGCGGCGATATGGAACTTAGCGTTGGAACGAACCACGTTCGCTGCCAGATCGGCGAAATTCGCTTCACATCGAAGCTGATTGACGGGCGATTCCCGGAATACAGCCGCGTTATCCCGATGAATGCCAACCGGATTATCGACGCAGATCGCGGTACTTTGCGTCAAAGTCTGCAAAGAACGGCGATTTTGTCGAACGAAAAGTATCGCGGCATTCGGTTGAACATCAAACCGGGCGTGTTGACCTTGCAAGCGCATAACCCCGAACAAGAAGAGGCCGAGGACCAGATCGAGGTCACGTACGAGGGGGAAGAGATCGAGATCGGGTTCAATGTCACCTATTTGCTCGATGCGCTGTCCGCCATTGATACCGAGCGCGTCAACATTGCACTGACCGATGCCAACAGCAGCTGCTTGATCACGGCCGCCACAGCTGATGGGGCGCGGTACGTGGTCATGCCCATGCGTCTGTGAAATGACACTGGCGGAGCTTCGGATTGAAGACCTCCGCTGTATCGAGTCTGCCGAGCTTCGGTTCGGGCCGGGCATCAACCTGATCTACGGCGCCAACGGCGCCGGCAAGACCTCGATACTCGAAGCGGCCTTCCTCCTGGGGCGAGGTCGCTCCTTTCGTACCCGTTCCAACGAGCGATTGATCCGGCACGGCCAGGCGCTGTGTCGAGCAGTGGGGCGTACGGCCGGGGAGTTACCGCAGACGCTGGGAATAGAGACCCGACGGCCGACGGATACCGAGTCGGGGACCGCGGCTCGTCTCAATGGTACTGCGGTACGGTCCTATGCCGAGTTGGCGATCGCCTTTCCGGTGCAGGTGCTGGACCCGGATGCACACAAGCTGATCGAAGACAGCGCCACCCGGCGGCGGCGGTGGCTCGACTGGGTGGTGTTCCACGTGGAACCACCGTTTGCCTCGGCGTGGGCTCGGTACCAGCGGGCGCTCCTGCAGCGCAACGCGGCACTGAAGCGCGGTCTGGCGTCGCTGGACACTTGGGACCATGAACTCGCCAAGGAAGGGGAGGTATTGTCGGCGTCTCGCCAACGCGTGTTAGCGGCGCTACAACCCTATTGGGCCGGTCTGACAGAGGAACTCCTCGGGCTCGAAGTCACCTTGGGCTATACGGCGGGGTGGGATCAATCGGCGCCTTTGATCGACGCGTTGGCTGCCTCTCTCCCGCGAGACCGCGAGCGTGGCTTGACCCATGTAGGTCCTCACCGCGCAGATGTGAGCTTGCGGATACGTGGCAAGGCGGCTCGGGAGATTTTGTCTCGGGGCCAACAGAAATTGGCGGCCGTAGCCCTCAGCCTGTCTCAGTTGGAGTTCCTGAAGGTCGAACACGAGTTGCGGCCAACCCTGCTACTCGACGATCCGTCCGCTGAACTGGACCAGGAGCGTCTGGGCCGATTCATCACCCGGGTACAGGCGCTCGAGACCCAAATTCTGGTCACTGCCTTGGAACGCGACTACCGACTGTTTGGGCAACCCGAACATGTGTTTCACGTGGAACAGGGCAGGGTAATTCGGGTATAATTTCGCATCCTCCCAGCAGGCTTTCGCATGACCGACGCAGACGTCTACGATTCGAGTAAAATCAAGGTCTTAAAGGGCCTCGACGCCGTCAGAAAACGCCCGGGAATGTATATCGGTGACACCGACGACGGCACCGGTCTGCACCACATGGTTTTCGAGGTCGTCGACAACTCCATCGACGAAGCTTTGGCAGGCCATTGTGACCGCGTAGTGGTCACTATCCATGCCGACGAATCGGTCACCGTGGAAGACAACGGCCGCGGCATTCCGGTGGACATCCACGCCGAAGAGGGTCGTTCCGCCGCCGAAGTCATCATGACGGTGCTGCATGCGGGCGGTAAGTTCGATGACAGCTCGTACAAAGTCTCCGGCGGTCTCCACGGTGTCGGTGTCTCGGTCGTCAACGCGCTGTCTGACGTGTTACACCTCACCATCCATCGCGGCGGCAAGCTCTACAAGCAGGAGTACCGGCTCGGCGAGCCCGTCGCGCCGCTCGCCGAAGTCGGCACCACCGACCGCAAGGGCACGAGCGTGCGCTTCAAGCCGAGCGCTACCATTTTCACGAACATCGCGTTCGACTACGACATTCTGGCGAAGCGGCTGCGCGAGTTGTCGTTTCTCAACAGCGGCGTCTGCATCGAGCTCATCGACGAGCGCGAAGACAAGGCTGAGGTATTCCAACACGAGGGTGGTCTGCAGGCCTTCGTCAAACACCTCAACCGCTCGAAGCAGGCGATCCACGATCAAGTGTTCTGGTTCCGATTGCAGGAAGGCGCGATCGGCGTCGAAGTCGCAATGCAGTGGAACGACTCCTATGCCGAGTCGATGTTCTGCTACACGAACAACATTCCGCAGAAGGACGGCGGCACCCATCTGGCCGGTTTTCGCGCCGCGCTCACGCGCACGCTGAACGACTACATCGAGAAGGAAGGCATCGCCAAGCGCGAAAAAGTGCCGACCACGGGCGACGATGCCCGCGAAGGCTTGACCGCGATCCTGTCGGTAAAGCTGCCTGATCCCAAGTTTTCGTCGCAGACCAAGGACAAGCTCGTCTCGTCTGAGGTGAAGGGCGTCGTTGAAACCGCCGTCGCCGCCA
>Ga0315902_10013665_pt1 | contig 10490 bp, 6 predicted proteins | sample LakEriMetagenome_9_FD_203523 | JGI IMG/M metagenome (GOLD analysis project Ga0315902, IMG submission 203523) | Freshwater fungal communities from buoy surface, Lake Erie, Ohio, United States - Buoy 12 MA117 | ecosystem: Environmental > Aquatic > Freshwater > Lake > Lake biofilm | place: USA...
ATGACCGACGAGTTGTCAGCGCAACCGACCGTGGTGACTGTTGAAGCCCGGGCCCACGGTTGGCGGGTGGATCACTTTCTCTGCCGGTTGTGGCCGAACTACAGCCGGGCGCTGTTTCAGAAGGCGATCGAACAGCAGGCGGTCCAGGTCAATGGACTGGCCGTGAAAGCGAGTCGGCGCCTGCGGGTCAATGACCTGGTATCGGTCCGGCTGCCAACGCTTCCCGATCGTTCCGTCGCGCCGGAAGAGCATCCCCTCGACGTGCTGTTCGAAGACGAGCACCTCGTGGTGATCAACAAACCGGCCGGAATGATCACCCACCCCGGCCGGGGGAACCCCACGGGAACTCTCGCTGCCGCCCTGCAGTTTCATTTCGACCAGTTGAGTGATGTGGCGGGGGAAGACCGCCCCGGGATTGTGCATCGCCTCGATCGCGACACCACCGGGGTCATCGTGGTTGCGAAGGACAACCAGGTGCATTCCCGTCTGGCCGAACAGTTCGAACAACGCGAAGTCACGAAGCAGTACGTCGCCCTGGCCTGGGGGGTGTTCGATCGTGACAGCGACTGGATCGAGACCCATCTGAGGGTCAATCCGCGCGAGCGCGAGAAGATGATGGTCTGCGAGCCGGGGGAGAACACCCGCGTGGCGACCACGTTCTACGAGGTGATCGAGCGGTTCTACGACTTTACATGGGTCCGGCTGCATCCCCGCACGGGGCGCACCCATCAGTTGCGGGTCCATCTGCAACACCTCGGGCATCCCATTGTGGCCGACCGTTTGTACGGAGGGCGGGCCGAATTTCGGCGGTCGCAACTGGGGACTCACCGGGAAACACAGCCTTCGCTGTCTCGGGGTGGATCGCCCACCGGTGCTGCCCGGCCCGGTGATTCCGCGGGCTCTGGCCGTGACGAAGCACCCGACGCGGGGACGGTTCCCGTCGATCCCGACGTGCTGATCTGTCGGCAAGCCCTGCATGCCCAGCGATTGTCATTTCGGCACCCTGTCACACAGGCTCCCCTGACATTTGAGGCCCCCTTGCCCGCCGATATGGCCCGCACCCTTGCTGCCTTGCGTGAGACTCGCTGAGGCGTCATTCTGGCTTGCTGTGAAAGCCTGTTGGACACCCTGGAGTGTTGCGTGATGAGACTTGCGAAGGTGGCGTTGCCGTCGGGTGAGAGTGGCCTGGGAGTGCTGGTTCCCGAGGGAATCCGGGTGCTGCCGTTCCCCGCGGGCTGCAAGTCGTTGTCTGACATCCTGTATTCTTCCGATCCTGTCGGGCTGGTGAAGCAGCACCTGGCGGCGTCGAAGCTGGTGTCATTCGCCGAGGTCGACCTGCAGGCTCCCATCGACCACCAGGAAGTCTGGGCGGCCGGTGTCACGTACAAGCGCAGCCAGGTGGCCCGGATGGAAGAGTCGGAAACGGGAGCCTCCCACTACGATCGGGTTTACACCGCCCCCCGTCCCGAGATTTTTTTCAAGGGGACAGCCCGCCGCGTCTCGGGGCCCGGTGGTCCCGTCCGGATTCGCCAGGATACGAAATGGTCGGTGCCGGAACCGGAGTTCGCCCTGGTCATTTCGCCGCAGGCGAAGCTTGTGGGACTGACCATTGGCAATGACATGAGTGCCCGCGACATTGAGGGAGAGAACCCCCTCTACCTGCCCCAGGCGAAGGTGTACAACGAGTGTTGTGCACTGGGGCCGTGCGTGCTGCTCCCCGAGCAACCGCTGGATCGTGCGGGGACCGAAATCCGCCTGTCGATCCGCCGCCGGGGAACCGAGGTGTTTCACGGCGTCTCGAACCTGGACCAGATGAAACGTTCCTTTGAGGAACTGATCGACTGGCTCTTCCGCGACCAGTGCTTCCCCGAGGGGGTGATCCTGCTGACGGGGACGGGAATTGTTCCCCCCAATGAGTTCTCGCTGGCCGCCGGCGACCAGGTCACGATTGATGTGACCGGGATCGGTTCGCTGAGCAACACGGTGGTGCAGGGCTGACCTGTCACCGGTCACGGGTGTTGCTGTCGCTGGCTGTTTTTGTCCCTTCCCAGGTGGACCATGACTGCGCTGGACTCTCTGCTGGAACAATTCGTCGTCAAGCCGGGCAAGAAGCTGAAGCTGAGCGATCACGACCCCGGCTGGCAGGGCGATTCGAAGCAGCCGAAGTCCGAGCGGAAGGCGTTCGCGGAAGAGACCCTGGGGGCCGACATCGCGACCCTCTCGACTGCCCAGGACCTGCTCTACGCAGCCGACACCTGGTCGTTGCTGGTGGTCTTCCAGGCGCTCGACGCCGCGGGCAAGGATGGCACCATCAAGCACGTGATGTCGGGGATCAATCCACAGGGGGTGCAGGTCACCTCGTTCAAGGCCCCCTCGGCCGAAGAGCTCGATCACGACTACCTCTGGCGCTGTCACAAGGCGCTTCCCGAGCGGGGTCGAATCGGCATCTTCAATCGCTCGTATTACGAGGAGGTGCTGGTGGTGCGGGTCCATCCCGAGCTGATCGGGCGCCAGCGCATCCCCGGGGCGGTGGCCGGTCCGAAGCTCTGGCAGCAGAGGTACGGCGAGATTCGGGACTTCGAGCGCTACCTCGTGAACAATGGCACGGCTGTCGTCAAGTTCTTCCTCAATGTTTCGCATGAGGAGCAGCGACAGCGGTTTCTCACGCGGATCCGCGAGCCCGAGAAAAACTGGAAATTCAGCCTCGGCGATATCGAAGAACGAAAACGCTGGAACGACTACCAGCAGGCGTACCAGGAGTGCCTGGAGGCGACCAGCACCGAGCAGGCCCCGTGGTACGTGGTCCCCGCCGACCACAAGTGGGTGACCCGGGCGGTGGTCTCGCGAATCCTGGTGAACACGATCCAGTCGCTGAACCTGAAATATCCCGAGGTCAGTGCCTCGCAGCGGGAGGCGTTTGTCGCCGCCGGGAAGGCCCTCGAGGCGGAAGGCCCTTCGAAAAAGTGATTCGGTGTGGGGTGAGCCCGATCGGGTGAGTGGCGTGTGAATCGTTCCTGGGCCAGTGGGAGACAATCGCATGAGCAGCCAATCGGCCGGGTCCGATTCCATCCCTCCGCTGTCTCCCCAGGACCAGACCCGCAACCTGCTGCTGTTTGCCGGGTGCGTGGGGATGCAATACCTGGCAGCCCCCGTGCTGTATGTCGGCGCGACCCATGCCGCGATGCTGCAGAAGATGAATTCGTCGAATTTCTTCGCGAACAGTCCCGAGACCGTCTACTACGCCCTGGCATTCGTGCCCGTCCTGATTGCCGCGCTCTTCCCCTCGGTCCACCGGTTGAAACCGCTGTTGACGGGGTGCTACCTGCTCGCCGCCCTGGGAGCCGGCGGCGTCGCCCTCGCGGTGACGCTGGGGCTGCCAGCACGGCTCGTCAGCCTTGCGGTGGTGGCCCAGGGGGTGGTGACTGGCATCAGCATTCCCCTCGCGATCACGTTGGTCTGGGAGGCGATGGGGCGCGGCGTTGCCGAGTCCCGCCGGGGATCGACCCTGGCACTGGCCTACGGAGGAGGTCCCGTGCTCGCGGCTGTGGGCTCGCTGGGGTCGCAGGCGCTGCTGACGGGTTCAACGCTGGGACTGAGCCTCGGTCAGCCATTTCCTTTTCCAGGCAACTATGCGGCCGTATTTGCGGCGGCGATGGTCCCGATGGCACTCGCGGCATTTTTTGCCAGCCAGTTTGTGATCCCGGTGGCCGAGTCATCCGGGCAGCCCCTGCCGCTGTCCGGTTTGCGTGAATTCTGGACCAACCCGCTGCTGCTGCGGATCTCGCTGGTGACGATCCTGCTGTATGCGGGAAATACGATCGTCGCCAACCTCACGCTGAATACGAAGCAGGCGATGACCAGTGAGCCGACCGAATACGTGATGTATCAGACGGCGATCCGGTTCGCGACGAAGGCGATGGCCGGGGTGTTGCTGGGCCTGTTGGTGGCGACCACCAACCCGCGGGCCGGGCTGGTGGCGACCGGTGCGGTCTATCTGCTCGCGCCGACCTACGCGGCGTTTGCCACCGGGCTTGCCTATCTCGCCACCTTTCCCATTTATGGCGCAGGAGAACTGGTGGGGGTCTACGCCCCGAACTACCTGCTGGCCGCCTCGCGTCCCCGTGATCTGCGCCGCAACATGGCGTTTGCCAACCTGCTGATGGTTCCCGCCGCACCCCTGGGGCTGGTCTTCGGTGCGGTCTCGGATGTCGTCGCCCGGCAATCCAGCGCGGCGACCGGGTATCGGGCGAGTTTTCTGCTGTGCAGTGCCATCATGGGGCTGGGTTTGCTGCTGGCATGCGTGTGGCTTCCTTCCCGTCCCCACCCTCCGGCGGACTGACTCCCTGACGTTGTTGGCAGCCATGCAGCATTCGGTGTTGGTGATTGGTGTCGGTTCGATTGGCGAGCGGCACACGCGGTGTTTTCAGAACACAGGCCGGGCCCGGGTCTCGATCACTGAGATCAATCCGACCCTGCGGCAGACCATTGCCCAGCGGTACTCGGTTCCGGAGTTTCCCACGCTGGAGGCGGCGCTGCAGACTCCTCCGGACGTGGCGGTGGTCTGTACCCCGGCTCCGTTTCATGTTCCGATGACCCGCCAATTGATTGCGGCCGGGGTGCATGTGCTCATTGAAAAACCGCTGGGGACCACCGAAGCCGGTCTCCCGGAGTTGATGACCGAGTGCGGGGCTCGCCCGGTCACTCTCGGGGTGGCGTATGTCTACCGCGCGTTTCCCGAGATGCAGGCGGCACGTGAGTTGCTGCAGTCGGGAGAACTGGGGGCTCCCCTGCAACTGACGGTGGTGGGAGGACAGCACTTCCCCACCTATCGGCCGGCCTACCGCGAGATCTACTACGCCCGGCGCGAAATGGGGGGCGGGGCCATTCAGGACGCACTGACCCACCTGCTGAATCTCGGGGAATGGCTGGTGGGCCCGATCCGTCGCCTCGTCTGCGATTCTGCCCATCAGGCGTTGCCGGGAGTCGAGGTCGAAGACACCGTCCACCTGCTCGCCCGGCACCAGCCCGTTGGTGCCACCGAGGCGAGCCTGCCGGGAAGTTACTCGATCAACCAGTACCAGGCCCCCAACGAAATCGTCATTCAGGTGGTCTGCTCGCGCGGAACCATCCGGTGCGAGGTGCACCGCCAACGTCTGATGTGGATGACCGAGCCCGGAGGAGAGTGGACCTCCCGGGAGTTCGGCCCCCGCGAACGGGATGATGTCTACCTCCGGCAGGCGCAGCAGTTTCTCGATGCGGTTGAACAACGGCAGACCCCTGCCTGTTCTCTGGCCGAGGGGTGGCAGACCCTGCGCTGCAACCTGGCTGCCCTGCGCAGCAGCGAGACCGCTGCCTGGCAGTCGATCGACCCGATCCACTCCCACTGAAATCCCTCCCCTGGAGTTTGCCCATGCCCGATCTGCGCGCCACGGCACTGCCGACCGACCTGGTGGCCCCCCACACCATGCTGGAGACACCGGCGGCGGTGGCGTTCCTGGAAGGTCCGGCAGCCCACGCTGACGGGCGGGTATTTTTTTCCGACATCTGGAACAACCGGATTCTCGGCTTCAACCCGTGGACGAGGCAGACCACGGTCTTTCGAGCCGACAGCGGCCGAACGAACGGCAACCTGTTCGATCCCCAGGGGCGATTGCTCTCGTGCGAGGGGAACGAGTTTGGTCCGGGGGGAAGGCGACGCCTGGTGCGGACCGACCTCGAGACGGGAATCGTCGAGGTCGTGACCGAGCGGTTTGAGGGGCGTCCCTACAACTCGCCCAACGATGTCGCCGCCCGTTCGAACGGCCAGATCTTCTTCACTGATCCGTGCTATGGCGATCGCTCCACGATGGAGCTGTCACACGAGTCGGTCTATTGCGTGGCCCCCTCGGGGGACGTCCGGGTGATCCTCTCCCAGCCGCAGATCCAGCGACCCAATGGAATCGCCCTGTCGCCCGATGAGGGAACCCTGTATGTGGTCGACAGTTGCCCGGTGGTGGGGGGGAACCGCAAGATCTGGGCGTTCGACCTGGCCGAGAATGGCGATGCTTCGCGTCCCCGCGTCGTGTTCGACTTCGCTCCCGGCCGGGGAGGCGATGGGATGGCCGTCTTGCAGTCGGGAGACCTGGTGATTGCCGCCGGGATCGCCCGCCCGCGTGGTCCGCACGAATCGACCGAGGTTCCTCCCGGTGTGTACGTCATTTCGCCACAGGGGCAACTCCGCGGCCGGATTCCGGTCCCCGAAGATGTGATCACCAATCTCACCTTCGGAGGAGATGACTTGCAGACGCTGTTCATCACCGCCGGCAAAACCCTGTTTGCCATCCGGATCCAGCAGCCGGGCTGGGTGGTTCATCGGCGGTGAGTCATTGCCGTCGGCAAGGGGTGGTGCCATCTGATGACCCGGGGGCAGGGGAGTCCCCGGGGAGAGCATCCGAGGAATCAGCGCAACCAGCCGCATGGCCGGAACGCGACTCGGTTTCCCTCCCGAGGCGATCAGGCCTGGTTGTTCCGGGGCTGTCGATCCCCGGAAGAGGTCTGCCCCCTGCCTCTGGATCTGAGAAGCCGGGCGCGACACAGGGTTGTTTGTGTGAGGCATCACGACAAGCCGCATTCGACCGGTCTGAGGCGACCGGAGACACGCCGCCGGGACCGGTATCGTCAGCCACATTCATTTCGGCAACAATGCCGGGTGCATGGAATGTGGCCTGTCCCGGCACGGGAGTGGGGGGATTTGCCGATGTGGAGTGAACCGCGGGATCAGGGAGAAACAATGACCGCACCACGGAATGTCTTGCCGGAAGAACGCGTGGCGACTTCGGCACCCGGCTTGCCCGACTCGGGTCTGCTGCGCACGTGGCCGGGCTGGGTGATCCTGGCGGGGACTTTCCTCCTGACTCAGGTGATTCCGCGGCTGAGCCTGCGGACTGTCGAGGGCTTTGTTTCACTCGTGGCCGGGGCACCCCTGGGGGCGGTGTTGCTGCTGGTGTGGTGGACCGGATTCAGCCGGGCGCGGGGACAGGATCGCTGGTGGAATCCGTTGGTTTACCTGGTGGGGGGAGTGCTGGTCTGGCGGTTGCTGTTCCCAGGGTCGGATGGGTCGTTCCTGATGGTGCTCGGCCTGCCGTTTGTGGGCCTGGTCTGGCTGCTGGCCATCTTGGGGGTGGGCCGTCGGCTGGACGGGATTCGACGCTGGTTGGTGACCGGAGCCATCGTGGCCGGTTGGGGCTTGTTTGCCCTTGTCCGCGTCGAAGGGACCGATGGGCAGATCAATCCCCGGCTTGGGTGGCGGTTTCTGCCCACGGCGGAAGAACGGCTGTTGCGGGAAGATTCACGCCCAGAGGTGGGGCCGGCGGTCGAGTCCGCCATCACGGCTGAGCCTGTCACACTGCGGCCGGGTGACTGGCCCGGCTTTCGCGGAGCGAATCGCCAGGGGCGCAACGAGACCGACTGGATCCACACCGATTGGCAGACGCAGCCTCCCCGGGAGGTGTGGCGCCGCCGGGTGGGGCCAGGGTGGGGTTCGTGCACGGTGGTGGGCGGTCTGTTGTTTACGCAGGAACAGCGGGGCGATGAAGAACTGCTGTCGTGCTACAACGCGGAGACTGGCGACGCGGTCTGGCGGCAGGCCACCCCCACCCGGTTTTACGAGGGGATTTCGGGAGCGGGACCCCGGTCGACACCGACCTTCGACACGGGACGCATCTACGCCCAGGGGGCGACTGGCTGGTTGACCTGCTGTGACGCCCGCACCGGCCGGAAGATCTGGTCGGTCGATCTCAAGGCGCATGGCGGTGAGGTGCCCACCTGGGGGTATGCCGGTGCCCCTCTTGTCGTCGACGGCCTGGTCGTGGTGTTCGTTGGTGGGCGCGGCCAGCGGGGAGCGGCGGCCTGGGATCAGGAAACCGGCGAGCTGCGCTGGATGACGGGAGAGGCCGAGCAGAGTTACTCATCGGTCCAGGTGTCGACCATCGCCGGCGAACGGCAGTTGCTGCTGCTGGGTGGGCAGGGGTTGGAAGCGTACCGACCCGGCGATGGGGTCCGCCTCTGGTCGTTCGACTGGAAGATCGAGGGGATCAACCGCGATGTGCAGCCCATCGTGCAGGGAAACGACGTCTGGATCAGCACCGGGGTTGGAGGCGAGATGGGCTGGAAACGGCTGACGGTGGAAAAAGCGGGCGAGGGCTGGACCGTCCAGGAACAATGGTTCCAGAAAACCCTGCGCCCGTACTACAACGACTGCGTGGTCGAGGAAGACCATGCCTATGGGTTCGACCAGAATATCTTCACCTGCGTGCGTCTGTCGGACGGACGACGGCTGTGGCGGCAGGGGAGGTACGGCTCGGGCCAGGTCTTGCTGCTGGCCCGGCAGAAGCTGTTGTTGATTCAGGCTGAGTCGGGAGAAGTCGCCCTGGTGCGGGCCACTTCCGAGAAGCACGAAGAACTGAGCCGATTTGCCCCCCTGTCGGCCAAGACCTGGAACCACCCGGTCGTGGCCCATGGGCACCTGTATGTGCGCAATGGAGAAGAGTTGGTCTGCCTGGCGGTGGGGGGCGACGACCCTCCATCGGACGAATCAACAGCCCCGTCCGTCGAGGAGTAAGCGGGGCTCGCAAGTCAGTCGCAGAGAAATCGACCTCTGCCGCGAAGACTCGGGTCCCACCCATCACATCCGCGGCAAATGACGGCTGTGGGGGAACTGGCACGGTGCCGTGACAGGCGACGCTCAGGTCAGGCGAAGTTGCAGTTCAGGTACCCGGATTCAGCATTTGCAGAATTCGCGCCCAACGAGACGTGCGTTCGGTTTCAAGTTGCCGAATGCGGTCGCTGACGTCGAGGTAGGCCCCCGCCTCTTCGGTTGACGGCTCGGGGGGACCGCTGCCTGGGGGCGTGGAACCTGGTAACGGGACATTCGGGCCAGTGCCGGGGACCCCAGTGGGCGGTGAACCAAAACCAGCCGTGCCCGTTCCGTGCGGTTCGGTTCCATTCGGCGCCGCGGAGGGGGCCTGCGGATCAAATCCTGGCATTCCGGGAGAATTTCCAGGAAACGGGACGGTGTCGTTGGGAGTGATCCCCGCCCCATGGGCTGGGGCATTGGCGGGATTGACCGGGGAACCGACCGGCGGGGTTCTCATTCCCTCGGGTTTCGGCCCCGGGCGCGACGAGGCCCTGGGAAGCGGAACACGGGGGGCCATGGGGGGAGGCCCCATGGGCTCCAGACCTGGCATCATGCCCCCTGGTAACATACCCGGGGGGAACATGCCCGGCGGGAATCCCAGATTGGGAAAGCCGGCGACAGGGTAACTGACTTGAGGAAATGCCCCCGGGGGAAACCCCTGGGGCGGGAAGCCTCCCGCCGCTCCGGGAGGAACTGCGCCCCCTGCGGGTGCGGAGGGCCGGGCGGTGTCGGGAAAGACTTGCCCGACGACTTCAGATCCCTCGCGGCGAGCCTGCAGCTCCTGCAGTTCGCGGTTGAGTTCATGGACGAGCTGCAATTCTTCCCGGATCACATCCAACTGACGCGTGTGAGCCGAACTGAAGGCCTGCATCACCATCGCCATCATCTGCTGCTGGTGCTCCAGCATCTGGGCCTGCATGGTCTGGAAATGCGCCATCAGGGCCGATGAGCCGACATCATTTCCTTCCAGTACAGGGCGCTGCGGAGGAACCAGTCCCTGGCCGGGACCGAGGGGACGCAAACCGCCGCGAGGGACCAACCCTCCGGAACGGCGTCTGGGATCCCCACCTGTGGTTCCCAGGGGAGGACGCAACTCCCCTCCGGGCAGCGACTCGGATGGATCGTACGCGGACGCCAGCGGAGGCATGTCGGTACTGTCATCGGCGAACGCGTCATTCGGCGTCCGGACCGCCAGATGAAATTTCCCCAGCCGCAGTTGATCGCCCACCTTCAGCCGCGACAGGTGAACGGGACGGCCATTGACCGAAACCCCCTGATCAGACTTGAGGTCCACCAGCCAGAGTTCATGGCCCAGTGAGACCAGACTGCAATGCACCCGGTCCACGCTGCTGTGCTGCAGACGCAGGTTGCACAGGTCGCTCCAGCCGGCGAGCGTGATGCGGCGGACCATCCGGCAGATCCGCTTGGTTCCGGAACGGCTGTGCGCATTCAGAAACGTCAGGACCAGCGGAACGGTGGACTCCCCCGGTGCGTCCCAGACGCTGAACTTCGAGGACCCAACCGGAAACTTCGACTCATCCCCGACTGGCTCGAGCAGCTTGATGTGATAGGGACCGATGTGGAGGGTCTCGCCGGGAGCCAGCCAGCCACGGGGCCGCGTTTTCTTGTCCCAGTGAATGCCATTGCGACTGTCGAGATCGCAGCAGGCCAGTCGACCATCGATGACCTGAAAATAGGCATGACGCCGACTGACTTCGGCATGGGGCAGGCAAATTTCGCAGTCTTCGCCACTTCCCACCACCGCAATCGGTGACCGAACCTCGATCACACGTGCGGCACCTGATCGGGCATCCAG
>Ga0315902_10013668_pt1 | contig 10487 bp, 9 predicted proteins | sample LakEriMetagenome_9_FD_203523 | JGI IMG/M metagenome (GOLD analysis project Ga0315902, IMG submission 203523) | Freshwater fungal communities from buoy surface, Lake Erie, Ohio, United States - Buoy 12 MA117 | ecosystem: Environmental > Aquatic > Freshwater > Lake > Lake biofilm | place: USA...
TGATCAGCGGCGGACCACGGACTGAGATTGCCGCTGGACGCAGACCGCCGTCTGATCCAGCGTGTGGTTATGCGAAGGACTAGGCAAGCGGAGGAGTCGCGACGGCTACTCGCCCGTTGTTGACGGCGGTTGAAAACGGCGGCGCGGGGCGGTCGAAAATGGTGGCGCTGGGTGGTGTCGATCTCCCCTGAGTTCGTGGGGTGTCGCGGTTGGTTTGGTTCCCTCGTTAGTCCGCCCGCCGCCGTCGCCGCTTGGCGTCTTGCAGGCGGTAGCTCTCGCCCTTCGTCTCCAGAATGTGGCAGCGGTGAGTGAGCCTGTCCAGCGCTGCTCCCGTGAGCCGTTCGCTGCCCAAGACCTCGGTCCAGTTCTCGAAGGGTAAGTTCGTGGTCACGACGAGGCTGTTGCGTTCATAGGCTGTCGCGATGACGTCGAAGAGCAGTTCGGCTCCGGCCTTGCTCGCTGGGACGTACCCAAGTTCATCGAGGACGAGGAGGTCAAGCTTCGCCAGCTGCTGACGCATGCGGAGCAGATGCCGCTCCTCCTTGGCCTCCAAAAGCAGGGTGACCAGTTCGGTCACGCGGAAGAACCGTACCTTCCGTCCCTGGGAACAGGCGGCCATTCCGAAGGCAGTGGCCAGATGCGTCTTCCCCGTGCCGGATGGCCCGACGAGCAGGATGTTCTCGCGGCGATCGAGGTACTCACCCTTCACGAGTTCGAGCACCTGGGGCTTATTGACGCTTGGCCTGGCCGAGAAGTCGAACTCATCAAGCATCTTGGTGGCTGGGAATCTCGCCGCCTTGAGCCTGCGCTCGGCGGCCTTCCGCTCCCGCTCGATCAACTCCAGTTCCACAAGCTGCAGCAGGAACGCGAGGTGATCAGCGTTGTCGGCGGCGCACCGCTGGGCGATCTTCTCGGCCTCCGCCAGCATCGTGGGTAGCTTCAGGGCCTTGAGGTGGTGCTTGAGCAGCACCGTGCTCTTGGTCTCGGTCTTGCTCATGTCACCACCTCCGAAAGCAGAGCCTGATAAGCAGCCACAGGCGTAGTCTCCACACGCACGCACGCCAGGTGCGGCCTGCCATCGAGTGAGAAGAGCCGCACCGGGCCGTCGGCCCGGTGTTCGACGACCGAGCGGATGCTGTCGGAGTCGGAGAGACCAATGTCGAGGGCGTATTCGACCCCTGCCGCGACCTCATCCAGACGGAATCGCTCCAGGAGCCTCAACACCCGGATGAACGACCGCGTTCCCGACTTCGGGTCATCGGCCTCCATTCGCCTGCGGAGCAGTGCAAAGCACTCTGGGAGGTTCCACTGCTCCAGGGGCTTCGCGTGGTCGAAGCCGCCGGGCTTGCGTTCCAAGAGCGCCAGGTAGTGCACGGGCTCGAAAAACACCTTCTCTCGATCCCAGCACCTAGGGTACCGAGCAAGAAGACGGTCCTCGTAGACGAAGCGAACCTCGTCGACCGTGGCAATGACGATCACCTTCCGATGCGCGTAGCGGACGGGGACGGAGTAGTCGTTGGTCTCGAATCGCACGAGAGACTCCGAGTTGACCGTGCCGTCATCAATGCGCCGGGATTCGAACGAACGTTCTGGCAGCGGTAAAAATGCGGCCGAATCGTCCTGGAGCAGCTCCCGCTTCGTGCCGGAGCGCCCCCTGGTCCGTTCGTCGAGATCCCGGCGGCAGGACTCGATGAGGTTCCGGTTGAGCGTCTCGATCGACTCGACGTCGGGCACCGGCACAAGGAATCGCTTCCTGGCGGTTCCCAGCAACCGCTCCACATGCCCCTTCTCGTTGGCACGGCGCACGAGACAGAAGTGCTCAGTGAACAGGTAGTGGCTCTGGAGTCGGAGGAACTCCCGGGTCAGCTTCCGCTCTCGGCCCTTGAGAACCTCGATCACGGCGATGGCAGAGTTGTCGTAGCTGATCCGCTTGGGCACCCCGCCGAACTCCTCGAAGGCCCGCCGGTGGCCCTCCATGAACGTCTCCGTGCACTCCTTGGGAAAGGCCTGCACGAGGATCGCGCCTGAGTAGGGCAGCGTCATGACGAAGATCGCGACCTTGGTCTCCTTCCCGGCAATCCGTACCGTCGCCTCACCGAAGTCCACCTGTGCCTCTCCCGGCGGATGCGAGAGCGGCAGGAACACCTCGCGGCAACTGATCCGCCACTCCCGCACGGCATCCTTCACCACCGTCTCGCCGCCGGTGTAGCCGTACTCATCGCGGAGGCGTTCGAAGATCCGGCGGGCGGTGTGCTTCTGCTTCGTCGGAGCCTTGCCGTCATCCTCGAGGATCTGCCGGATCACCGGCAGGAAGGGCTCCAGCTTGGGCTTCGGCCGATGCTTCGCCTGCCGGTATCCCGGCGGCTCGTCGTGGGCCAGCATCTTCTTGAGCGTGTGCCAGCCGACACCGTACTTGGCGATCGCTGCCCGCTTGCTGAGGGCACCCGTCAGCACCTCACGCCGTATCTCGCTCCACATCTCCATGTCGCAATGCACTCCTGTGCCTCTCTCTGAAAGGGGGTGTGATCGGGGCTGTCGCCCCGATCCTCCCCTCGCAAAGACCTGCACGGTTGTGCGCCGCCATTTTGGACCGCCGCGACACGGTCCCCGCGCCGCCGTTTTCGACCGCCGTCAACAGGTCGGCCAACAAACTGGCCGTTACAGACGGTGCCACGACGTCGCGGATCACCGCACAAGACGTGCGGTTCGGCACCGACGGCTTCACGGTGGAGGTGAACGACGGCGCCGCCGCCGATGACCTGGTCGTGTCGGGCTGGCTCGGCGGCTCGAACGGCTTTCAGAAGACAGGCGCCGGGCGGATGGTGCTCGCATCGGCGAACACGCTCACCGGCACCGCCGCGGTGCAGGCGGGTGTGCTCCGGTTGGCGAATGGGTCTGCCCTTGGCTCGGCAGTTGCCGCGCCGCTTGCCGGAGGCACGCTGTCGCTCTCGCCTGGGCTCCAGGCGACGGTCGGTGGACTCAAGCCCAATGCCGGCGGAATGACTGACGTTGGGAGCGGCATGGTGACCGTGATGAGCGGCCTCTCCGTAGCCGACATGCTGACGGCGCTGATTGCGGGCCGCGGCGATGGCTCCTGGAATGGTGCCAGCGGGATCACGTCGAGCCAGGCAGCGGCCGACATCATCGCGAGCACCCCGCGAACCGTGGGCTGGCTTGACAACGGAGACGGCTCGGTGGCGTTCGCGTTCGCCGCTTCCGGCGACACGAACCTCGACTGGAGCGTCGATATTCTCGACGCCGCCAACTTCCTGGCGGGTGGCAAGTTCGACACCGGGAGTCCGGCCTCGTGGATCGAGGGCGACTTTGGGTACGACGGCCTGGTTGACATTCTCGACGCCGCCGAGTTCCTCTCGACGGGACTGTTCGACGCCGGCGCGTACAACGCCCCGCCCGGTGGCGTGGCGAGCGTCGCGGCGGTTCCCGAGCCGTCGGCGAGCGTGACGGTCGCGGCCGTGTTCGCCGTGATCGCCGGGCTGTCGTTCCGCGGCCGTCGGAATCGCCGGGCCGATTGACGGCGTCCCCCGCCAGCGGTATCACGACACAGATCGGATTCCTGGCCGGACAGGAATCGAGCGCGTGTCACCCGTCCGTCCCTGCGCGGAGATTCATGTCATGATCCTCGGCAAGCTCTGGAAGTCCCTCGCGGCCCAGATGAACAAGATCGCCAACTTCTTCTGGACCGCCGATCCGATCGCACAACTGCAGTACGAATACGACAAGGCGGTCGACCAGATGAAGGAGGGCCGCGAAGGGCTCGAACAGTATCGCGCCCTGGTCGAGCGGGTGACCAGGCAGGTCAATGGCGACCGGCAGCACGTGGCGGCGCTCGAGGCCCGCATCAAGGCCTATCTCCAGGTCGGCGAACGGGAGACGGCCTCGAAGTTCGCGCTCGAGCTGCAGAAGGCCAAGAAAGAGCTCGCGGAGAACGAGGCCCAACTCAAGCTCCACGAGACCGCCTACACGAATAACGTCACCAAGATCCAGCATGCCACCAAGAAACTGGCCGACCTCAAGCAGAAGATTCAGAAGTATGACGCCGAACTGAAGCTCTCGCGGGCCGAGGCCGAACTCGCCAAGCTGGCCACGAGTTTCAACTTCGACATCACCACCGACTTCGGCCAGATCGAGGATGTGATTCAGGACAAGATCGGCCTCAACCGTGCCAAGGTCCGGGTGGCGGCCGATCTGTCCGGCGAGGGGCTGGAACAGATCAAGCAGGAGGAGTCGGTCGAGAAGGCCATGGCCGACAACGCACTTCGTGAGTTCGAGATCGAGATGGGTATGGTCACGCCCGAGACCGCCGGCGTGAAGGCCGACGACAAGGAGCTGGGCTCCGAGCGGGCGGCACAGAAGACCACCTGATCCGTGAGGCGCGATCTGGAGCCGAATGTGACCAGCCCTGCCACGCCAGCCGTTCCTTCTCCACGTCCGCCAGCGGTGGCCGAAGCCACGACGGCCTTGGGCACGTCGACGGCTTCCGGCGGCTCGCGATCGCTGCCCGACTGGTGTCCCTCCTGGGCGGAGCGGCTCGGCGACGCATACCTCTCCGGCACCAGCTGTGTGTTCCTGCTCCACGGCAACGTCCGTGATCTGGTGCCCGTTGCGGCGCCGGTCGCGAACGGCTCGGCCGCCGATCCTTCCGCCTGGGGCACGGTGCCCGATTTCCTGGCCCGGGAGATGTTCGGTCGCTGGGACATCGTGCTCGCCTACGACGTCGGCAAGGGGCTTCGACCGCTCGCCGGCCCCGACCCGAATCGCCTGCGGACGATGGCGCAGTGGCTTACCGAGCGGATCGGCAACGCCGCCACGTGGCCCCGCGATCCCGATCAGGCGGTGGCCGCAATCGATGCGATCCTGGAGCGAAACCTGATCGACCCGCCCGAGCAGCGGAAGCGGATCGCGGTCGTGCTCGACTATGCCCAGTACCTCGTGCCCGACGGCGAGGCCGGGTCGCGGAGTGCCGCAAGCCGGCTCGTGCGGGTGCTCGGCTGGGCGACGAATCCGCTGCTGCGCCGCGTGAACGTCGCCGTGGTGCTGCTCGCCGACACCATCTCGGAGGTGCATCCGCGGCTCGTTCAGAATCCGGCAATCACGGCGATCGAGGTGCCGATGCCTGACGCCGGCGACCGGGAGCGGTTCGCGCTGGCGACGGCGGCAGCAGCCGGCGTGAAGCCGGATCAGATGGAAGGCGTGAGGCGCGTGGCCGCGGTCTCGGGTGGGCTCACGCTGGAGAGCCTCCGCGCCGTGATCAGCCTGTCCGCACGAGAGGGCAACGATCCCGACGGGCCCGAGTTCACGGCCCGCAAGAAAGACCTCATCGAGCGGTCGTGCCATGGGCTGATCGAGTTCATCCAGCCCCGGCTCACGCTCGACGCCGTTGCCGGACACGTCGATGCGAAGCAGCGGCTCGAGGCCGACGCCCGGGCGATCAAGCGGGGTCAGTTCGAAAGCGCCCCGATGGGTTACCTCATCTGCGGGCCGGTGGGCACGGGCAAAAGCTTCATCGCAGAGTGCTATGCTGGCAGCGTCGGCATTCCCTGCGTGGTCCTCAAGAACTTCCGCAGCAAGTACGTGGGCGAGACGGAGGGCAACCTCGAGCACGCCCTCGGCGTGCTCCGCAGCCTCGGGCCGGTCGTCGTCGTGATCGACGAGGCCGACGCGGCCCTCGGCAACCGCCAGAGTGACGGCGACTCCGGCACCAGTGCCCGCGTGTTCTCGATGATCGCCCGGCAGATGGGTGACACGCGGTACCGCGGAAAGATCGTCTGGATGCTGCTCACGAGCCGGCCCGATCTCCTGCCGATCGACCTCAAGCGGCAGGGCCGGGCCGAGGTGCACATTCCGCTCTTTTACCCGCACGATCAGGCGGAGATGGACGCGATGTTCGCGGCGATGGCCCGCAAGTGCCACGTGAAGCTCGCCGCAGGCCTGCCTGGGCCGATCGACCTGGAACTCGGGCTCTCCGGCGCTGACATCGAGAGCGTCGTGCTGGCCGCCCGGCGAAAGGGCCTCGAGCGGGCTGCTGACGCCGGGGCTCCGATCCCGGACACGATCTCTGCCGACGACCTCAAGGCAGCACTCGACGACTTCATGCCGAGCGCGCAGGGGCTCGAGAAGGAAATGCAAGAGATCGCGGCGGTGCTCGAGTGCACCGAGAAGCGTTTCCTCCCCGAACGCTGGAAGGAGAAGGTGGGTCAGCCGGGTGGCCGGTCTCACCTGCAGGAGAGGCTCGCGGCGATCCGCGAGGTGATCGGTTCCTGACGAACACGTTTGTGACACCCCGTATCGAAGAGCCCGCACACCCGAGGAGCAGGTTTCATGGCCGCCAAGACGCCCTGGTTCGACGACTCGACCGACACGCCCCTGATTGCGGAGTATGCCCGCAAGCTCGACTCCTTCCTCGACGCGGTGTCCGACGCCCGGATCGAGACTCGTGAACTCGACGAGCAGGAGAAGCGCGTGGTGACGCTGATGAAGGAGGTCGAGCCTCTCCTCTCGCCCGAAGCCCACGAGAAGGTGACGCGGCTGCTCTGCGAGGTGACGGCCTACGACCTCATGCAGGCACTGCACATGGCGGGGCACGCTCGGGTGAAGACGAAGTTCCGCGGCTGAGCCCTGCCGCAGCCGCAGCAATCCCAACCCCAGGTAAACCCACGGAAGAGAGGCGCACCATGTCCAGTCAACCGAAGGCCCCGTTCTGGCTTGCCGTGTGGGCCGTGATCCTCGGCCTGGTGGCGCTCGCCGCCTGGCGGGCGGGCATGCTCGAGCAGTTTGGCCTTGGTCGTCCGGGCCCGGCCGGCCAGCGACCCATGGCTCCGGTGGGCAATGCTGGCGGTCCAGTCGGCGGTGGTGCGGAGGGGGCCGGCGGCGGTGCCGAAGGTATGACCGAGGCGCCGGATGGCTCGGTGCCCACGACTGTGAAGGAATACACGTTCAAGCCCGTCGAGAAGCTGCCTCCGGTGAAGGGCGTGAGCGCCTACAAGCCGCTCGAGGATGAGACGGTGAAGTTCGCGCTTAACGTGTGGGCGGGCTGGGCGCCGATCATCAGGGCCAACAACGGCTTCAAGGCCGGCAAGCTCTGGCAGGCCCCGGGGGGCAAGCCCTTCAAGGTGGAGCTCGTCCTGATCGACGACCCCGTGCAGATGCGCGATGCCTACGCGGCCGGCGAGGTGCACATCGGCTGGGCGACCCTCGACATGCTGCCGCTGTTCGTCGACAGCTTCGCCAAGGACTCGCGGATCATGCCTCGCGTCTACCAGCAGGTCGACTTCTCGAACGGCGGCGACGGCATCGTCGTCCGCGACACGATCAAGACGGTCAAGGATCTCGCGGGCAAGAAGCTCGTGCTCGCCCAGAACTCGCCGAGCCAGTTCTTCGCCCTCAACATGCTCGTCGCCGGCGGCCTGCAGCCCGCCGACGTGGAGATGGTGTTCACCACCACCGCCTTCGAGGCCGCGGCCGCGTTCAATCGCGACAAGAGCATCGCGGGCTGCGTGTCGTGGGCCCCCGACATCTACAACCTCGCCGACGCCAAGGGCAATCGGATGCTGGTCACCACCCAGACGGCCAATCGGCTGATCGCCGACATCTGGTTCGCCCGGGCCGACTTCGCCAAGGATCACCCCGACAAGATCGAGGCGATCACACGGGGCATCTTCGACGCCATGGACGAGCTCACGTCGGAGACGGCCCGCAAGGAGGTGGCCCAGTTGATGGCCGACGGCTACACGATCCCCGCCGCCGACGCCCTCTCGATGCTCGGCGACGCCCACAGCACCAACTGGGCGGAGAACTATCAGTTCTTCCTCAATCGAAACAACCCGGCGAACTTCGAGCGGATCTGGAAACAGGCCTACATGCTCTATCGCCGCATCGGAGCGATCTCCAACAATCCCGTACCCTTCGATCAGGTGATGGACTTCTCGGTGATCCAGAAGCTCGGCAAGGAGCCGAAGTACGCCGAGACGAAGGACGAATACGCCCTCTCGCTGCCGCCCAAGACGGTCCAGCAGATCCGGGCCGAGAACGAGGAGATTCTCACCAACACGATCGTGATCCACTTCTTTCCCAACAGCGCGGAACTGCGGAAGAAGGTGATCCGGCGAATCGAAGGCAAGGACGTGGAGGAACCGTACGACGCCAGGGTCGACCTGGTGATCGACGAGGCAGGGGCGCTGGCCAAGCAGTTCGGCAACGCCCGGATCGTCGTCGAGGGCCACACCGACGCGTCGATGCGGGGCGTGGTGCCGGCGGCCATGGTGCGAGAACTCTCGCTGCAGCGTGCCCAGGCGGTCAAGGACGCGCTCGTCGACAAGTTTGATTTCGACGACAACCGGTTCGCGGTGGACGGTCTGGGCTGGGATCGGCCCGCCGATGACGACCATCCTGATAACCACACGCTCAATCGTCGCGTGGAAATCAAGGTCTACGCCGCGGAAAAGGAATGACCACCGTACCGGCACCCTCGGCGCAGCCGGTTCCTCCGATCGCGGAGCCGGCCAAACCGCTGCGGGGCGAGGTGCCCGCGGCCACGGGTCTGTTTTGGGGTGTGACCTGCGTGGCGTGCGTGCTGGCCCTCTGGTTCGTGGGCACGGCCGACGGCATGCGGCCCGGCGATGGCCCGGAAGCAGAGACGAGCGGGCCCGAGACGCGGCTGATCAGTCCCGCCACGCTTCCCAGTCCGGCTGAGGCGCTGCGGGCGCTGGGGACGACGTTTGGCGAACGCCGGCTCGTTGCCAACACGCTGGTGACCCTGCGGCGGGTCTGTCTGGGATTCGGTCTCAGTGGGTTGGTGGGGGTGCCACTCGGGGTCCTGGCCGCCTGTTTTCCGGCCGTGCGGTCGTTCGTGGCGCCGCTCACGATCTTCGGCCGCAACATCCCGGTTGCGGCGCTGATCCCGCTGACATTCTTCTTCTTCGGGATCGGCGAGTTTCAGAAGATGATGTTCCTGTTCATCGCGAGCGTCGCCTTCGTCGTCAGCGACACCACGGCGGCCGTGCTCGAGGTGCCCCAGCGGTATGTCGACACGGCGCTCACGCTCGGGGCCTCGCGGCTGCAGATCATCCTCAAGGTGCTCGTGCCGCTGGCGGCTCCGGCGATCTTCAACTCGCTGCGGCTGCTCTTCGGGATCGCGTTCGGTTACGTGATGCTCGCGGAGGTGGTGAAGCTCGGGGGTGACACCGGCGGGCTTGGAGATCTCATCAACGTCTGCCAGCGGCGAGGCGAGCGGGAGCCGATCCTGATCGTGCTCGTCGTGATTCCGTTGGTCGCCTACGCGATCGATCGGGCCCTCTGGTGGCTGCAGTGCGACCTGTTTCCGCACCGGTACGGAGGCCGCGGGCTGCTGCCGCGGCTGTTCGGCCGGCTGCTCCACGATGTCGCGGCCTCGAAGAAGGCACTGGCATGAGCGACGCCACCCCCGACATGACCGCTGCGGCGCCGACTGTTCCGCCGGCCGTCGCCCGGCCGCCCGCGGTCGAGTTTCGCCACGTCACCAAGATCTATGGCGAGGGCACGCCGAGGGAGTACGTGGCGATCTCTTCCGTGAGCTTCACGATCCCCGACATCGTGGACCACGGGGAGATCTCCTCGTTTTTGGGGCCAAGCGGGTGCGGCAAGAGCACGGTGCTCAGGCTGGTCGCCGGCCTCGAACCGCAGCATCCGCCGACGAGCGGCGCGGTGACGGTCCTTGGCAGACCCGTGGTCGGCCCGGGCGCCGACCGCGGGATGGTGTTCCAGGACTACACGAGCTTCGACAACCGCACCGTGCTCGACAATGTGACCTTCGGTCTCGAGTGCCGCGGGGTGCCCAGACGGGAACGCGAGACCGAGGGGCTCGAGTGGATCGCGAAGGTTGGGCTCGATCCGCGCCGCGACGGGGCAAAATACCCGCACGAACTCTCGGGTGGCATGCGGCAGCGGGTGGCGATCGCCCGCACGCTGATCCTCCGCCCGCGGGTGATCCTGATGGACGAGCCGTTCGGCGCCCTCGACCCGGCGACCCGCCTCGACATGCAGGACCTGCTGGTGAAGCTCTGGCGGGAGGTCGAGGCGACGGTGCTCTTCGTGACCCACTCGGTCGAAGAGGCGGTGTATCTTGGGGACCGCGTGTTCGTGATGGGGACGACGCCGGGACGGATCGTGGAAGAGATCAGGATGCCGGCCGCGTCGGCTCCGGCCCGCGAGGTGCAGTCGGAGCCCTGGTTTCATGAGCAGGTCAACGCCCTGCACGCGAGGATCGAGCAGGTCGAGGCGGCCGCAAGGCGGCCCAACGGAGCGAGGTCCTAGTGTTCAGCCGCGTTGGTGCCTACCTGAAGACCGCGTTCACCACGAGGTGGAACCTGCTCCTCGTGGGCGGCGGCGTGGCGGCTGCGTTCATCAGCGGCTTTCCCGGCATCCTGCTGCCGCTGATCGCGGCCGGCGAGGTCTATTACCTCGCGAGCATGCTCGCCAACGACCGGTTTCGC
>Ga0315902_10013669_pt1 | contig 10486 bp, 7 predicted proteins | sample LakEriMetagenome_9_FD_203523 | JGI IMG/M metagenome (GOLD analysis project Ga0315902, IMG submission 203523) | Freshwater fungal communities from buoy surface, Lake Erie, Ohio, United States - Buoy 12 MA117 | ecosystem: Environmental > Aquatic > Freshwater > Lake > Lake biofilm | place: USA...
CGAGACGGTGGTCACGGAGGCGGGCGGGCGGTTCACCGACTGGGCTGGCCGCGACCGCATCGACTGCGGTGACGGCGTGGCCACCAACGGCGTCCTGCACGACGCCATGCTGGCCTGCCTGCGCCCGGGAAAGCCGCTAGGCTAGAACGCATTCGACCGCCGGCCAAACACGTGTCGTCACGGCGACCTGGTCATCACCACGCTGCCGTCGGCACAGACGGCGACGATCGCGCCTGCGACGATGGCCAGGCCATCGCGGACCGGCGGGGCCGGCAACGGCACGCTGGTCACCGCCGCGCCGTCCGTGCGGTTGCAGACGATCAGCTTCCCCGTGCCATCGGGCTGCCCCTGGGCGGCCACGACGACGTCACCGGCCATGGCGACGGCATGGGGCGGCCCCCCCTGGATGACCAGCTTCCCCAATCGCGGCGGCTGCCCGGCTTTATGATCCGGCGCGAACGCGGCCATGCCGTGTTTGCCGGCGGAGAACACCAGGTCGTCGTCGAAGGCCAGCGACAGCCCCCTGACGCCACGAAAAATCTGGTCGAAGTGGCCCCTGGTCCGCGGGTCGCTCTGGACCAGGCCTTCCTGGGGCACTTTGAGCACGGCGTCACTGGCCTCGGGTTCGGGCCGCAGACACTGCTCCACCACGACCGGCACGCCGCGGGCATCGGCAATGGCCACATCGTTGAAACAGGGCACCTTGCTCGTAACCTTTTGGGGAGGTCTCGACAGGCCCCGCGCCCAACGGGTCGCGCCATCGGCCAACCCGAAGGCCACGGCAAAGATGCCGCCGTCGCGTCCGACCGTCCAGCCGGCGGTCGCCAGCACCGCATCGCCTTCGACCACCACCGCTCCGATCACCGGCCAGCGGGACGACAGACGTCCGTAGGCCATCCACCAATCGTCGGTGGGCGCCGCACGAGCCCGCCACACGACCGCGCCATCGGCCAGCGACAGGCAATACACCCAACCGTCATGGGCGCCAAACAGCGCGCAGCCGCCGGCGAGCGTCGGCGGCGTATCGACGACTGCGGGCAGGTCTTTCCGCCACCGGACCTTGCCATCGGCGGCGTCGAGACAGACCAGGGAATGCCGGTCCCGATCCACCACGCAGATGGCATCTCCCGCCACCGTCGGCGCGGTGGGGCCATGGAGGGCGTACGCCCGTCGCGACTCCGCGACCGTTCCGTCCTGAAGCGGATCGTCCAGCCGCGCGGTCCAGGAAATTTTCGGCACGCCGCCGACCTTCGCGGCCGTCGCCGCGGATCGCTGCAGGTCGGCACGATACATCGTCCAGCCGGTCGTGTTTTCCTTCGACGGCTGCCCAGGTCCGCGCTCGACCGGCCGCGGACGACCGGCCAACGCTTCGGGATCGACGATTCGCGCCGCGCCGTGCGCGGCCATGCCCCGAACGAACAGCGGCACGCAGCCGCAGCCGCTGCCCACGGCGTACAGCAGGCCGTTGGCCACTGGAACGTAGCCGTTGCAGGGCGTGCGCAGCGCCGGGTAGGTCTCGTTTTTGTTGTCGGGCAAGCGGATCACCGAACCCTTGCCGTCGATGGCGAAGGTCTCCAGCAACAGGGGCATCGTGCAGTTGCCGCCGCCGACCCGTTGCGGCAGCCGGTCGCGGACCGGCTGTCCGTCGGCGACCCGGCACACGGAGTGGCCGCCGATCTGAATGAGATCGCCGTGCCGGGCCACGACTGTCGGGATGCCATTTCTGCCCGGTTTTCCCAAGGTCCAACGCTTGGTTCCATCCGCTGTGCCGAGGATCCAACGCTCGCTGCCCAGGAAGACCACGACGATGTCGGCGTCGACGTAGTCGATGCCGACGTTGGTGTGCAACCATCCGGCGGCAACGGGTTTATCGACGGCGGGGCGGGAATGCTCGCATTGCCAGCGGACGGCACCGGTGGCCACGTCCACGGCCATGATCCGCTCCGGGCCGACGACGGCCAGCGTGCGGTCGTCGGCCATCGCGCCCTCGGTATCGACTTTGACGTCCCAAGCCGAGGCCATGGTCTTCAGGTCAAAGGCCTGCCAACCGCCTTCGATCTGCGCCAGCACCCGGCCGCCGGCGAGCAAGATCTTGCCAATGACGGCTGGCGGCCGCACCGTGTCGAGTTGCCGAATTTGGTTTCCCGTGGCGGCATCGAGCACGAGCAGACCCTTTTCGCCCCACGTGAAGACCCGCGTTTCGTCCATGGCCACCGTGCGCAGGGGCTGGTTGCGACTGATCTCGCGCCGGCGGATGGGCATCGGATCGTATCCCAAGGGCCGCCGCCACAACCGCATCCCGCTGAAGGCGTCTCGCGCCACCAGCCACCACGACCCCACGCCATACCCGGGATACTTCCACGCGAGGTTGGCATCGTCCAGTTGGGTCGCCGCGACCAGGCGCCCGCCCGCGCTGACCAGGCAGGCGCTGTCGTATCCCACCGGGACCATGCCGATGGCCGGCCCGTCGGCCCAGCGCGGGGCCATCGGCCAGGTGAGAAAGACGTCGCGGCCGCGATACGGCTCCGCCGACGGCCCGCCGTGGCCGTCGGGCCACTGCATCATGCCCGCCGGCCAGGGAACCGTCTCGACGCGCCAGGCCCCGTCCTGCCAGCGGGCCACGCGGCCCAGCGGCCGGGTGACGCGGGTCAATTCCGCCACCGGCAGAACATCCGCCCCGCCCACCGTGAGCGCCGCCAGCCGATCGGCCAAGGGCAACGCGTCCAACGACGGCAACTCGATGACCTGCACCAGGCCGGCAACACCCTTGGCGCGGGCGGCCCGGCGGACCACGGAACCGTCGCGGACAAAGACCACGACGAGCCGATCGGGACCGGCCAGGGCGGCGGGCAGTTCAGGGTCCTCCGGAGCGACGACCACGACGAGCCCCTGCGCGGGAACGGCGTCGGCCGGCAGGGCGACCGGTTCCGCCGCCCATGCTCCCAGCGCCAAGCCCAGCGTGATGTGCACTGCTGCTGAAACGGTTTTGATGATTGCGTTCATCCTCTGCTCCTTGTTGCCTGGCCATATCGTGGATCCACATATCGTGGATCCATATCGTGGATCGTGAACGGCGATGCCGGGCTCATGCCCTGATTCGAAATGATTCCCGGGAGATTTGCAATTAACGAACCGCGGATCGGGTTGCGGCTGACGCTCCACCAAGGCGAGAAGAACCCACCGCATTGACCGCTGGACCGCAGCCTGGTTCGGCATCCGGCGACCTGCTACGGTGTCGGCCATGGCCGAGCGCTTCGACCAGACCCGTGAGCCCCCGCGAACGCTGTGCGAAACGCTCGCCGCCCTCGGGCCGGGGATCGTCCTCGCCAGCTGCATCGTCGGCTCCGGGGAGCTGATCGCCGCCACGACCGTGGGCGCGGAGGCTGGCTTCCGCCTCCTGTGGCTGATCGTGCTCGGCTGCGGCATTAAGGTCGCGGCCCAGATCGAGATCGGCCGCACGGCGCTCACCTGGGGGCGGACGCCCCTGGCAGCCTTCGACGCCGTGCCCGGCCCGCGGCTCGCCGGCCGCGGCTGGATCTACTGGAGCTGGGCGCTGATGACCGTGCTGATCGTGGTGCAGCAGGGGGGCATCCTCATGGGCGTGGCCCAGACGCTGGCCGCGGGCATGCCGCTGTCAGCGGCGGGCCGCGAGTGGCACCGCGTGCACGACGCCTTGACGGCGGAGCGGATCGCCGCGGCTGCGGCGGCCCGCGGCGGCGATGCGGCCCAGGCCGCCGCGATCGCGTCTCGGCTCGCCGCTCTCGAGACCGAAGCTCGCGGCCTCACGCGGCCGGGCGACGAGAGCATCTGGGCGGCGATCACGGCGGTCGCCACGGCGGCCTTGCTGGCGGTCGGCCGCTATCGGGTCATCGAGCGGGTGTCGCTCGTGCTCGTCGGCACGTTCGTGGGCGTCACGCTCCTGGCGCTCCTGCTGCTGCAGTTCGACCCGGCGTGGGCGATCTCGGGGGCGGAGTTCGCCAGCGGGGCCGTGCCCTCGATTCCGCCCGCGGTGGGCGGACGGTCGCCGCTGGCGGCGGGCCTGGCGACGTTCGGCATCATCGGGGTCGGGGCCTCCGAATTGATGTTCTATCCCTACTGGTGCCTGGAGAAGGGCTACGGCCGCGCCGTCGGGCCGCGTGACGAATCGCCCGCCTGGGCCGCCCGGGCGCGGGGCTGGATCCGCGTCCTGCAGTTCGATGCCTGGGCGTCGATGGCGGTCTACACCACGGTCACCGTGGCCTTCTATCTGCTCGGCGCGGCCACGCTCGGTCGCCTCGGCATGCGGCCGGCGGGCAGCGAGATGGTGCGGGCGCTGGGGGCGATGTACGGCCCGGTGTTCGGCCCGTGGGCCGACGACGTGTTCCGCGTCGGGGCGTTCGCGGTGCTCTACTCCACGCTGTTCGCCGCGGCCGACGGCAACTCACGGCTCATCGGCGACGGCCTCACGCTGGCCGGCGCGATCCCGGGCGACGAGGTGTCGCGGCGCAGGTGGACGCGGCGGGTGGCCATGGCCTGGCCCCTGGTCGCCCTGGCGCTGGCGGTGGTGATCCGCGAGCCGGTGGGCATGGTGCTGGCCAGCGGCGCCGCGCAGGCGGTCATGCTGACGGCGCTCGCCGTGGCCGTGCTCTTCTTCCGCTATCGCCACGCCGACCCGCGGCTCACGCCGACGCCCGCGTTCGACGCACTGCTGTGGGTCTCTGCCGCCGGCTTTGTCGTCGCCGGGGGCTGGACCGTGTGGCAGCAGGCGGTGCGCGTCCTGGGGGCGGCGTGACCGGTCCGGCCGGCCGAAAACAGGCTGGACTTGTCGAAAAACAGCCGGTCAGTATGCTTGCATCCTCGATTTCCCGAACTTTCCCGTCTTCCGCTCGAGTATTCCCGTGGCACGTTCCTGTCAGGTTTGCGGCAAGGGTTTTTCCGTCGGCAATCAGGTCACCATCCGCGGCAAGGCCAAGTACCTCGGCGGCGTCGGCACGAAGATCACCGGCATCACGAAGCGGAAGTTCAAGCCGAACCTCCAGAGGCTTCGCGTGACCGTGGGCAGCGGCACCAACACGACTCTCCTCGTCTGCACGCAGTGCATCAAGGGAGGCAAGGTTACGAAGCTGGTCCGCCAGAAGCCCTTCCATCTGCCGAAGGTCGAGAAGGCGGCGAAGCCGGCGGCGGAGGAGGCGGTGCCGTCGGGTCCCCGTGCTCGTCCGTAATTCACCGCGCGGTTCGCCATGTCACTTTCCCGGCAGGATGTCGCCAAGGTCGCGTCGCTCGCGCGGCTGGCCCTCTCCGCCGACGAACTCGACCGGATGACGGGCGAGCTCCAGAAGATCGTGGGGCTGGTGTCGCAACTCGCCGAGGTCGACACCTCCTCCGTGGCGCCGCTCGCCCATCCGCTCGACGCCGAGAACGTCTTCCGGGCCGACGAGCCACGGCCTTCGCTGACCACGGCCGAGGCCCTGCAGTCGGCACCCCGCCACGACGGCGAGTGCTTCCTGGTGCCCGCGGTGCTCGGTGAATCGGGAGCCGCCTGACCGGCCCGGGATCGCCCATGCAGCCACTCGATCTTTCCGCCGTCGATCTCGTCGCCGCCGTCCGCCAGGGCGACATCACGGCCGTGCAGTGCACCGAGGCCTTCCTGCAGCGGATCGAGCGGGTGGACGGCCGGGTGCACGCCTTCCTCAAGGTGGACCGCGATGGCGCGCTGGCCCGCGCGGCCGCGATCGACGCCCGGCGCAAGGCCGGCGGGCCGCTCGGCCCCCTGGCGGGCCTGCCGGTGGCGGTCAAGGACGTGCTCTGCACGGCCGACATGCCGACGACCTGCGCCTCGCGGATGCTGGAGCACTTCCGGCCGCCATACGACGCCGAGGTCGTCCGCCGGCTGCGGGCCGCCGACGCCGTGATCGTCGGCAAGACGAACATGGACGAGTTCGCCATGGGCGGCTCGAACGAGAACTCCGCATTCGCCGCAGTGCACAACCCCTGGGATCTGACCCGCGCCCCGGGTGGGTCGAGCGGCGGCTCGGCGGCCTGCGTGGCGGCCGACATGGCCCCGGTGGCGATCGGCTCCGACACCGGCGGCTCGATCCGGCAGCCGGCGGCCCTGTGCGGGATCACCGGCCTGAAGCCGACCTACGGCACGGTCAGCCGCCGCGGCCTGATCGCCTTCGCATCGAGCCTCGATCAGATCGGCCCGATGGCCAGATCCGCCGCCGACTGCGCCCTGGTGATGGAGACGATCGCCGGCCACGACGCCGGTGACTCGACCTCGCTGCCGCACGCCGTGCCGCGGTACACGGAGATGCTCGAGCAGCCGCTCACCGGGCTGCGGATCGGCCGCGTGGCCGCCCATTTCGCGGAAGGGCTCGACCCGGAGGTGGCGCGGGGCGTGGAGGAGGCGTTCGCCGCCTTCAAGGCGGCTGGGGCGACGATCCACGAGGTCGACCTGCCGCACGCGAAGTACGGAATCCCGACCTACTACCTGATCGCGCCCTGCGAGGCGTCGAGCAACCTGGCGCGGTATGACGGAGCTCACTATGGCCACCGGGCCGAGCCCGGAAAGGGCCACCGGGCCGAGCCCGGAAAGGGCCACCGGGCCGAGCCCGGGACCACGTTCGACTCGCCGTTGGCCGAAATGTATTGCCGCAGCCGGGCCGAGGGCTTCGGGCCCGAGGTGAAGCGGCGGATCATGCTCGGCACCTACGCCCTCTCGGCCGGCTATTACGACGCCTACTACGCCAAGGCCCTGCGGGTGCGGCGGCTCATCCGCCAGGACTACCTCGACGCCTTCCAGCAGGTAGACCTGATCGGCGGCCCGACGTCGGCCACGGCGGCCTTCGCCCTCGGCGAGAAGTCGAACGACCCGCTGGCGATGTATCTCGTCGACATGTACACCGTGACGGCGAACCTCGCCGGCATCGGCGGCATCTCGTTCCCCTGCGGCTTCACGAAGGCCGGCCTGCCGATCGGCTTCCAGCTCCAGGGCCCCGCGCTCGCCGAGCCGCTGCTCCTGCGGGCCGCCGACCGCTACCAGCGGCTCACCGACTGGCACCTGCGGCGGCCGAAGCTCCCCGCCTGACGACCATGACGACGCCCTCCGCCACCGCCGCCCCCTACACCACCGTGATCGGCCTGGAGGTGCACGTGCAGCTCCAGACGCGGACGAAACTGTTCTGCGGCTGCTCGACCAAGTTCGGCGCCCCGCCGAACACGCAGGTCTGCCCCACCTGCCTCGGCCTGCCGGGGTCGCTGCCGGTCATGAACCGCCACGCCTTCGATCTCGCGGTGCGGGCGGCGCTGGCCCTCGACTGCACGATCGCGCCGTTCACGAAGTGGGACCGCAAGAACTACTTCTATCCCGACCTGCCGAAGGGCTACCAGATCAGCCAGTACGACCTGCCGTTCTCGTCGAACGGGCAGCTCGAGGTGGTCGATCCGAAGGGGGCGTTCGCCCGGAACGTGGGCATCATCCGCGTCCACTTGGAGGAGGACGCGGGCAAGAGCATGCACGACGAGACGGCGGGCACGGCCGACACCCGCATCGACCTCAACCGGGCCGGCACGCCCCTGTGCGAGATCGTGACGCAGCCCGACCTGCGGAGTCCGCAGGAGGCCCGGGCCTGGCTCAACGAACTGAAGCTTCTGCTCGTCTACCTGGGCGTGAGCGACTGCAACATGCAGGAGGGAAGCCTGCGGGTCGACGCCAACGTCAACCTCCATATCCCGCTGGCCGGAGAGGGCGGGGCCGACGGCCGCGTCGCCAAGACGCCGATCGTCGAGATCAAGAACATGAACTCGTTCCGCTCGGTGGAACGGGCGCTGGCCTACGAGGCCGTGCGGCAGTGGGAGGAATGGCAGGCCACCAAGGCCGAACTGGGCACGACTCCCAAGCAGACCCGTGGCTGGGACGATCCGGCGGGCGTGACCCGGGCCCAGCGGCACAAGGAGGAGTCGAGCGACTACCGCTACTTCCCCGACCCCGACCTCGTGCCCGTGACGGTGACCGCGGCCGAGGTGGCGGCCGCCCGGGCTGCGATGGGCGATCCGCCCACGGTGCTCCGCAAGGCGCTGGAGGCGAAGTGGAACATCTCCGCCTACGACGCCGACGTGCTCGTCAACCAGGGCCGCGATCTCGTGGCCTGGTTCGAGGAACTGGCCACGCTCGTCGGCGAAGGGAAGGTGGCGAGCAACTGGATGCAGCAGGACGTGCTCCGCACGCTCAACGAGCGCGGCGGCACGATCGCCGAGTTCCCGGTCACGCCGGCGGCTGTCGCCGACATCATCGGCCGGGTGCAGAAGGGCGACTTCGACACCAGCCGGGGCCGGGAGATCTTCGCCGCGGTGCTGGCGTCGGGCCGGCCGGTGGCCGACGTGGTGGCCGGGATGGGGATCGCCGCGGTGAGCGACGACGACCTCGTGGCCCTGTGCCGGGAACTCCTCGCCGCCAATCCGAAGGTCGTGGCCGACGTGCAGGGGGGCAAGGAGCAGGCCGCGGCAGGCCTCATCGGCCAGGCCAAGAAGAAGAACCCCAACGTCAATCCGGCCAAGGTCCGGCAGATCTGCCTCGACCTGATCAAGGGCATGTAGCCCGGCGGGTGCGTTACCGCTTCGGCCGGCCGGCCATGCGATACGCGATCGAACCGGGGAATCGCGTTCCGTGGTGCGGCATGGAAGGCGGGGTGGTTTTCATGCCCGGAGTCCCCGGGTTTCCACCCGGGGCTTCTCGGTTCAGCACGCCGCGTCCACAAAAAGCCCCCGGCGGGAGCCGGGGGACACGGCGGTCAGAGACCGCCGCTCCAAGGAGCGTACCTTCCCGCGTGCCATGCGATTCAGCCACCACCGGAGTACGCTACCTCGCATGTCCCGGGTCCTCACGCTCACCACCGACTTCGGCTCCGGCTCGGGCTACGTCGCCGAGATGAAGGGTCGTCTGCTCCACGCCCGAACGCCGTTCACGCTCGTCGACATCGCCCACGACCTGCCGGCGCACGACATCCGCGCGGCCGCATGGCTGGTGGGTCAGGCCTGCCCGGCGTTTCCCGCCGGCACGCTGCACCTCGTGGTCGTCGATCCCGGCGTGGGCACCGCCCGGCGGCTCGTGTGGGCGGCGATCGGCGGGCAGCAGTTTCTCTGCCCCGACAACGGCCTGCTGTCGTGGGTGCTGCGGCGGCAGCCGCTGACCGCGGCCTGCGAGATCACCGTCACCGCGGATGCCGCCGCCACGTTCCACGGTCGCGACGTGCTCGCCCCGGCGGCCATGCGGCTGCTCGACGGCATGCCGCCGGAGGCGTTGGGCCCCACCATCACCGACCTCGCGCGGCTCCCGTGGCCCGAGCCGCAGGACGGCGCCGCGGGCCTTGAAGGGGAAGTGATCCACGTCGACGCCTTCGGCAACCTCGTCACCAACCTGCCGGCGGAACTCTGGCCGCTGGTCGTCGCCGCCGGCGGCCTCCAGGTGGGCGGGCATCTCGTGACCACGCTCGTCCGCACCTACGGCGATGCCGCGCCTGGCACGCCGGTCGTCCTCGTCGGCTCCCAGGGCTTCATCGAGGCGGCCGTCGTCGAAGGCCACGCCGCCGCCCGGCTCGGCGCCGGCCGCGGCACCCGGGTCGCGATCGCCGGTGGGCAAACGCCCTGACATCGATTGGCTACCGCCGCCCGCGCTCTGACGGCATCCTGCTGGCAGTCCGTGGACAAAGCATTCCTTGGCAATCCCGTTCGGCACGAGCGTTGCCGGGGGTGCTCGCCATGTCTTGGGAGGGTCGGGGCTGCCCATGCCCCGTCGCCGGACGCTCACTGCGCCCATCCTGGGCTCCGTTCGCTCGAAGATGCCTGCGCTGCGGCATCCATGCCTCCGCTGGTCATCTACGCCGGCTCTCAGGGCACGGGCAGCCCCTCCCGGCACCCTGCCTTTGAACGCTCGTGCCGCAGGCTCTCCCTCGGGGAGAGGCCGGCCGGAGGCCGGGTGAGGGTGCTGACGAAGCGGCGCAGATTCCCTGCACCCTCACCCCGGCCCTCTCCCGGAGAAAGAGGGAGAAACCGCACCCCGCGTGCCGAACGGGATTGCCTCCATGGCCTGTGTCCACGTGGCCGACCGGTGGAAACGCGAAGGGTTTCCCCGGTCGGCATGCCGCGCATCCTGCTGACTCTCCGGCAGACGTGTTCCACGGTCTGCGAACGCCGGCCGCTACACTCTCCGCATGCACCCGCCCGCCCCCGGCAGCCGAGTCCCTCCCGTGGCGTCCGCCGGCGCAGCGTCACCCGCCGCCGACCGGCTCGCCGACTGGGACCGCCGGCACGTGTGGCATGCGTTCACACAGATGCAGGAGTACGAGCCGCTGCTCATCGAGTCGGGGCAGGGGGCCTGGCTCTTCGATACCGCCGGCCACCGCTACCTCGACGGTTCGGCGAGCATGTGGTGCAACGTCCACGGCCATCGGCACCCGAAACTCGACGCGGCCCTCGCCGGCCAGGCGGCGAAGGTGGCCCATACCACGAA
>Ga0315902_10013672_pt1 | contig 10485 bp, 12 predicted proteins | sample LakEriMetagenome_9_FD_203523 | JGI IMG/M metagenome (GOLD analysis project Ga0315902, IMG submission 203523) | Freshwater fungal communities from buoy surface, Lake Erie, Ohio, United States - Buoy 12 MA117 | ecosystem: Environmental > Aquatic > Freshwater > Lake > Lake biofilm | place: USA...
ACCGTGGGGACGGTAATAAAAGGAGTGGAGGTAAAACTGGAGCAGGATGGTGAGATTTGCTGCAAGGGAGAAAATGTGATGATGGGGTATTACAAGAGACCTGATCTTACTGCCGAGGTGATTGACGCAGCAGGTTTTTTTCATACCGGAGATATCGGTGAGTTTGTTCAGGGGAAATTCCTGAAGATTACTGACCGGAAAAAGGAAATTTTCAAAACCAGTGGCGGTAAATATGTAGCGCCGCAGCCTATTGAAAACAAGCTGAAAGAAAGTAAATTCATTGAGCAGATGATGGTTGTGGGACCGGAACAGAAATTTGCTGCTGCCCTCATTGTCCCTTCTTTAGATCATCTTTGCGAATGGGCCAAACAACATCAGATCAGTTTCGGCACCAAGTACGACCTGCTATCACATCCCAGGGTATTGGAGTTATATAAGAATATTGTAGAGGAATTTAATCTTCAGTTCAGCCATGTAGAACAGATTAAGAAATTTGAATTATTGCCTGAAGAATGGACGGTTGATGGCGGAGAACTTACACCCACACTCAAACTGAAAAGAAAAGTAATTATGGAAAAATACAGAGATGCCATTGAGCGTATATACCGTTAAGGAAAGACCAGTATCATTAAATTTAAAAATATACTTGTCTGCTCCTACCACTATAATTTTTATCTTCGCCTCACTTAAAACAGAAAAATCAATTTGTTATGTTGCCTCGTTATAAACGAATCTTGTTAAAACTTTCCGGTGAAGCACTGATGGGGGATAAAAATTTTGGGATGGACTCTTCCGTTATTGGGCAATACGCACAGGATATCAAGGAGATTACGGAGTTGGGTGTACAGGTAGCCGTTGTCATTGGCGGAGGAAATATATACCGGGGAATGAATGAAGCTGAAACAGGCATTGAAAGAGCACACGGAGATTACATGGGTATGCTTGCTACCGTTATCAATGGTATGGCATTGCAGGCCGGCCTGGAAAAGATAGGTGTTTACACAAGACTGCAAAGTGCAATTAAAATGGAACAGATTGCTGAGCCGTACATCAGAAGAAGAGCAATCCGGCATCTTGAAAAAGGGCGTGTTGTCATTTTTGGTGCCGGCACCGGAAACCCATATTTTACAACTGATACAGCTGGCTCACTCCGTGCTATTGAAATCAACGCAGATGTGATTCTAAAAGGAACAAGGGTAGACGGCATTTATACAGCAGACCCCGAAAAAGACCCTACTGCAACAAAGTTTAATGCCATTTCTTTTCAGGAATGCTTAAGCAAAAACCTTAAGGTCATGGATATGACCGCATTCACCCTTTGCATGGAAAATAATCTTCCCATTATTGTGTTTGACATGAACAGAATGGGCAACCTGAAACGGGTGGTAACAGGAGAGAATGTTGGTACTGTCGTAAACGGTAAATAGAAGTAAGGGATTAGTTTTTCAGAATATAGAGACAAAGTATTTATGGCTGATTCAACTTATAGTTTATGATTCAGTTTTCATTGCCCGAACTTTTTCTTTTTTTATTTTCTGCACTTGTATGCGGTGCAGTAGTCTATAACTTTCTGTCAGCCGGCACTACTTCCGGTAAAATTGAAGCAGAAAGTACAGAAGAGGATTTTATTAACGAAGAAGCTAAACAAAGATTGCGTAATTATGATTTGGATGACAATCTGCCTCAGCAATCCGGGAAGAATGATGATCTGATAAAACAGCTGGAGTATAGAATTGAAAAATTAGAAGATCGGTTGAATCATTCCGATAATCAGGAAAAGCAAAAGGATAATACTAAGGATGAGCCTTTGTATTCGGATGAGTACGATTTACACAATAGTTCTGAAGATTCAAATGAATCAGACGAAGAGGATCAATATCTCCAGGCAAGAGAAGAAATGGAACTTGCGTTATTTAAAGCAAAGCGTCAGTTAACCCGCTTTCAAACAATACTGCAGGGACAAAAAAATCTTTCTTCCGCAGAAACTGACAAAAATCAAGCTGAAAACAGACTTGTAAATGAATTGACACAACGTGAACAAATAATCGATCAGCTTAATCTTTCATTTCAAAAAAACCCTCATACGGTTTTTTCACTGCAGCAACTGAAACAACGTTTACAGGAACAAACGGAGGCACTGTCTTTTGCTGAAGCCGAACTTCAACAAGCCTAAGCCCGATTAAAACTGAGATCATACTAAAGTTAAAAAAACCGCTTCATAAATGAAAGCGGTTTTAAAATTAAAATACCTTTTACCTTAATTGCTTTTAGCAACAGCGGTCTTCTTCTTTGTAGATTTGGCAGGACGAGATTTACCGAAGCTGCCTTTTGAAATTTTACCGCGTTTTGTTTTTTTGTCACCTCTTCCCATAATGTAAATTTTAAGATTTAAAGTTTTAATTATTTAATGATCAGATTTTTTCAGACAATTCCTTACCGGCTTTAAATTTAGCTACTTTTTTTGCTTTTATTTTAATTGTTTCACCTGTTTGTGGATTGCGTCCTACTCTTGCTGAGCGCTTACTAACAGAAAAAGTTCCAAATCCTACGAGTGTTACCTTGCTGCCGCTCTTTAGAGATTTTGTAACTGCATCTACAAAAGAATCAATGGCAGCATTGGCTTGAGTTCTGGAAATGCCGGCATCTTCGGAAATCTTTGAAATTAAATCGCCTTTGTTCATGTTCTTTTTTTTATGAAATGATATGATTTATAAAACAGATAATATTCTACGGAAATGATCTTTTTGCTGATCTTTTCGTGGCGCAAATATAGAGGGTTTTTTAACTGTTCAAAATTAAATTAACTAGCCAAAAGCTTTATCTGGCAAGGGTTTTGCAGTAATTGTGCTAAATCTCATCAGATATCCACAATCACTCCACAACTTGCATTACCGTTCGGAAGGCGATGAATAAATTACCCCAGCGATCCTGTCCTTTTTTTCGTAATTCGGGAGAAAAATGCGCTATATAATCCTCATAATCTTCCTTTGTTCTTGCCGTATACTGCACAGCAAATGTAGGTCCCTCAGATTCGTCAACATCTACTAACCTCACAAATCGACTTTCAAAAAATTTCCCGGTTGCAAGCACTTCCGGGATATGTTCTTCTTTCATCCACTTTATCCAATCGGCTTCAATCGATGAGTCTATTTTCACTGTTACATTATAAATAAACATCTCTCCTTTCTATTTTTTTAATTCAAGGTAAACAGGACAATGGTCACTGTGTTTCACATCAGGAAAAATTTCCGCATCCTTAATTTTGTTACGCAGTGTTTCTGTGACATTGATATAATCAATTCTCCAGCCTTTGTTATTTAAGCGTACACTTGGGAACCGCTGACTCCACCAGGAATACCTGTGTGGTTCCGGATGTATTTCACGAAAAGTATCCACCCAACCACTTTCAAGAAATTTTGTCATCCAATCTCTTTCTGGCGGAAGAAAACCACTGGAGTTTTTGTTTCCTTTCGGATCATGGATATCGATTTCCTGGTGTGCAATATTATAATCGCCGAGTAAAATCAAATTCGGGTGTTTCTTTTTCAGGGGCTTTAACCAGCGTTCAATCTCATCAAGCCACACATATTTAAAATCCTGTCTTTCTGACCCGCTTGTTCCACTTGGGAAATAGGCATTGATTAGTCTTACATCACCAAAATCGGCCTGTATCACCCTGCCTTCCTCGTCACTTTCACCATGACCATTTCCATAGATAACCTGGTCGGGTTTTATTTTAGTGAAAATAGCAACACCGCTGTATCCTTTCTTTTTTGCACTGAACCAGTAATCTTCATAACCTAATTTACGAAACGGTGTATGGTCAACATCTGCCTGAAGGGCTTTTGTTTCCTGCACACAAATGATGTCTGCCGGATCAGTTGCTAGCCATTCAAGAAATCCTTTTTTTATTGCAGCTCTTATGCCGTTTACGTTATATGAAATGATACGCATTGTAGTAAATAAGTACAAAGTTAAAAAGTCCGAAAGTCTGAAGGATTTTTATTCCAGCACCGGTCTCAGCCATTTGATCGCTTCATCTTTACTCATGCCTTTTCTGTTTGCATAATCAAGCAGCTGATCTTCCTGAATTTTTCCGACTCCAAAATATTTGCTGTCAGGATGTGCGAAATACCATCCGCAAACAGAGGAAGCCGGATACATGGCCAATGATTCTGTTAGATGAATGCCTGTTTGCTCTTCCCCTCCCAATAATGCAAACAACTTATATTTCTCTGTGTGGTCGGGACAGGCAGGATAGCCGGGCGCCGGACGGATTCCAGTATATTTTTCTTGAATCAACGCTTCATTATCAAGTGATTCATCTTTTGCATAGCCCCAATACTCTTTTCTTACTTTTTCATGCAAGCACTCTGCAAAAGCTTCTGCAAGCCGGTCGGCAAGAGCCTGCAACATAATTTTATTGTAATCATCCTGTGCAGCTTCAAATTTTTGAATATGTGGTTCAATGCCTTTGATCGTTACACTGAATGCTCCTAAATAATCATTGATGCCCGTTGATTCCGGTGCAATGAAATCAGCAAGAGATAAATTCGGTTGTCCTTCTGCTTTCTTGCTTTGCTGACGGAGAAACTCAAGATTTACATTGGCGTCTTTATCGGTAATTGTAACAGTATCTTTCCCATTGCTTACTGCCGGCCGGAAGCCAATGGTTCCCTGTGCGGTGAGCCATTTTTCTGAAATGATCTGATCTAATAACTGATTGGCGTCTTCAAATAGTTTTTTGGCTTCTTCACCCACAACGGTATCAGTTAAAATTGCAGGAAACTTTCCATGCAATTCCCAGGCAATGAAGAAAGGCTGCCAGTCGATATATTTTCTCAATTCCTGCAAATCAAAATTCAGGAATTGCTTATTACCGTTAAAAGAAGGTTTAACCGGTGCATAATTGCTCCAATTTATTTTTGCATTGTTTTGTTGTGCCGCTGTGAATGGCAACAATGTCTTAACCGTTCTCTTGTTTTCGAAATCCTGTTTAAGTTGAATGTATTCTTTCTCGATGTTTGTCAGGAAGGCTTGTCGTTGTTCTTTACTTAATAAAGAAGTTGCAACAGTTACGCTCCGAGATGCATCCAGTACATGAATTACACCTTTATCATAGGAGGGTGAAATTTTTACTGCAGTATGCATCCGGGATGTGGTAGCACCACCGATGAGTAATGGCTGCTTCATGCCTCTTCTTTTCATTTCCGCTGCCACGTGCACCATTTCATCTAAGGAAGGTGTAATAAGTCCGCTAAGGCCGATGATATCTACATTTTCTTTTTCTGCTGTATCGAGAATTTTATCTGCAGACACCATTACGCCAAGGTCGATGATATCATAACCATTGCAACCAAGTACCACACCGACAATGTTTTTTCCAATATCGTGTACGTCGCCCTTCACCGTAGCAAGCAAAATTTTTCCTGCGGATGACGCCTGTGTTTTTTCAGCTTCAATATAAGGCGTGAGAACAGCAACACTTTTCTTCATCACACGTGCACTCTTTACTACTTGAGGTAAAAACATTTTTCCCGCACCGAATAAATCACCCACTACATTCATACCTGCCATCAGCGGACCTTCGATGACATCAAGCGGGCGAGGGTATTTTTGTCTCGCTTCTTCTGTATCTGTGTCAATGTATTCAGTAATGCCATTGATCAATGCGTGCTTTAATCTTTCTTCAACACTTGCCTGCCGCCATTTTTCATCTTTCACCTGCTCTTTGCCTTTGGCCTTCACGGTTTCAGCAAACGCAATGAGTGCTTCCGTAGACTGGTTCTGATCGTTGTTGCGGTTTAGAATCACATCTTCACAAAGAGTACGCAGTTTCGGTTCAATTTCATCATATACCACTAACTGGCCTGCATTCACAATTCCCATATCCATACCGGCTTTGATGGCATGAAACAGAAATACACTGTGCATCGCTTCGCGTACATGTTCATTACCTCGGAAGGAAAATGAAAGATTACTGACGCCTCCACTTATCTTGGTCAGCGGCATTCTTCTTTTGATTTCACGGGTTGCTTCTATAAAATCAACTCCGTAATTATTGTGTTCTTCAAGACCGGTAGCAACTGCAAAAATATTCGGATCAAAGATGATGTCCTGAGGATCAAAGCCAAGTTGCGTTGTCAGAATATTATAAGCACGCTGACAAATTTCAATTTTTCTAGTTTGTGTATCTGCCTGTCCTTTTTCATCAAAAGCCATCACGACTACGGCTGCACCAAACAACTGACAAATACGTGCCTGTTCAAGAAATTTTTCTTCGCCTTCCTTGAGAGAGATCGAGTTAACAATACATTTTCCCTGAACACATTTCAAACCGGCTTCAATAATTTCAAACTTTGATGAATCAATCATCACAGGAATTCGCGCTATGTCCGGTTCGCTCTGAAGCAGATTTAAAAATGTTTTCATTGCTTCAACACCATCCAGCAAGGCATCATCCATATTTACATCTATGATCTGGGCTCCGTTTTCAACTTGTTGGCGCGCAATGCTCAGTGCTTCTTCATAGTTATTTTCTTTGATGAGTCTTGCGAATTTTTTGGAACCTGTAACGTTGGTTCGCTCACCAACATTCACAAAATTGGTCTCCGGTCTTACCACCAGAGGTTCTAAACCCGAGAAGCGGGAATATGGTTTAATCGTCGTCATGTTTAAGCTAGTGCGGTTTCTGTAATCGGTCTTTTTCTTGGAGTGATGTTTTTTACATGTTCAGCGATATGGCGGATATGATCGGGCGTTGTGCCGCAACATCCGCCTACTATATTTACCCAGCCTTCTTTTGCCCATTCTTCCAGGTAATGACCGGTATCTTCCGGGCGTTCATCATATTCACCCATTGCATTGGGAAGGCCCGCATTCGGATATGCCGATACAAAACATTTTGCGATATGGCTCAGCTCTTCAATATGCGGACGCATTTCATGTGCACCGAGGGCGCAATTCAATCCAACACTTAACGGATTGGCATGCATCACGGAAATGTAAAAAGCTTCCAGTGTTTGTCCACTTAATGTTCTTCCGCTGGCATCGGTTATTGTTCCTGAGATGGAGATCGGTAATTCTTGTTTTCCTGTATCCTGAAAATATTTTTTAATTGCGTAGATGGCTGCTTTGGCATTAAGTGTATCGAAGATAGTTTCTATTAGTAATAGATCCACACCACCATCAACCAGTCCTTTTACCTGTTCGTAATATGCGGAGACAGCTTCATCAAAAGTCATGGCACGGTAACCCGGGTTGTTTACATCGGGGCTAAGTGAAAGGGTTTTGTTCATTGGGCCGATGGCACCTGCAACCCATGCTTGTCTGCCGGAGGCGACAACTGCTTCTTTCGCGATTGTTGCGGCTGCCACATTCAGTTCATATGCAAGAGACTCCATATGGTAATCTGCCAGTGAAATTCGTTGTGCATTGAACGTATTTGTTTCAATGATATCTGCACCTGCTTCAATGTATTGCTGATGGATGGCGCGTACGATCTGAGGTTGTGTTAAACACAGCAGATCGTTATTCCCTTTTAAGTCTGATTGCCAGTCTTTGAATCTTTCTCCGCGATAGTCTGCTTCTGAAAGTTTGTAACGCTGAATCATGGTGCCCATGGCGCCGTCGATGATGAGGATGCGTTGTTCGAGTGCTTGCTGTATGTCGCTCATAAAAACCTTTGTTTTGAAACGACGTAATTGAGGATGATCGGGAAAAGATGGAGCTACTGATAAACGATTACAACCGAGGTTGGTACTTGTCGTTTATTAGTTCCGATTCTGGCCGAACAATAAACAAATCCGCCGTTAGCCCGGCAAAGGTAACAGAAAATGGAAAATGAGCAATGGAATGGGTAAAGACGGTTAGCGGTTGTCAGTTAGCAGTTTCGGTCTTCCGGTCTCTCGGACTCCCGATCTTCCGGTCTATTTCTTTTTCTTCAATGAAAATACCCTGGAGATATTGAATCCGAATAACAAATCGCCTTTGTTCCATTGACCAAAAGTTTCATTGATAAATGTGCGCTCTGTCATACCCGGCGAATTGGTGATGTGCAATTGAAATACATGTCCGCCAGTTTCTATATCTACGCCAAAAGACAGAGAATTTCTTGTGCCGCTAAAACGACTGCCGGGGAGCTGATAATAATATTCGCCATTCAAGCTTACGCGCTTGGTTATGCTTTGTTTTGCACCAATGCCTATTGAAAACAAATCATTGGGGTCATTGCTGCCTTTTACCAGGTTGTAATGCACCATTGTGGGCATGATTTGAATGGAAGTACCCTCTGAAATTTTTCTTGCGATTAGCAGTTGATGAGCGTAGTACAAACGAGAGGAGAAGTAATTCTTGCGGCTGGGGTTTTCCCATTTAAGGGTATTGAGCATCATGGAAGACATCCAGCTGATACTTACGGGGATTCCACCTTTTTCGTCTGTTTGCGTAAGTAGTTTGTATTTTAAAAATGCATCGTATTGTTTTTGATAGGTACTTCTTCCGGCACCAATCATTAAATTTTTGGTGACGCCATAATCAAGTCCCATGCGCATAGTTGCATTGTCGAGCCCAAATAATTGATAAAATCCGCTGTTGAGTTGTCCAAATCGGTGAGAGATTCTGAAGTCAAGTATCCCGGGTGCTGTATTCTCAATAGAATGGCCGTTTACCAGGCGGGTAGATAGAAAAGTTCTATCTGTATATTGTTTCCCGGAATTCTTTTTTGATTCCTCTTCTTCCATCATTTGATTCAGGTCGATGTCTTGCCCTTTAATAGAGAAGCCGATCAGCAAAAGAAAAAGAGTTGCGAATGTATAGCGGATAGTCATGGCTGGATTATTGCTTGTTAGCGATTTAGCGGTTCGTAGCTGCAATTGGCAGTTATCTCAATTGTTTCTGCAATTTTAGCAGTAACGATAGTGGGCACTTTAATACCGTAGTCAACCAATTTTATATTGAAAACGGCGGTGCTTGTTATTTTTCCACCTTTGACTGTGATGGACCCATTGGTTTTTACTTTATTGGTGACGCCGTGCATGGTGAGGTCGCCTTCAACTGTTGCAGGGTAGCTGCCATCTTTTTTAAAGTTGATGGTAGAGAGGTTTGTGATGGTCCCCTTGAATTCTGATTTAGGGAATTCTTTAGAGTTCATATATTCTTTATCATTGAAATGTTGCTGCATGGCTGCATTCTTGAACTGAAAGCTTTTGATCAGTACAAGGTATTGCAGTGCACCTGTTTGGGTGTTGAGGCTGCTGAACACTTCATTGTTGTTTGCTTTGATGTCTTCGATTTTCGTTTTTGAGAAAAAGCTCACTTTCCCGTTACGGGTAATATGGTTTTGAGCATTTGCATGTTGAATGCAGATGAAAAGCAATAAAAAGATTGAAGATATGTGCTTCATAATTGGGGAGATTTAATTATTTGGAGCGCCGTTTCTGATCCAGGTTCGGAGTTCTGCGATGCGACATTCATTGAGGCGAGCTGCACCTTTTGGCATTGGATTTACAGATCTGGTGACAGAAGAAAGCAGGCTTCCGTTGTCTGCTGCTGCTTTTACTGCATTGTAACTGTCGAGCTTGATTCCCCCTCCCGCGGCAGCTGTGCCGCTATGACAACTGAGGCAGCTTGCGTTGAGAATACTTGTTACCTGTACCGAATATTTGACTGCACTTGTATCGCATTGTGAGGGTCCGTACAGTATATCTTCCTTATCGTAATAGCAGGAAGAAAAGAAAATGACTAAAAAAAATAAAGGTAGCAGGATTCTCTTCATTGGATGTTTGTTGTTAATGGTTATCAGTTTAGATTAATTATTTGGTGCTCCTGCCTGTACCCATTTTTCGATTTGTCCGATTTGGCAGTCGGACAATTTGCCTCCCGGGGGCATAGGTGAATAAGGGGCAATTTGTTTAATTGATCCCATCAGCCTTCCGTTTATTGCTGTTGTTCTAACAACATTATAGTCGGTAAGGTTCAGGCCGCCACTGGGAGCTGTTGCGCTATGACAACCGTTACAATTTGTCTCTAAAATAGGTTTTACGATGGCATTGTAAGTAAACTGCGTGAGATCGCAACTGTTCGATGCACAGTTGGTTGTATTCTGTGCTCCCTGTACAATCCACTTATATATTGAATCCTTTTGTGCTTTGGTTAGGGGAGGAGCGGGAGGCGGGGGCATTCTGTCGTCGCCATCGGTCGTGATGATGACCTCCCAGTATTTACTGTCGTTCGGAAGATTGGGTTTTATCCCTTTCATTATACTGGTATAATTATCGAGCCGAATACCATCTGCTCGTGTTTGTGCATCGTGGCAACCACTTTTGGCGCAGCTGGATACAAAAATGGGCAAGACATTGGTTTCAAAACAAATGAGAGGTGCTCCCGGAGGAGGAGGGGTGATACCCGGAGGTACTTCAGTTAACGACTCATGCTTGCAGGCAGTATAAGTGAATATGATAGTTAATGTAATGAAGAGTATGCTCT
>Ga0315902_10013673_pt1 | contig 10485 bp, 1 predicted proteins | sample LakEriMetagenome_9_FD_203523 | JGI IMG/M metagenome (GOLD analysis project Ga0315902, IMG submission 203523) | Freshwater fungal communities from buoy surface, Lake Erie, Ohio, United States - Buoy 12 MA117 | ecosystem: Environmental > Aquatic > Freshwater > Lake > Lake biofilm | place: USA...
CCGGAGAAGGCGAGGAGGTCGCGGTTGGCCTCGATGTCCTCGGCGCTGAGGTCGGCGAGGGTGGTGGATCCGCTGGCGTCGAAGTCGAGGTAGGCGGCGACGTCGGACTCGTCGATGACGCCCACGGTGCCGCCGACGTCGGTGGCGAGGCCGTACTGGCGGACGAGGAAGCCGAGGGTGGTGGCGGGCGAGAAGCCGGGGACGACGTCGGTCGTCTCGGTGGCGAGGTAGTAGGCGGGCGAGGTGGCGGGGACGGTGACGGGGAGGCTGGCGAGCTCGCTGGCGAGGCGGCCGCGGAGCTCGTCGCTCACGCCGACGGTGAGGTTGCCGGTGGCGTTGACCACGGTGCCGGGGCGGCCGAAGAGGCCTCCGACGGACTGGGCGTCGGAACCGGTGAAGGAAGAGGTGCCGACGAGGACGAGGCCTGAGGTGTTGGCGACGCCCTGGGCGGCGGCGGCGAGTCCGCCCTGGCGGACGACGGTGGCGCCGAAGTAGGTGTTGGGGCCGGAGAGGGTGAAGGTGGGCGCGCCCTCTTTAACGAGGTTGCCGACGCCGGAGATGCCGCCGGCGTAGGAGGTGACGGCGGCGGAGACGACGGTGATGTTGCCTCGGCCGAGGTAGATGCGGGTGGAGGCGTCGCCCTCGAGGTTGCGGAAGCGCTGGTCGGTGTCGTTGAAGCGGATGGAGGTCTCTCGGCCGCTGGGGCCGCCGAGGAGTCGGATGCGGGAGGCGTTCTCGAAGGCGTTGTTGTTGCCGGAGGAGAACACGATGGCGTTGCCGTCCTCGACGATGACCTGTCCGAGGAAGAAGGGCTGGGCGGCCACGATGTCGGCCACGCCGGCGTCGTCGTTGCCGAGGTCAACCTCGTCGCCCCCGCGGTAGCGGATGGTGTCGGTGGGCTTGAAGCGGAGCTCGGCGAGGGCGGAGTCGCCGACGATGGTGGCGCGAAGGGCGCCGGCGTCGTTCTGCACGATGCTGAGGCTGCCCGTGCCGGTCAGGTTGACGGTGCCCGAGCCGAGACTCTGGACGTTGGAGACGAGGCGGCCGGCCCTCACCTCGAGGAGGCTCATGTTGTTGCCGTCGGAGAAGAGGGCGAGCGCGCCCTCGCCTTCCTTGACGAAGGTGCCGAGGGCGGCGCCGCGCAGTCCGCTGATGGGGTCGATGGCGCCGACGACGGAGCCGGTGAAGTAGCCGTCGAAGCCGGTCTCCTGGTTGACGCGGAGGATGTCGGACGCGCCGGCGAGCTCGATGAAATTGCCGGCGCCGGTCCCGGAGAGGACGATGGAGGTGACGCCGGCCTCGCCGAAGAGGGACTGGAGGTTGCGGATGCGCTGGGTGCCGTTGACGACGAGGGTGGTGGTCTGGCCGCCGGGGGCGTAGCCGGGCTTCCAGTGGCCGATGTCGGGATCATCGCTGATGTCGAAGGCGACATTGGAGCCGTTGGGTCCCGCGGCGAGGTTGACGGAGAGGGCGGAGAGGAGGGTGTCGCCCGAGGTGGCGTCGAGGATGACGCGCCCGCCCGCGGCGACGAACTCGCCGGTGAAGGTGGCGGTGTTGGTGACGCGGAGGGCGTCGGCCCCGGTCTTGTAGAAGCGTCCGCGCCCCTCGAGGATGCCGAGGGTGCCCTCCTCGACGTCGATGCCGGCGGCGCCGAAGTCGACATGGGTGACGAGGATGTAACTGTCGGCCGGGCCGGTCTCGAGCGCCGAGGTGGTGGCGGCGAGGAGGTTGTGGGCGAAGTTGAGGCGGGCGACGAGCGGGGTGGCGGGGTTGTCGTGGTTGGTGTCGTTGAGGCTGGCGGGGGTGCCGACCAGGTTGAGCTGGCTGTTGCGGAAGGAGAGCTTGGCCCCGCCCTCGACGACGATGGCGGCGGCGCCCAGCATCTCGGCCCCGGGCGCGCCCTTGAGGACGGCGGAGAAAGGACCGTAGTCGGCCCACTGGTTGAGATAGCCGGAGACCTGGAGCTGGCCCTGCTCGACGATGACGAGGCCGGAGAAGCCGCGGAGGGAGCCGTCGCGCAGGTCGGCGGGGACGGGAGCGGCGAGGAGGGGGTCGAAGGAGCGGTTGCCGAAGTAGGCGAGGGATCCGGCGAAGCCGTTGTACTGGAGGGTGCCGCCGCCGGCCTTGACGAAGGTGCCGAGGCCCTGGGTGTCGTCGCGCAGGGGGGCGTTGAGGGTGGCGTCGATCGGCGCGCCGAGGGAGTTGCGCAGGTCGATGGTGAGGACGGCGTCGCCGACGAGGGTGAAGTTGTCGACCAGCAGCTCGGAGAGGCTGTTGATCTCGCGGTCGGCGTCGACGTCGACACCGCGGACGGTGGCGGCGAGGCCGGCGGCGAGGACAAGGAACTGGGTGCGGAGGCGCATCGTAATTCTTTAATGAAGTTGGGGAGAAGGGGCGCGGCTCAGAAGCGGCGGCGGAAGGAGACGTTGAGGGAGAGGGCGTCGCCGCCGCCGAGTCGGCGGAACTCGGCCGAGACACCGTAGGAGGTGTCGTCGTCGGGACCGAAGGTGAAGGCGGGGGTGACGAGGATGCCGCCGCGGTCGAGGGGGTCGCTGGAGGCGCTGACGTCGCCGAGGATGCCGTCGTTGGCGGCGTCGACGGTCATCTCCTTGCCGGAGAGGGCGGCGACGTAGGCGAGGTCGAGGGAGAGGCGGTAGCGCCAGTCGCCGCGGTCGGTGTCCCAGGCGTGGGCGAGCGAGGCGCCGAGGCGGGCGCGGACGGCGGTCTGGCTGACGTCGCCGAGGGTGAGGCGGGTGTCGGCGTCGCCGGACTCGGAAAACGCGCCCTGGGAGGCGTGGGAGAGGTCGAGCTGGGCGAAGGGCGTGAGCGAGGTGCGGCGGCCGATCAGCGTGCCGTGGCCGACGCGGGCCCAGGCAGAGGCGAGGAAGGCGTCGGGTTTGGCGGTGACGCCCCCTCCGAGACCGGTGCGCGCGGCCTTCATGCGGGAGAGGCCGAGGGAGGCGCCAACCTCGACGAAGGTGGCCTCGTCCTCCAGGACGCTGCCGGCGAAGCCGAGGACGCGAATCTGGTCGGCGTCGACCTGGCCGCCGCCGGCCAAGGTGGCCTTGGATTGGTCGAGGGAAAGGGCCCAGCCGGCGGTGAGGTCGGGGCCGAAGTCGAAGTGCTGGCCAGCGAGGGCTCCGGTGCGGCGAAGGTCGTACCCGGGTGAGTAGCTCTTGTCGCCGGCGTCCCAGGAGGCGGAGGTGGCCTCGAGGAAGAACTCCTTGTTCTTGACCGACATGTAACCCCGGTCGAAGCGGCGCTGCTCGAGTCGGCGGCTGAGGGCCTCGTGGTCGGCGGAGGCGCCGAGGTGGGCCATGCCGATGCCGGAGAGGTAGGCGAGGCCGGTGAGCGACTTGATGGCGCCGGGTGCCTCGGCGGAGGAAAGCGAGGCGAGGCGGCGGCCGAGGGCGGTGAGCGGCGTGCCGTCGACGCTGAGCGAGAACTCGGTGACGGCGCCGGTGACGGGGTTCACCTCGACGCGCGCAAGGTCGGCGAGGCGGTCGAGGAAGACGGTCGAGATGCCTGAGACCTGCGAGGGCAAGACGAGGGCGGCGGAGGCGCCGGCGGGGTTGGAGGCGCGGACGATGATGGCGTCGATGCGACCGTTGGCGCCCGTCTGGGTGTCGAGCAAGTAGGCGAGGGGGATGTCGCCGTCGCCGGTCGCAGCGGTGAAGCGCTGGTTGGGGGCGAAGCCGGTGCCCGGGGGGATGGTTCCTCCCGAAAGCAGGGTAAGGCGCGATCCGACCGCGGCGTTGCCGGTGAGGCGCAGCGTCGACGTGGCGTCGATGGACAGGGATCCGCCGAAGTTGATGCGGTCGTTGCCGGAGGTCAGGGCCTCGGCGTCGAAGGTGGAACCGGGGGCGAAGGTGAGGTCGCCGCCGACGGTGATCGTGCCCGGGGAGTAGCCGGGGGCGACGATGCCCTCGACAAGGAGGTCGCCTTGGGTGACGGCGGTGCCGGCGAGGGTGGCGCCGGCGACGACGCGGATGTCGCCCGCGACGCCGACGTCGCGCTGCGAGGCGGTGCCGAGCTGGAGGGTGCCCGCGGTGACGAGGAGGTCGGCGGCCGAGGTGGCGCCGGCGGCGAGGACGAGGGTCCCGGCGCCGATTTTCTCGAAGCTGCCGCCGTCCACGCCGCCCGCGGTGGCGACGGTCTGGGTGAGGGTGACGGTCTGGGCGGCGCCGACATCGACCGCGATGGAGCCCGTGTTGGAGACGGAGAGCTGGGCTCCGCCGAGAATCTGCCCGGCGACGACGCCGACGGTGACGCGGCCCTCGCGGACCTCGAGGCCGGAGAGGGTGCCGGTGCCGGCGGTGAGAGGCAGGCCGGCGGTGAGGTTGAGGGTGCCGGCGCCGACCTTGACGAGGGTCGAGGTGCCTCCGGAGAGGGTGAGGTCGCCGGTGTAGAGGCCGTTGGTGACGGCGGCGTCGGCGAAGATCCGGAGGGTGGATCCGTCGGCGAGCGTGATCGCCTTGGTGTTGGCGACGCCGACCTGGAGGATGCCGCCGTCGACGGTGACATCGCCCGCGAAACCGGCGAGGTTGCCGTCATTCGCGGTGAAGCGGAGAGGGGCGGTGCCCTGGATGACGAGGTTGGCGGCGCCGGAGAAGGTGCCGGCGAACTCGGCCTCGATATCCTGGACGAGGGTGAGGGAGGTGAGGCCGGCGAGGTCGACGTTGCTGCCGGAGGCGGCGGCGAGGCCGTTGAGGGTAAGCGCCGCGGGGGTGCCGGCGAAGGCGAGGTCGGCCCCGCCGAGGAGGGAGGTGAGGCCGCCGTAGGACGGGGCTGCGGTCAGGGTGAGGGTATGGGGGCCGCTGACGGCGAAGCTGCCGGCGCCCGTCACCTGGGCGGCGAGGGCGCGGTCGCCGGTGAGGATGAGCTCGAAGGTGGCGCCGGAGGAAACGGCGGCGGCGGGGATGGCGGAGCCGACGCGGCGGTCGTCGACGGCGAGGATGCCCTCGAGGACGCGGAGGTCGCCGGAGGGAAGGGTGCCGTCGCCGGTGAGGGCGATGCGGCCCGCGCCGAACTTGGAGATGCTGCCGGCGCCCGTGATGTCGGAGGTGAAGGACTGGTCCTGGCCGGACGCGGCGTTGAACTCGAGGATGGCCCCGGAGGCGACGTCGATGGAGTCGGGGTCGCCGAGGGCGTCGATGGTGACGCGGAGGGTGCCGGCGAGGACGCGGACATCGCCCAGGTCGTTGGTGCCGTCGACGGGGGCGAGGCTGAGGATGCCGGCGCCGGCCTTGTCGAGGTCGCCGCCGCCGACGATGAAGCCGGCGTAGGTGTCGGTGCGCGCCGCCGCGACGGTGAGGGTGAGGCGGCGGTCGGAGTCGACGAGGTCGAGGACGGTGCCGGCGTCGCCGGTCAGGCCGGCGAAGGCGAAGTCGCCGGCGTCGTCGAACTCAAGGGTGGTGCCGGCGTTGTTGAGGTCGATCCGGGCGTTGGGGTAGGAGCCGGCGGCGGTGAGGACGGTGAGGCCGCCGTCGAGGCGGAAGGTCCCGGTGAAGCCGGCGCCCTGGACGGGAGGAAGGGGGTCGGTGTCCTGGGCAAGGACGAGGGTGCCGGTGCCGGAGCGGACGAAGGTGCCGGCGCCGGAAAGCTCGGAGGCGAGGACCTGAACGTCGTCCGCGTCGGCGATGGCGAGGCGGAACTCGGCCCCGGAGGCGAGGATGAGCTCTTGGAACAGGCCGAAGGCGGGGAGCTGGTCGGTGGCGAGGGCGCCCTCGAGGACGGAGACGGTGCCGTTGAGGCGGAGGCGGTTCTCGACGTCGCCGAGGTCGTCCAGGAAGGAGTTGATGGTGAGGGTGCCGAGGCCGCGCTTGACGAGGTTGCCGGAGCCGAGGGGGCCGACGCCGACGATGCCGCTGGGGGCGACGTAGGCGAGGTTGCGGGCGGTGACGCCGTTGTCGGTGCGGAGGACGAGGGTGGCGCCGTCGGCGACATTGACGTCGCCGAGGGTGGCGATGCCGGAGCCGGGGGCGGTCTCGACGAGGGTCAGGTCGAGCGTGCCGGCGGCGACGGTGGTGGTTCCGGTGTAGAGGCTGACGTTGGTGCCGAGCACGAGGGTGCCGTCGCCGGTCTTCTCGAAGTTGCCGTCGCCGAGGATGGACTTGGTCCAGGTGGCGGTGGCGCCGGTGTCGACGAAGAGGGCGAGGGTGCCGTCGACCGCGCGGTCGGCGTCGGTGAAGACGCCGTCGAGGTCGAGGTCGTAGCCGCGCGTGACGCCGTCCTCGGCGAGGACGAGGTCCTCGACGACGCCGTTGCCGTCGAGGTCGATGGTCGCGCTGTTGGCGAGGACGATGATGGCGGAGGCGGAGGCGAGGGAGGCGGGAAGGGCCTCGACGGTGCCCTGGCGGATGACGAGGGCGCCGGTGAAGGTGTTGGCGCCGGTGAGGCGGAGGGTTTCCCAGCCGGTCTTGTTGAGGGAGACGGCGAGGGAGACGGTCTCGCCGTCGACGGTGACGGTCTGGGCCGCGCCGGCGCCGGAGATGACCCCGGCGAAGTCGAGGCCGGCGGCGGAGGCGGCCGCCTGGGCGGCCTCGGCGACGGACACGACGCCGTCGGCGTCGCGGTCGACGCGGTAGCCGACGCGCTCGAGGTAGAGGCGGGTCTGGTCGGCCATGCCGAGGTCGCCGGCGAGGAAGTCGTCCTCGATGGGTTCGGGGAACAGGGTGGTCTCGAGGCGGAGGGGCGCGCGGTCGAAGCTGGCGACGCCGACGGCGATCGGATCGCCCAGCAAGGTGCCGAGGGGGAGGAACTCGACCGCGTCGGTGGTGCCGAGGTAGTTGTGGGAGAGGGGGAGGGTGAGGAGGGCGGCGGCGGCAAACTGCTGGCGGAGCTCGGTGACGCGGGCGTGGTCGAAGCCGACGGTGAGGGTGGCGGCGCCCATGTTGACGGCGCTGCCGGCCTCGCCGAAGAGGGCCCCGACGCGCTGGTTGCGACCGCCGGCGGCGAAGGTGGCGCCGGAGAGGAGGACGAGGCCGGAGGTCTTGCGCAGGGCGTCGGCGGAGCCGGCGGAGATGGCGCCCTGCTGGACGACGGCGGCGCCGTAGAAGTCGGTCGAGCCCGCGCCGCGGAACTCGAAGTTGGCCGCGCCGCGCTTGATGACGCTGCCCACGCCGGTGAGCGTGCCGAGGAAGCGTCGGCCGGCGTCGGTGGCGACGAGGGTCATGGTGCCGCGGCCGAGCTCGATGCGGGAGAGGGCGTCGCCGGAGAGGTTGCGGACGGTCTGGTCGGTGTTGTTGAAGCGGAGGGTCGAGCCGACGGTGGAGCCGGTGCTGTCGAGGGTGATGGCGCGGGCGTTGAGGAAGGTGTCGTTGATCGCGCCGGAGAGGGAGGAGAAGGAGACGTCGATGCCGTCGTTGACGATGAGCTCGCCGGCGAAGCTGCGCTGCTGGGTGGCGAAGTTGAGGGTGCCGAGGGTGCCGGCGGAATTGATCTCGAGCTCCTCGCCGGAGCCGTTGTCGATGGCGGCGCGGCCGACGACGCGGACGGTGCCGGCGCCGAGGAGGGTGGCCTGGAGGGTGGCGGTGTCGTTCTGGTAGATGCGCAGCTCGCCCGCGGAGGTGTTGATGCGCGAGGTGCCGAGGCCCTGGGCGTTGACGATGAGGCTGCCGCGGCGGACCTCGGTCTCGGCGAAGGTGCCCTGCTCGAGGATGAGGGCGAGCTTGGCGGCGTCGGCGGTGGCGTCGAGGACGAGGCGGCCGGCGAGGAGGTTGTCGACGGCGTCGACGGTGGCGCCGCCGGCGACCTGGACGCGGTAGGCGAGCGCGGTGCCGGAGCCGGGGGTGATGTCGCTCACCGTGACCTGGGAGGCGGGAAGGCCGAGGGCGAAGGCGAGGTTGGACTGGAGCTCGGCGGCGGAGCCGACCTCGATGGAGTCAGTCAGGCGCTGGACGCCGTCGGCGTCGGTGACGAGGAGCTGGAAGGTGCCGAAGCTGGGCAGGCGGTCGAAGGTGAACTCATAGACGCCGGCCTCGGGGTTGACGATGTCGGTGGCGGCGAACTCGAAGGCGCCGAGGACGGAGCCGCGGTAATAGCCGTCGCGCTGGGCGTCCTGGCGGATGACAAGGGTGTTGCCGCCGAGGAGGACGGAGGAGCCGATGCCGGTGCCGGCGATGACGAGCTCGCCGCGGTCGGTGATGTCGGCCGCGCGGCGCACGGCCTCGGCGACGGTTTCGCCGCCCGCGCGGTAGGCGAAGTTGGACTGGAAGTTGCGGACGGTCTGGTCGTTGGCGAGGACAAGGGTGGCGCCGGAGAGCGTCTCCTGGAGGGTGGTGATGGCGTTGTCCTCGTCGAACTCGGTGGTGACGAGGGCGAGGGTGGAGGTGCCGGCCTCGGGGGCGTAGGCGGGCTTGAAGCGGGGCTCCTCGGTGCCGTCGCTATTGGTGTCGATCGACTGGAAAAGGTAGCGGTTATGGGCGCCGCGGCGGGAAAGCTCGCTCTCGGCGCTGAGGTTGGAGCTGTTGCGGTCGCTCAGGTCCATCACGCTGGCGAGGTTGACGCTCGCGGCGGTGGCGAGGGCGCGGCCGGCGGCGGAGTCGAGGACGAGGGTGCCGCCGGAGACGGTGACATCGCCGGTGAGGCGCGACTCGTTGAGGATGGTGAAGGTGCCCGCGCCCGACTTCACGACGGAACCCGCCCCGGCGAGGATGCCGATGGAGCCCTCGAGGCCCTGGTCGACATGGAGGAGGGCGCGGTACTCCGAGGTGGTGCCGACGATGAGCTCGGTCTGGAACTGGTCGTTGTCGACGCCGGCCTGGAGGTTGCGCAGGTACTGGACGCGAAGCGCGTTGCCCTGGGTGACCGTGTTGTTGGCTCCGGTGGGGACGAGAAGGGGTGAGTTGGTGAGCTCGAGGACGGAGGAGCCGTTGAGGACGATGCCGGCGACGCCGGTCATGCGGCGCGCGGTGAACTGGCGCTGGGCCTGGATGAGGGCGAAGGCGCCGGCCTGGAACGGCTCGTCGAGGTCGAGCTCGGCGCCGTCGAGCGCGGCGTTGTCGGCGATCTCGGTGACGGCGCGGGGAGCGGGACCGAGGATGCGGAAGTCGGTGAGGTCGGCGGCGCCGAAGTCGTGCCAGACGTTGAGGAAGCCGGCGAGGCGGACGGTGCCTTGGTTGACGGTGAAGGTGCCTTGGAGGCCGTTGAGTCGGCGAGCGTTGCGGCCGTCTTCGAGCAAGGGGAACTCAGCGTAGTCGATGGTGGGCTGGAGGGTGGAGGGGCCGCCGTTGGGGAGAACGAGGTGGGAGAAGCCGGTGAAGGGGTAGTCGTAGCCGCGGGTGCCGTCGGTGTCCTTCCACCAGAAGGTCCCCTCGCGCTGGGCGCCGTCGAGGTTGGTCCAGGAGTTGATCTGGAGAATGCCGCCGCCGTCCTTGACGACGTTGCCGCCGGTGGGCAGGCCGGTGAGAGGGTCGACCTTGAAGAGCGCGCCGTTGACGACGCGCATGTCGCCGAGGGGGGTGTCGCCGAGCTCGAGGAAGGCCGCGCTGACGGTGGTCGCAAACTCGCTGATGATCGTCAGGGTCTCGCCGGGGGTGATGGCGATGACGCCGCCGCCGGCGGGATTGAAGACCGTGTTAGTGACGGCGGAGAGGCTGCCGCCGCCGCCGACGGCGGTGACGGTCTCAACCTCGTTGAGCACGGTGACCGGCTGGACATCGGCGCGGGCGACGAGTGAGGTCAGCACGCAGGCGGCGGCGACCAACGAGGACTTGGACAGTCTCATGAAAGCGGGATTCGGGGGAAGAATTTGAGTGTTTTTAGCGGCAAAGGGGTGTCAACGGGATATCCCCCATCGACCGAGGGTGAAAAGCCGTGTTAGCTAAAAGATTTATGTTTTATAAAAAGTTGATAATTAAGTGTTTGTGTATTTTTATCTTCGTTTTCTACTGTCTTAGGCGGCGGGCCGATGCGGCCTCGGCGACCATCGTTTTTGGCAATAAGCCAGCCCCCCCAGGCGGCGGAGGCAATCATGAGCAGGACGATCAGGCGCGTCATCAGGCGGCGACGAGGCTCGTCCATAGAGGCAAGGATGGAGGAGGGCGGGGTATTTTACAAACGGATTTACACTTGAGAGCCCGTTTTGGCCCAAGTAGAAAGGCTTACCCCACAGTCCAACCCCACCCACCAAGGTCTGCATGAGCCCACGGCAGAAACCCTTGGTCGCCCTCGTTGAGGACGACCGAACCCTTGCGGCCCTGGTCGCGGGGCAGCTGGAGGAGAACGGCTTTTCGAGCCGCTGCTTCCACAAGGGGACGAGCGCGCTGCGCCACCTGGAGTCGGAGCACGTGAACCTGGTTCTGCTCGACCTCTCGCTGCCGGACATGGATGGGCTGCAGGTGCTGGCGAGGCTGCAAGCGATGCCGACGCCGCCGCCGGTGGTGGTGCTGTCGTCGCTCGACAACCCAGCGGTGGTGCGAAAGGCCTTGGACGCGGGCGCCGAGGACTATGTGCGGAAGCCGTACGACACGGAGGAACTTTGCG
>Ga0315902_10013674_pt1 | contig 10484 bp, 7 predicted proteins | sample LakEriMetagenome_9_FD_203523 | JGI IMG/M metagenome (GOLD analysis project Ga0315902, IMG submission 203523) | Freshwater fungal communities from buoy surface, Lake Erie, Ohio, United States - Buoy 12 MA117 | ecosystem: Environmental > Aquatic > Freshwater > Lake > Lake biofilm | place: USA...
CGAAAAGGGTCATGTGGAACTCATCTTAGGTCAAGATTGGCAGGTGGATTTACATGATGAATTGATAGACGGTTTAACCCAATGGTTGAGCGAAGAAAATGTCAAAATCCTTTATAATTAAGGGCCAGATTTTAAAAGTTTTAAATCTATGAAAATTAGTTATTTAGATTTTGAAAAGCCGATCTCCGAACTCGAGGCTCAAACCGAGAAGCTTAAAGAGACGCATAACAAGAATAAGAATCTTGATATTTCAAAAGAGTTATCACAACTCGAATCCAAGACTGAAAAGTTACTGCATGAGATTTATGATAACTTAAACGCTTGGCAAATTTCCCAAGTATCACGTCACCCACAAAGGCCCTATACCCTTGATTATATTGAGAAACTTTTCACAGACTTTGAAGAGTTGCATGGGGATCGCGCGTTTGCGGATGACCCAGCGATTGTAGGGGGCTTAGCCTCATTTGAGGGGATCCCTGTGATGGTGATTGGTCATCAAAAAGGGCGTGATGTGAAAGAAAGACAATTCCGTAACTTTGGTATGCCAAAGCCTGAGGGTTATCGTAAAGCCTTGCGTCTTTATAGGTTAGCTGAAAAATTCAATGTGCCCGTCGTCACTTTCATTGATACCCCCGGTGCTTATCCAGGTATCAATGCCGAAGAGCGTGGTCAATCAGAAGCGATTGCACGTAATTTATATGTCATGGCAGAACTTAAGGTGCCTATCATCGGCATTGTGATTGGTGAAGGTGGCTCAGGGGGAGCACTCGCATTAGGTGTCGTGGATCAACTGATCATGCTTCAATTTGCAACGTACTCCGTCATTTCCCCTGAGGGTTGCGCTTCTATTTTATGGAAGAGTGCGGATAAGGCATCAACCGCGGCAGAAACATTAGGTATTACAGCCACCCGCTTAAAAGAGTTAGGTTTAGTCGATACCATTCTGAATGAGCCCTTAGGCGGTGCGCACCGCAATCCAAATGAACTCATGGAAACTGTCAGAAAATCTCTCAAAGAACACTTAACTAAACTTCAAAAGAAATCACTCAAACAACTCCTCGATGTAAGACATGAACGTCTACTTAGCTATGGCAAGTTTAAAGAAACCGCTAAGTAAAAACGTTAAAGCCCCCACTTCAAAAAAGACTAAACAGCTACCCTTACTTCATTTAGTTGAGAAGGCTTTTTTAGCATTAAATCAATCACACAAGAAGATAAAGTCGATGACAGTCGCTTTAAGTGGCGGTATTGATTCAGTCGTCCTTTTACATCTCTTACATCAACTTCAAAAGAAATATCGTTTTACCTTAAAAGCCTCGCATGTCCATCATGGGTTAAGTAAGCACGCAGATCAATGGGCTAAGTTTTGTGAAGCATTATGTAGAAAATTATCTATCGCTTTAGAGGTTAACTATATCCAATTACCGAAAAAAAAATCACTCGGTATTGAGGGGGAGGCAAGACGACTTCGCTATGAAAAACTCCTTCAATCCAAAACAGATTGTGTCGTTTTAGCGCACCACGAAGACGACCAAGCGGAGACTTTTTTATTACAATTAATCCGTGGGGCAGGGGTGAAAGGTTTGTCATCCATGGCACATTTTGATGAAGACAGACACCTCTGGCGACCACTTCTTAATACCTCAAGAAGTGACATTGAAACTTATGCCAAACAACACAAATTAAAGTGGATGGAGGATGAAAGTAATCAAAATACTGCGTTTGATCGAAACTTCATAAGGTCTAAAGTTTTACCTATATTAAAGAATAGGTTTAGTCATATTATTAAAGTGATTTCTAGATCATCCTCTCATCTTGCAGAAGCACAACATTTACTCGATGATTTAGCAAAAATGGATTTAAAAAATCATTTAAAATCAAATCAATATAAACATAAACTTCAAGTAAAAACTTTAATTCAATTGTCTCCTTCCAGAGCTAAAAATGTCTTACGTTATTGGTTAGAATTAAATGATCAAATGATGCCAACAAAAGACCTCTTGGATGAACTTTTAAGACAGATTTTAACGGCCAAAAAAGATGCGACAATAAAAATTCAAATCTCAAAATTATGCGAAATTCGTCGCTATCAAGATGAGATTTTTATCGTTCCAAAAAATCAACACAATCAAAAAAATTATGAAATGATTTGGCGGGGTGAATCAGAAATAATTTTGCCTAATGGCAAAAAACTAACTTTCAAAAAAGTGAAAGGTCGAGGTATCAATATAAAATTTTTGAACGATCAAAAACTCAAAATTAGAAATCGACAAGGCGGGGAATTTTTTAAGCCTGATTCAAAAAGACCCACCAAAAAAATTAAACAAATGCTCCAAGAATCAGATTTGCCTCCTTGGGAGAGGGAAAATTTACCTCTAATTTTTGTAGGTGATGAATTGGCTTTTGTCCCTAATTTCGGTATCGATATGAAGTTCCAAACCAAACCCAAAGAAGTTGGTTTGGAAGTGATTTTATAGTCGTATTGAAATCGTTGCTTTTTTGCAACAAATATCTCAATAAATCGGGTTTTTTCTGTACATTAACCTATTGATTTATATAATATTTTATATAATAAATAGGAGGGGGTTTTCTTCGGGAAGTTTTCCTATGCATTTTAAGCGTCCAAGATATTGAATTTCGTTAAAAACCCCTCTAAAGTCTCAACATCTTTTAGAGACAGACATTTATGAAGCTTATGAAACACAAATTATCTGCAATCATGGCTATAGTCCTCGCTAGTTCAGTATCACTCGGCGCTGCTGAAAAATTAACGACAAGCACGATCAACGTTTACAGCACAACCCCGCTTCCGTCCATTGGCTTACCGCTTAATATTATTCCAGCAAATATTCAGATATTTGATAGCAAAGATCTTCGCAATCAACCAGGGGTTACTTTCGCGGATCAGCTCATTAATAATGCGCAAGGTGTGACATTCAGCGAAACACAAGGTAATCCATGGCAGCCTGATGTAATGTTTAGAGGTTTTTCAGCATCTCCTCTTGCTGGCACGCCACAGGGTATGTCGGTTTATGTGGATGGCGTGAAAGTCAACGAAGCTTTTGGTGATACTGTGCATTGGGATCTGATACCTAATTTTGCGATTCAAAATATGCAGATTGTGCCAGGTTCAAATCCAGTCTATGGCATGAATACGCTTGGCGGTGCAATTGCAATCCAAACTAAAGATGGCCGAAATAATCAGGGTGCAGCACTTGAGGTTGAAGGCGGTTCTTGGGGAAGAAAAAGAGCGCTTGCTCAATTTGGCGGCGTTTCAAAAGATGGCTCTATCGACTATTTCTTTGGTGTACAAAATATTGACGAAGATGGCTGGAGAAAGCATTCACCGACCCATATTAATCAAACCTTCGGTAAGATCGGTTGGCAGAATGAAAGCTCAAAATTAGATTTGAGTTACATTGGCGCATACAACAATATGATCGGTAATGGTCTAACACCGATTGACATGTTAGGAAGTGATCGCACGGGCGTTCATACAACACCTGATCAAACCAAGAATTACTTAAATCATTTTGCATTAAATGGAGCGCACTGGTTAAGTAAAGATGTGATGCTAAGTGGTAACACATACTACAGAACCTCGAATCGTAAAACACTTAATGGCGATGCCAATGATGACTTTAAAACATATGACCGAAATAGCGGTCTTACAACTTTGGGCAAAGCTGGCGCTGGCGGGGTAGATGATGATACTAAAATTTGTGATCCAAGAGGCTCAGACGCTCTTGGAGAAAGTTATGATGAAGAGGCTTGTGCGCTAGGCATTTTGAATCGCTCAAGAATCAAACAACGAAACCTTGGATTTAATCTTCAGGCAGCCTTTAATCAGGACGTATGGGGTAAGAAGAATCAGCTTATCACAGGAGTGGGCTACGATCTTGCAAGAACGAAACTGACTCAAACAGAACAAATTAGTGAAGTTTCAGCCACTGATGGCGGCACGCCAGGCACAACAATTTTTCCAGGTACATGGTTTGATTCAGCAAGACGCCCTATTAATTTAGACGAAGAAGTCGAGCTTGATGTGTTGTTGGGTGGTCGATCAAGAACAGCGAGCCTTTTTGCAACGGATACCTTATCGCTAAACTCTCAGTGGCATCTAACAGCGAGTGCTCGTTATAACCATACCAAGGTCAGAAATCGTGATCATATAAGATCAGGTGATGACAGCCTATCAGGAGATCATAACTTTAATCGAGTGAATCCATCTCTTGGCTTAACATTTACACCGAATGATAATCTCAGTGTATTTGGAAGTTATAGTGAGTCTAATAGAGCCCCAACTTCAATCGAGTTAGGCTGTGCTAACCCTGCAAGACCTTGTAAATTACCTAATGCAATGGCATCTGACCCACCGTTGGATCAAGTGGTTGCCAAGACCTATGAGGGTGGCCTTAGAGGCAAGCTCACCGAGAGCTTAAAATGGAATGCCTCCATCTATCGCACGATTAATCATGATGATATTCATTTTATAAATTCAAGCACGAACTCAGGCGCACTTGGTTATTTTGATAATATAGGTCGCACTAAACGTCAAGGTTTTGACTTAGGACTTAATGGTTCGATCGATAAATTCTTCTTTAGAGCAGGCTATAGCTTTATCTCGGCCAAGTATGATTCTGATATTCAGCTATTGAACGAAGTTAATTCAGCTAGTGTTGATGATGTGGTAAATGTCCGTAAAGGAAATTATTTAGCAGGTATTCCAAAGCATCAATTTAAACTTCGTGCGCAGTATGAAATTTTACCAAAATGGTTGATTGGTACTAACATTGTTTACTTCTCAGACCAGTTCGTGCATGGTAATGAGAACAATGCTCATCAAGATAATACCGAAAATTGTACAGAAGATGGTAATAGAAGCTGCCCTGGAAAATTAAGTGGCTATACAGTTGTAAATCTTGATACACAGTATGATGCCGGACAAGGATGGAAGCTATTTGCTAAAGCGATCAATATCTTTGATAAAGAATACTATTCTGGAGGACGTTTAGCTGAAACCTACTTCTCACCAACTGGTACTTGGGGTATTGATGATAGAGGGGTTACTGGTGTTGTTCCAGGCGCACCTCGCGCAGCTTGGGTTGGTCTTCGTTATGAGTTCGGCGGTGCACCAGATGTTAAGTAATATTATTTAAAGAAAATAAAAAAGGGAGCTATAAGCTCCCTTTTTTATTGATTTTATTTTTTCATCATCATCTTTAAGAAATAACAAAAGGTACCTAATAAAGGCATGCCAAAATTACTGAATATAAAATTTTTCATAAATAATTTAGAAAGTTTTCCTGATATGCTTTTAATAAATGTGCGACACAATAGTCAATAAAAAAAGAAGGAATTATCTTTGAGCTTAAAGCTTCGTCTTATTTTAATTATCAATGCTGTATTACTTCTGATATTAGTTTTAGGATCGATTTTAGCAATCGATATGGCCAAAAAAAATGTCCGCGCAGAGGTTGCTTCTTCAGAAAAACTCACATTATATTTATTTGAAATTGGAGTGTTAAAAAATCCTAAATACTATTCGATTGAAAGCGAATATAAACCTCTCAATCTTCAGACTTTGGTCCATATGCGACATCTTAAGATTGAGTTTTATAATTTAGAGGGTAAGTTGATCGAGAGTAATATTTCGGACACTAGAACACAAACAATAGATCAAGCTCCACCTTGGTTTGTGAATTTTATGGGGCTCATTTCTGATCCATGGCAACCGAAGCGCTTACCTGTTGAGATATTGGGGCAGCCGAAGGGTACGATTATTATTACCCCTGATCCAAGTTATGAATTTGGAGAGATATGGAATCAACTTACCGGTATTTTTTATTTAGCAGGAACCTTTTTTATCTTAACGAATATTTTGGTGGCGTGGATTGTATTTCGTGCTTTAAGTCCTGTGGAATTTATTTTACAAGCCTTAACTCAACTAGAATTAGGGAACCTGAAAGTTAAAATGCCCGACTTAAAAACACCAGAGCTATCTGAGATAAGTTCAAAATTTAATCATATGGTGAAAACTTTAAGATTAAGTGTTGAACAAAACCATAAGCTCTCACAAAAATTAATTCGTGTTCAAGAGGAAGAGAAAAAAAGTTTAGCGCGCGATCTCCATGATGAATTTGGACAATCTTTAACAGCTATTCACGCTGATGCGGCTGTGTTAAAAAATTTAGCCACTAAAGAATATCCAAAGATTAAACCATCAGCACATGCTATTTCTGATCTATCAAAGCATCTCATGAACCTTGTGGGCGGCATGCTTAATCAATTAAAACTAGGCGTATTAAACGAGTTAGGTTTAGAAGAAGGTTTGATTGACTTAATTCGTTCGTGGAAATTAAGACATCCTAAAATTAGACTAGACTATCAAGTTGATCTAAAAGGTTTACCAAGGATCACTGAGACCCTCTCTATTACGATCTATCGTATTATTCAAGAATGTTTAACCAATATTTCTAGACACGCGAAAGCTAAACATGTGGATATAAAGATTCAGTTCTTCAAAAAAAATGTATCTTCCAAAATGATTGATATACATGTGCAAGACGATGGAGTGGGATTCAAGAAATCACATCGAGATGGCTTTGGCTTATCTGGCATGCGTGAGCGCATTCATGAAGTGAATGGCTCTATAAAAATTAAGAGTGAAGTGCATCAAGGAGTGAGTCTTGACATTCAATTACCATTAAAAAGAATACCAAAATAAATGAGTTCAAAAGTGACGATTGTTTTAGTAGATGATCATTCAGTGGTCAGAGCTGGTGTTAGACGTCTGCTCGAGCAAGAAACTTTATTTGAAGTGATTGGCGAAGCTGAGAGCGGGGAGAAAGCTTACAAGATGTTTGGAGAATTAAAGCCTGATGTGATGGTGATGGATTTATCCATGCCAGGGATGGGTGGATTGGAGTCTATACGACGTATTTTGATGCGTCATGAGCGTGCCCGGATTTTAGTATTATCTATGCATGAGGATTTATCATTTGCAAATCAGGCCTTAAAATTAGGAGCGAAGGGCTATCTTATTAAAAATACGCTGGGTGATGATCTCGTGAAATCTATCCAAATGGTTGCGAGAGGCGAGATCTTCTTAAGTGATGAGATTGCTAAAAAGATGGCTATGCAATCGACTTCAGGGACAGAAGATCCGATTGATGAACTTTCTGCACGTGAGTTTGAAATCTTTCGATTATTAGCAGAAGGACTTGAGATTGACGCGATTGCGGCAACACTTAATATAAGCTCCAAAACGGTATCGAATTATCAGACTATGATTAAACAAAAATTAAATATCAATACTGCTGTAGAACTCATTCGCTATGCTATTAAAACTGGCGTCATTAAAAATTAGAATTTTTAAGCAACTTTTTTTTAGGTTACTTTTTTAAGTAAGAAACTAATCGGATACCTTTCCTCATGATATGATTTTAATTATGAAGATTGGTACTCCTTTAACGCCGCATGCCATACGTGTCATGCTTCTCGGAAGCGGTGAACTCGGTAAAGAAGTGATTATTGCTTTGCAGCGTTTAGGTGTAGAAGTGATTGCGGTAGATCGATATAAAGACGCACCAGGTCATCAAGTAGCCCACAGATCGTATGTCATTGATATGACGAATAGTGAAGCGCTCCTTAATTTAGTTAAATCAGAAAAACCGCATTACATCGTGCCTGAAATTGAAGCGATCAATACTGATGTTTTAGCTCAAATTGAAAAAAGTGGGGATGCGATTGTAATTCCCACAGTTAAAGCTGTTCAGCTCACTATGAATCGTGAGGGCATTCGTGATTTAGCGGCTAACCAATTAAAACTTCCAACATCTCCTTTTGCGTTCGCTAAAAGTTTAGACGAATTACAAAAAGCAATTGATAGTGGTATTGGTTATCCATGTTTTGTGAAGCCGACCATGTCTTCATCTGGCAAAGGTCAATCTCGTATAACTGACGCTTCAAAAGTCAAAGACGCATGGGATTATGCAGCCTCCGCTGGACGAGTTAATAAAGGTGTCGTGATTGTCGAAGGTCAAATTGATTTTGATTATGAAATTACATTGCTTACCGTCCGTGCCAAAAATGAAAAAGGTGACATTGAAACTTATTTCTGTGAGCCTATTGGACACAAACAAGAGCAAGGTGACTATGTGGAGAGCTGGCAGCCGCAACCTATGCATGAAGTGGCATTAACAAAAGCACGCGAGATTGCTAAAAAAATTACAGATGCCCTAGGAGGTTTAGGTTTGTTTGGTGTCGAGCTTTTTGTGAAACATGATCAAGTGTGGTTTTCAGAAGTAAGCCCAAGGCCACATGACACTGGAATGGTTACTATGGCGAGCCAACGTCAGAATGAATTTGAATTACATGCACGTGCGATTTTAGGATTACCTGTAAATACATCTCTAAATCGTCCTTCTGCGAGCGCTGTTATTTATGGCAATTACGATGCAGATGGGATCCTTTTTGAAAATATAGACAAAGCGCTAACGATTCCAGAATCAGATTTGCGACTATTTGGAAAACCTACTTCATTTAAACGTCGTCGTATGGGTGTTGCATTGGCTTCTGCAGATAATCTAGATGAGGCGAGATCAAGAGCGCAAAAAGTTTCATCTCTCATTAAAATATCAATCTAATTTAAAAATGAAAGAAGTAAAAATAAAAGCGATTTTGAATGCGCTTTATCCTATTGCCGACTTCATGCGAAATCAGTAATTATTTAAACGCGTGCTTTATGTTTTGATGACTCTGGCTTTGAATCAGATGCTCTATACGTTCGGATGCTAGAAGGTTTTTTAGCAAAAGTTTTTGGTGTAGATTCACGTTTGACAGCCGGCTTTCGATCACTTGTTTTTCTGTCGGAAGATTTTCTATCGCCAAATGATTTTTTATCACCAAAAGTTTTTTTATCACCAAAAGTTTTTTTATCGCTACCTGATCTATTGAAGCTAGGTTTTCTATCAGATATTTTTCCAAAAAGTCTTTTTTCAGTAGCTTTTTTCTCAAAAGGGCTTCTTGGTGTTTTAGGTTCACTATCACGTTTAGATGAGTCACTTGAATCAAACTCTTTTCTAAATGGTTTTTTATCAGCGAAATATTTTTTATCTCCGAAAGATTTCTTTTCTCCAAAAGATGGTCTGTCACCAAATGATTTTCGTTCAGATGGCTTTCTATCACCGAATGATTTTTTCTCGCCAAAAGGTTTTCTGTCGCCAAATGATTTCTTGTCCCCGAAGCTACGTTTACCACCACGAGATTTAGATTTTCTTTCTTCACCTAATTGATCACGTGACTGAACCTTAGGTTCGAACCCTGCCATCACTCGGGCTTCAATTTTATGCCCCGTATATTTTTCAATGTCACGTAATGCTTTGCCATCCATGGGAGCGACAAATGAAATCGCAATACCTTCTTTTTTAGCTCGGCCTGTACGGCCAATACGGTGGACATAATCTTCTGCAAATTTTGGAAGATCGTAATTAATAACATGTGTAATACCATCGACGTCAATACCGCGCGCTGCAACATCTGTTGCCACTAACACATTGATATCGTTGTGTCTAAATTTAGTGAGTGTTCGGTTTCTGGCCCCTTGTGTCATGTCACCATGAAGTGCCCCTGTTTTGTGTCCTGCGTTATAGAGCTCATCAGCTAATAAATCTGCGTGACGTTTAGTTGAGGTAAAGATAATTGAGTGTTTCACACCCGGTTGTATGAGTAAATGTTCAAGGAGTTTATTTTTATGGTTTAAGTTATCCACGAAATACATGTGCTGTGTAATATTTTCATGTTTCTCTTTAGCGTGTGATATCTCAATCGTTTTTGGATTATGTAAAAGATCTTTGGCGATCTTACTAATTTGACCATCTAATGTGGCTGAAAATAATAAGGTTTGATGTTTTGTATGAATCGCAGCACAGATTTTTTTAACGTCAGGCATAAAGCCCATATCAAGCATGCGATCCGCTTCATCTAAAACGAGCATTTGTAAACGTGACAAATTAATTCGACCGCGCTCCATATGATCCAAAAGTCGACCAGGGGTGGCGATTAAAATATCTAAAGGTTGAGAGAGTAATTTATTCTGTAATGGATAAGGCATGCCACCGACGATGCTCGTGGTTTTAGCTTTAATAAAGGTACCGTACTTACGCGCCGCTTCATTGACTTGTGCTGCTAATTCTCGCGTGGGGGTGAGGACTAAAATACGTGGACCACGTTCTTTGATCGGATGGGGTGTTGCTAATAAATTTAATGCGGGCAAAATAAATGCCGCTGTTTTACCGGTACCTGTTTGAGCCGAGGCCATCAAATCATGACCTTCTAAGATCACAGGGATGGCTTTTTCTTGAATAGGGGTGGGAGTTTTATAACCTACGCTATGTAACGCGCGCAAGATCTGTGGGTCGAGCTTTAATGAATCAAAAGACAATGTCGTACTCCTTAAAAAGGGTTAGGTGCATTTAATCTTT
>Ga0315902_10013675_pt1 | contig 10484 bp, 9 predicted proteins | sample LakEriMetagenome_9_FD_203523 | JGI IMG/M metagenome (GOLD analysis project Ga0315902, IMG submission 203523) | Freshwater fungal communities from buoy surface, Lake Erie, Ohio, United States - Buoy 12 MA117 | ecosystem: Environmental > Aquatic > Freshwater > Lake > Lake biofilm | place: USA...
CCATGATGGCCCGGACGCGCCGGCGCAGCTGCCACGCGAGGAGGTGCTGGCCACGCTCAAGCCCTGGCTGGAGGACGTCGACGCGCCCAAGGTGCTGCAGCACGCCAAGTACGACACCCACGTGCTGGCCAACCACGGCATCGCGCTGCGCGGTGTGCGCCACGACACCCTGCTGCAGAGCTATGTGCTGGAGGCGCACCGACCGCACAGCCTGGAGAGCCTGGCCGAGCGGCATCTGGGCCGCAAGGGCCTGTCCTACGAGGACCTGTGCGGCAAGGGGGCGAGCCAGATCCCGTTCTCGCAGGTGGACGTGGCGCGTGCCACCGAATACTCGGGCGAGGACAGCGAGATGACGCTGCATGTCCACCAGAGGCTGTGGCCGCGGCTGCAGGCCGAACCGGGCCTGCGGGAGGTCTACGAGCGCATCGAGATGCCGGTCAGCGAGGTGCTGTGCCGGATCGAACGCCACGGCGTGCTGATCGACGAGTCACACCTGGCGCGCCTGAGCCGGGAACTCGCCGAGCGCATGGTGGCGCTGGAACAGGAGGCCTACACCCTGGCTGGCCAGCCCTTCAACATGGGCTCGCCCAAGCAGATCGGCGAGATTCTCTTCGGCCGGCTCGGGCTGCCGGTGAAGAAGAAGACCGCCAGCGGCAGCCCCAGCACCGACGAGGAGGTGCTGCAGGAGCTGGCCGCCGACTACCCGCTGCCGGCGCGCATCCTCGAGCACCGCGGCCTGGCCAAGCTCAAGGGCACCTACGCCGACAAGCTGCCGCTGATGGTCAACCCCGCCACTGGGCGCGTGCACACCAACTACGCGCAGGCGGTGGCGGTGACCGGGCGGCTGGCCAGCAACGACCCGAACCTGCAGAACATCCCCATCCGCACCGCTGAAGGTCGACGCGTGCGCGAGGCCTTCATCGCTCCGCCGGGCTGCCGGTTGCTGAGCGCAGACTACTCGCAGATCGAATTGCGCATCATGGCCCACCTCAGCGGCGACCCGGGCATGACCCGGGCCTTTGCAGAAGGTGTGGACATCCACCGCGCCACGGCCGCCGAGGTCTTCGGCCTGCCACCGGACGAGGTGAGTTCCGAGCAGCGGCGCTACGCCAAGACCATCAACTTCGGCCTGATCTACGGCATGGGCGCCTTCGGCCTGGCGCAGAGCCTGGGCATCGAGCAGAAGGCGGCGCGCGACTACATCGACCGTTATTTCTCGCGCTTTGCCGGTGTGCGCCGTTACATGGAGGAGACCAAGGCCCGCGCCGCCGAACTCGGCTACGTGGAGACGGTCTTCGGCCGCCGTCTGCACCTGCCCGAGATCCGCGGCGGCAGCGGCCCTCGCCGCAGCGCCGCCGAGCGCCAGGCCATCAACGCCCCGATGCAGGGCACGGCGGCCGACCTCATCAAACTGGCCATGATCGCGGTGCAGCAGGTGCTGGACCGCGAGGGCCGCGCCAGCCGGATGGTGATGCAGGTGCACGACGAACTGGTGCTGGAGGTGCCCGAGTCCGAACTGGACTGGGCGCGAGCCGAAGTGCCCCGGCTCATGGCAGGCGTGGCACAGTTGTCGGTGCCGCTGCTGGCCGAGGTCGGTGTAGGCTCCAATTGGGACGAGGCGCATTGACGACAGGAGAAGCCCCATGTTCAAGGACAGGTTCGTGCAGGAAGACTTCGACACCCTGGTGCCCTCAGGCGGCCTGAGCCGGAGAGGCTTCACCCGCTCTGCGGTGGGGGTCGGCTTCGCTGCGGCGGTGATGCCGGTGGTCGCGCAGACGGCGATCAAGACCGACGCCACCGGCCTGGTGGTGGGAGAGGTCGACATCCCGGTAGGCAGCTTCAAGATGCCGGCCTACCGCGCCGCGCCGGCGGGCAAGGCCAATGCCCCGGTGGTGCTGGTGATCAGCGAGATCTTCGGTGTGCACGAGCACATCGCGGACGTGGCGCGGCGCTTTGCCAAGGCGGGCTACTTCGCCATCGCGCCGGAACTCTTCGTGCGCCAGGGCGATGCGCAGTCCTACGGCGAGGTCGGCAAGCTCATCGCCGAAGTGATCTCCAAGGTGCCCGATGCCCAGGTCATGGGTGATCTGGACGCCTGCGTCGCCTGGGCGGGGACGCAGGGCGCCGACGCTCGCCGGGTGGGGGTCACGGGCTTCTGCTGGGGCGGACGCATCACCTGGCTGTATGCGGCGCACCAGAGCGCAGTCAAGGCGGGCGTGGCCTGGTACGGGCGGCTGGTGGGAGCGGCCTCGCCGCTGACTCCGCGCCACCCGGTGGACGTGGCCGGCGAACTCAAGGCGCCGGTTCTCGGCCTGTACGGCGCGGCCGACACCGGCATCCCGCTGGACACCGTCGAGCGCATGAAGACCGCCCTGGCCGCCGGCAGCGCCGCGGGGAAGGCCAGCACCTTCCAGGTCTACGCCGACGCCCCCCACGCGTTTCACGCCGACTACCGCCCGAGCTTCCGCAAGGAGGCTGCAGAGGACGGCTGGAAGCGCTGCCTGGCCTGGTTCGGTTCCCACGGGCTGGCCTGAAGTCCGTACACGGGGCGCCGTCCCGGGGGGTGTTGACAGGCTCGGTATGCTGAACGCATGACTCTTGCCTACATCCTGATGGCCACCCTGGCCGGCGGCCTGCTGTCGGTAGCGGTGGCCGCCTTCCTCACCCTGCCGCTGCTGGGCCGCGTGGTCCAGGGCCTGGTCAGCCTGTCGGCGGGCGTGCTGCTGGGCACCTCTTTGCTGCACGTCCTGCCGGAGGCCTTCGAGAGCGGTGCCGACAGCCATGACCTGTTCGCCACGCTGCTGGTGGGCCTGCTGTGCTTCTGGCTGCTGGAGAAGGCCGAGCTGTACCGGCACGGCCACCATCACGAGGGTGATGGCCACCATCACCACGACCACTTCGACACCCACCAGGCGGGCCGTGGCGGCTTGAGCATCCTGCTGGGCGACAGCATCCACAACTTCTGCGATGGGGTGATCATCGCGGCGGCCTTCCTGGCCGACCCGCGCCTTGGGGTGGTGACCGCGCTGGCGGTGGTGGCGCACGAGATCCCGCAGGAGGCGGGCGACTACATCGTCCTGCTCAACGCCGGCTTCTCACGGCGCAAGGCCCTGCTGTTCAACGCCCTGTCGGGCCTGGCCTCGGTGGTGGGCGGCGTGGTGGGCTACTTCGTCGTCGGCCCGTGGGAGGCCCTTTTCCCCTACCTGCTCGTGGTGGCAGCGAGCAGCTTCATCTATGTGGCGGTGGCCGATCTGCTCCCTCAACTCCAGCAGCGCCTTAGCTGGCGGCAAACCGTGGTGCAGATCGCGTGGATGGGTCTGGGGCTGTCAATTGTGCTGGCCGTGACCGGGCTGCTGCACTCGCACGCCCACTGAGAGGCGGGCCCGCCGCAGCTCAGCGGATCACCAGCACCGGAACCGGGCTGTGGGTCAGCACCTTCTGCGTCTCGCTGCCCAGCAACAGGGCGCTGAGGCCCCGCCGGCCGTGAGAGGCCATGACGATCAGGTCACAGCCCCTGGTCTTGGCGTGCTCGAGGATCGCCTCCCAGGGGTGCAGCGCCTCGACCGTGGCGCCCTCGATCGCCAGCCCCGCCGCTTTGGCGATGTCAGCCGCTGACTCCACCCGCGACTGTGCGATGCGCTCCTGGGCGTCGTAGAACTCCTGCGGCGGTACGGGCTGCATCTCGGATATGGCGCTGTAGGGGAAGGGGTCCTTGACGCTCAGCATCAGGAGCGTCGCCCCGGTCAGGCGTGCCAGGGAGGTGGCGGCGTGCACCGCGCGGACGGACAGGTCAGACCCGTCGGTGGGCACGAGGATGCGTTGGTACATGAGATCTGCTCCTCCAAGACACACCCTGATCGTACGGGCCGGCAGGCCTGTGGCGCAAGCTCCGTCTCCGCAGTGCTTGACCGCCGTCAATGCGCCCGCGGTGCCCTTGACCCTCAAGTGTCCCCAGGCCTGGAAGCTGCCGCAGCCCGCCGCGGCGGCTGCGGCCCCAGCCCCGTGACCGAGATGCCCGCAGCGACGATGAGTGCGATCCCGGCCAGGGCCGAGGGTGTCAGCGGATCGTCGAAGAGCCAGACCCCGAGCAGCAGCGAAAACGCGATTCCCAGGTATTGCAGCGTGGCGTTGGCCAGTGGCCGCCCGGTGGCGTAGGCCCGCGTCATCAGCAGCTGGGCGACGGTGGCCAGCGTGGCCATGGACAGCACCAGGGCCAGGCCCTGCGGGGTGTGCGACTGCGGTCCGCCGCCCGCGGCCATGGCGGCGGCGCCCAGCACCAGGCCAAAGAGCGAGAAGTACCAGACGGTGCGCTCCTCGGGCTCGCCCGCGCGGCCCAGCTCGACCAGCTGGCGGTAGGCCAGGGCGGCCAGCACGCCCGATACCAGCCCCGCCATGCCATGCCAGAGCTGGTCCTGGCCCAGCGTGGGCCTGAGCACCAGCACGACGCCCAGAAAGCCTGCGCCCACGGCGGCCATCATCCGGGGGTCGGGCCCCCTGCCACGGCGAGAGGGCAGCAACGTGGCCAGCAACGCGAACACCGCCATCCACACCGAGGACATGGCGTTGAGAGTCATCGCGGTGGCCAGCGGCAGGCCGCCGAGCGAGTGGAACCACAGCATCAGGCCGCCGACCCCGAAGAGGCCGCGCCCGAGGTGCATCCCCGGCACCGGCGTGCGCAGACCCACCCGCCGCCAACGGGCCAGCCCCAGCACGAACAGCGCGCCCAGGCCGCAGCGGTAGAAGACGAGGTCGGCGGCAGGGTAGTGGGCCGAGGCGGCCTTGACGCACACCCCCATGAGCGCGAACAGCGCGCACGAGGCCACCATCAGCAGCGGCGCGGGCAGAGGCCGGCCTGTGCCCGCGCGCCGGGTCACGGCGCCGCGTCGTCCATCATCCGCCGGTACCACTCGTGGAAGTGCTGCATGCCGTCTTCCATCGGGCTCTGGTAGGGCCCGGCATCGTCCTCGCCACGCTCCATCAGCGCCTGGCGGCCGGCGTCCATGCGCTCGGCGATCTCGTCGTCCTCGGCCATGGTCTCCCGGTAGGCCGCCTGCTGCGCCTCGATGAACTCGGGCTCGAAGGCGGCGATCTCCTCGGGATAGAAGAACTCCACGACGTTGACCGTGCGGCGCGGCCCGCGCGGGTGCAGGGTGGACACCACCAGCACCTGCGGATACCACTCCACCATCACGGTGGGGTACAGCGTCAGCCAGATGGCGCCGTGGCGCGGGCTGCCGCCGCCGTGGCGGGCGAGCACCGCCTCGTGCCAGCGCCGGTAGGTCTCGGAGCCCGGCCGCGCCAGCGCGTTGTGCACGCCGACCGTCTGCACCGAGTGCCCGGGGCCGAACTCCCAGCGCAGGTCCGAGCAGTCCACGAAGCCGCCCAGCCCCGGATGGAAGGGCGCGACGTGGTAGTCCTCCAGATAGACCTCGATGAAGGTCTTCCAGTTGTAGGCGCACTCATGGACATGCGCCGAGTGGAAGACATGGCCGGAGAAGTCCAGTTCGGCCGCGGCGCCCAGCGCCGCCAGGTCGGTGGCCACGTGGCGCACGCCCGGGCCGGACTCGAAGACCAGTCCGTTCCAGGTCTGCACCGGGAAGTTGCGCAGGTTGCGGCAGGGGTCCTCGGCGAAGTGCGGTGCGCCGATGAGCTCGCCCCGCAGGTCATAGGTCCAGCGGTGCAGCGGACACACCACGTGCTGCCCGGTGTTGCCGCGGCCGCGCAGCATCACGGCCTGGCGATGGCGGCAGACGTTGGAGATCAGCTGCACGCCCTGAGGGGTGCGCACCAGCGCCCGGCCGTCGCTCTCGACAGACAGGGACTGGAAATCGCCCACCTCGGGAATCGCGGCCTCGTGGCCGACATAGCGTGCGCCCGGCCCGAGCAGGCGCGCCTGTTCCAGCGCGTAGGTCTCAGCCTCGAAATAGCTGCGTACGGACAGTTGCGAGCGGCTTCGCTCGAGAGCTTGGAGACTGACGCTCAGGTCGGACATGATCCACAGGATCTCCATGAACGGGATGTCGAACCCCCGCCCGGTGGCCCCGCGGGCGAGTCGTCCGGGCCGGGCCTGCCTGAGGCAGGGGGTCCGAAGCGGGGGGGCATTCTAGCCACGCCCCTGGTGACGGGCGCACCTTGTTTCCGGTGTCTGCCGGCCCCCGGTGCGTAGAATCTTCGTCCTTCTGCCGCCCCGCCCATGGCCCGCAATTCCTCCGCCAGTGCCCCCGAGCCCCCGGCCAGCTACGAGTCGGCTGTGGCAGAGCTTGAGCAGATCGTGGCGGCCATGGAAGGCGGTCAGATGCCGCTGGACCGGCTGCTCGACAGCCACCGCCGCGGTGCCGAACTGCTGGCCTTCTGCAGATCCCGGCTGGAAGCCGTGCAGGAGCAGGTGAAGGTGCTCGAAGGCGGCCAGCTCGAGTCCTGGAAGCACGACGCATGACCGGCCCGGACTTCGAGCGCTGGGCTCGCCAGGGCATGCAGGACCTGGAGTCCGCGCTGCAGTCCTGGGTGCCCGCGCAGGCCCCGGCCCGCCTGGGTGAGGCGATGCGCTACGGGGTGCTCGATGGCGGCAAGCGCCTGCGAGGCCTGCTCGTGCTGGCCGCCAGCCAGGCAGTGCAGGGCCAGGCGGTCGCGGCGCTGCGTGCTGCCGCGGCGGTGGAGTTGATCCACGCCTACTCCCTCATCCACGACGACATGCCCTGCATGGACAACGACGTGCTGCGCCGCGGCAAGCCTACGGTGCACGTGGCCTATGGCGAGGCCCTGGCCATGCTGGCGGGCGACGCCATGCAGGCGCTGGCGTTCGAGATCCTCACGGATGACCCCGGCGTCCCTCCCGTCCTGCAGGCGCGGCTGTGTGCGCTTCTGGCCAGGGCGTCCGGCCACTGCGGCATGGCGGGCGGACAGGCGATCGATCTGGCCAGCGTGGGCCAGCCGCTGGCTGAGCCGCAGCTGCGCGAGATGCACCGCCTGAAGACCGGCGCCCTGCTGCGGGCGAGCGTGGAGATGGGCGCCGCCTGCGGCGATGCAAGCGCAGCAGCCCGCGCAGCGCTGTCCGACTACGGCGCTGCCATCGGCCTGGCCTTTCAGGTCGTCGACGACATCCTGGATGTGACCCAAGCCTCCGAGGTGCTGGGCAAGACCGCAGGCAAGGACCAGGAGGCCGACAAACCCACCTATGTCAGCCTGCTGGGCTTGGACGGTGCACGGGCCGAGGCCGCCCGCCTTCGCGCGGAGGCTATGGCCGCCCTGGCCCGCTCGGGCTTGACGCAGACGGCTGCCTTGGCGATGCTTGCCGACAAAGTGGTCGACCGCAGACACTGAACCCATGAGCCCACTCCTGCCCCAGATCGAGACCCCCGCCGACCTGCGCAAGCTGGCCAAGCACCAATTGCGCCAGGTGGCCGACGAGTTGCGCCAGCAGGTGGTCGACACGGTCAGCCAGACCGGCGGCCACTTCGGCAGCAACCTGGGTACGGTGGAACTCACCGTCGCGCTGCACTACGTCTTCGACACGCCGAACGACCGGCTGGTCTGGGACGTGGGCCACCAGACCTACCCGCACAAGATCCTCACGGGCCGGCGCGAGCGCATGCACACGCTGCGCCAGCTCGGCGGCATCGGCGGCTTCCCGCGCCGTGACGAGAGCGAGTACGACGCCTTCGGCACCGCACACAGCTCCACCTCCATCTCGGCCGCCCTGGGCATGGCGCTGGCGTCGCGCCAGAAAGGCGAGAAGCGCCACTGCGTGGCCATCATCGGTGACGGCGCCATGACGGCCGGCATGGCCTTCGAGGCCCTGAACAACGCCGGCGCGCCCCACGACGGACCGCCGGTGGACATGCTGGTCATCCTGAACGACAACGACATGTCGATCAGCCCTCCAGTGGGCGCGCTGAACAAGTACCTGGCGCGGCTGATGAGCGGCCGCTTCTACGCCGCGGCCCGGGAAGGCGCCAAGAACGTGCTGCGTGGTGCGCCGCCGTTGTTCGAGCTGGCGCGGCGCTTCGAGGAGCACGCCAAGGGCATGGTGGTGCCTGGCACGATCTTCGAGGAGTTCGGCTTCAACTACGTCGGCCCGATCGACGGGCACGACCTCGAGTCCCTGGTACCCACGCTGGAGAACCTGCGCGACAAGAAGGGCCCGCAGTTCCTGCACATCGTCACCAAGAAGGGCTATGGCTACAAGCCGGCCGAAGCCGACCCGGTGAAATACCACGCGGCCTCGGGAAAGTTCAATCCGGCCGAGGGCTTTCCCAAGAGCGCCCCGGGCAAGCCCACCTTCACCCAGGTGTTCGGGAAGTGGCTGTGCGACATGGCCGAGGCTGACCCCCACCTCGTGGCCATCACGCCGGCCATGCGCGAGGGCTCGGGCATGGTGGAGTTCCACAAGCGTTTCCCAGACCGTTACCACGACGTGGGCATCGCCGAGCAGCACGCGGTGACGCTGGCTGCCGGCATGGCCTGCGAGGGTGTCAAGCCGGTGGTGGCGATCTACTCCACCTTCCTGCAGAGAGGCTACGACCAGCTCATCCACGACGTGGCGATCCAGAACCTGCCGGTGATGTTCGCGCTGGACCGAGCGGGCATCGTCGGCGCCGACGGGGCCACGCACTGCGGCGCCTACGACATCGCCTACATCCGCTGCATCCCCAACCTGTGCCTGATCGCGCCGTCCGACGAGGACCAGTGCCGCAAGGCCCTGACCACCGCCTACCGGCGCGCGCAGCCGGTGGCCGTGCGCTATCCGCGTGGCGCCGGCGTCGGGGCGGTGCAGGAGAGCGAACTCACCGAGCTGGCCTGGGGCAAGGGCGAGGTCCGCCGGCAGGGCCGCCGCGTGGCCGTGCTGGCCTTCGGCACCTTGCTGCACCCTGCGCTGGCGGCTGCCGAGCGGCTGGACGCGACGGTGGCCGACATGAAGTTCATCAAGCCGCTGGACGTTGATCTGGTGCTCGAACTGGCGCGCACTCACGAGGCCCTGGTCACGGTGGAGGAGGGCTGCGTCATGGGCGGCGCCGGCAGCGCAGTGGCCGAGGCCCTGGCGCAGGCCGGTGTGCAGCGCCCGATCCTGCACCTGGGCCTGCCCGACCACTTCGTCGAGCATGGCGACCCGGCCCGCCTGCTGTCGATCTGCGGCCTGGATGCCGAAGGCTTCGAGAAATCCATCCTCCAGCGCTTCGGCAGCCCGCTCCAGGTGGTCCGCCCCGCCGCGGCCGGCTGATCGCTGCGCACCCCGCCGGCCCGTCGCGTAAAGACCCGGGCCGCGCACGCAGCGCCCAACGGTGCCATCCTTCCCCTTGTGATGAACACTCTCACCGACGTCCTCCACATTCCCGACACCCAGTCGGAGCGTGACGAGCGGCACCTCGCCATCCAGCGCGTGGGCATCCGCGACATCCGCTACCCGGTGCAGCTGCGCGTGGCCGGCGCCGTGCAGTCCACCACCGCCACCTGGTGCCTGGACGTGGCCTTGCCCGCCGAGCGCAAGGGCACGCACATGTCGCGCTTCGTGGCCTGGCTGGACGCCCTGGACGAGCCGCTGGACGCGCAGTCCATGCCGCGCCGGCACGCCGACATGCTGCGGCGTCTGGAGGCGCATGACGGCCGCGTCGAGGCCGCCTTCAGCTTCTTCCTGCGCAAGCGCGCTCCGGTGTCGGGCCTGTCCAGCCTGCTCGACTATGAAGGCCGCTGGATCGCCGAGACCCGCGACGGCCGCCAAACGGTGTGGATGGAGGTGGGCGTGCCGGTGAAGAGCCTGTGCCCCTGCTCCAAGGAGATCTCCGACTACGGCGCGCACAACCAGCGCTCGCGCGTGACCGTGCGCGTGGAGCCGCTGCAGCCGCTGGACTGGCACGAGCTGGTGCGATTTGCCGAGGAAGCCGCCTCCAGCGAGATCTGGCCCATGCTCAAGCGCAGCGACGAGAAGTGGGTCACCGAACACGCCTACGAGAACCCCAAGTTCGTCGAGGACCTCGTGCGCGATGTGGCGCTGCGCCTGAACGCCGAACCGCGCGTGGGCCGCTACAGCGTGGACGTCGAGAACTTCGAGTCCATCCACAACCACAGCGCCTGGGCGCGCATCGAGCGGCCCTGATTGGCATGGCCGACCCCTCCCGGGGCGGTCGGGCGGCGCCCGCGCTGGACGACACCTCGCTGGCCCGGCAGGGCGGCCCCGACGCGCTGTCCCTGGCGCTGATCGACGCCCGCAACCGCACCCTGCGCTGGCTGCAGCGCTTCGAGGACGTGGGTCGTCTCGCCGGCGGCGCTGACCACCCGGCCGTGCCGTGGTGGCTGGCGGGCCGGGCGGGGTGGTTCCAGGAGGTCTGGATCGCCCGGCACGTGCAGCGGCTGCGAGGCGAGGAGGCTGATCCGCAGGGTCCGCGGCTGGCCTCGATCGAGCCGCGTGCCGACGCTTGGTTCTCTGCCCTGCCTGGGCCGCCGGCTGCGGCTGAGGCGGGCGTTGACCTGCCCGACCTCGCGACGCTGCG
>Ga0315902_10013681_pt1 | contig 10483 bp, 13 predicted proteins | sample LakEriMetagenome_9_FD_203523 | JGI IMG/M metagenome (GOLD analysis project Ga0315902, IMG submission 203523) | Freshwater fungal communities from buoy surface, Lake Erie, Ohio, United States - Buoy 12 MA117 | ecosystem: Environmental > Aquatic > Freshwater > Lake > Lake biofilm | place: USA...
CTGTAGTATGGGGGGTAAACCAGCTTGGCGTATTAGATGTGCCAGCAACCGCTATACAAAACTCTAAATTCGCAGCTATAACCGGGAATACAGGTTTTGCCGTAACTAAAACCGGCTCCGTAGTTAGTTGGGGGCAAAGTATCTACGGAATAAGAAGTATTCCCGCAGGTCTTACAGATGTTGAAGACCTTGCTTTAGGTGGTTCGTTTGTGATAGCTAGGAAGTCTAATGGCACTCTGGTTGGGTGGGGGACAAACACAGACGGGTTGCTTAACATTCCAGCAGGATTAAATAGGGTCGTTAACCTATTTTTTGGTTTTTCGTGTGTAGTAGCTGTTAGGGAGGAAGGAGATTATGTTGTATGGGGGACGGGCAGTTGGCCGTCAACCTTTTCCAGCATAGACACAGTGTTTGCGACTACTTCTATGGGTGGGGGCGGTACTCATTACGTACTAAAACTAAACGGAAATCTTGAGCTGCATCGATTTGGATCGATGAGGGTTGTTCACACAGAGGTGGCGGCTATACCCGGCGGAGGAGAGTTTGCGCTGAAATTTGACGGAACGGTTGTTACCATCCCACGCCAATAATAATAATAATTTATGTTAAATTTTCCAGATTCACCAACAGTAGATCAAATATACCCACCAACAACAGACCCCGCGATTGAGGGGCGTCGTTGGATTTGGGACGGAAGCGTATGGTTAAATTACTCGGCTTCGCAACCCTATACGCTGCAAATCTACAATGTAACAAACCTCCAGCCAGAGCTTGATAGCAAGATAGAGAAGCAAGCCACGGATACCACTCCAGTAAACGCGATTCGCTGCGTTACCCAAGTCGAATACGACGGCATGACAAAAGACCCGAATACAATCTATTTTATAAAACAATAATATGCCTACCGTTGTAAAAGCCTATTTAGGAACAACCCCGCTCTTTACAGGAGACGCAGGAGCCAGCACCGCGTGGGTTCGGCCCACCGATTGGATTGCGCTTCCTTCTGCCGAGGATAATTCCGTTAAAATACTGCACGCCGTTTTTGACCAAGCTGAAAACTATGTGGTGATAAAAATGCAGACCAATGATAACTCTGCCTACATAATCAACTGGGGCGACGGAAATATCACAACAGCATTAAGTCTTACAAATATAACCTATAACTACAGTTACAGCTCTTCTGCTTTGGACGGGACCTTAACTTCCCGAGGATACAAGCAGGCGATAATTACAATAACCCCCGTGGGGTCAGCGACATTTACTTTTTGCGACTTGGGGCAAAAAATTACTTCCCCCGCAGGAATGCAAATGTATGCCACAGGGTTACTCGATGTTAATATAAATCTGCCTAGCTTAACGGCGGCGCAAAGATTGCTCATTGGCTCGTCGGCAGTTCGTCACGCCTATCTGGAACGAGTTTATATCACCTCTTGGGGGCTTAATAACAATGTGTCTGGCTTGTTCCAGTATTGTCCCGCGCTTCAATCGCTGAACGAGACGGAGTGGAATATGGCGAACATAACGAGCGCTGCAAGTATGTTTTTTTCGTGCAGTGGCATAAAGGTAATCGACGGCTCGAACTGGAACATGGCAAAAGTCACCACCTTTTCGGATATGTTCAGAGATTGTCAGACTATTCAAAAGGTAAAATGCGCGAACTGGGTCACATCGACAACAACAAACATCACCAATATGTTTTTTAGTTGTGTCGCTCTTACAGAGGCAGATGTGAGCAACTGGAATACGGCAAACTGCACGAGCTTTTCGTATGTTTTTGGTGGGTGTCGATCTCTGTCAAAGGTGAATGTGCGTAATTGGAACCCTGCAAAAGTTACCACAATCAACAATATGTTTGATAACTGTGTCGCATTGCAAGAAGTGGACTTGTCGCTCTGGAGCCTTCCGTTATGCACGAATGCAACAGCGGCTTTTTTAAACTGCCACTCATTAAGAAAGCTGGGGCCGTGCAATTTTAATAGTGTAACAACACTTGGAACAACATTTAACAACTGCCGCTCGCTGACATCATGCACCGTGACAAGTTTGAGGGCGACCGTGGATTTTACAAGTTGCCGATTAAGCAACGCGGCCTTAAGTCAAGTTTTTACAAATTTAACTGGTGGGGCGGCATCAAGAACTATAACTATTACTGGAAACTACGGCGCGGATACTGCGATCAGTAAGACTACTTGCGGAACCACAGCGGGTTCAAAAACTGTAACTCAGTCAAATACTTCGAGCTTGGCGGTTGGAATGAGAGTTCTTGGGACTGGAGTTAATACTGCTGTGGCAGTTACTTTCCAAGACGCTGGCGATACTGTTACCCGTGCAGGCCATGGGTTAGCTAATGGCACTATAGTTTCTTTTACAAGCATAACTAGCACAACGGGAATAGCTGCTTACATACCATATTATGTGATTAACGCTACAGCTAACACATTCCAGTTGTCAGCAACTTCTGGAGGGGCGGCTATTGCTTTAACCACAGACGGCAGTGGGAGTATGCTTTACCCCGCCTATATCACAGCAATTACTACAAACGCATCCTTTCAAATAAGCGCCCCAGCGTCGGCCACTGGAAGTGTGACGCTCACAGCGCGAATTTTAGACACCTACCCCGCGATTGCGAAAGGCTGGACTGTAACTGGATAACTTTATGGACGACACTTCAGGATTCTACAAACTAGACGAAGGCCAGCTATTATACGGGCCTAATTTCGTGAGTAACGCAAATTTTGAGTTGAATAGAGAGTCTAAAGCCGAACACACCTACCCTGTTGATGGGTGGTATTGGTTTGACAGCGAGTCTGAAGCAAAGAAAGCATTACTGTGAGCAACGAAATGGTCAGAAATCAACGAGGCGTGAAACTATCTTACGGAGAAGCGTTTTCATTTGTAGCAGTTTTAATCGCGGGCTTTTCCGCATTCAGCGGGTGGGTTGTCCTGCCTGAGAAAGTTATCCACTTGCAAAAGGAAAACGACCGCCAAGATATGCGGTTGGGCCAGATCGAATCCGTTGCCGCCGAGCGAGCCGAGACTTTAGTGAGAATTGACGAAAGAACTAAACGGATCGAGGAAGCTCTGAAACGACTCAACCCATGAGAACTACCAATTTACTACTAATTGCTACTATTTTGGTAGCTGGCGGGTGCGTATCCGTTCCAATTCCACCTTTTGGAGATCAGATTGGCGAGATGGGAACTCTTAAAGTTTCCCTAAAAGTTGACTATCTACCAAAACAAAACCAACAAGCCTCAAGCCCGGCGCTGGACTATGCTTGGGACAAACTAATAAAATCCAGAACACTAAAAGACAAATGAAAAACATACTAAACATTATCACGCAACGATTTGGGGAAAATAGCACATGGAGGGGGCTAATTTTGGTCGCAACGGCTTGCGGGCTTCAGTTGGAACCCGCTCTTCAAGAGCAAATTGTGGCGTCTGGATTGGCGCTGGTAGGCTTAATAAACATTGTCCGTAAAGGGAAATAAATGGCTCCTGACCAAATCCAGAAAATGCAACGCAGAATTGGCGTTGTGCCGGATGGGTTTTGGGGGCCACGGAGCCAGGCGCGTTGTCGCGATCACTTGCGCCAAATGATGCCGGCTCCAAACCCCTGGCCTTATTCTACACAGGAAGCCTTGCGCGAATTTTATGGGCAACCAGGAGACGAATCTAATCTGGTTGTAATCGAATTTCCGTTTCCGATGTTTTATGCTGGCAAGCGCGTATTAAAATCCCGATGCCATCTTAAAGTAGCGGCGTCGCTAAAGCGGATTCTAACTGAAATTGGAAATCTGTACTCGAACGAAAAAGAAATCATAGAAGAAGCCGAAGACTATGGCGGGATTTTTAATTTCCGGCATAAGCGCGGCGGAACGACTTACTCTGTACACTCATGGGGCGCGGCAATTGACTTGGACGCTGACGATAACTCGTTTAAGGATACTTGGCCTTTAAAGGCTGATATGCCGCTGGAGATCTGCGAAGCCTTTGCAAAGGAAGGCTGGACGAGCGCCGGGCCGTTTTGGGGATACGATGGAATGCACCACGAGGCTTGCAAACCAAGATAGCATTTTGCGTTTTCTGTAACTGCCGAGACGATTGACAAATAAGCAGGAAGCATATTAAATCCGACTCGATGAACACTATGGAATCACTCGCCGAAGTTGACACCAATACCCTCGAAGCCGCGCTGGAAGCCGCAATCTCTGGCATTCCTGCATCAGATGAACCCCCCACACAAGAAAATGAGCCTATTGTTAATGACGAGCAGGCTGATAACGAAGTTGTTGTAGAAAATGAGCAGTCGGAATATGTCGAATCTGACGATACCGAATCCGAAGCAGAGGCCGTAGCAGAGGAATCGCAGGAAGCGGATACGGATTTTGAATCAGAAGCCGAAGTGATTCACGGGCATTGGGCAGAGGATGAAAAACTAGCGGCGCAAATCCGCGATAATAATCCTGACATCCCACTTGATACCGCCCTCGCGCTTGCCAGGGCGCGGCTCGGCTACACTGCCAACGCCGATCAGCCCGACGAGCCTGAAACTCAAGAACCCTCGCTAGACGATCAAATCCAAGCAATCGAAAACGCTTTGGAAGAAATGGGCGCAAACGAGGGGCTTTTTACAAAAGATACTGCCGATCTCACAAAGCAACTTGCTAGGCTGGTTTCCCAAAAAGCTACCCGCGAAGCGATAGAAACGATACAAATCGAAAACACACAACGCCGCGAACAAGAGATTGCTGACAAAGAATCTGCTCGATTGACGAGCCTAATGCAAGACAGCGTTCAGCGCGTTTATGCTATGTCGCCAGAGGCTGAAAACAGAAACTCTGCAATTGGCCGTGCCATAGAACAACAGATTAAAATTTGGACGGCTGAAAACTCTGCCGATCTACACAAGCCAAATACTCCTGAACTGGTTTATTGGGCTGCACAATCACTTTTGCCACCCGAGAGCCGAGTGTCCGCTGTTCCTCGCGAACAGCCTAAACACGCCCAGCCGGCCTCGATAACAAAACAAGCTCAAGTCCAAAAGACGAGCGAAGCCACAGCCGCGATCCCGATTGCCCCTCCCGTTCCAACGGTGCGGGCGTTGCCGGTATCAGCTATGGCCCGGACCGCACAACCCGACTCTATTAACCTCAACCCGTCCCAAGTGGGACAACTGGTTAAAGATGCGTCAAAAGACGATCTTGCCGCGATTGAGGAAGCTATCTATGGCGTTTCGGGACGCGATGTCCTGCTTCGCATCTGATTTCTCTCGCGTCGATTTCGTGACGCTCCAGGCCAGTTTTTAAACACAAACTAAAACCCATTGCCGAGACAATCGGCAATTTAGAAAACAAAAATTATGGCTAGTTACGAAAAAATCAATGCACAAACACTGTCGGAAGTCCTTGCCCGCTCACCCGAGGCCGCACGCGTCGCGTGGGGCGAGCTTGCTATCCGCAAATCAAACGACTACTCCGAACTCTACAAATACCTCGTTGGGCCTCTCGGCTCCGGCAAGGCGTTCATCGAGCATAGCGACCTGAAAATCACTGCAGGCAATCGCGTAGTTCTGCCCCTGGTTGGCGGAGCGCGTGGCGGCGGCGTTCAAGGTTCCGGGGATCGTATCGGTAAAGAAAAGAAACTCGTTCCAAAAGACTTCGATTTCAAAATCGGACGCTGGTGGGATGGTTTTGCTATCAACAGCGTGGCCCTCAACGAAACCGTCATTGGTTCCAAGTGGGATCGTGCCGCTTCGCAATTTCTTCAACGGAATCTCGGCATCAAAAAAACCGACGATATGCTTTTGGAGCTTTTGGTTCGCGCCAACGCCCGCAATACGATCCGCCCGAATAGCAAAGCTACTCGCAACGATCTTCGCACCCTCGATGTCTTCAGCACCAGCACCGTTACTCGCGGGCAGTCCACACTGACTTCTCTTGGAGCCAAGCCTGTAACTCTCGCGAAATCGAGTGCCGGAGCAGACATCCGTATGTTTACCTTCTTGGGAACTCAATTCTCGCTGGAAACCTTGAAAAATTCTTCGAGCTACCTTGAGGCTGCCCAATACGCCGAGGAGCGCGGAATTAAGAACAGCCTGTTCACTGGCGACATCATGCCATGGAACGGCAATGCCATCTATCAATGGAATGTTGAAGACCCCGAAGACATGGCCCCAGCCGGATGCCCCCTCTCCGCTCGCGCCTACCTCGGGAATGCAATTGCCAGCGGCACATCCGCAGTTGACATCAAGGGTGGAGGCAGCGCGTCTAACGCCGCCGATACTGATGTTCAATACTTTGGCTATTTCAGCAACGCTCCTATCGTTGGTTGCGAAGGCTCCAAGCGTGCCGCTGACACCGCTACCGAGCGTTATGTCGCAATCCTTAACCAAACCGGCGCGAACGCTGGCAAGGTCATGTTTGCGAGCTACAAGGTGAATAATGGCAACAAGCTCACGATGTTCAAGCGCCTTGGCGCTTCTGCGTCCGGCGACCAAGCCACCACCGTTGGCAACATCACTTGGGGTTCTGGAAGCTACGGCGGCGTGAGCTTGACCGATTCTGCTCCCGAAGGATCGCTCATGGTCGAAGTGAATAGCTACGGCGTTCCTTTCGGCTATGTCCTCGCCCTCGGTGAAATGGCCGGCATCATGGGCCACGGCTCGATTGATGGCAAGAGTGCTATTGCTAAACGCACCGAAGAGCATCGTAACCACGACATGGATCATGCTATCGGACTCGAAACCACCTTTGGTTCTCGGGCTTTTGAGCGCATCGACGGCCAGGTTGGCGGTTATGCTCTCGTGGAATGCGCTCTCGCGCTTCCCGGCTTCGCAGTTGTTTAAGCAAGAATGAAATTATAGGTGGGGCGGGTAAAACCGCTCCACCTATTTTTCTAAATAGGAGGAAATCTTATGATGGGACAAAAACCAAAATCAAGTCAGCCTTGGAATCATAAAGGAATCAAGTCAGGTACGCCAATCACACAACCAAGATTTAACACAGGGCCAGAAAACATTCCCGGTTCAGGATTCAAAAAAAAACCAAGCAGTCCTTTTGATGGGTTGGTAAAACCAAAACCTAAAATTAAACCGCCGAAAGGCGCTCAACAATTTGTGTCGGATGTTGCCAGAGAAGACGGAAGATATGTTCCAGCGGCAGATCAATCGCGGCCAGTGAAACCTAACACAAGCAAGCCAAATAGGTATTAGCAAACCCAAAGCAAAAACCAATAACTTATGGGAAATACAAAAAAACCAAGCCAAAGTTTTTGGTCTACAGAGGACTTGCAGGATATAGCAAGCCATTATCCGACTAAAGACTTCAATCAGTATAGCCCTACATACAATCAAGATGTTTACGAAAAAACTCCGTTAAATTCTGATGTTGTAAGAAAAGGATACTTATCTAAAGACTCAAAAGGAAACATAACAAAAGTTCCAGGCAATCCAAACTATGGCAAAGAAAATTCAGTAGTCTCCAACAAGCCAACGGTAGCAGAAGGCGGAACATACCAAAAAGAAGGGGTGGACAAATATGGCCGAGCTTTACCCGCATCTGGCTCAAAGATAACCACAGACGCGACAGGACGGCAAACGCAATGGGACAGTCGCGGTGAAGGGACGCCGAAGCCCGCATCTGGCTCGAAGATAACCACAGACGCGACAGGACGGCAAACGCAATGGGATTCTCGCGGCGAGGGGACGCCAGCTTCAAAACCAAGCCAAAGTTTTTTACCAAAGAGCGGACGCGATTGGGACAAAAATCCTCCGACCAGCGATGGCGATGTTATTCGCTATGAGAAAGACATTGGTATGCCGAAGGGTATCGGGATGATGGACATTGAAAAAATGCCAGAAGGCCCAGCTAAGCAGAAGGCGTTAAAAGATAATGCAGATTTTCATAAGCAAGCCGACGCGAAAAGCGGGGGCCAAGGCTTAACATCTATGCCGAATCGCGCACAGAAACCTAAAGGGGAATCTGATGCGACTGCAAAAGCTGCACAAAAAGCCGCCGGACTCCCTTCCGCATCCGGCGGCGAAAATTTTCGCCGTGGCGAAAATCGCAGCGGACGCGATTGGGACAAGAACCCACCAGTAAACGACAGCGATGTTATCCGTTACGAGAAAGACATTGGTATGCCGAAGGGGATTGGCTTGATGGACATTGAAAAAATGCCAGAAGGCCCAGCTAAAGAGAAGGCTATGAAAGCCAACGCAGATTTTCACAAGCAAGCCGACGCAAAAAGCGGCGGACTCCCAGCGGCTGGATCAAAGATAGCTGGAAAACCAGGAGCGGTTGCTGACGGCAAAGGCGGGTTCTCGTATCCTGGCGGCGGAGGGAAACCCCTGAATGAAAATCCATTTTCAGGAATACCTAAACTTTCCAATCAAGGTCAAGGAAGTACAAGTAGCGGGGCCGGTGGAGGGAGCGGGGCCGGAGGTGATGGTGACCCAACTAACTTGATAGACAACCTTGATACATCATTGCAAAACACGAATCCTTTTAATGGTTCTGCTCCAAATAATGGATCGAGCCAAGGCTCCTCACAAGCCAGTAATGGCGGCGGCTGGAATAACGGAGGAGGTATGGGCGGAGGACAGGGAGGTGGACAGGGCGGTGGCGGCGGAGGACAAATGGCCGGCGCTTTAATTGGATACTTGAAAAAGAAAAAAGAAGGCTTGGTTTAATATGAACAATAATACACAAAACATCGAAAAAAACATCGTAGTTGTACTAGAACTAACTGAATCCCCCGTCAGTCCAGTTTTTCCGATACCTGGGGCAAACGGCAGTGAGATAGGACTGATGACTTTTTGCCCTGTCCGCAACCGGCATTGCCTACGAATGCCACTTGAAGTTTATCGAAAACACAAAACCAACATCGCGATGGCCCGGCGAAGGTTTTTTCAAATCGTTTTTGACATTGAAATTAACGAACCAGCAGAACAGCCGATTGAAATTGCGGAGCCAAAGACCGCAGAACTAGAAGCTGAAATCGCACAATTTCAAAAAACTAAAAAACGGGGACGGCCCGCAAAAGACACAATCATTGAGCAATGACAACCGCTGACGCCCGAGACGATCTGCTTACCATGATCGGGATTGAGAATCCCGCTCACGCGAGCGAGTCTATTTTAAAGCGAATTAAAGGCGACATCAATCTTACGCTACAAAAGATATGGACGATGGCCTCGCCTTGGTGGAGTTATGGGAAAAGCGGAGGCATTCTCAAGGGGCCATTAGCGATTTCAGGGATTGAGGCTACGCTAGGCAGCACAAATATATCTGATCCCGGCTCGCAAATTGACGGCTCGATGATCGGCCAAACTATTCGTTTAGGCGATGATCCATACGACAATGAACTTGCAAACTATGATGCCGCAACAAAAACAGGTGCTTTAATGCGACCTTACGCGGGAGTAACGACAACGGACGCAAGCGGACATTTTTTTACCGATACAATTATTCTCCCGGATAATGTAATGAGCGTAATTCCGCCGGTACTGATTTATGGGGAGCATGAATTAAAGCCACTGCGAAGCCAGCGTGACATTATGAGCTTTTCAGAATCCATCAACTACAGTTCGTATTCTGAATCTTCCGTCGGGCCATCAAGTACCATTATCGCCGAGAATCGAGATATTGATGTTCCCGTTGGTTTTTACATAGAAAATTATCGGAGGGCTTCCGGCAAAACAACTTTGCGGATGCGCGTTTCGCCATTGCCCAATAAGGAATATGTTTTGCGTTACGATGTTCGTTATGGTGCGCCTGAAATTGCGGCTTTAGATTCTGCTACTGAAATCCCGATTCCGCAAAATTACACGCATTCAATATTTTTGCCGATATTGCGCTATCAGTTCTCGACTTGGAAGCATGTTAATCTTGGCAACCAAGGCAATGAATACAAGACTCATTACGACGAGGCCTGGCAGCTATTATCAAAACTTAAACCGCAACCATTAGCTGTTGGACGGGTTAAGATTGTTTATTAAACATGGAGTATCGTTTAATCAAGAGTTTCCGGGGAATTGATGTTGGCACGGAATCTAGTGACGCCGACGAGCGAGCTTTATCGTACGCAGAAAATATAATCTTGCGGCCCCGAGGAGCGATTAGCCGGCTTCCCCCCCTTAAAAAGGTTTGGGGATTCGATCAAATACAAAACTACAAAACTGATCTAGGAATTGTTGACGCCGATAAAGCGTGCTTACTAAAAATCACGCAACCAAAAGGCACGAACAATATTGAGATAACTTTTCTTTTAGTGCATGATTTTGTTAATAATATTCCGCTGGGAATTTTTTGTGCGAGCAACAGCGCGGAGAGCCAAAACGAAATTTCGCTGGATGATTTAGGCCAGTTTGCTACAACGACCCCACTTGCAACAATTCAGGTTCTAAAAAAAGGGTTATCCGAAAAAGCCAGATGGTTTTTTTATTCTTTCTTCGACAGCGTAGTGATGGGAAATGGGAT
>Ga0315902_10013684_pt1 | contig 10482 bp, 6 predicted proteins | sample LakEriMetagenome_9_FD_203523 | JGI IMG/M metagenome (GOLD analysis project Ga0315902, IMG submission 203523) | Freshwater fungal communities from buoy surface, Lake Erie, Ohio, United States - Buoy 12 MA117 | ecosystem: Environmental > Aquatic > Freshwater > Lake > Lake biofilm | place: USA...
TACCACGATAGGTTTAGAAAATAATCATCGATGGCATTACTTTTGACTTTTCACCAGGAAGCTTAACCCGGCTTTAATATCTAAAAATTTCCTCATGAAAAAATCCCTTTTTTCCAATATTTTCTTCCTTTTTGGGCTTCCAGTCAGCATTTTCTGCCTTCCTGTCTCTGATCACCCTGCTTTATTCCATGAAAGTAGGTGTCCATCATTTTCCATTAATAATGAACATAGCCCATTGTCAAAAATAAGCAACCGGGGTAGGGTGGCGGTTGACAGTACGACTCCATTGGTGATACTCCCGACGGAACCTCGGTTTTGTGGTCTGGATACCAATTTGGTCCATTTTTGGAACGCTGATTATTGGTTGGATGCTCGCCTGAATAGCCAAGATTTGACGGAGGCAGCTTGTGATTTATCCATCACTGTGGAGGATGCTTGTAGTTCAGGCCCTTTGGCGATTCAATATCAATTGTTGCTTGATTTGGATGGCAATGATACCCTGGAAACCATCCTGGAAAGTGGGGCTTTGCCCGGAATTAACCAACTATTTTATAATAACCTTAATACCCCATCGTATGCGGGCGGGGAGGCCCGAGAATTTGATTTTCGGCCCGTAGCGGAAGATCAAAAATGGGGCTTCGGAATCCAGGTCCTTTCCTCCGTCCCAGGGCAATGGACGGCAAGGGTGCGCTGGTTAAACCAATTGGGAGAGGACACTACTCCACAACTACCCTATGGTAAGCACCTGATTCGCTGGAGCTTGGTAAGTGCTTGCGGACTGGAAACTACCTATGAACAGGCTTTTGAAGTAGTGGATTGCTCCGCTCCCCAGGTGCTCTGCAAGCAAAATGGATCTTTCAACATAATTAGTCACTCCTTCCAAGCCGCAAGGGTGCTGACCACCGACCTTTTAGCGCTTGCCTATGATAATTATAGCCCGACGAGTGACCTCGTATTTTCCTTGCGGATCGCCAACTCCGGCTCCAGTTTTCCTTTAAATCCAGATGGTAGTCCGGTTGAGTACATCGATTTTGGGTGCCAGGAATATGGCTACCAATACGTAGACCTTTGGGCGATAGATCCAGCTGGAAATACCAATTTCTGCCGCTCTAAATTAATTGTAGAAGATTCCAACCAAATTTGCTGCTTATTCGAACACAGTTTTGTTTCTGGAGAAATTCTAAATGGCTTAGGACAAGCCGTGCAAGATGTAACAGTGGAGTTGAATACCACGGTAAGCAGTTTACCTATTGGACTCGAATCGGTCACCAATGCATGGGGTAAATACTTTATTAACTATTTAGTTCCTTTTCATACTGAGTTGACCATTGTTCCTTTAATGGAGGGTGATCCCCTCAATGGGGTTAATACATGGGACTTATACCTGATCAGTCGGCATATTTTAGGACTAATTCCATTAAATGATCCCTTCAAATTAATTGCAGCGGATGCCAATAAGTCCGGGACCATCACCACCCTTGATATTGCGGAATTGCGGAAGCTGATTTTGGGTACCCTTACCGAGTTGCCACATCAACAAAGTTGGCGGTTCTTACCCGTAACACATGTATTCACCGATCCGACCAATCCTTTTTTAGACGCCCTACCGGAAGTAATTAGAGATACCACTTTAGCCCAAAGCAGTCCCAAAATCAATTTTACCGGGATCAAAATTGGGGATGTTGATTACAGCGCTGTTTCCAACTGTTTGCTTGGGAGCGAGGAGCGGACGGAGGGGACCTTTTTCGTGGAGGTAGAGGATCGTCAAGTGTCCGTTGGAGAGGAGTTTACCGTTTTGTTTGAACCAGTCGAGCAGGTGGACGCCTTTCAATTTACGCTTCTGTTGGAAGAGCTCGAATTACTAGAGGTGCTCCTTGGTCCATATCAATCCCTGGAACAGTTTGGTGTTTTTGAAAAAGCTGTTACAACAGCAGTGGAAGGGGCATCTGAACCGTTTAGCCTGCGTTTTCGAGCTAGGCAAGCTGGGAGATTAAGCCAGCTAATTCGTTTGTCAAGTCAAATCACGCCAGCAGTCGCTTTTAATAAGGGCCAAAAAAGTAAGATTGCACTTCGATTTCATGCCTTTGAGACGGACCGTCCGTTTGAGCTGTTTCAAAATGTGCCGAATCCCTGGGGGCAGCAGACCCGGATTGGATTTTACCTGCCGGAGGATGGAGAAGCCCGATTGAGTATTTTTGATGCCCTCGGGAGGTTACTTTTTTCTGAAAAAAAGCAATTCCAAAAAGGGGAAAACCAATTTGTCGTCGAACTTCAGTTGACTCCAACTTTTGGAAAATTACTCTACCAAGTGGAAACCGAAACCAATCGGGCCGTCCGAGTTATGGTCAAAGAGTAAGCGGCTGTTTCCAAAAGAGTTAGAATCTAAATAACCCAGAGCACGAGGGAAGCGCTTCTCTCGTGCTCTGTTGTCATTTAGAGACGGGACCTACTTCGAAGCCCAACACGGAATTTCGTTTTCAGGGCAAGCAATTTTGTTTAAAGACTGCTAAACAGCAGAGGCAATCAAATAGGCAGTTGCTGTGAAATATACGCCAATCACCCCAAATACCGTCATGACCCAAAAGAATAAGTGTTTGAGTTGGTCAGAGCTGATGACGAGTCCAACGGCCCCCATCACTAAACAGAGTTGAAGGAATAGGCTGGCGAGGTCAAATTTATCTCCAGAGGCTCCCAACTTTTCTGCTTTTTCTGCCCATTCATTCGCCCCAACAATTAATCCCATTTTCCCATTTATATCCTGCGCCCATTCAGTAGTATCGAGTTTGGAAGATCCTACCAAAATCTCTTTCTTTTCTTTTCCATAACGCTTGATCTCAGCACGGGCAATGTCCATCAACGAGTCTACCGCAGCCTCGTGTCCTTCTTCCACCATTCCACCGGCTACCATCGACCTTAATATATTTAAGTGTCCTTCTTCCATTCCTTGTTTGATGCTTTTGGACATGTACCAATTGTAGGATTTGGTCTGCTCATTGTGGGAGATAATTTCGTCATCCCCAAATTTTCCAGCAAAAAGGTCAGAAATCGCGAGGGCTGCGGCAAAAATGGCAATAAACAGGCCTAGCCGAAGTTCGATATTGCTTTCTTTTGTCTCACTCATACTAGTTTGATTTGATTGTTTTTTTGTAAAAAGCTTTAAAAATGTGTTAAATCTATTTTATCGAAAAAAAGATATTCTTTTTGTTTTTCTATGCAAAGCCGCTAAATAAAAAGGTGGGCTATGCAAATCCCCTAATAAAGTTAACGCGTACGATGTAAAGGTACTAGTTCAATCGAAAATCCAATAGGCAAATTTACCAAAAATCCCAAATGTCAAATTCCTTGCTGGCCTCCGGCCGTTCGATCACAAAATTGTACCAGAACAGGGCTGTCTGAGAGTAAAAAAAATTACATTTGCAGCGAAGGGGGCCAGTTTCCCCTGTTGTCGCAAAATCCTGTTCGTTATGCTAATAAATGACGTTTTTGACCCCGGCTTCTACCGGGCCGCCCCCAATCGGTATCAACAAATGCAGTACCGCCGTTGTGGCAGAAGTGGCCTGCATCTTCCACTGATTTCTATCGGACTCTGGCATAATTTCGGCCACACCGATAACCTGGAAACAGCCCGCCACCTTCTAAGAACGGCTTTTGACCATGGGATTACCCATTTTGACCTGGCTAATAATTACGGTCCCCCCTTCGGAGCTGCAGAAGAGAATTTTGGACGACTCTTCCTCGAAGACTGGAAACCTTACCGCGATGAGTTGATATTATCTACCAAAGCGGGCTGGGATATGTGGCCTGGCCCTTACGGTAATTTTGGCTCTCGAAAATACCTGATCGCTAGCTTAGATCAAAGTTTGAAGCGGATGGGGGTTGATTATGTTGACATTTTTTACCACCACCGACCCGATCCGGATACTCCATTGGAAGAAACCATGGGAGCGCTCGACCATATTGTTCGACAAGGGAAAGCACTCTATGTCGGTATTTCTCAGTACCATCCAGCAGAAACACAACGGGCAGTAGAGCTCCTGAGACAAATGGGTACCCCCTTACTAATCCACCAACCGCGTTACTCTATGATGGACCGATGGGTTGAAAAGGGCCTCTTGGATGTCTTGGGAAAAGAAGGCGTAGGCAGCATCGCATTTTCCCCACTCGAACAAGGGCTTTTAACAGATAAATACCTTCATGGTCTGCCTGAAGACTCCAGAGCCGTGAAGGATGGCCGCTACCTAAATAAGGAAAAAATTACGCCAGAATTGATTGAGAAAATCAAGGAACTGAACCAAATCGCACGCGGTCGCGGACAATCCTTGGCTCAAATGGCGGTTGCTTGGTTACTCAAAGACCCGCGTATCACCACTGTATTGGTGGGTGCCAGCTCCTCCAAGCAGCTGTTGGACAGCATCGGATGCTTGCAAAACCTAGATTTTTCAGCGGAAGAGTTAGCAACTATTGAACGGGTTCTTGGTTAAATTCGGACCAGAGCTGTGTGTAGGGTCTTTTCTCCTACCCACAACAGTATCATCCCACTTAGTTTTAAGGTTGAAAAATACCGGACTGAAAAGGTATTCTACCAAATTGGTCCGGTATTTTTCGTTAAAAATCAGGGAAGCTTACTGAAGGGTAAACTACCCATTGCTTTGTTTTGCTCCAGAAAAATCCAGTAATTTCCCGCCGGCAAATTTTGAAGGTCAACCCTTGTAATGGGTCCGTCTGTTTGTCCATGTTGTACCGTTTTCCCTGTTACATCCACAATCTGAAAGCGCTGGCTGCTCCAACTAGGGTCGATCTCCACCTGTAAAAAGGATCTGGCAGCCGTTGGGTAAATCCGCCAATCAGAACGCTCCGTTTTCTCAGTGGTAGCAGAAACTTCGCTGATCTGAAAATCCCAAATGCCTCGTGCATAGGTCGCAAATCGAGCTGTCTGGATAGAGGGTATATATTCCACATCCATATATTGCAGCACCGGGGCATCCGTTCCGGAAATATCCGACCATAGTCCCGTAGAAGGATCCAACACAAAGGGCCCAATGCTGGTAGCCGCGAAGAGCAGGCTCTCTTCCTCGTTTCCAGCAAATGCTTCCACTCGACAGGCGGGCATCCCCGTGCTCATTGCCTGAAACGTCTGTCCGTGGTTGCTGCTGAAATAAACAGGGCTGTTGGAATATCCAGAACCTCCCACCCATACTTCCCCCAATTGCGTGGTGGAAGGGTGAATGACTCGCGGGTACATGCTGTTTGAAAGAAGGGTACTATTCCAAGTCTGACCGCCATCCGTAGAGCGTAAAAAATACCCGTTTTCAGTAGCAACATAAAAATAATTGAAATTCAATGGTGAAATCGCAATAGCACTGATCTTTGCACCTACCAGCGCTTCAAAATTGGTTGGGAATTGGGTGGAAATCGCTGAATTATTCGGGTTGGCTTTTAGTTCAATCAAGTAATTCCCAGCAGAATTATGGAGAAAACCAGCGGTGTAGCAGCGGTCGGGAAACTGCTGAGGTACCCAAATAGGCGCCTCCCAATATGGAATAGCGCCATCGTAATTGTAGGGCGACCAGGTGGAGAGCGCCTGGTCGGTTCCAGTCATGTAATTACATCCATCCCCCAGCCACCATAGCCAAAAGGTGTTGCCTCCATCCCCGGAACCAACATTAGAGACGTCCCCTCCCCATTGGAAGGTAAAGTCAACAGGGCCTTGCTGTATGTTCCCGAGTTGGGTGTGGGAGTATCCATTATCCTGGGTTCCTATAAACATTTGCCCCGGATCTGATTGTCTGGAAACCATTTTATACAGCTGCGTACAGTTTAAACTCGGGATACTAATGGAATTAAAATGCTCATTATCATCCATTTTGTACAATCCTCCGTCCGTTCCAATAAATACCTCCTCTTCTTGCGTAGTTGGATGGATACTGGTTAATACTTTTGGTACATCTCCATGGTAAAGGGCATAAGACCCGGTTGGATCTAAGTCCATCGTTTCCCAAGTAGCTCCACCGTCTGTGCTTTTTGAGATCAAAATACCACCGAAATAGAGCACGTCACCCGACTTTTTGGAGCAGGAAAAGGAATTTCCGCCAAAGGGCATAGACAACCACCATTCGGTGAGTTCTCCTTTGAAATTCCAGCTTTGATCGGTGCTGTTCCAGGAGTAAAATTTTCCAATATCTCCAACCGCCTCATAGGCCGTAAGCTGGGTATGCCCATTTTCGGTAAATCCAGTTAAAAGGGCATTGTGAAAATCAAGGTTACTAATGGTGCTGTTAAACGTTCGTTCTCCCGTCCATTTATTTACTAGAAATAAGCTATCCTCCAAATTCAGGTATAAGGTTGCATGTAGGGGGTCATTGGAAACCCATAAATCGCTTTTGCGATGCCGGCCTCCATCTCCCACTGGAATTGGGGATTCATACAATTTGGAGAAGCTGGCGCCTTGGTCAGCCGAACGATAGATGACATAATAATCAGAGTGAACGGATGGATCATATTCCTGCTGAAAAAGGTAAAGAGTATCCGATTGACTCGCCATACGTTTTATTCCGGTAACGTACCGGTTAGAAAACCCAGTTGCTTTTTGCCAGGTCTGCCCATCGTCTGTTGTGAAATAGACACCCCAGAAATTATCTACCTTTATCCAGCCACAAACCACCATTTTGCCGTCTTCAAACAGCTCGAGATGGGAAGCGACGTCCAATCCAAGGGGGAATTGATCGTTCAGAGCTACCCAGTTTTCACCGGCTAAATTGGAGGATTTGAAAACGATGCCGTGGTCGCTATGGGCATACAGGTGTTGGTTTTCGTAATCAATTTTCAGGTCTACGATTCGGCCTGGGATGTTGGAGGGGCCTCTTTCCACCCAATTTCCGTTGAGGCTACTGTAGATCCCTGATTTTTTGGCTTCCAGTAGCTGCCGAATGCTGTTGGCCTCGATTGCTCGCCAGTCATCCCACTCTGCAGCTTTATGTGTTTTTTCAATCCATTCCGGTTGTACTTTTTTACTTTTATGGCTAGTCGATGGAACCTTTGTGAGTCCATTTTTTGGCGGAGGGACCATAAATCCAATCATTTTAGCGCCGGAAACAGTTGTTTTTTCTTTTTTTCGGAAAAGAAAATCTCCCGGGGAAGCCAGATGACTTCGTTGTTCTACCAAGGCAGTTTTAGGGTCTTGCAAGCCTCTGGAGGGGGCGGGCATTTGAACAGTTGGTGGGAAGTAGTAAAGGAGTAACAAGGCAAATAGACCAATAAAGGCTATTGTTTTCCGAGAGTAAAAGGTGGACTGAAATCGCATAAATGAGGGGATAGTACTGATGATGCGTTCGTTATTTGCATACGCGGCCTAAAGATAAATCAGGTTCTCCGATTTACGCCACTATCCAAAAAAAAGCAGCCCGCCTTTGCGAGACGAGCTGCTTATGAGGTGATCGCAAAACCGAACGGTTGCTTCACCAATTCAAGACGTTATCCAAATACAGGATCTACATATCATAGGTAATCTCAACGAGGTCCGATTCTGGCCGTGCTTGACAGGTCAAACAATATCCAGCCTTTACCTCCTCGTCATCGAGTGCATAACAGGCGTCCATTTTTACACTGCCTTGCAGCACTTTTGCCATACATGTTGAGCAGGCACCGGAGGTACAGGAATAGGGAGCATCGTATTTTTCACGAACCATCACATCCAAGATCGTTTGTCCGGGAGGAACAACCGTTTTGATGCGTTCCCCGCGTAAGTGCACAATTAGTTGAGTGCCGCCTTCTGTCGTACCGACGGGTGATTCGCCTGGTACGGTCGAGGCATTCAGAAACCGTTCTGAATGGACTTGTTCTTTTGGTATTTCTCTTTCCGCCAAGACTTGCTCGAGGGTGTCGGTCATTCCGCCTGGTCCACAAATAAAATAAACACAATCGGTAACAGGACCATGGGGCATATAGTCATCCAGGAATTCATTGGCCATCGCAGCATTGATACGGCCTTTTTTCCCTTTCCAGTTGGAGCTGGATTTTTTAAACAGGCCCATCAATCCCCCACCACTTTTCACGGGTTGGGAAAGTACATATTCCACATGAAGTTGGCCGTTATAGCGCTCACTGATGCGGTCAAGTTCCTCTCTGAAAATGATATTTTCCTCATTTCTGGAACCATAAAGCAGAAAAATGGCGCTCATTGGTTCTTTTTCGAGGGTTGTTTTGATAATGGACATTAGCGGGGTAATGCCGCTACCTGCTCCAAATAAATAGTAACTCCTTCGCTTTTCGGGGTGTAGGGCGACGTTAAAACGTCCTTCTGGTTCGGCAACTTCCAAGCGGTCGCCGACCTGCACTTGTTCGGTGAGGTAGGTGGAGAAAACACCACCCGTCACTTTTTTTACGGTGATGGCCAGTCGGTTTTCCAATGGGCTACTGCTCATGGAATACGAACGGCGAATTTCCTTTCCTTGGTGTTGCTTTCGAAGGGTTAGGTATTGCCCTTGTTTGTAAGTAAAGGTTTCAGCGAGTTCCGCTGGTACTTCCAGTTCGAGGGTGACGGAATCCGGTGTTTCTTGTTGCCGGGATTTAACAGATAATTCGTAGAATTGCATTGAAAAGTGGATGTCCTTTTAAAGAAGTGCCCGAGTCAGGCCTTCTTAAGCCGTAAAAATACGTTGTTAAACAGAATTGCACCTCTAAATGTTTGTCTATCTATGTGGAAAGATCTGAAATACTTGGCTGCTTACCTGGTACCTGCTTCTGCCTGGATCTCTTTACGGCTGGAGGGGTTGGGGGCCTTTTTTACCGTTTTCTTTGTTTTCATGTTTGTTCCGCTGCTGGAGCTCTTGCTACCAGCCTCCAATTCCAATATTCAGGAAGATCAGGAGGATAAGAGGTCCCAGCGATTTTTCTTTGATTTTTTATTGTATCTTAACATACCCTTGGTGTATGGTTTAGTGCTGTATGGGGCGCATCAGGTAGCAACTTCTGATCCTGGAGGTACCGAATGGTTGGGTTGGATGTTGAGCGTAGGAATTGTGATAGGGGCGAATGGGATTAATGTAGCCCATGAGCTGGGGCACCGCCCAGAACGGTGGCATCAGTTTTTGGCAAAGGCCTTGCTTTTACCTGCTTTTTACCAACACTTTTTTATTGAGCACAATTTGGGTCACCATAAATGGGTGGCTACCGACCGCGATCCTGCTAGCGCAGCCCGGAACCAAGGCTTGTATGGTTTTTGGGTGCAATCCATTCTTGGCTCCTGGAAAAGTGCCTGGCAAATAGAATCAGACCGGCTTCGAAAGCTGAACCAGCCCGCTTTCTTTTGGAACCATGCATGCTTCCAGTTTGTGGTGGCACAGCTCGTCTGGATCTTGCTGATTGGTTTTCTCTGGGGGATTTCCTCCTCCCTTTTTGCTTTGGCAGCCGGGTTAGTAGGTGTACTTTTATTGGAGACGGTCAACTACATTGAGCATTACGCGTTAAGAAGAACTATTTTGCCCTCCGGTCGACCTGAACCTGTTCGTCCAGTGCACTCCTGGAACAGCAATCATGAGTTGGGCAGGATTTTGTTGTACGAATTAACCCGGCACAGCGATCACCATTACAAATCCAACCGGAAATACCAAGTGCTCCGACACCTGGAAGAGAGTCCACAACTTCCAACAGGCTATCCTGGTTGCATGGTGTTGGCCCTTTTTCCTCCCCTTTGGTTTGCCATTATACACCCAAGGTTAGGATAGTCCGGGAATTTTCCAACTATTCTGTACCTTTGCCCCTCTATATATGGAAATTTTTATAATACTTGTTCTAATTGTCCTACACGGTTTCTTGGTGTTGGGAGAAATTGCCCTCATCACTGCCAAACGCGCCAAGTTAGAGGCTGAAAAACTGAAAGGGAACTCTAATGCTGCTATTGCGATCGACTTGATCGATGATATTGACAACTATCTTTCTGCCATGCAAATCGGGATCACCCTTATTTCGATTATTGAGGGTGCATACGGTGGGGTGGCGATTGGGCGGCAGCTGGAACCTTTCGTTGCTTATATCCCAATGTTTAGCCCTTATGCGGAGCAAATATCAATCACCTTGGTTATCTCTCTGATCACCTACCTCTCACTGGTTGTGGGTGAACTTGCTCCAAAATACATTGCGATTCAGTACGCGGAGCCACTTGCTATTGCCTGCGCGCCTTCAATGAAGGGTATTGTGGTAGTAACCCGCCCTATTTCTGCTTTTCTTAGTTGGAGCACGAAATTATTCATGCGCATGTTGTTCATCAAACCAAATGACCAACAAAGTATCTCAGAGGAGGAAATTAAGCACATGGTTCAAATGGCAAACCAGCAGGGAGTGCTAGAGGCGAAAGAAAGTGAATTTATTCAAAATATCCTTCGCTTTGCCGACCGGGACGCATACACGATCATGACCCACCGCAACGAGGTGGAATGGATCGACGTGAATGCACCCAGAGAAGAGAGCAATAAAGTCATGTTTGAA
>Ga0315902_10013685_pt1 | contig 10481 bp, 8 predicted proteins | sample LakEriMetagenome_9_FD_203523 | JGI IMG/M metagenome (GOLD analysis project Ga0315902, IMG submission 203523) | Freshwater fungal communities from buoy surface, Lake Erie, Ohio, United States - Buoy 12 MA117 | ecosystem: Environmental > Aquatic > Freshwater > Lake > Lake biofilm | place: USA...
GGCGTCGTCAACTATCTCTATAAATTTTTAATTGCTCTATTAATGACGCCGGTTATTTATCTTGCTCACGGACTGATAGAGAAATACCTCGGCTCAGAAAAAGCAGCTGACATGAAGAAAGCGGCATTGGCGGATGAGTAGGGGTTTTCGGTTGTCGGTTATCGGTTGTCGGTTGTCGGTTATCGGTTGTCGGTTGTCGGTTGTCGGTTATCGGTTGTCGACTGTCTATAACAGCAAACAGCTAACAGCAAACCGCTAACAGCAAACCGCTAACAGCAAACCGCTAACAGCAAACCGCTAACAGCTAACAGCAAACCGCTAACAGCAAACCGCTAACAGCAAACCGCTAACAGCTAACAGCAAACCGCTAACAGCAAACCGCTAACAGCAAACCGCTAACAGCAAACCGCTAACTGCAAACCGCTAACCGCTTAATTTTATGTCATGAGAATTGGTTTTGATGCAAAAAGAGCTTTTCACAACCAGACAGGTCTTGGTCATTACAGCCGAACCTTGTTGTATTCTCTTGCAAAATATTTTCCGCAGAACGATTATCTGCTTTATTCTTCAAAGCCTTCTAAACATTTTTCTTTTACTGACCCTTCTTTTCAAGCCGTTTTTCCATCAGGTATCTATTCGGGTTTTCTGTCGTCTTACTGGCGAAGCAGGGGCATAATTAGTGATTTAAAAAAACATAATCTTGATATTTTTCACGGTCTCAGCCATGAATTACCTGTAGGTATCCAAAAAACAGGCATCAGCTCAGTGGTTACCATGCATGACTTAATTTTTGAGCGTTATCCTGGTCAGTATAATGCTTTCGACAATTTAGTTTATCGTTTAAAATTCAGATATGCCTGCAGAAAAGCAGATGCAATCATTGCCATCAGCAATCAAACTAAAAAAGATCTCATTGAATTATATGGTGCAGACCCGGAAAAAATTCATGTTTGTTATCAGTCGTGCAATCCTGCCTTTTCTGAGCCGTTAGATGATTCCGAAAAAAAACGTGTGAGGGAATTATATGATTTGCCGCCCTCTTATTTTTTATATGTCGGTTCTGTAATAGAAAGAAAAAATTTACTTGGGGTATGTAAGGCGTATGCATTGATTCGAAAAAATACCGATTTACCTCTTGTTGTCATTGGGAAAGGAGGACAATATTTACAACAGGTAAAAAAATATATCGAAAGTGAAAAGCTGAATGATCGTGTCATTTTTCTTTCTGAGAATCCGAATGCAAAGGCTAATGCGGGCTTTCTGACAGCATCAGATTTCCCGGCGATATACAGGCAGGCAGCTGCTATGATTTACCCTTCCTATTACGAGGGCTTTGGCATTCCTGTACTGGAAGCTTTGTGGAGCGGGATACCGGTGATAACATCACGTAGTTCATGCTTGCCGGAAGCAGGCGGACCGGGCGCATTTTATGTTGACCCTTCTTCTCCGAGAGAAATGGCTGAGAAAATCAATACCATTCTTTTTGATTCGAGAACCGTACAAGAGCAAATATCATTGTACAAAACACACCTTGCAAAATTTACACCCGAGGCTACTGTTTCTTCAGTAATGGATGTATATCAAAAAGTATTGAAAGGGTAGTTTTTACTTTAATTTCAATATTACACTGCCGTTGTTTTTGTCATCCGCACTGAGCAAAATTTTGTGGTAGTTTTCTTCGTTTTTAATTCGCATGATGGCTGTGTTCGGCGGAATTTTCCCTTGATTCTCCGCATACATCGTAAGGATATTTTCTTTGCCGGGAACAAGCTTCAGTTTTACGGAGATGGGCTTATCGCTCAGTGTCTGTTTGGATAAAACAACATCGCCATTAAAAAGTAAGGTGATGATATCTCCGTCAATTTCTGCATTGTCGAATAAAGAAACTTCTATTGTTTCTGCCTCCAGGGTAATGGTTTCAAAAATTTTATTTTCTCTTTTCTCCAGTTTGGGTTGTGCAATAACTTTATTGTCTGCTTTTTTATCAGATGACGTTTTTGGTTCGTCTTTATCTGAAGATGAATTGTCTGATGTTTTGTCTTTGTCGCCTGCCGTGTTTACAGGATCTTTTTTAACTGTGGTACCGGTATTGGTTTTAGGGTTTGTGGTTTTTTGATGTTGAACAGGCGTTGCTTTTTTGGCTGAAGCCGGGATGATTTTTCTTGATAGGGTGGTTCTGCCTGTTCCGCAGTTGTCTGATTTTCTGGCAGATTTCCATGTGCCGACTAGCTGTTCTTCATCTCCTTTTTTATAATAAGTAAGAATATGGGTCTGAAAACAGTCGAGAAACCAGTCGGGAGTATTTGCTTTAACCTTAGAAATTTCAGTAGAAGTAAGCGTTTTACTTCCCGGGTCGATGGTGCCTTTTACGGCACACATGGTATAACATCTCTTTCCGTTGATATTAAAATAAGTGATGGAGATTCCTTCAAAACTGTTTCCTTTTACTTCAATTTCCAGTACGTATTCCGTTCTGCTGGGGTCTCTCGTTTCATCGAAGCTTCCTTTCCACTGGCCGCTGAAGTTTTGGGCAGACAAGCAAAGAGGAACAAAAAGAAGCAGGCAAAATGTAATCTGTCTTATCATAGTCAATGCATTTGAGTTGCAAAATACTTTTTTTCCTGAGCATGCTTGGTAAATACTTGTTAATTAAAGCAATTTAAAATTTGAGTTTGATCAGTTCTTTCTTTGCCTTTGACAATGGCATTTGTTAACTTCGCAACTCATTAAAAAAAGCATTGATGATCAGAGTTAGTTTTCCCGACGGTGCAGTGCGGGAGTATCAGGCAGGAACAACCTCTCTTGAAATAGCAAAGTCGATCAGTGAAGGTTTGGCAAGAAAGGTACTTGCAGCGAAAGTAAACGGAGAAGTGTGGGATGCAACGCGTTCTCTTGAGCAGGATAGCACTTTGCAATTGCTGACATGGGACGACCAGGATGCAAAAAGTACATTCTGGCATTCGAGCGCTCACCTGATGGCGGAAGCGGTGGAATCGATGTTCCCCGGTGTGAAATTCTGGGTTGGTCCTGCTGTAGAGAAAGGTTTTTATTATGATATGGATCTGGGCGACAGGAAAATTTCGGAGGAGGATTTGTCGGTACTTGAGAAGAAGATGAATGAACTGGCAAAACAAAACAATTCTTATATACGGAAAAGCATTTCCAAAGAGGAAGCTGTAGCATACTTCACTGAAAAAGGAGATGAATACAAACTTGACCTGCTGAGTAACCTGGAGGATGGAAACATCACTTTCTACACACAAGGAGCATTCACTGATTTGTGCAGAGGGCCGCATATTCCTTCAACCGGTGTGGTGAAAGCAATTAAACTGATGTCTATTGCCGGTGCCTACTGGAAAGGAGATGAAAAGAACAAGCAGCTTACCCGTGTTTACGGAGTCACTTTCCCATCTCAAAAAGAACTTGATGAGTACCTTGCGATGCTGGAAGAAGCAAAGAAAAGAGATCACAGAAAGCTGGGTAAGGAATTAGGTATTTATACAATGGATGATGATGTTGGGCCCGGGCTTCCTTTGTGGTTACCAAATGGAACTATTATCATTGAAGAATTGGAAAAACTTGCAAAAGAAACAGAGCAAGCAGCAGGATACAAACGGGTCGTAACACCACATCTTGCGAAAGAGAGTATGTATCTCACCAGCGGTCATCTTCCTTACTACAAGGAAAGCATGTTTCCGTCTATGGAGCTGGAAGGGCAGAAGTATTATCTGCGAGCAATGAACTGTCCGCATCACCACAAAATTTTTGCTGCTGAACCAAGAAGTTACAAGGACCTTCCGCTACGCCTTGCCGAATACGGAACCTGTTATCGTTATGAACAAAGTGGTGAATTGTTTGGTTTGATGCGTGTTCGTTGTTTGCACATGAATGATGCGCACATCTACTGTACAAAAGAGCAGTTTTACCAGGAGTTCAAGGCTGTGAATGAAATGTATCTCAAATATTTCGGAATTTTCGGTATTGACAAATATGTGATGCGCCTAAGTTTACATGAGCCATCCAAGCTGGGTCAGAAATATGTAGATGAGCCTGAATTATGGAAAGAAACAGAGGCAATGGTGAGAGATGTACTCATTCGTACAGGAACTCCTTTTGTGGAAGTGCCGGATGAAGCAGCATTTTACGGTCCTAAAATTGATGTGCAGATATGGAGTGCAATTGGCAGAGAGTTTACGCTTGCAACAAACCAGGTAGACTTTGCACAGGGAAGAAGATTTAAACTAGAATTTACCGGTCAGGACAACGCACCTGATACACCCTTGATAATACATAGAGCACCATTGGGTACACATGAGCGTTTTATCGGGTTTTTGCTTGAGCACTATGCAGGAAAGTTCCCTCTTTGGTTGGCGCCATTACAAGCGAAAGTTTTACCTATCAGCGACAAATACCAGGAATATGCGGAAAATGTCTTGCAGAAGCTGAAAAATGCAGATATTCGTGCTGAGATAGACGACCGAAACGAGAAAATCGGAAAAAAAATCAGAGATACGGAATTGCAGAAAGTTCCTTACATGCTGGTAGTTGGAGAGAAGGAAATGCAGGAAGGTAATGTTTCTGTGCGCAGACAAGGAAAAGGTGACATGGGCATGGTGCCGACCGATCAGTTTGTTGATTCAATCGTTGTTGAAAAAAAGGAACGTCGTTCTGAACAATAAGCAGTTTCTTTTCCTCCTGAGAAAAGAAATTTTATAACCATTCAATAGAATCATTGCTTTCTATCAGGGAGAAAGCTTCTTTACTATGGCATTTCCAAACAGACCTCCGCGTGGCAGATTTATACCGCGCAAAGAGCCCGAGCATCGCATCAATCATCTTATCAGAGTACCTGAAGTAAGGTTAGTAGGCGACAATGTAACAGTAGGGGTTTATCCTACACAGAAAGCACTTCAGATCGCTCAGCAGCTCGGACTCGACCTTGTTGAAATTTCTCCCCAGGCGGTTCCGCCGGTATGCAAGGCCACTGATTACAACAAATTTCTCTACGAAAAGAAACGTAAGGAAAAAGAGATGAAGGCCAAGAGTAAGTCGGCCGAATTGAAAGAAATTCGTTTTACACCCAATACAGACGACCATGATTTCGATTTCAAAGCCAAGCATGCAGAGAATTTTCTGAAAGATGGTAATAAGGTGAAAGCCTATGTTCAGTTTAAAGGAAGGGCAATTCAGTTTAAAGAAAGAGGAGAGTTGGTGCTATTAAAATTTGCAGAGCGCCTTCAGGAACTCGGACAAGTTGAAGGCTTGCCTAAACTGGAAGGAAAGAGAATGCTGATGATCATCTCTCCAAAATCAGTGAAAAAGAAAAAAGAGAAGGATAGCTCCGAGGAAGCTTAATCATTACTTCCAAAGAGTAGATTTTTTATATAATAAAATATCGGTTAATAGTGATAAAAGCTACTAACCGATATTTTTTTGCAGTTTTTATACGCTTACGTTGAAATCACGTAAGGCTTCATTTAGACTTGTTTTCAGATCGGTGCTGGGTTTTCTCTTCCCAATAATGAGTGCACATCCTACTCCGTATTCACCTGCCGGGAATTTCTTGTTGTAAGTACCCGGTATCACCACGCTTCTCTCAGGAACACGCCCTTTCATTTCAATTGGCTCAGGTCCGCTTACATCTATGATTTTTGTTGACTGTGTGAGTACCACATTTGCACCAAGCACGGCTTCTTTTTCCACAATTACACCTTCCACTACGATGCAACGACTTCCAATAAAACAACCATCTTCGATGATAACCGGACTTGCCTGCAGCGGTTCTAAAACACCACCGATGCCAACACCGCCACTAAGGTGTACTCCTTTACCAATTTGAGCACAACTTCCCACTGTTGCCCAGGTATCAACCATGGTTCCTTCATCCACATAAGCACCAATATTCACATAACTGGGCATCAACACCACATTTTTCGCAATATATGCGCCGTAACGCGCAACAGCATGAGGGACAGCTCTTACGCCAAGTTCCTTGTAATTTTTTTTGAGCAACATTTTATCATAAAACTCAAAAGGTGCCAGGTCCCATGTTTGCATCTGCTGAATGCCGAAGTACATCAGAATGGCCTGTTTTACCCATTCATTAACTTTCCATCCGTCTTCGGTTGGTTCTGCTGTACGAAGACGCCCTTTGTCTACTTCTTCAATCACTTTGCGTACAGCATCTGAATAATCAGATTGTTGTAATAAGCTGCGATCATTCCAAGCATCCAGTATCTGATTTTTAATATCCATTTGTCTAGAATTTGGGCGCGAAATTAGCAGTTATATCACTAACAAATGATTTTTAAAGTAGTGAATAGCATTCGGATACAAGTAACTCTTTTAACCTTTTATTATTGAAAAATCTAAATTTACCCTATCTTTGCGCCCCGCAGATAGGATCTGTGTATTTCCCAACCGGCTCCATAAGTGTACTGCCCGTGCAGTGCCGCCATAAGGGTATCATTCAAAATGAGCATTCATATGCCCAAGGTTAAAACCAATTCCAGTGCCAAGAAAAGATTCAAAGTAACAGGCACAGGAAAAATTACACATCAGAAGAGTTTCAAGCGTCACATTCTCACCAAAAAGTCTAAAAAGCGCAAACGTAACATGCGCATCGATGGTTTGGTTGCCAAGCCTAACGTAGATTTTGTAAAAAGATTACTTCGTTTGAAATAATCAAGCCGACGTTTTATTCCTTCATTTAAAAAATATTAAGATATGCCACGTTCTGTCAATGCCGTCGCTTCGAAGGCACGCCGTAAAAGAATTTTGAAGCAAGCCAAAGGTTTCTTCGGAAAACGTAAAAATGTATACACCGTTGCTAAAAACGTTGTAGAAAAAGGGATGACCTACAGCTATGTTGGTCGTAAACTGAAAAAACGCGAGTACCGCCGTCTCTGGATTGCACGTATCAACGCTGCAGTACGCGAAGAAGGACTCACATACTCCGAGTTCATCAATAAATTAAAAGTTAGCAATATCGACCTGGATCGTAAAGTTTTGGCCGACCTCGCTATGAACGAGCCTGAATCTTTTAAGAAACTGGTTGCGTCTGTAAAATAACATTCAGAGTAGAAAAGGGCGGAACACCGCCCTTTTTTCATTGTCAAAATTCTTGGTTTCAGAATCTTTTTTTCTGATAAGTTTGCATTTATTTTAATCCCAGCACAGGCAATCGAAATGACCAATACAACTTACCATGACCTGGTACACCAGACATTCAATTTTCCACAGGAAGATTTTGATGTAAAAAACGGCTATCTGCAGTTCAACGGGCTTGACCTGAAGGCTTTGATTGACAAATATGGTACTCCTATGAAACTGAGTTATCTGCCTAAAATAGGTATGCAGATCAGGAAGGCGAAAAAAATGTTTGAAACTGCATTTCGCAAACACAAATATGAAGGCAAATATTTTTATTGCTACTGTACCAAAAGCAGCCACTTTTCTTTTGTGGTGGAAGAAGCACTGAAGCACGAAATTCATCTTGAAACTTCTTATGCTTATGATATAGAAATCATCAATAAGCTATATCAGAAGAAGAAAATTAATAAAGACATTCAGATTATCTGCAATGGTTACAAACAAAAGAATTATATCACGCGCATTGCTAAATTACTCAACACCGGGTTTAAAAATGTAACTCCGATCCTTGATAACAAAGAAGAACTTCAGCAGTATAAAAAGACTGTGAAAGTTCCTTTTAAATTAGGTATTCGCGTTGCTGCGGAAGAAGAGCCTACATTTCCCTTTTATACTTCTCGTCTTGGTATTCGTCCTCGCGATATTCTCGAATTTTATGTTGATAAAATTGAAGGCAACGAAGATCGCTTTCAACTGAAAATGCTGCATATTTTTCTCAATAAAGGTATTAAGGATGATATTTATTACTGGAGTGAACTGAACAAAGTTGTGAATCTTTACTGCCAGCTGAGAAAAATTTGTCCGGAGCTGGACTCTATCAATATCGGCGGTGGCTTTCCCATTAAACATTCCTTAGGTTTTGAATATGACTATCAGTTCATGATCAATGAAATTGTTGGCACCATCAAAAAAACCTGTAAGAAAGCCGGGGTGCCCATGCCCAATATTTATACAGAATTCGGAAGCTTTACAGTAGGAGAAAGCATGGCGCATGTTTATTCTGTACTTGGGCAAAAAATACAGAATGACCGTGAAAACTGGTACATGATTGATTCGTCTTTCATAACAACTTTACCTGATACCTGGGGAATAGGAGAGAAGTTTCTAATGTTGCCAATTAATAAATGGGACAATGATTACCAGCGCGTCGTGCTTGGTGGTATTACCTGCGACAGCCATGATTATTATGACTCTGAAGAGCACATTAATGAAGTATTTCTGCCAAAGCTTAATGGCAATTCCTCTACAGAACCGCTTTATGTAGGTTTCTTTCATACCGGGGCCTATCAGGACCAGATCAGCGGCTATGGAGGAATTAAGCACTGTATGATACCTTCTCCAAAGCATGTAATTATAGGCCATGATAAAAACGGTAAACTGGTCGACTGGCTATATGCAAAAGAGCAGACGGCACAAAGTATGCTTAAGATTTTGGGGTACTGATAGCTTTTTATTTTTCGTTTTAGTACTAAAAGCTTCTAATTTAAAACAGTTGATCCGGCAAGTAAGTGGTTTACCTTAAAGTTTCAATATTGAATTCTCAACTTGATGTTAAAATAAAAGAAGTCTGAGGGTAAAGCTTAATTTCGTATATTTTAATCTTTAATTTTACTGACACCATTATATGTCAAAAATCTGGAACTATATGTTTAATAAAAAGAGTCTGTCACTTTTGTTTCTGCTTATCATTGGCGGAGGATTGTTTTACGCAGTTCGCTCAGGTCATCACAATGATCCCGGCACCAGATATGAGCAAATATTTCATCGTGTTGGCGAAATGCTGGAATCATGGCATTACAGCCCCAGGAAAATTGATGATAAATTTTCAAAGGATGTGTTTCATGCATACCTGAAAACTTTGGATCCTGATCGTCATTATTTTCTAGTATCCGATCTGGCGCAGTTAAAGAAATACGAAACTAAGATTGATGATGAATTACTGGGCGCCAAACTTGAATTCTTTTACGCAATCAACGCTATTTACGTTAAAAGGATGAATGAATCATCTTCCATCTACAAACAAATACTTTCAACTCCCTTTAATTTTAAAGTAAAAGAAACTTATGTTGACCATCCCGACTCTTTGAAATTCGGAAAGAATGAAGCAGAAAGAAGAGAGAACTGGAGAAAAGAATTGAAATATCTTGTTCTCGATCGTTATGTTGATTTACTTGAGCAGCGGGATAAAAATAAAGCAGATTCTGCATTGAAGAATAAAACGGATGCACAGCTCGAAGTAGAGGCTAGAGAAAAAGTAATGAAACTTTATGACAGGATTTTTGAACGTTATCGCAACAGGTTTAAAGATGACGATCGTTTTCACCAGCTTGTGAACGAGATAGCTGAAACTATGGATCCGCATACAAACTATTATCCTCCGATTGAAAAAAGAACTTTTGATGAGAACATGAGCGGTGAATTTTATGGTATCGGGGCCTCTCTTACTGAGGAAGAAGGAAATATTAAAATTGCGACCGTTGTAACTGGAAGTCCTGCTCACAAATCGGGTCAGATACAGGTAGGAGATTACATTATAAAAGTTGCGCAGGGCACCGAAGAACCTCAGGATCTTAGCGGGTTTGCTGTTGAAGATGCCGTTAAACTCATTCGCGGGAAAAAAGGCACAGAAGTACGACTTACAATCAGAAAGCCGGATGGTTCTAAGAAAGTGGTATCGATGATCCGTGAAAAAATCAATATCGATGAAACCTATGCTAAAAGTGCTGTAATTACAGGTGCGTACGATAGAAAAATCGGATATATCTACCTGCCGGAATTTTATGCAAACTTCAATGATGCAGAAGGTGCACGCTGTGCTGCAGATGTGGCAAAAGAAATTGAAAAACTCAAACTTGAAAAAGTTGAAGGTATTATTCTCGATTTACGTACCAATGGAGGGGGGTCTCTGATGGATGTGGTGCAGATGGTAGGTTTCTTCATTGAAAGCGGTCCGGTAGTACAGGTGAAAAGCAGAGGTGAATCACCATCTATGTTAAACGATCGTGACAACAACACCGTGCTTTGGAAAGGCCCTCTTACCGTAATGGTGAATGAATTCAGTGCCTCTGCTTCCGAAATATTTGCAGCTGCTATTCAGGATTACGGAAGAGGAATTGTAATTGGCAGTACTTCTACTTATGGAAAAGGAACTGTACAAAGAAGTATTGGTCTGGAGCGCAATAGCTGGATGACCGACAATGATCAGGATCTTGGGAATTTAAAAATGACCATACAAAAGTTTTACAGAGTAAATGGTGGCAGTACACAAATGAAAGGGGTATTGTCAGACATTGTTCTGCCTGATCAGTACGAATACCTCGATTACAGGG
>Ga0315902_10013686_pt1 | contig 10481 bp, 5 predicted proteins | sample LakEriMetagenome_9_FD_203523 | JGI IMG/M metagenome (GOLD analysis project Ga0315902, IMG submission 203523) | Freshwater fungal communities from buoy surface, Lake Erie, Ohio, United States - Buoy 12 MA117 | ecosystem: Environmental > Aquatic > Freshwater > Lake > Lake biofilm | place: USA...
GCTCTTGATACCACTGACGTGTGTTTTAACATTGTCTAGCGAAGTGAGAAATTTCGGTTTGAATATTTTAAGACGCGCCAAGTAGTCGGACTCAGCTTCAAGGATCTTGTGGTGTTGAGTCAAGGTAGCATTGAGGGCAGTAATCTTACCCAATATATTCTGAGCTTCGGTAAACTCAGTGGAATATTTCTTATATGTTTCGCCTGCCTTTGTTTCAGTGTCAGTAACAACTTTCTTATCCTTGGTGAATTGGTCACGATGAGCTTTCTGCATATCGTCGGTCATCGATTTGAATTTCTTATATAGCTCGCTCATCTTAGATTTAGCATCAGAGGATAATGAATCGACGTGTTTGGCAATAGTAGCAGGAGATACAGGAGGAAATACATCAGGGCGACATACTGGAAGTTCGCGAGAATGAGAATGAGAGCTGGACTTCGAGATGGAAATAGATTTCGACGCACTTGAAACACTTGAAGCACTAGATTTGGTAAGCAGTGTATCTTCAGGTTTAGGCGCAGTGGGAGATACAACAACAATGGTGTGCTTTGTATCGGCGGTAGTTTTGGTAGACACGGACGGTGTGACTCTGATAGCATCCTCGGGAGTGGGAGCAGGTGTGGGAGCAGGTGTGGGTGCAGCCTTAGGAGCAGGTGTAGCAACGGCATTTCTTGTTTGAAGACCATTTTCGCATTCTTTCGCAAAATAGCATTCACCGCCGTGAGGCTTCCAAGAAAGCTGCCATTTTGAAAGAGGCGAATCAGGGCCATTATATCCACTCATTTCCCAATTTTTGGCACCACGGTTTACATTTAAAACAATACCATTGGGATTAGCATAGTCTGCGGCACTCTTTACACCATCAGCATTCCCACAAATACCCTCCATCTTTCCGAAGAAAGCGGCTGGAACATTTGTCTCCAAAACGCCGCAATATCCACCTGAAATCATAACCGAAAATCCGTTAGGAGTTGTAAGCTTTAGACCTGCAGGCTGAATAGATACACCTTTCCATTCGACGACTTGTTTTCCGTAGCGAATTTGGACACCACCGAAAGTAAGAGTGAAATCTTCAGGGAGATCGACTTCTTTACCGTTAACGAGGATTTTGCCAAAGTTGGCGACATCAACTTCAATATTCATTTGCTTGTAGTGGACTACAGCGCCGGTCATACACGAAGGAACGCCTGGCTTAATTGCACCATTTTTGCGCATCTTCTCCTGGATTTCGAAAACAGTATCAGGTGTCCGCACTACAGTGTATATGCCGGGTTCCTGAATATGGAAAATTTCACCGTCGTAGTTAGTGATGTGGGGATCGCCGGAAGCTACGCAATACCGTTTGCTTGGATTCGCTGCTTCTTTAGATAGGAATTCCTCCGCAGAAAGAGCGCTTTCTTGGGCAATAGATTTGCTTTTAGTTACGCGCATATCCTCGATACAACCGTTATAAATGTCCGGTTTATTTGAGATACCAAGAGACTGGCAAAATTTTATAGCATCTTGTCCCTCTGAGGTGACAACCCAGGCAGCAAACGCGTTTTCAAACTTCTTGGCAAGTTCCTTCGTCTTGGTAGATAGCTTGGTGTCAACCGAAGCATACTTATTAACAACGAGCGGTGTTGGTTTATGAGTGGTGAAAGGTGTGGTTGATTTTTTACCTTTAGACTTGGACTCGGATTTGGACTTGGATTTGGACTTGGACTCGGATTTGGACTTTGAATTTGAAGCAGATTTATGAGCAGGAGGTGATGCTTTAGGCGAAGACGGTTGTGATACTTTAGGCGAAGACGGTTGTGATACTTTAGGCGAAGACGGTTGTGATACTTTAGACGAAGACGGGGGTGATGCTTTAGGCGAAGACAGTTGTGATACTTTAGGCGAAGACGGCTGTGATGCTTTAGGCGAAGACGGCTGTGATACTTTAGGAGCAGCCTTGGCTGAGTGACGCAATAAACGTCTGCCCTCTCCATCATCTGTGTTATCAGTATTATCCGTTTCAATACTAATCATAAGTTTCCTACTAGTAGTTTCAACAACCGCTAAATGAGGACGATACTTAGAATTATCATAATTTGTGTTATGTGTATGTATTTGTGTATAAGTATGATTATCTGTTTCATTATATTTACTCAATTGTGTAGATTCCGATCCAGTCATATTTCCATCACTCGGAATCAGTGCGATGGCAGACGCGAACGAAAGTAACGAAAATAAAATAAACGCCTTCATTATCGTTACCCTTTATAATATTATATAATATTATATAATATTTTATCTTTATGTTTTTTGTAAATATGTTATATATAGTAACTATATTTGGTATAATATAACAATATTTCGTTAACATTAAAAATATAAACAATAAATAATATATAAATAATATATATGTGTTGGTATGACAAAAAAAAATAAAAACAATAATAGACAGAATAAACATAAAAGTAGTAACCGCCTCTCCAAAATAAAAATGAACTCTAATAGGGAAACTAAAAAAAATAAGAATACAATTGAATTTAATAAATATAAAGGTTCTAAGGATTCAGGTAGGTTCGACTATATAAAAATGCCTTATATAGACACAACTGTTGTCGAATCTAAGAATTTATTAATTCCACTTAAATATAATGGTAAAAATAAACCAAGTGTAGATACGGAAAAAAGTGTATCAAATGTGTTAAAAACTATAAAGAAGGATCAAAAAGACAATCGCCTTAAACCGCAAAAAGATTTTTACACATATGTGAATTATTCGTGGATGAAAGAACAAGATGTGAAATTAACATATAAGAAATATTATTTCGTTAAACTGGATAGTTTTAGATTCGTTCAGAATACCGTAAATTATCGAATCATTCAGTTGGCGAAAGATTATTATAAAAATAATAACAATTCTGTTGCTAAAAAAGTTGAAAATATAATGAATTCTATGGATCATTCAAACCTAACGTTCAATAAAATTAAAAAGTATATTGATATTATGGAAAATGAATACGAAAAGTATGTAAATGCTGATGATTTAACAGGATATATGTCAAACATTAATAGATGTGAAATAATTTCTTGGGGTTGTCCTATATCTTGGTCTACATATCAGGATGAGAAGGATGCTGTGAATATAAGGAGTCATATTCAGTCGCCCAGTTTGTCTTTTTACGACTATGATTTATATATTACGGGATATGAAACCACAAAATATACGCACAAATTTAGGGAGGAATTTGCCGATAAGTTTTGCGAATTTGTTAAAAGTTTATACGATAAGATGTTAGGTGCAAATCACGGTTTAAATCCGAAACACGTGATAGAGTGCGAGATAGAGATATTAAATTCAATGGATGCTTCATCTGAGGATGATTCTCCCGATTTTTATAATGTTGTTTCTATAAATGATAGTGAGAAGAAGTTAGGTTTAGACTGGAAAAAGTTTGCTGAGGGTGTCGGATTTAATACCGAAGATGTTCCAAAATCGTATATAACTGGTAGTAAAAGTTATATAAAAAGTATTATGAAAACATTAGATTCGCAATGGAAAACGCCGAAATGGAAGGCTTATTGGTATTATATGTATTTGCGCCAGTTTTGTTTATTTAATAAAGATACGCATGCATTGCGATATAATTTTTTCAAGAAATTTGCGAAGGGGCAGCCTGGTATTATACCAGAGAAATTATTCCCGATGTTTGCTCTATCGTATTGTTTTAATACATTATTGTCAAGATTGTATGTTGCGAAGTATGTTAAACCTGGTTCGATATATATAGCAAATACGATGGGCGAAGAGATAAGACAAACATTTATAAGAATAATTAATGAGAATTTATGGCTGCAACCGGAGACGAAACAGGAGGCATTACTTAAACTGAGAACTATATCAATAGAAACTGTATATCCAAAATATATGATAGAAGATTTCGATGTGGATTTACCGGAAAGTGATGCTTATGGTATAATGTATGCCCAGTCGCAAGCGATGCGTGAATATTTTATAAAGAATGAAGGAAAACATTTTACGGATATAACATCATTGGATTTTACCGTAAATGGTGGTTTGTCATTAAATGGAACGCAACCGTATATAGTAAATGCATTTTATAATCCGACAAAAAATAATATTTATGTGCCAGCGGCTACATTACAGGAACCTTTTGTGGCGTTAAATTCTAAGAGTTTCGAGTATAATTTAGCGCATATCGGATATACATTTGGACACGAGTTTTCACATTCTTTAGACAATAGTGGTAGATTATTTGATCATTATGGTAATATGAGGAATTGGTGGACGCCGAAAGATGAAAAGATTTTTAATAGTAAAGTGGATAATGTTATTAAGCAGTATGAGTTATTTGCGTCGTGGGATGGTATTAAGATGGATGCATCTACTATGGTTGGTGAAAGTATGGCTGATATATCTGGTATAGAGTTGTGTATAAATTATTTAAATGATTATTTGAATGAATTGGGTGCGATAGATATGGTTAAAGCTGAAGTATTTAAGACATTTTTTGTATATGTAGCGTATCAATGGCGCGAGGCGATATATAAACAGGCGATACGTTTTAATATTAAGACAAACCCACATCCTTTAGTAAAATATAGAACAAATTGTCCATTAGCGCGTTCTATGATTTTTAAAAATATTTACAACGTAAAAAAAGGGGATCGTATGTATTGGAATAATGATACTATTTGGTCAAATAATTAACGAAAATAATTAACGAAAATAAATAATCATAAAAAATAAGTTGTATTTAGGAATAATTTAATTGAAATAGGTGTTAAATATGTATTTTAAATAATAATTACATTTAGAAATATTATAATTATTATTGTTTTAATTGTAATATAATATAATTTATTTTATATTTATTATTTTTTTATATACATTATATATATAAAATGGCAAAAAGACATTCAGCGAAACGCATGAGCAAAAGAGTTAAAAAGGCTCTCAGACTTACTGCCCGAAGGGCGGCTACTGTTAGACAGGCAGCGAGGAGGGCTAGGGCTCAGACCCAGAACCTTCAGCACACCTTGACTGAAATGCAAAAGCAGACACAAGCCCTTGGTCAGGGTCAGGTTGGTGGCCTTAGTTTCAGTGAGGCTTCGTCCGAGGGTCAGGCTGGTGGACGCAGACGTCGTCGTCACTGCAGGACCAAGCGTCACCCCAAACGTCACCGTCGTTAAATAATTCATTTAATCGATTACAAAACATTTTAAATTTATGAGATACATTATTTTGTATGACATAAATATAAATACGAAAGCTACTTAAAAATATTTAGACATTATTATGTTAGTATGACCATATATCCAATCTGTCTATGCTGAATATTGCATCTCGATTTCCCTTTCTAGTTCATTTATCTGTCGCTTATTCGTCTCGAGTATTTGTGTTTCAATTATCGCCTGAAATATTTTCAATGTGTTCATAAAATCCCTCTCGCAAGAAATATACAATTTTAGAATTATCTTTCTTGCTTCAACTATTAATATGTCCAATTCTTCATATGTTAGAGTAGGATCAATAATATATTTTTCTTTTATTTCATCATTGGCGTCTTCATGTTCCCCAGATGCACCATATACACCATACACACCATACACACCATCATTTAGTATAAATATCTGGTCTATGATTTCCAACAGAGAATTACGTATCATATTTGAATCATATATCATTTTTTTCACCATATCAACATAATCCACAAACAATTTATCCTTTGTTGTCCCTATGTACGTTTTATTAAAAATAGAATCCATATTTTCACATTCTACATCACTCGAGAATGAATGGAGTGGTATATCCTTAAAACTTTTAATATCTTTAGGTGGATTTTTATCACCTGTAAAAAGCGTATACAATAAGGCAACATTTCGCTTCTTCTCCTCTTCACTTTCAGTCGACATTCTGTCAAATCGCCCCTTACTCGCATTATACCTGTCATAATATAAACGACTCAACTCAGCAAATCCAGGCAAATCATATACCGTTTTCTTGCGCGAATATCCTTCCGTATTATTATTTAAATTGGTGGAACACAGATTTGTTTTTATTTTTATAGTAGATACCGCTTCTGCGCCATCAGGAATAACATTTTTTCCATCCATTAAATCGGTTATATCTTCCATATCCATTAAATCGGATATACGCGAATTACAGAAATTCAAATTCTCGACTTTTATATCTTCTGCCATTTCCGATATATAATGCTTATCTTCAAGTGTAGTAGTGAATTTTACAGATTCAATTCCGGGCTCGGACGGAGGTTCGTGTCCGAGTCCGAGTCCGAGTCCGAGTCCGAGTCCCACATTTTCTCGTTTTTCTTCAGCAACATGAGGTCTTAATAAAGCACGCGATGAAGACGCTGAAGATCTCCACGAAAATACAGGATTAAGTGTAGTGATAATAGCCGCAAATAGATGCGCTATTTTAACATAATATTTAGCAATATCAATGCACATCCTCTTTTTTTGCTCGGCGCTCATAATGCCTCCTAATACAGCATCACGCTTATTTAAAAACATAGTGTCTGGTTTTATGTCTTGTCCTATACCTACGCCTACACCGATACCCTTGTCAAATATTTTCTGATAAGCATAATGTATCTCCTGATTTGAATATGATTTTTTTAGAAGTTTAGATGTTATAATTACTAAATCGTCGCAATATTTAGAATTTGTAAGACGAATCATATCTTGAAAATTTTGACCTAAAATATAGTTAGTAGCAATGTTATTTAATTTAGAAAGAAATTTAGAATTTGATTCGACGAGTTTCTTTATATCTTGACTCGTTGAAGTCGTATTCGACCTTGATGAATCCAGCGATGATTTATTTTTTAATGTGCTTGAATTATTACCCATTTTTTGATATTATTGTTAATATATTGTCGATATATTATTGTCGATATATTATTAATTGATATATTATTGATAAAAATTATTTGTATTACATTTCGCTATTGTTATTTCACTATTTTGGTATTTCATTATTTTGATATTTTTCATTTTTCATTTTTAATATTCATATATACTTACAATAATTATAATATGCGAATTATAATATGCGAATTATAATATGCGAATTATAATATGCGAATTATAATATGCGAATTATAATATGCGAATTATAATACAAATAAAATTGAATTAAAAATATATAATATAGTTTAAAACAAACCAGAAGATTATAATACAGACTAAGACACTTAAGTAATTTCGCAATATTTACATAAACAAACATAATGCCCGAACCTTCTTTATCACGAATACCAATTACACATAAAACATACAAAAATAAAATAACTAATAATAACAAAGCAGATTTGTGGGAAAAGATAAACGAATCATTTCGTCTCTGTAACGATTCACGTGCAGGTGTTCAAAAAGAATCACAGGATAAGGAAAGTATAGAATGTATTTATCGAACTGCCGGGCAACGCGAGATATGCGACACGTGTAGTTCAGCTGTATCATTATCGGATGAAGGGTTTCTTGTATGTACAAATCCTAAATGTAGCATTATTTATACAGACATTGTAGATCAGTCAGCAGAATGGAGATATTATGGAGTAGATGATAATCAAATGAGTGATCCTACTCGATGCGGTTTGCCAATAAATCCTCTACTGGTTGAATCATCCTTTGGTTGTAAAATATTGTGCGACGGCGTGTCATCATATGAAATGAGAAAGATACGGCGATATACAGAATGGCAGTCTTCGCCACATAAGGAAAAGACGCAATATAATGAATTTCAACATATTACGATTATCGCTAATAATGCTGGTATTCCGAAGATTATTATTGATGAGGCGCTTAGGTGTCACAAGAAAATATCGGAGCACCAGACATTTCGTGGTTCTAATAGGGATGGCATCATTGCAGCTTCGGTGTATATAGCATTTAGGATACATGACTGTCCGCGAACAGCGAAAGAGATTGCGACAATATTTAATCTGGATAATACTAGCGCCACCAAAGGTTGTAAGAATGCTGTGTGTATTATTAATGAGATTGAAAATGATATGGATAATTCGGATAAGACGAGCTTTTGTAAGACGAGACCAGAGGCATTCATTGAGCGATTCTGTACCAGATTGAGCGTAAATACAGAATTGACAAAACTGTGCCAGTTTATTGCCTTGCGCATTGAAAAGAATAATCTAATACCGGAAAATACGCCGCATTCTATAGCTGCTGGAATCATATACTTTGTTTCGCAAATATGTGGATTAAACATATCGAAAAAAGATGTAAATAAAATTAGCGAAACGAGCGAAGTTACAATAAATAAGTGTTACAAAAAATTGGAAAGTATAAAGGATAATCTTATACCCAGGGTTATTTTAGACAAGTATTCGCCTAAAAATTAAAATTATAAAATTATAGACTATTATAGACTATTATAGACTATTATAGACTATTATATACTATTATAAATAATACTTTTAAAACTACTTTTAATACTACTTTTAATACTACTCATAAAATTTACCACATATGACCAAGCAACCTTTATCTTTATCTTTGAAAGTCAAAAAGGAAAATAATGTAGAGTCAGAGCCTATACAAATAAATGAAGTTGAAGCGACTAACATTATCATTGAACGTGTAGTGCCAATAACCATATTAACAGAACCTACAGAAACTACAGAAACTACAGAACCTACAGAAACTACAGAACTTACAGAAACTACAGAAACTACAGAACCTACGGTTCCTAAAATCGTGTTTATTATTCCTTATAGAGATAGGTCGGAACATAAGGAGTTTTTCAGTGTATATATGAAACACGTTTTAGAAGATATTTCCAAAACTGATTACGAAATATATTATGTAGAACAAAAAGATACATTGCCGTTTAATCGAGGTGCAATGAAAAATATTGGATTTTTAGCAATTAAATATAAATATCCTAATCATTATAAGGATATTTCTTTTGTGTTTAATGATATTGATACTGTCCCATATAGTAAAAATATAATTAACTATGAAACTACGCACGGTATAGTAAAACATTATTACGGTTTTAAATTCGCACTTGGTGGTATATTTTCTATAAAGGGTTGCGATTATGAAATGACAAATGGTTTCCCTAATTTTTGGTCTTGGGGAGGCGAAGATAATTATATGCAGAAACGTGCTCAACACGCTGGATTGATAATCGATCGGTCGTGTTTTTTTAATATTCTTGACAAGAATATTTTACAGTTATGTGATGGGATTAAAAGAATGATATGTAGAAAAGAGGCAGCGACCGTTGTAAATATGTCAACAATGGATGGTCTGATAACTATACGAAATCTCAACTATGACTTTAAAGATGAATACATTAATGTATATCATTTTGAAACAACGAGAGACCCAAGAACGTTGCGATTTGAAGAGCAGAATATTGCAGTTGAAACGAAAATACGCCTTGAAAAAGATGATGTTAAAAATTTACTACAACGCAAAATGAATGAGATGCGTTTGCCTAGCCAATACGCAAATCAAACTCGACCGCAACAACAGCCGCGCCAACATATACAAACACCTCTACGTCCACAGACACAATCTACCCCTTATCATTACGCGCCGCCACCATCGTGCCAACCACCGCCTACGCAGACATCGGCAAGACAACATTATGCACAGCGCCCACCACCACATCACAGCAACTTTTCTAGTAGAATGAGTATGGGCGGTCTTTCAAAATGAGGCACTAAGTTCAAAAATATCATCTGTCCTTGTCTTTTCGGACAAAGCATATTCACTTACGCGCTTTTCGAAGAAGTTTGTCTTGCCTTCTACGCTAATCATTTCCATAAAATCAAATGGATTTGATGAATTGTATATTTTATCGTATCCCAACTGTAATGACAAACGATCCGCGACAAATTCTATATACTGTGACATAAGTTTTGAATTCATTCCGATAAGTCTACAGGGCAATGCTTCGCATATGAATTCTTTCTCTATTTCTACCGCTTCTTTTATAATATCGTGAACTTTCTGTTTTGGATACCTTTTCTGTGTTTTGTTATATAATAAAATGGCAAACTCCGTATGAAGTGCTTCATCGCGCGAAATAAGTTCATTACTGAATGTAAGACCTGGCATCAATCCGCGCTTCTTTAACCAATAGATCGAACAAAACGCGCCTGAAAAAAATATGCCCTCTATACAAGCAAATGCAATAAGACGTGTATAGAATGAACTGCGCTTATCATTGATCCATCGAAGCGCCCAATCTGATTTTTTTTTGATACAGGGGAAGTTATCTATACCGGCAAATAATTTACTTTTTTGTTCCTCGTTTTTGATTAAGGAGTCGATTAAAAGACTATATACTTCGCTTTGGCAAGTAAGAATACCATTAAATATTCCTCTATGTTTTTTTGGCTCATTAAAACAATATGTTGATTCATTTTCATATATTTTTTCAATACTAACAATTTTTATTCTTTCAGACACTTCCATAGTATCATTTAATC
>Ga0315902_10013688_pt1 | contig 10480 bp, 11 predicted proteins | sample LakEriMetagenome_9_FD_203523 | JGI IMG/M metagenome (GOLD analysis project Ga0315902, IMG submission 203523) | Freshwater fungal communities from buoy surface, Lake Erie, Ohio, United States - Buoy 12 MA117 | ecosystem: Environmental > Aquatic > Freshwater > Lake > Lake biofilm | place: USA...
CGGTCGCACCAGCCAAGTCAACGGATTCTGCGCCGCAGCGTTCGGCAAGCAAATGGATATGTCGATGGCGCGACTCGCTTTGGATCTGATGGATGAGAACGGCCAGTTCTTGGCCGAGCAAGAACCAGCGGCTCCGGGGGCAGCAAAGCCTGAGGACAAGAAGCCAGAGGAAAAGAAACCTGAAAAGCCAAAGGAAGATCTCCTCGATGGCATGCCAGAGTCGTTCATCGGACCTCTTTTGGCCGAGTTGGTTGCTCACGAAGTCGGACACACCCTCGGGCTGCGTCACAACTTCAAGGCATCCAGCAATTTGAGCCTCAAGGAAATCAACTCCAACGCTGTCAAAGGTCAAAAGACCATTGCGACCTCGGTGATGGACTACTTGCCGATCAATATGCCGTACCAACTCGAAAGCGAAACCCGTGGCGATTACACCATGATCGGCATCGGGCCCTACGACTATTGGGCGATCGAATACGGGTACAGCCCGGAAGAAGCAAAGTTGCCTGAGCTCCTCAAGCGAGCCAGCGAACCTGAGCTTCAGTACGCGACCGACGAAGATACCAGCGGTCCTGACCCTCTCGCACGCCGCTACGATTATTCAAAGGATCCTCTTGATTACTGCGAAAATCAAATCCGTTTGATCAAGCTTTATCGGGATCGATTGCTCGATAAGTTCGTCAAGGACGGCGATAGTTGGGCAAAGGCTCGACGCGGCTACGAGTTGACTTTGGGCGAACAAACCAAAACCGTCAGCATGATGGCCAATTGGATCGGTGGAGCTACTGTGAACCGCGATAAGAAGGGTGATCCGGGCAACCGTCAATCGCTCATTCCAATCCCAGCGGAACAGCAACGCAAAGCCCTCGATTTCGTCATGCGAAACGCCTTCCGAGATGATTCGTTCGGTTTGACCAATGCGATCCTAAGCCGACTGACCGTCGACAAGTGGATCGATGAAGGGGTTCGCTCCATGGGCGAATCGACATTCCCCGTCCACGATCGAATCTTGGGTATCCAAGCCAGCACGCTGACCATGCTCATGAACCCAACCACCCTTCGCCGCGTGTACGACAACGAGCAATTGGTTCCTAAGGACCAAGACGCGTTGACCCTACCGGAGATGCTGGACAAAGTTCAGAACGAAGTCTGGTCGGAATTGGCCGGTCAAGCCGAAGGAGAAGTCTCAGCTCGAAAGCCACGGATCAGCTCCTGGAGACGCAATCTCCAACGTGAGTACCTAGAGCGATTGATCGACCTAGCGATCCCGAGCGGTTCGAACGCAGCCAAACCGATCACCTCGTTGGCCTTGATGCAACTCAAGGAAGTCAAACGAAAGATCGACACGGCTCTCGGCGGACCAGGCCTCGATCCATACTCGATCGCTCACTTGACCGAGTGCCAAACTCGAATCGCTAAGGCTGTCGATGCAATCTACATCTACAACCAACCGGAACTTAGCGCCGGTGGTGGCGGCGGCGGATTCATGATCTTCAATCAAGATCTCGTTCCTGTAGCCCCGGTAGCCGTTCCAGCATCGGTACCAGCGAACTCCGATTCGTCGATCGGAACGGAAAACCGAGAGTAGTCCGGACGGGTTCAATCCAAAAAAGACTAGCGAGGGATGCCGAATCGGCATCCCTCGCTTCGTTATCGCTCATGGTTCTAATCGGACACAGTCCGCCTCGGACGGTACTCGTAAGCATCATCGAACTCGCTGCTCCGATCATCGACTCAATGATGGTCAGCGCCAGCGTCTCGAACGACATTTGCTCCGAGGTTCTCGTAGCAGCGAAGAATTGATAACACCCATCGAGTACGAGCACCGCTGCGCATAGTACGAGGACGAGTACGAAGGCGAGTGCAATGGCGAGTGTAATGGCGAGTGTAATGGCGAGTGTAATGGCGAGTGTAATGGCGAGTGCGATGGAAACCCTCGTTCCGTTTGTACTCGAGCTTTCCGTCGCACTGAGAATTACCGAGGCGGGGACTATCGAGGTGGGCTGACGTTGCTTACGCGCCCGAGAATTTCGCGCAGGATTCGCTGTTCCAATTCCCCATCGTTTTCTTGTCGGATCCAATCAAGTGTGATTGGTTGCCCCATGAGATCGGCGTCTGCGCGGGCGATCGAACCATCATGACGAGCAATTGCAGAGCCTTCCGAAGAGTACTGCGAACGGTCGACAGCCTCGAGTTCTTTGATCACCTCGACGGCAATCGTAAAGCCTTGTTCGGTGGGGGTCACACGGACAATGCACGTCCTTCGCATCGACTGAAGGGTACTCTGATTCCGTTGGAAACCGTACAAAGCATCTTTTCGCCATGGTTCAAAAATTGTGGCGCTAGATTCAGCATGCGTTTCCAATCGGCCTTCGAGCCATTGCACGTTGTCGCGCGCCGCCCGCTGCTCGGTCTTGATCCGAAAGTAATCCTCGACAGTATCGACGATCTGATTCCAGAGGAACTCGCTGTCGCTGACATTGACACTGATCGGGTTGGCGAGTTGCGTTTGTTTATTCAGCGGGATCGACGGGATCAACAGCGTGCTTCGTTGCAAATACGAACAGCCGGACACTCCTAGTGCAGCCCATGCACCAAGCGTCCAACGAAGCAACGAAGCCTTGTTCATTCCAAACCTCTTCCGGCGGCATTCGTTCAAGAACGCCTTGCATCAGGCTTACGAAGCAGGGGAAACCGGAGGTGTCTTCGGCGGATTGATGTCCTTAAGCGAACGGCCCAGCCGCTTTCTCGATGTCCCTTCGCTCCCGATCCGTGGTGCTGCAGATTCGTTTCCCTTGCTGGACGAAATCCGCTGGATCGGTGTTTTGGCAAACGCTTGCAATGCCGGATGGAGTTCGGTCGCCTCGTCGGGCGTTCCGATCGTCTCGATCGCGTCGCTAACACCCATAAGGACCGATTGCTTGACCCCTTCGCGTATCCAACCGAACAGACCGAGTTGGCTCATCGATTTCTCTCCTGAAGCTGGGAGTTTTTCTGCGGAAATGGTAGTGAGGTTGCATCGCGGCATCCTACAGGGACGCAAATCCCTACCTTGCGGCCTCACGCCCCAAAGCTCACCGCAGGGACACTAGCAAAATCGACACCTGCGATTCCATACCAATCCCACGGGATCCATTTCGCGGTGCCCCTTTTTGCGCCGTAAGTCGAAATCCAATTCAATCCAATTGGCTAGACTGCGTTTGGCGCGATTTCGCGGAACAATGCTTCGTACTTTGCAAGCTGCACCGCGAGCGAGAACTCCGACGCGGCACGTTCCTGATTTGCGCGACCTAACGTCGCTCGCAATTCGGGTTGGCTAGCTAATCGCACCACCAAATCCACCCATGGCCCCCATTCACCGCGAGGAACGCTCTGTGGCGTCGTTTGCTCACCGAGAACGCTTTCGATACCTTCCACGCGAGTCACCGCCACCGGCAATCCGACCGACATCGCTTCGAGGACGACGTTGGGCATCCCTTCGTAACGGGCGGGAAGTAGGAGTAATTCGGAGCATCGCATCCACTCCAGGACATCGTCCCTCTGCCCCAAAAGGTCAATACGTGAACCTACCTTGGATCGATCGCGGAATGCTAGCCAGTCGCTTTGCAACGGGCCTTCTCCCAAAAGCACCATCCGATGTTCTGGCAATCGGGTAAGTATTTCCTCGGCGCGCTCCATCAATACATCAACTCCCTTTTGCCTTTCAAATCGTCCGACGAATAAAAGGAGACGAGACGTGGGAGAAATTCCCGCTGCAAGCATCATTCCTCGGGCCGAATCTTGGGCGGGACCTGTTGAATCGGATCGTATTGGGAATGCATCGATACTCTGGATCGACATACCCTGGTTCGACATACCGTGAATCGAAACGCCGTTGGGGATCACTTGCAGTTTGTTCAACGCGATCCCCTCACGCTTGTGGCACCAATCAGCCACGGCATCGCTGACACATACCACTCGCTCCATCCGCCGCGACCAGTAGGAAGCGAACCAAGCACGCCAACGTCTAGGTTCCACCACGCGGACTCCGCCCGACAACGGAACTTTGAATTTGGGGTAAACCGAGGCGGCTACAAGATTTGCATGCCATAAGAACGATTGAGCGACATCGGGAGGTGAGGAATGAACCAATCCCATCAATCGTTTCCGCACCGAGAGGAATGAACTCCAGTGGGATGCATTTAGAAAGTGGATATCGAGTGAACCGGAGGGTTTGCCGTGCGCGCGGGCTGAGCGGCAGGCTTCGGACACCGTTTCTAGATCTTTGACCAACGCATCGCGAGGAGGTTTGGGTGCCGACCCAAGCGAGAATAGACGAACGCAATGCTGGCGCGAGACCAAGTAGGTGGCGAGCGAAGCGCAGCAACGTTCGGCCCCCCCTGTGTTGAGTTCGGTGATCAGTAAATCAATTTTCATGAACTAACGCGTTTTCTCGCTCGTGACGGCGGTTACCAGCTTGGGGTGGGTGCGCTTCGATCGTTGGTCGTCCGAGCAGCTCCGCGGAATCTACCCTTCGGGAACGCGTCGCTTCGGAATCTGTGTTGTGCCCGAATCCTAAAGATTGTAAAGACTTCCGACGAACGTAGGAATGAAGGACCCAAGCATGGAGGCGAGGGGATGGTTCTGCGATGGGCAATCGGATTCTGGGCTTGGCGAGTGTTTCTGTTAGGAACACTTCTGCTGGGCCTGGCAACCGTGCCAGGATGTGATATCGAAAGCGATCCATCGGCCGAGGCTTTGTCCAACGGTGCGATAGGGCCAACTGGAACGGTCCCAGGCAGCGGTTCGCTCCCAGGGCGTCAGGTGTCTGCACCTAGCGGGGCAACCGCCAATAACAGCCCGCCTGGAGCCGTGGGTTACTCGGCGGGCGGTTACAGTTCCACGGGCGGTTACAGTGCCGCGGGCGGCGGAATCAGTCAATCGCCAGGACAAGTCTCCGGACAACTGGTCTCTTCCCGCCCTTCGGACATTCGACCCGTTGGATTGCCTTCTCGTTCACCTCAAACCATTTTGATCGCCAGCTTCAACATTCAAGCTTTCGGTGAGAAAAAAGTCACCAATCCAAAAACCGCACAGCGTTTGGCAACGATCATCGGTATGTTCGATGTTGTCGCTATCCAAGAGGTTCGCGCCACCGATCAAACGGTCTTGCCCCAACTTCTCAAGTACATCAACGCTAATGGCGCTCGATACGATTACATCATTGGACCGCGCTTGGGGCGAACGGTTTCGAAAGAACAGTATGCGTACATCTACGATTCAACCCGTTTGCTCTCTAGTCCCGAAGCATCCTACACGGTTGACGATAAAGCTGACCTGCTCCACAGAGAACCATTGGTGGCGAGGTTTCTAACACGAGTTCCCCAAGGCTACCGGCCTTTTTCGTTTTCTTTGATGGATATTCATACCGATCCTGGCGAAGTCAAGCAGGAACTGCCGGTGATGCATACGGTACTCAAGGCGGTGCGGGAATACGAATGGGCTACTGCGGGTGAAGACGACGTTTTGTTGATGGGGGACTTAAATGCCGCCCCATCCAAGTTTGGTCCGTTAGGGCAAATGCCTGGCATCTATTGGATCATACGGGACCAACCGACCAATACGCGACGCACCGAAATTTATGACAACATGCTCTTCGATCGCGATCTTACGAACGAGTTTACCGGACGAGCCGGCGTGTTGGACGTGATGGATCTGTTTAAGATCAACACAGATGAAGCACTCCAGCTATCGGATCATATGCCGATTTGGGCGGAATTTACCGTAACCGAACAGCCTTCTGGTGGGAACGTGTCGACAGCGAATCAACTCCCGGCCGGGACCCCCTGGCGGTAGTTGCCGGAAAACTGTCGATCCGCGTCAGCACAAAAATGGTAGCGGTAACGCGCGCGGCCCGGTGATCCATACCTCTTCCCCAGAGATCGCTCGTAGCAGTCGCCGAAGGAGACAGGCGCCGAACGCTCAAGCCAGCGATCGGCTACGCTGCATGCTTCGGAGCGCCGAATACGCAGGCTCCCAATCCGGATACAACCGGGCAGCTTCCAGAAAACATTCCCGAGCGGCGGCGTCGCGGTTTTGATGCCAGAAGCATTGGCCCAGGGCAACGCAAGCTCGGTAGCAAAACGGATCGATCGATAACGTCTTTTTGCAGTCTTCAGCGGCCCAATCCATCCGCTGGTTGCTGAATCGGACCCAAGCCCGCAGCATGAAAGCGTCGGATCGAGATTCGGTTTCTTCGACGAGCAGATCCGCCAAATGGGATGCTTCGCCAAGCCGAGCGCGGGCTAATAAATCCTCAATGTTTTGGGCGGTTTCGCGATGCCACGGACTTTGTGTTCTGGCCAAAATCGTTCGCCGAGCTTCATCGACCGCGGTTCGTACCCCTCGAAATGGATCTCGCAAACAGGGGCCGAGAGATTCCAGTGCCCGCTCGTCCCCGATCAAGCCTAATCCCCACGCAGCGGCCTGCCGTGTCCTGGAATCCGTAGAATAAAGCATGCGGCAAAGCGTATGCGAGCAGTACATCGCTTCAATACGCTGCGCCCAATCGCGATAGTATCCTGAATCCGCCACCAATCGACCTTCGTCGGTCACTTGGTTTTCGTGCATCGTCCCAGCTTCGGCGCGATGCACGGAGTACGCATCAAAGATTTTTTGCAGCTTCGGTATTTCTGTTCGCATGATTTCAACGCTAAGCTGCAATAAGAGGACTTCAGTACTACTGGATTCAAACCGTCAGCCATCGTCGTAAGCCATCGTAACACGACGAGAAGGCGTTTTCGAACCACAACTTTATCCACTCTAGTCACAACAGCGCCGGATCGCAATCGTCTTACGGTACTGATGGAAAGACACCATAAATGCGCTTGACAGTCGACCACCTCGCAACTCCATCTCGATACGACCGCCTCGGCGCGCTCGTCATCTTTGGGGTTTGCTTGCATTCATTGATGTGTGGGTTTGCATCGGGGCAACCCGTGGTGCAATCCCCCACTCGGTCAACAGCGAGACCTTCGATTCCATCCACGCTACATCCGTATCGAACGCCGCAAGCGATAGCCCTAGCGAGTCATCTGAAGAGTCCCTACCGAGGCTCCGGGGATGCGACTCCTATCCTTGATTGGTTGCGCGAGATCTCCGTGCAATACGAAGTTTTCATTTGGCTGGATAGATCCATTGCATCCGATCAGGAGATCGCGATTCCACCTCAAGACGATCGAACACTTTTGGCCGCGATCGACGAAGTAGCGGAACAACTGCATGCTGGCGTTGCGATCTACGATCATGTTATTGCGATCGTCCCACAGGAGAACTCGGAGAGCATTGAAGTGGGTTACTGGAAGTTGTTCCAAGCGACCTCTGGCGCGCTGGTTCGGCTTGCGGATGGAGGGGAATTCGGGTGGGAGGATGGAGCACGATTCACCCAGGTTTGGGATTCCTTCCTTAAAAAATACCCGCGGCTCCTCGCGGATCCCGAACGGTCGATTAGCGATGGCTTGGTCCGCAAGGATCTCCAACGCGACGTTACGGAGGCCCGGAGCGATCGGCTTGAGGATATCTGGCGTGCTGCACGATTCCGAAATACCTCGCCAGCAGCGATCGCTTTCTCCCTGATGAGTGGATTCGATTGCGCGTTGCAACTCGATTCGGGGGATTCTGGACGGCTTCAGGTTGTTCCTCTGCGAATGGACTCGGCATCTTCCGATGTGGAGTGGGACTATCGGGACGAAATTGAGAAGGTGGGTCGCGACCGATGGAAAGAATGGCGAGAGCGATGGCCGAGTGTCGAGGTCTCGCGACGGGATGAAAGCAGCCCTACCACATGGCGAGTTGTTGCGAGTCCTCGCGCCCATTGGGAATTGGTTGCCTACTTAGCCCCAAAATGGGAACCGAAAAAACCAAAGTCGGCCGACCGCTCCGTCAAACGCTACACCGGTGCGTATCGAGGGGAAATGCAACGGATCCTCGAAGGGTTCGCGACCCAATCGTCACTTCGCTTGTCGCTTCCCAAGCTCCCCCCCCAATTGGCCCGTAAAGAGATTGATATTCGGTTTGAACAAGCGTCCACGGACGAGATCATTGCCAAGCTTTCGGAGGCATCGGGGATCCGAATTCGTCGAAAAGACGACGAGCTCATCGTCGAGTTTCCGTAACCCCCCACTCTGGAACTATACCTTTGGTTCCTCGTCTGCCGTCTTCCAGAAAGTTGGAAAAGGGCTGTGGAAAATAGGGAAAAGCTAGCCTTCTCTCGAGGAATTCTTTGTTAAACTAACGGCTCTCCGAGACCGCCGGTTGAGTTCGCTCAAACCCAAAACCCCTTTGGGATTTTCGACCCGCCACACCATAAGCGTTTCGGCAGACCTTTTCCCGCCAGCATCTTTTTTGGACCGTGCCTTCGGGCAACTGTTTAGGTTGTAGTTATGTCGCTACGCATTTGTTGCATAGACGATAACCCTATGTGTGTGCAGGGTATTAGTCATGCATTGAGACAACATTCTCATGAATGTATCGGTGAGTTAGGAGATCTCTCGGATTTGCGTCCACTCCTAGCAAATCATTCATGCGATGCCATTATTTCTGAGGTTCGCATCAAAGGTGTGGATGTCTTAGAGGTCTGGCATGACATCAGTCTCGCCTATCCAAATGTGAATCTCATACTTTACTGCTACAACGAGAATCCGACACATGTAGCAAGGGCTTCGGCGAGCAATGTTTGGGATGTCGTATTCAAACGTCAACCAGTCTCAAAACTTCTCACTACCTGCGAATCACTCAAACGCGGTGAGCGTCCGGACGACTCGATGGTCACGAATGCTAAACGGTATCTCTCGAATCATGTATCGCCCGCGACATCGATTGAAACGCCGTTGACCCGTCGCGAGCAGCAGATCTTGGTTCATCTGTCGCTGGGGTTGAGTAACCGGGAGATCAGCAACTCGCTCAAGATCAGTTTGGAGACGGTCAAAGAGCACGTTCAAAACGTGCTTCGTAAAATCAAAGCAGCCGATCGTACAGCGGCGGCGGTGTGGGCGATTCGCAATGGGATCCCACCGCTAAAACTCGAGGCCAACTAAAAGAAGATTTTGATCGGAACTCACGGTCCGAATCGCAAACTCTTCATTGCTGCAGGTCAGACTTCTCGCTACCCTAAGGTATTGCGATGGCGAAGTGCGTTATAATCCGCTGCCCGCATGTCCTTGATTTTACATCCATTGGTTCCACCAACTTTTCAGGAGCAGTTTGATGTCCTTGTCCCTTGAAGAAATCCGCGGCCTTTGCACCAAGCCAGAATTGGCACTCATTGTCGCTAGCCAATCGCCAGCACTGGAGAAGTTGTCGCTCGCCGAATTGAAGAAGCATGCTGCCAACGCGCGCAAATTGACCGACAAATGGCAGGGGCTTTCGCGATCGCAATCCCGAACGGAAAGTCGTAAATCGGGGTCGCCGGACCTTGATTCGCGCTCGCACGCTAAACAAACGTTGCTCAAGGAAACGTTGGCAACTTTCGAAGCCCGTTTGAAGGTCATGGAATCGGTTCCCACAGTCGCTCCGACCACTTCCAAACCATCCGCGACCGTTCGCGCCAAAGCTGCCAGGGTTGTCCGCCAAACGACGAAAAAAGATCTTCATCGCACCAAGCAATCCATCAATGCTGTCGCAGCTCCAGCCCCAAAGGCTGCTGCTAAGACTGTTGCGGCAACGGCTGCCAAGACAACAAAGAAGGCTAAGCCCAAGTCGGCCCCAGTGAAGAAGACAACCGCCACCAAGGCTGCGGCGACCAAAGCCGCACTTGTAAAAACCGCTGCCGCTCGAGCCGCAAAGAAAGGGCCCGCTGCCGCCGCAGCCGCATCGAAACCAGCACCTGCAAAAGCCGCCTCGACCAAGGTCAAGCCGAGCACTGCAGCGCAGCGAACCCAACTCGCCGGCAAAGCCAAAGCGAATCGCGTCGCGATCTCGAACCGAACGTCGAACATCGCCGGTCACGTCTCGGGCAAAGGGAAGCGAGTTCAGGCCAAACGAGATTCCAAAGGCCGATAGAGTCCAAGTGTGATCAGCAAGGATTCAAAACCGCGGAGGAGTAGGCATGCTCCTTCGCGCCGTGGGCACGTGGACACCTAGCCGCGAATTACTCGTCCAACAATTTTACTCGTACGCCATTCTTACTCGTACGCCATTCTTACTCGTACGCCATTCTTACTCGTACGCCATTCGATCGGCTCCAGTCTTTCTCTGGGCCTTCTCCACTCGGCGCGGGGCCGCCCAACCTGTTGAGGCTTCACCCTAAGAAGAAGTGGGGTTGGAATTTGATTGCGGTAGCATCCAGTTGTGGCTCCGCCGACACAAGTTCCATCGTGGCCCAGCATTGCAATAAGCTAAACGAAAAGGCATCTCCCACCCTCGGACAGCATTGCTCTGTGTCACCACTGATTTCGTCCGAAACGCTTGCAATCTGTAGCACAGGCCATGAGGACGCCACCAG
>Ga0315902_10013690_pt1 | contig 10479 bp, 10 predicted proteins | sample LakEriMetagenome_9_FD_203523 | JGI IMG/M metagenome (GOLD analysis project Ga0315902, IMG submission 203523) | Freshwater fungal communities from buoy surface, Lake Erie, Ohio, United States - Buoy 12 MA117 | ecosystem: Environmental > Aquatic > Freshwater > Lake > Lake biofilm | place: USA...
TCAAATCTGCGGTAGCTGAGTTGCAGGCCAAAGGTGAATCCGTCAGCCATTTACATCTTCGATACATCCGCCCCTTTCCGCGAAATCTTGGAACCCTTCTTCGTCAGTTCGATCAGGTATTGGTACCAGAGATCAACAATGGTCAGCTGATACGTATTCTGCGCGATGAGTTTCTCGTGGATGCGAAAGGGTACAATAAGATCATGGGTATACCGATTACCAAGACGGAACTGGTGATGAAGCTGGAAGAGATGCTGAATGCTTGATCTCTTATCGGCGTTGCCGGCCCAGCATCACGCCGACCTTCAATTGCAAAGTGAAATAAGAATCTTTATTGCGTGGGTTGCCGCGTTGGTTTGAGCGCGAGAAGGCATCCGGTGGGTTTAGCTCATCACTTCTGAAATAGATCTGTGAGGCGATGGCAGCTTTGCCTGCGGGGAGATTTTGGAAGAATAAAGAGGGGTCGATGTAACTGTCTTGACTCACATCATCGAGGTAGTCGGTTGTAAGGATCCGGTGATCGATCTCCAATCGTGCTACGATAAAATCGGTGAGTTCCAACCGAACACCGGTACCGATATGATAATTTCTCTGTTGTAGTTCATACGGTTTACGATCGCGGTATTGAGCGAATCCTTGGCCTTCTGTCCGAAGCGGTTGAAGGGAATACCATTGTCCGTTGAGTTCTGCCTTTGGTTCAAAAGCAAAAAATCCCACCCCTGCATGGACGTAGGGAGAGATCAGTGGTGGTCCGTCTTCCCCCGATAAATAACGAGGCAGAAACAGCGGATGAAATTCAACGCCGATGTGGATGTCGTTGATCTTGCTGCGGAAGCTGAGATTTCTTTCATATCGACCGAAGGTGGAGGTGCGTATATCTTTCAATACGCTGTCTGCTCCTTCCACCGTACCGAAGCAACCTTCGAGGCGTACGCCGATCAGACTCCGGTACATGCCAGTGAAATAAAAACCACCACTCAAGTTTGTTTTCTCCAGATTGAGATCTTTGAGAAACGGCTTTCCGATGCCTTTGTTACCACCCAGATCAGTAAGGGCGTTCATGATGCCGAAGGTGGCACCTGCCTCTACGATCCAATCGTTGTCATAAAATCGGCTGTTTTGAAAATAGTACTGTGCGGATATTTGGCCGGTGAATAGAACACCGGTTGAGCACAAGATCAGTATGAGAAGACAGCGACGCATCGGGCTGTCAAATTACTTAGAATGCCTACACTGTACAGTTAAATAATGATGATTTTATCCACCGATTATTTGGTGGTTTTCTGAAAGTAAGCGCAAGTTTCCGTGAGGCCGCAAGATTCGCATTTGGGCTGACGGGCCAGGCAGGTGTATCGTCCGTGCAGGATCAGCCAATGATGAGCTTGATGCACCAGTTCTTCGGGGAAATGTTCGATCAATTTTTTCTCAACGGCCAAGGGCGTGGTGGCTGTGCGGGGAACCAGTCCCAGTCGGTGACTCACTCTGAATACGTGCGTATCCACGGCCATGTTCGGTTGTTTGTCGATCACAGACGTGATCACATTGGCGGTTTTTCGGCCAACACCCGGCAGGGTTACCAACTCTTCGACGGTCATAGGTACTTCGCCTCCGAACGTAACCATCAGTTTTTGCGCCATGCCGATCAGGTGTTTAGCCTTGTTGTTCGGATAGGAAATGCTTCGGATCAAGGGGAATACTTCTTCAAAACTGGCCTTTGACAGACTAACGGGATCGGGGAATTTTCTAAACAGCGCTGGCGTGGTAAGATTCACTCTTTTATCGGTGCATTGTGCCGAGAGAATGACGGCTACCAGTAATTGATAGGGATTGTCATAGAAAAGCTCTGTTTCAGCCGTGGGCATCTGTTGGCTGAAATATTCGATCACGCGGGCAAATCGCTCTTTTCGGGTCATGCCCGAAAATACAGCGCAGAAGGGGGATGCTCAGAAGGGAGTGGCTACATTTTCAGCGGAAGCGTAGCGCAGGAGTCGAAGGATCGTTTCTGTTCGGGGAGATTCCACCAGCCGGTCTAATCGTTCCCGGCTTGTTTGCAATACGGCCAATTTCTCCCGGAGCGACCAATCGGTTCGAAGGGCCTCATCGATGGCCTGGGTGCGTTCGGTCGCAGTCTCTTTATAGAGATATTCCAGCAGGTCTTCGGGGGTGAAAGAGGGGTTCATGGCCGTTTTCGGGTATTGACTTCCCGATAAAAACGGCGAGCCTGGGGAATTATTGCGTTCGGGCAGGTTTCTTTTCCGGTATTAGAAAAAGGTCTTCGTCGTCCCGCTTCATCAGGTATTTCTCGCGGGCATATTTTTCAAGGGCTGCCGGGTCGTTTTTCAGCGCCTCCAGTTCCGTGCGTTGCTTTTCGGTCTCTTCGCGGTAGTACTTTTTGGATTTTTCCAGGTTATTGAGTTCTCGCACCCGGTCCATTTGTGTAAAAAGATCGTTACGGTCAAAGAACAGCAGGATGATCCCGAAGGCAACCCCGGTCAGCAAGAATTTATTCTTGAGCCAGCCGGGGATGCGATCGAGCAGTTGTTTCATCAAAAGGGTTATTTACCAAATTTAACGGAACCCTTCGGATAGATTGCGGAGCTACCCAGCAATTCTTCGATGCGGATCAGTTGATTGTATTTGGCCATACGATCGGTGCGTGAAGCACTTCCGGTTTTGATCTGTCCGCAATTCAAGGCTACCGCCAGGTCGGCAATGGTGGTGTCTTCGGTTTCGCCGCTGCGGTGACTCATGATCGTATTGTATCCATTGTGTTGAGCCAGGGTAACGGCATTGATCGTTTCGGTAACCGTACCGATCTGGTTCACTTTCACCAGTAATCCGTTTGCGATCTGTTGATCGATCCCTTTTTGCAAGCGGGTTACATTGGTCACGAACAGATCATCACCCACGAGCTGGCATTTGCTACCGACAGCTTGGGTGAGCATTTCCCATCCTTTCCAATCATCTTCTGCCATGCCATCTTCGATGCTGCAGATCGGATATTTTTTTACCCAGCTTTCCCAGTATTTCACGAGTTGCTCGCTGGTCATTTCCTTGCCATTGCTCTTATGGAATACGTATTTTTTCTTCTTTGCATCCCAGAGTTCGGTATTGGCTGCATCCATGGCGATGCGAATCTGAGAACCGGTTTTGTAGCCGGCTGCCTCGATGGCGGTCAGTACCATTTCGATCGCCTCTTCGTTGCTTTGGATGTTTGGCGCAAATCCACCTTCGTCACCCACATTCGTGCTGTATCCTTTTTTCTTCAATACGGATTTAAGTGTATGGAAGATCTCTACGCCCCAGCGCAGTCCTTCACTGAAGGAAGTGGCGCCCACGGGCATCACCATGAATTCCTGAAAATCGATCTTGTTATCGGCATGTGCACCGCCATTCAGGATATTCATCATCGGTATCGGCAACACTTTCGCATTGGTGCCACCGATGTAGCGGAAGAGTGGGAGGGAGGCTTCTTCAGCGGCTGCTTTCGCAACGGCCATACTCACAGCCAGCGTAGCATTGGCGCCGAATTTAGATTTGTTCGGCGTGCCGTCGAGTTGGATCATGATCTCATCGATGCCGGTCTGATCGGCTACATCGTAACCCAGTAGGGCCGGTGCGATGGATTTATTCACGTGTCCGATGGCTTTCAGTACGCCTTTGCCGGCATATTTTTTCTTGTCATTGTCCCGCAGTTCCACGGCTTCGTGGGCTCCGGTACTCGCACCACTCGGTACGGCGGCGCGCCCGACGGCTCCGTTTTCGGTTATCACATCCACTTCTACAGTGGGGTTACCCCGTGAATCCAGGATTTGACGGGCAAAAATCTCAGCGATGTAGCTCATGTTGGTTGATTAAGTCGTTGGATGGCCGGCAGTCGTCAGTGAACGGAAGATCGACTCGAGTCGTCGATTTTCGATGTGCAAAGAAACAATGTTGAGCCCTTCTTGCAAAGCGAGTTGCAGGATTTGTTTCTGCAGGTTGTCGGCATCGGCTGTTTCGAACTGCCACTCGTTCGTTCCAGTTTGAGTGGCTCGACTAATACCCGTTATTGAATTCCATTTTTCGGGTGATAATGATTCTCTGAACTGAACCGTTAGGACAGGTCTGCGGTCGCCGCTGCGGATCTTATCGAGCGTGTCGTTGGCGACCAGGTTTCCTTGGTGGATGATGATCACACGCTGGCAGATGGATTCTACCTCGGAGAGGATGTGGGAGGAGAACAGAACGGTTTTGTTTTGGCCTTGCTGTCGGATGACTTCCCGTATCTCGAGGATCTGGTTCGGGTCCAGACCGGTGGTCGGTTCGTCGAGTATCAGTACTTCCGGGTCGTGAATGATCGCAGCGGCCAGTCCCACGCGTTGCTTGTATCCTTTTGAAAGAGCCCCGATGCGTTTGTGTGCCTCTTTAGTGAGCCCAACGATTCCGATCACTTCTTCGATCCTTGCTTTTAATTGGTTCAACTGATGCGTTTCGCCGATGAATTGCAAGTATTCGCGGACATACAGGTCGTAATAGAGCGGATTCAGTTCGGGGAGGTATCCGATCTTTTTTCGGATGGCCAGCGTATCGGTTGAAACATCTTGTCCGCAGACTTGCACCGAGCCTTCATCGGGATGCAGGTATCCGGTGATCATTTTCAGGGTGGTGGATTTCCCGGCGCCGTTGGGTCCCAGAAAACCTACGATCTCCCCGGGGTTCACTTCAAATGAAATGCCGTTAACAGCCGTTTGTGGGCCGAATCGTTTGGTCAAGGATTGTAGTCGGATCGACATGGCACAAACCTACGATAATAGGAAAGCACGCAGGGGTGTTTACCGCTGAAAAATTCAAATTCTATGTTAATCCAATCAGAGGTCTTTGAACTCGTAAAGCGGATCGATGTGCGTACCTGCATTCATTTCGAATACCGGCTTGATCAGTCCATCCTTCAGGCCATATACCCATCCGTGCAGGTGAGGGCGTTGTTCGTTTGCCCAGGCTTTTTGGATGATGGATGTTTTGGCCAAGTTCATGACTTGTTCCTGTACGTTAAGTTCAACAAGCCGATCGACCCGTTGTTCCTCATTACCGATCGCATCAAGCTCTTCACGATGAAACCGATATACATCCTTGATGTTACGCAACCATTTGTTGATGATCCCGAAATTTTGTTGGGTGGTGGAAGCTTTAACCCCGCCACATCCGTAATGTCCGCATACGATCACATGCTTCACCTTGAGGTGATTCACGGCATATTCCAATACGGTAAGTAAATTAAGATCTGTGTGCACAACCATATTGGCCACATTGCGATGCACGAAGATCTCCCCGGGCTGGGTGCCGGTGATCTCATTGGCTGGAACTCGGCTGTCACTGCAACCGATCCAAAGAAAATCGGGTGTTTGCAAGTGCGCGAGCCGGTTAAAGAAATCCGGGTCATCCATTACCTTTTCTTTCGCCCAAGCTTTATTTTCCAGTAATAGTCTTTCGTATGCTTTCATATTATGTTTTTGATCTAGTATTTTTTAATACTTATTTCAGATTTTCGATGTTTATCTTTTTTGTTCCGTAAAGGTTCTGTTTGACTTCTACGCGAATATTTTTCAGGGGGGCCGATTTGGTGAAATCCTCGATCACTTCGATTACATCGGGATCGATGAAATCGGCTCGGCTTACATCAATGATTGCAAAGCCATTTTCGGGTATTTCTTCCAGTTTTTTCTTGATGATCGGTTTGTTCAGGAAGCTGACATCTTTACGTAAGCGAACCAGATGGCTGGTCTCGTCCGATACGACCGTAACGGTAGACTTGAAGTTTGTTCGTATGATAAAGAATAGACCAGCTGCAATTCCGACAATCACTCCCTTTAGCAGGTCGGTCATTACGATAGCTAGTATCGTAATGACTAGCGGCAAAAATTGATTCCATCCTTTCTGATAATACAGTTTGAAGAGCGACGGTTTGGTCAGTTTGTATCCGGTGAAAAGCAGGATCGCCGCTAATGAAGATTTTGGGATCAGGTTCAGTACATGCGGGATAAGTGCAACGGAAAGCAACAGTAGCAATCCGTGCAGCATGGTGGACGATTTGGTTCGGGCACCGGCATTCACGTTTGCGGAAGAACGTACAATCACACTGGTTACCGGTAATCCGCCCAGCAACCCGGAAACAACATTGCCGATCCCTTGTGCCTTGAGTTCCCGATTCGTAGGGGTTACCCGTTGGTAGGGATCGAGTTCATCCACCGCTTCTATACTTAATAAACTTTCAATGCTCGCTACTAATGATAAGGTGATCGCTGTGATCCATACCTGTTGGTTCTTCCACTGCGACCAGTCCGGCCCTGTGAAAAGTGCGAAAAACTCATCAGTTGAACGAGCTTCCGGCAAAATGACAAGGTGTTCGCCCTCTAACGGCGACATCCATCCGGTTCGAAGGAAAATGGTATTGATTAAAACGCCAGCTATTACTGTTAGCAAGGCTCCGGGAATGAAACGGATCCAGTTTGTTTTTCCTTTTTGGATCTTTTCCCAGAACACCAAGATCAGGATTCCGATGATACCGATGCAAAGTGCAGCCATATCCGGGTTACCAAGGGCATTGAACGCATTGACGAACAGATTTCCTTTGCGGGGGGTATCCTCATCCATTTCGAAGAGTGAATCATCTCCCACTAAGTGAGGGATCTGGTTCAGTATCAGGATAACGCCGATGGCTGCCAGCATGCCCTTGATCACGCTTCCCGGTATGTAGTCGCCGACTACACCGGCTCGTGCAAATCCAAATACAATTTGAAGAATACCTGCCAGTATCACAGCAAGTAGGAAAGATTCAAAACTAGGCAACAGTGCCAGTGAGGCTGCTACGATCGCAGTTAATCCGGCAGCTGGACCGCTTACACTGAGATGTGATTTGCTGGCCAATCCAACTACCACACCGCCCACCACGCCGGCGATAAGACCACTGAACAGCGGTGCGTTTGATGCCAGCGCCACACCCAAACAGAGTGGGAGAGCCACTAAGAAGACTACGATCGCTGCTGTGCTATCGTATGGAAGTTGACGAAGGTAATCTTGGGCTTTGGGAGATTTTTTCATTTTGTATTGGGTGAAGATAATCAGTAAAGGTTACCCATCAGGTGATCGATCGCCACCCGGGCTTGTTTTCTCTTTGTTTTGAGTTGCAAGAGCTTACTGACCGATTCCAGCCAGCGAATCTCGCGGGCATTGACCAGAAATAGAGAACTCTCACCCTGCTTGAAACGAAGGGTTTCCAGTTCGCGTAGTTGAAAGTAACCCTGTGTGGCCGTTTCTTGCAATTGAATCTGTTGTAGCAGGGTGTTGAATTCCAGTAACCGATTCTGCAATTTATTTTCCAGTCCCCATTGTTTCCAGGTCTGCTCCAATTCTGTTTCACGGATCTTCTGTTTGGCCAATTGATACGAGCCTCGACCCATCGATAGTCGAAGCGGTAATTGCATCTTCAGACCATAGCGGAAATTATTTTCAAAAAATGGCTGTGATAAGGTCTTTGAAAAATCATAGCCCCGACCCAATTGGTTGTATTGAAAACGAACGTCAGGTAGCAGGTCCTGAAATTTCAATCGCTTGTCGATATCAAGTTCCTGTAATTTCAAGGGATAGCGTTGCAATTGTGGGTTCTGTGTCCGGAGTTGTACCACCCAATCATTCTCTTTTAAATTCTGTATCGAATCGATGTTCAGTTTTCGCGCGCGCGCGTCTGGCTCAACAGCGGCCGGCAAGTCGTAGGCTACGGCATCCGCTTTCCAAAGAAAATTGGAGAGATCGCGTTGTCCCGTTTGCCATTCCAATTCTGCTTCCGCCAACATGCCTGCGAGTTGTTGCATCTGTGCCCAGGCCTCGATGGTATCCATAGCGGGACGATCTCCTTTCCTGAACAGGTCGCGTATCAACTGCAAGCGCTGTTCACTGGCCTGATAGGTTTGTTTGGTGACCTGAACCTGCTCGTAGGCCCTTACCCATTCCCAGTACGTGTATAAACCTTCCTTGATAAGATCATTGAGTGCGATGCGTCTTTCGATCACACTGGCTTTTTGGAGGACCTGTGCGGTTCGAAGGGTTGCCCGTCTTTTATCCATCAACAGGTTCTTCGCCAACGGAACCGATACGCCGATGTAATTGGTTTCACCTTTTGTGTCGGTCGACAATACATCATTGCCGGCAATGAATTCACGTCCTGCATAAAAGGTTGTACCGAACCAAGTCGGTAAACTCAACTCCGGCCGGTTGTAGTAGTAATACATCCGGTCGTTCCATGTTTTTTGCGCGGTTTCATTTTCCAGCACCGGATCGAAGCCGGCACGTGCCATGCGGATCGTTGAATTGGCCTGATCGATACGCACCTCAGCTTGAAGGGCGATCGGATGGTATTTTCGGATCCAGTCCACCAACTCTTCCGGAGATAATGTTGCCGGCTGCGCAAATGCAGATAATGGCAAGGCTACGATCACCAACAGGCGCATCGCTATAGAAAAATTCAAGAGTCGTTTGCGCATCATTTTTTCGACGGATTGGATTGAGGAACATAGTAATCGGGTGGGAATCCGTTGATGTTACGCCAGAGCTCATACCAGATGGGAACATCTTTCAGCAGCGCCATTCCTTGTGCGCCGGCGCCCATCCGCAATTGCACAGGCCAAGGCTTGTCGTTGGGATCTTCAGCAACCAGGATGCGAAATTTTCCGTCTTCATTCACGTTTCGTTCAACGGCGGCGATGATCCCGCCGAATGTTCCATACGATGCCTGTGGCCATCCACTGAACACGATTGCCGGAAATCCATCGAACCAAAAGCGAACGCTTTGTCCGAGGTTCACTAAGGGCAGATCAACCGGACTGATGAACAGTTCCACTGCTTTTTGCATCTGATCGGGTACAATATCCAGGATCCGTTCGCCCTCTTTTACGATCTCTCCAATACCGGCTTTGCGGGCGTTGATCACCTGACCGTCTTGAGGGGCCAGAATAAAATACATATCGTTTCGAATGGAGTAACTGGCATACAGGTTCTGCAGCTTTGCTGTCTCTGCTTCACCACCGGCTGCTTCAGAAAGTGCTTGCAGCTGATCACCTTGTGTCTTAGCGATCTTTTCGGCATAAGACTGTCGTATCGAATTTTGCTCGATCTCCAGGATGGTCTGCTCCTGGCGTTCATTGGCCAGTTTGTTTTCGGCTGAAACTTTCTTGGCCAACGCATTTTGGAAATTGACCTTACGACGTTCCAGGTCGACCAGCGATATGGCGCCTGACTGAAACAGTTCTTGTCCCGCATTCAGTTGACGTTCATTCACGGCCACTTCGTTCTGTGCCGCCTGAAGATCTTGCTGTGCCGCCTCAATTTTTCGGCGTTGCTGTTCCAGTTTATTTCTGTTTTGTTCCAGTTTGAATTGCTGTTCTTGTTGCAGCGCATTTAACTGTGAGCCGGCTCTGTCTGCTTTGGATCGATAGAGGACCACGCTTCGCTGTTTGGCATCGAGTTGCTCACCCGTTCGTTGAACGAGTTGGGGATCGAGATACGATTCTTTGACCTCGGTCAGTTTCAAAATCGTATCTCCTTTTTTGACCCGGTCGCCCTCTTTCACGTTCCAGCTCACGATTCGTCCGCCGATGATCGTATTGATTTGTTGAGGACGTTGCTCGGGGCGCAGGGTAGTCACCCGACCCTTTGAGCGGATGTTCTGTGTCCAGGGCAGAAACAAAAACAAGAACAGGGCGATCACAATTCCCCAGAACCAATAGCGAACGCGACTTTTCTGGTCATATCGATATATATGCTCCTGAACGGAGGAACTCATTTGAAAGGCTTTCATGCGGATTGATTTTTAGATTCCTGATCCGATGTGTTCATTTCGATCCGATAGGGTGCGCGCCCGATAAAGTCGGGGTCATTGGTGACCACCACAACGGTTGTGCTGCTCGGTAATTGCAGCAGATAATCTTGTATTGCGATCCGGTCTTCCGTGCTACAGCCACGCCAAGGTTCTTCCAGTAGCAACAATCGAGGCTTTTTGGCAAGGGCTCGCATCAAGAGAATCTTGCGGATCGTACTGCCAGATAAACGGGCACCGAGCGGACTGACTTTAGTATCCCATCCAGCTTCCCAACCTTGTATTTGCTTGTCGAAATGGATCTTTTTTGAGATCTGCATTAATTCGTCCACGGGGATCTCCATTTTTCCAAGTGTGACGTTCTCCCATACAGTACCCTGAAAAATATGCAGCCCGCTCAGGCTGATCCCGATCTGCGCCCGAAGGGAATCCAGCTGATAATTCGAGAGAGGGATCCCATCGATGGATAACTCTCCTTCGAACCCGGTGTAAATACCTCCCATGAGTTGAAGTAACGTAGACTTACCGCTGCCTTCTGGTCCAACGATACAAGCTTTCCCACCAGCAGGGATCATCGCTTCTGTCACCTTCAGTATAGGATGATTCTCTTGAAATCCGAACCGTAAATT
>Ga0315902_10013697_pt1 | contig 10476 bp, 9 predicted proteins | sample LakEriMetagenome_9_FD_203523 | JGI IMG/M metagenome (GOLD analysis project Ga0315902, IMG submission 203523) | Freshwater fungal communities from buoy surface, Lake Erie, Ohio, United States - Buoy 12 MA117 | ecosystem: Environmental > Aquatic > Freshwater > Lake > Lake biofilm | place: USA...
CGATCAACGAAAACCCAATTGATTCTGGCCTATACAGATATGAACGAGAACGTGAGTTATCAGCGGCACATGTTTGAACGTGCAGCCAACCGTCTCGACAAGCATGGAATTCCATACGACATTATCGTTTACCCCAATCTTGTATCTGCCCGCATGGAAAAACAAGATATCATGGCCAACTACGTCCGACGCACCTTCCCGAGTATCGACTATTCTAACCACCGAATTATTACCGCCAATGATACAGCATTTGCAAACGCCCGATACTACAACGACATGAATCACATGAACCCTGATGGCGCAGAAATGCTCACTCGATATATCTACCAACAGCTCAAGTAGCGCATGACAAAAACACGTCGAGGTTTTCGCAATCGCTACCGCAGCAACATGCCGTGGTCGGAGGTTCTGATGAAGGACCTCAAAAGCCTTTTTACCGATGTCATTTCATGGTTGCGCAACGGTTTTCATCTACCGGTGTTGGTGGTATATCCCGATTATCCAAGTAGAAAAACCACTATCTACAAAATAAGCCGACAGCTTCGCATTCGTATCACCAATAAGCGAATTAAACGAGCCGAATATGTGATGTGGTTTCACGATACGACGCATGCAACCTCCGAGGTACTTGTCCAGAGTTTCCCAAATCATACCGTCATCAATAAGCGATGCACCGATATCTCTAAAAAGCACGTAGACCGCATTCACCATCAGGTTTTTGGTTATTCAACTATCATTGATCCGCGCACGCATTCAGGCCCTGCAGTTGCGAAAAGTGACATCAACGCGTTACACGATGGAGAAATCGTGCGGTGCCCCATAGCCTCGCCGGCAGAAAAAGCCGTTTACCAACTACTCATTGACAACCAGACACTCTCGGGTGAATACTTAGATTATCGAGTGCCTATTATCAATGGATACATTCCACTGGTGTACTCCAAATTCAAACGTGGTGAAGTTCGATTCACCAATGAAGTGCACCGTTCAGCGCTGCATACCCCTGGCGAAAAATTCAATGAGGAAGAACTTTCCCTCATTTCAAAAATGGCACACGCTATGGGAGCTGAGTTCTGTGAATTCGATGTATTACGAGACAATTCAACAGGTCGTATCTATGTGATAGACGTCAACAAAACTCCATATGGTCCTCCGAAAGGTTTGCCGAAAGCCGATGCCAAACGTGCAACAAACTTGCTGACCCGTGCTTTTCAAAAAGCCTTTATCGATTAGCGCGAAAGCGATTTTATTTTTCCGCTCACTTTCATGGTTATAAAATCCCTGTCGGGTGTAGCCCCGCGGGCCGGCGAATATTCGCGCGCATAGAAAATTATTTGCAGGTGGAGTTTTATCCAGGTTTCTATTGGAAACAATCGCTTGGCATCGCGCTCGGTCTGTTCAACACTCTTTCCGTTGCTCAACCCCCAGCGATAGAGCATGCGGTGAATATGCGTATCGACAGGAAACGCGGGGACACCGAACGCCTGAATCATTACAACGCCGGCTGTTTTATGCCCCACACCGGGCAATGCTTCCAATTCCTCCATCGTTGATGGTACCCCACCGCCGTGCCGTTCAATGAGCAACTCTGAAAGGCGATGTATGTTTTTGCTTTTCGCAGGTGATAATCCGCATGGACGAACAATCGTCTCTATTTCCTTCACCGAACATTGAATCATATCGTGCGGATTATCCGCCATTGAAAATAGTCGCGGAGTTACCGTATTCACACGTGCATCGGTGCACTGGGCACTGAGCAGCACGGCTATCAATAAAGTATATGCATCGCTATGATCGAGTGGCACCGGAGGATTCGGATACAAATGCTCGAGCTCATTGAGTATGTATGCAACACGCTCTTTCTTGTTCACTGGGGTTAACGATGGAAGGTCTGTTGAATTCGGTCGTGCACAAAAACAAGTGTTTGCGTATTACCCATAACACTCAGGTCAACAATATTTTGCTGATCGGGGAACTGTGCAACGAGTAAATCATTTGTTACAGAAAAGGCTGTGAAATCAGGTTTACGGTAAAGTTCGAAATAGCAAAACGTCAAATCGTTTTCCACTTCCTTTCCTACCCAACGCCATTCCATAGGCACGCCATCAATAGCGCATTTAAAGTGTTGTTTGCAATAACTTTCCACAAGAACGTCGTTGCCATCATCGCCCTCAAGCTTGACGGTTTTTCCGTTCATCTGAGAAAGCGCCAGTTCTAAATCGTCGGTGAATAGTTTAGAGGTTATCTCGAATTGTTGAGAGCGAGTGTTGAACTCGATGATTGTCTTGGAGATGTAAAATTTGTGCAGCCCCATGGTAGCCGCCACATACAGCAACCAAACAAACAGAGCGCACACCATAACGATGCGTGAGCGCTTCAACCGATTGTTTAAAAACATACTGCAAGTTTAGTAAAAGAAGCGGCTGCACGAGTTAGGGCCGGTTTAACTTTGCTACATGTCGAGAATTCTTACTCCTGATCAAATTGATTTAGCGCAAAAGCTTATTCTGAATGCTAATCGCATTGTAGTAACGACGCATAAAAGTCCCGATGGCGACGCAATCGGATCGGCGTTGGCAATGCATCATTTTCTGAAAAGCCTTGGAAATAGTCCAACCACTCTTCTTCCCGACATGGCGCCAGATTTCCTTCATTGGGTGAAAGATTATGAGCAGTGTATCATTGCCGAAACACAGCCCGAACACGCTGCCGCTTCCATAGCAGAGGCAGACCTTATATTCTCGCTCGACTACAATCACTTGCCTCGCACCGGGGATTCCGTGTGCGCCTTGCTCGAAAAAAGTAAAGCGCCTTTTATATTAATCGATCATCACCAGCAACCTGGCGAGTTCCCTCAGGTAACCTACAGCGATACAAGTGCGTGCAGCACCTGCGAGATGGTGTTTCGTTTCATCGAACAATGTGGTTGGAAAAGTCATATGAATTTGGATATCGCAACATGTATCTACTTGGGCATAATGACCGACAGTGGGTCATTTCGATATCATACTGTATCGTATGACACGCATCGCATAGCAGGAGAACTGATTGCTCAGGGTCTTGACCATTCAGAGATACATCGAAACGTGTACGACACCAACCTTATGGATAAGCTCAAACTAATTGGCTATGCACTGAGTGAAAAGCTGGTTGTCATGCAAGAACATTCGACCGCTTACATCAGTCTGGAAAAAGAAGAATTGCTTCGTTACAGCTATCGTCAAGGTGACACAGAAGGACTCGTAAACCAGGCGCTGTCTATTCGGGGCATCAAATTCGCGGCCTTCTTTCGTGAGGGTAACAATGAAATAAAAGTCTCATTTCGTTCGAAAGGATCATTCGATGTGAATTCATTCTCTCGCTCCTATTGGCAGGGAGGCGGACATATCAACGCCGCAGGCGGTATAACCGATCAATCGATGGAAGCGACACTGCAAAAATTTAGAGAACTTACGTTGCGTTACAGCAATCAAATTAACGCATCATGAAATCGATCTTCTTTGTTCTCACTCTTCTATTCCTCATTGCCTGCAAGGGTAAAAACTCACGCCCTATGACTGATCAGGAAGTGGCAAGAGCTCAAAAAGAAATGATTGAGGAAAATAAGCGGCGGCATAATGATGAGATGAAAGCCATCAAAGAATTCATTGCAAAAAACAACTGGCCAATGGTGGAAACAGCCACCGGGCTTCACTACTGGGTATATGAAAAAGGCCAAGGCCCACAAGCTAGAAAAGATGATCACGTGCGCATATCCTACACCATCAGTCTGCCCGATGGCACCATATGCTATACGGCTTCGGATACAGAGCCCAAAGAAGTACACATCGGGCACGGCAGCATTGAAAGCGGTATGCATGAAGCGTTGCAACTGATGCACGTCGGTGACCGCGCCAAATTCATATTCCCCTCACACCTCGCATTCGGATTCACGGGCGATTCGGGAAAAATCCCACAAAACGCAAGTGTTGTTTATGACATTCATCTTCTAAGCATACAGCCATGAATTTCCGTCCGTATCTGATTGCCTTTGTCATCTATTTGATGTGCACTGTTATTTCAGGGTGTAACAACTCTGACGGCTATACTGACCTTGGCGATAATATTTCTATGAAACTCGTCGCCCTTGGCGACTGCAGTCCACCGATGCGCAATGCGGAATACTTCGTAGTTCGAACCCGATTCTATACGTTAGGTGATCAGGCAATTTTTCCATACGACACCCTGCATACGCTCTATAGTAGCGGTTTGAGTAATGAGACGTTGCAACCACAGGAGAGTCCGATTCACTGGCGCATACGAAAAGAACTGGAGGCCTTAAACTGCGGTGACGAAATAGAGCTCATTGCGCCCTTACAAGTTGTAAATAAAACGCTCCTATGCGCATATCAAGACGCCGGTTCCAAATTCAATGCAAAGCGCGGCGATTTACCTTTCAAGGATCTTGGCGTTCATATTGAATTGAAATTATTGAAGACCTTCGACGAAGCAGGATTTAGAGACTATCTGCAAAGTGCAGCCCAACATGGTGAGATGACGGAAAGCGAGGCTATCGAATGCTGGCTCGCGAATAATCCGGAACATCCATATGAAAGGCATGGGGAATGTTTTATTGAGCCATTCATTCAGGGCAAGGGAGATTCCATAACATCCGGCAGCGAATTAACACTTTCCTACACAACCCATTTATTGAACGGTACCCAACTCGATGAACCCACCGAATTTCAGTTTACCTATGGGCGCCCCGGACAAATTATTGACGGCTTACACTACGCTTTAAGTTTCATGCAACAAGGCGATGAAGCAATCGTCTATCTGCCATCGAACTTAGCTTTTGGTAACAATGGCAGTCAATCCGGCATTGTTCCTCCCCGCACACCTATATATTTCAAGCTGAAAATAGCGGATAGTTCAAACTGACTATCGTTGAAAAAAGGATAACATTTTGAAATTCAACCGCGTTAAAAATCGGAAGTTTGTTTCCGGCGAATGCACAACATATACCTCACGCTACTACTGACGCTCATTACTATGCGTTCTGCGGCTCAGGATAATCTGGGTATTGCAGGCAGCACGCGCTCCCCTATCAATACCGTTTGGAACAACCCCTCTACTATCGTCGACTCTCGTGCATTCCTTGATTTTCAGTTAGCGGGCTTTGATGTTTTCGCCAAGAACGACTTAGTTTATCTGAAAGGAAAGGAGCTCTCGGTGGCCAATTTCGACACGATGACCACCGTTCCCTTAAGAAAGCAAAACACCGCCTACTCTGCGTTTGCAGACATTCGCGTGGGCGGTCCTTCGTTGTCATTTGCTGTGAAAAAACATGCGTTTGCCATAAGTACTTCAGCGCGCGTAGTGACCGATGTGCGAGGCATTCCTTCCAAAGCATACGAATGGGCGCTGAGCGGTTTTGATGCACCGGGTGAAAAAAACAAAATCAACAACATCCGGAATGTAAGAGCCAACACACTTGCATGGGGCGAACTTGGGCTCTCCTATGGCACCATTATTCAGCGAAGTGGTACGTCCATGACACAGGCAGCAGTCACCGTCAAACGGCTATTTGGTTATGCCGGCGCAGGAGTTCGCTTGGACTCTTGGACGTACATCATTAGTGACAGCAATACGATTGAAACACGGGAATTCATTGGGCAGTATGGATTTAACGATCCTACAACAGCATACGTAAACGGCCAAGGATGGGGGGCCGATATTGGCATCACGTACAAAGTAAGATTCAAGAATTCTGATGATTATGAGCCCCACTCCCCCTGCACCGACGGCGACTATCTCTATCGCATAGGGATATCCCTGCTAGATGTCGGACGTATCCGATTCCGCGACCCGATTTATAACAACAATTTCTCACAGAATCAGCAAGCCGTTTGGGAAAATTACCAGGGAACCCAGGCCAATGATATTGGCGACATAGACAGTCTAATCAACAGCAACTTTCAATTGGTTCAAGACAACAGTGCCTCGACGAAATTCACAATGATGCTTCCTGCTGCGCTATCCGCACAGGTCGATTTCAATTTGCGAAGTAATTTTTATTTGTATGGAGTTGTCACCTATGGTATTCCTTGGTTAAATCAACTAGGAGTTCAGAAATCAGGTTACGCAGGCATTGCGCCGAGGTGGGAAACCAAACGCTTCGAAGCATCGTTGCCCATTTCGATGTATCAATACAAGCGACCTCAGGTTGGACTTTGCTTCCGCCTGAACAGCGTGATAATAGGTAGTGATGACCTTGCTGCACTTTTATTTAAAAGGAACATTTACGGCGCAGATGTTTATTTCAGCTTGAAGTACACCATTTTCAGACACTGGAAATGCAGCTCAAAACAAAAGAGAGCGAATTACAAACGTCATTCAGGTGGTGAAGAGCCACCACCATGCCCGACCTGGTAGGTTGCACCTTCATTTTCAGGCTCTGACATTTGCAACTTACTCATTAAATTCGCATCATGTCTCAATCGCCCATCGATGTATACGACTATAAGGAAATGCGTCCTTATACCGACGCAGAACTGCAGGCCGCCATGGAACGCATAGTCCAGGAGCCACTGCTTATAAAAATGATGAAATGGGTTTATCCTGGGCTTCGTAAAACCGAAATTATCCAAATGTTTCGGGAGATCAAGAGTGTGAGGCAGTTCCAGGAAGAAATAAGTGCTCCGGCCGTTAAAGTCATTACGCAGATGACAACCAGCGGGGTAAGCTTCACAAACGAGACAGCCATAGAGCCCAGTAGTGCCTACCTCTTCATTTCAAATCATCGCGATATAATTCTCGATAGTGCATTGTTAAATGTAAGCCTCATTGAACGAGGCATACCCACTACCGAAATTGCCATAGGCGACAATCTGCTTAAGTTGCAGTTAGTGCGGGACATCGTTCGATGCAATAAGAACTTTATCGTTAGCCGCGACGTCAACTCGAAAGAGATGTTCTACTACTCACTTCGCATGAGTAATTACATCCGTCATACCATCACCGATAAAAAGACCTCCATTTGGATTGCCCAACGAGAAGGTCGAAGCAAAGATGGCGATGATCGCACAGCTACTGCCTTACTGAAAATGTTTACCCTCAGTTCGGAAGAGCAGCCCGAAGACGCACTGCGTGAACTGAATTTGCGCCCAATGTGTGTAAGTTACGAGTTTGATCCATGCGACCTGCTGAAGGCCAACGAGCTCATGCACATCAAACACTTTGGGAAGTATGAAAAAAAAACCGGCGAAGATTTTCACTCGATGGTAACCGGACTTACCGGGCATAAAGGCAAGGTTAATATTTGTGTCGGAAATCCAATGGAACCGGCTTACAACCTTATGCGCAGCGTTACGAATAAAAATGAAAAATATCGAATTCTGAGTGAAGCCATCGACGAAGAAATGCATCGCATTTATCACCTTTGGCCCAATAACTACATTGCCTATGACCTGTTGAATGGCACCCGAGATTACAAAGAGCGTTACTCCAACATTCAGCGTATCGCCTTTGTCAACTATATACGCGGACACATTTTAAAATTGGCGTTGAACAGAAAAAAACTAGGATTACCTGCAGAGAATTTCAATAGTATGGCACGCGAAATTTTGCTTCAGATGTATGCCAACCCTGTCATCAACAAACGTAAGCTCGATTCAAATGCTACCAACATTCCTACTTTAAGTGAACATGGCGATTAAATCATTTGGTTGTTTGTTTCTGTTTTCCTTTTTGGCAACCAATCTCCTTTCGCAATGCGGGACCTGCGAGATTTTTACGAATCGCATAGAGAATGGAGACTTCGAGGATGGGAATACCGGATTTAGCAGTTCATTGAACTATGTCACATTTTTCCCCTTTGTGTGCACCCTTTGCCCTGAAAATAATTACGCTATTGGAAACAATGCCACGCTATTTCATAGCGGCTTTACGGGTAACGACCACACCAATCCACCCACGGGCGACTTTTTAATTGCCAACGCACCCGGGCAAGCAGGCGTTGCTGTTTGGTGCCAAAGTGTTGATGTTGCTCCGCAAACAACCTATACGTTCACATTCTGGGCAAGGGATGTAGCAAACAACAACAATCCTCATCCGCTGGCCGTTCTCCGACCTTCCTTTAACGGAGTTGTTGTGTCCGACTCTCTGCTGGCACAAGGAGGCTGGCACTCTCTATCGGTTGAATGGTATAGTGATGCTTCCACCTCGCTCGACATATGTATCGTAGATTTTCAATCACAAACCGGCGGAAATGACTTTGGACTCGACGATATTTCTCTCACGGCATGCGAGGCTATTGTGCTATCGCAAGCCGCATTTGCAGGAAACGACACAACGCTTTGCAGCCGCGACGCGTTAACGCTGGGCACAACACCCGCCAACGGATATAGTTATTCGTGGACCAATTCAGTGCCTCTCAACTCCAACTCCATAGCCAACCCGGTATTTGAGGTAAATAATACTACCGGAGTTCCTCAAGAATTCGACCTTGTAGTAACCCGCGATTCAGCAGGGGTGGGATGCATTGCATCGGATACAATCGCCCTGGTAGTTTTACCCATGAATGAACTTTATGTCGGAGAAGACCTCATGCTTTGTAATGGCGATAGTATTTCCATCAGCTGCGGAGTATGGGACAGCATTGTTTGGTCCAACGGTGCCACCTCAAGCGAAATTCTCGTCACCACAGGCGAATACATGGTAGAAGTTTTCACGGGGATTTGTTCAGAGGTAGACACATTAACCATTACTGAATATGTGCTGCCCGCAACCAATCTTCCGGCTTCCATTGACTTTTGCAATAGTATGCCGTTGATTGTCGAATCTGCCGTTGCAGGAGTATGGTCTGACGGCTCAACAGAAAGTGCCAATCCAATTACTATTTCCAATTCGGGAACCTATTATTTCACCTATTCCGATTCCAATTGCGAAGCCACCGATACCATCGAAATCTTGCTCTTCGAGCCATTCGGAGCAAACCTGGGTTCGGACACGGTGCTCTGTGCCGGAACATCGACCACACTGGCCGCTAACTATGCCGGCACATGGAATACGGGCTATATCGGATACGAACTCACGGTGGACTCTCCCGGCATATACAGCATTGCGATTCCGAATGGACCTTGTATGAGTTTCGACACCATTGTGGTTGCAGGTTTAAATGCCCCCATAGTTGCACTGGGGGCTGATACTACTTTTTGCGAAGATTTCCCGCACTTACTCAACGCCTATAATGAGGAAGCAAGCTACGTTTGGTCGAATGGTGACACTTCCTCCACTACATTCACGAATGGCAGCGGCTTCTATGGTGTGGCGGTGACGAACGTTTGTGGTGAGACCTATGATGAAATTCTGATTACTAACTTCGAATGCAGTTGGGAGTTATATGTGCCTTCATGTTTCACGCCTAACGATGATACGTTTAACGAAGGATGGAAAGTATATGGCTACAACATCCGCGCTATTCAGATCAGAATTTATAATCGTTTTGGAGAGGCCATTTTTGAAACCGCCGATCTAGATGTAGCCTGGTCACCGTCGCAGTCTGTTGGCGACGACATATATAATTACCGCATTGAAGTAACTCCGTATGAGGGCGCAACGGAGGTTCGCACCGGATCTATCTATTTGGTCCGTTAATACTTTTTTTCATTCATATTTGCACTCAAATAACTACGAATTGGCATGAGTTGGTTCAAGCGAAAAATACAGGGAATTACCACTAAGAACAAGGAGAAGAAAGAGATTCCCGAAGGCCTCTGGTACAAATGTCCGGAATGTAAAAACGTTCTAACCAGCGAAGAACATGCCGACCATAACTGGGTGTGCGATAAATGTCGTTACCACGACAAAATCGGATCCCTCCAGTATTTCTCCATTCTGTTCGACGAAAACGAATACAATGAGATTTCACCTAACCTGACTAGCGGTGATCCGCTTCAGTTTTCGGATGTCAAATCGTATAAGGATAAAGTAAAAACGACCATAGCGAAAACCGGATTAAAAGATGCCATCCGCGTTGCCAAAGGCACATTAGACGGCCAAGAGGTGGTGATTGCCTGCATGGACTTTAGCTTTTTCGGAGGTTCCATGGGATCGGTCGTAGGGGAAAAAATTGCACGTGGAATTGACCAGGCCATTCAATCGAAATGTCCATTTATCTGTATATCCAAATCGGGAGGCGCACGCATGCAAGAGGCCGGGCTATCGCTCATGCAGATGGCCAAAACATCTGCGAAGCTCACACAGCTAGCTGATGCACGACTTCCTTACGTATCCATTTTAACCAACCCCACCACGGGCGGTGTAACGGCTTCATTTGCCATGTTGGGTGATATCAACATTGCCGAACCCAAAGCGACGATTGGATTTGCTGGCAAACGGCTCGTGCAAGACACGATGAAAAAAGAGTTGCCCGAAGGTTTTCAGACAGCGGAGTTTGTGCTTGAGCATGGATTTTTAGACTACATAGTAGATCGTAAA